>Ga0209181_10001655_pt1 | contig 38298 bp, 37 predicted proteins | sample MAT05_FD_187208 | JGI IMG/M metagenome (GOLD analysis project Ga0209181, IMG submission 187208) | Freshwater microbial communities from Lake Fryxell liftoff mats and glacier meltwater in Antarctica - MAT-05 (SPAdes) (version 2) | ecosystem: Environmental > Aquatic > Freshwater > Ice > Liftoff... | reverse complement strand
GACGGCAAGCGCCGCGTAACGACTTCGAACGTGGTGTGCCTGTGCGTGCCGCGGTTCGTCATTCAGCGGACGGAGATCGGGCCGAACACCCTGGACGTGCCGGTGTCGCTGGCGGCGAACGCGAACCTGGTGGCGGCGCAGTTGACCCGCGAGCGCCAGGCGGCGATGGCCGAGATCGGTCGGGAGCGGCCCGACGCGGTCGTGGGCCGGTCGCGGCCGATGGGTTATGTCGGCATCACCGGCGTCGGCTTCTTCATGGGCGGGTCGCGGCCGTCGGTCATCGGCCAGGTGGACGGCGTGGCGGTGACCGGGGCGGTGGTCGAACCCGAGGTGCTGACGTGGTACCCCGGCTGCCCGCTGACCGTGTCGAAGGTGATCGACGCCGACGGCGTGGTGCGGTCCGGCGACGTGGTGACGATCACGCTGCGGTACATCAACAGCGGGAGCAAGCCGGTGTCGGACGTGGTGGTGAGTGACAGCCTGAGCGGCCGGCTGGAATTCGTGCCGGGCTCGGCGGAGTCGGACCGCGCGGCGAACTTCTCCGCGGGCGACAACGAGGCGGGCTCGTCGGTGGTGCGGTGGGAGCTGCCCGGCGTGCTGCTGCCGGGGCAGGGGGGCACGGTGCGCTTCCGGGCGAAGGTGCGCTAATCCGCCGCTTGCGGCGGTGCAGCCTGCTGCACCGCCGACCCGTTCAGGTAGCGCACCTTCACTTCCGGTCCCGCGATGTGCCGCGCCAGGTGCCGCGGCAGGTGGCAGCGGATCACCACCTCGTTCGACTCGTCGTGGAACTCCTGCCGGTAAATCTCCGCGTGGGCGTTCAGGAACGCCAGCACCCGGCCGTTCCCGGCCGTGGTCACCACCTCGGCCTCGGCGAAGTCGGCCGCCAGCGCCTCCATCACCGCGTCCTCCAGGTCGGCGATCCCCGCGCCGGTCAGGCCGCTCACGCTCACCGCCTTCGGGTGCTGCGCCGTCAGCAGGTGGAGCCGCGTGTGGTCGGCCACGGCGTCGATCTTGTTCAGCACCAGGATCGTCGGCTTGTCGTCGCACCCGAGCTCGGCCAGTACGCTGTTCACCGCCTGGATGTGTCCCTCCGCGTGCGGGCTGCTCGCGTCCACGACGTGCAGCAGCAGCTTGGCGTGCCGGGCCTCCGACAGCGTGGCCCGGAACGACGCGACCAGGTGGTGCGGCAGGTCGCGGATGAACCCGACCGTGTCCGACAGCAGCACCCGCCCCCAGTCGCGGATGCGCCACTGGCGGGTGCGCGTGTCGAGCGTGGAGAACAGCTTGTTCTCGACGTACACGTCCGCCTTCGTCAGCGCGTTCATCAGCCGCGACTTGCCGGCGTTCGTGTACCCGACCAGCGAGACGGTGTGTTCCGAGCTGCGGCTGGCGACCTCGCGCTCCTTGCGGGCCTGCACCTCGGCGATGCGGCCCTTCAGGTCGCGGATGCGGCCGCCGACGAGCCGGCGGTCCACCTCGAGCTGCGTCTCGCCGGGGCCGCGGAGGCCGATGCCGCCGCCCTTCTGCCGCGACAGGTGCGTCCACATCTGCTTCAGCCGCGGCAGCGAGTATTCGAGCTGCGCCAGTTCCACCTGCAACCGGGCCTCGGTGGTCTGGGCGCGGGTGGCGAAGATGTCGAGGATGAGCTCACTGCGATCCAGCACCTTCACCCCGAGCGCCTGCTCGAGGTTGCGAGCCTGCGCCGGCGACAGGTCGTTGTCGAACAGGACCACGTCGGCGTCCGCCTGCTCGACCAGGTCGTGCAGTTCCTCCACCTTCCCCTTGCCGATGTAGGTGCCGAGTTGGATGTCGTGCCGCTTCTGCGTCAGCTCGCCTACGACAGTGGCGCCCGCGGTGGTCGCAAGCCCGCGGAGCTCGTCGCACGGGTCGTCGGTGGCCCACGGCCGGCCGGGGAGCGCCACGCTCACCAGCACCGCCTTCTCGCTCGAAACGGAGAACTCGGCGCGGTTCGTCTCGAATGCCTTGCTGATCGTCTTGCCTCCAACGGGGTGACCTATTGTAGAGTGGCCGCACCCCCCGGAGGAAGCACCGGACACGCGGTTTTTTCGCCGGGTTCGGCCCGCCACAACAGTTTCACCCCCGCCCACGCCCACAACAGCATCACCAGCATCGTGTCCCAGGGGTAGTTCAGGTTCGCCACCAACTCGAACGTCGCGGGGCCGACCGTGCCGTCCGGCTTCGTCCGCATCAGGCCGCCGACCACGCCGGTGGCCCGCACGTCGTAGGGGATGAGGACGTTCTCGAGGACGAGCAGCGCGAACAGGGTCGTCACCACGAACGAATTGACGTAGCCGACGGCGCGCGCCCCGGCCGGCTGGGTGGGGTCGGGTGGCGTCGTCGGCGGCGAGATGCCGAGTTGCACGACGCGGGTGCGCAGCAACCGACCCGGCTCGGCGGCGAGGGCGGCGGCGCCCATGAGGGCGAGGAGTAGGTCGTAGTACATGAAGCGGTAGCAGGTGAGGAACGCGCCCCAGAACAGGAACGCCGCCCCGAGCCCGACCGCCCGCCGGCCGCCGCGCGACAGGCCGATGAGCACCGTCGGCACGAACACGCCGGCCCACAGCGCCCACGCCAGGATCGTCGTGAAGCGCGTCTCGCGCTCCGCCTCGGGCTTCGCGAAGTCGTGCAGGAATCGGCGCGGAATCCCCTGCAAATCCCGGCTCAGGTGGATCCACGCGTCGTTCACGTTGTACAGGGCCGCGGCCTCGCGCCCGACCGCCAGCCAGTCGAACCACGCCTGGACGCCGACGACCGGGAACGTGCACACGCCGAGCGCCGCGCCGGTGCCGACCATGGCGCCGACGAACCGCCAGCGCCGCTGCACGAGCGGCACCAGGATGAACGCCAGCGCCCACACCGGCTTGAACGCGAACAGCCCCCACACCATGCCGCCGGCGACGTCGCGCTGCCGGCCCGCGAGCACCCAGCCCCACACGGCGATGGAGAGCGTCAGCGTGGGGTTCTGCGCGAGTTCGAGCGACGACCCGCAGCCGGGGAACAGCAGGACGGCACCGGTACAGACCGACCACCACACGCGCCAGCGGCTGAGGGCCGACAGCCCGAGCCCGGCCAGGAACGCGAACCCGAGGGCGAGGCACTGGAACACGTGGTAGGCCGTCCGCGGCGAGTCGATGAGCCCGATCGGGGCGTAGAAGATGCCGTGGACCGGCGGGTAGAGCGGCCCGCCGACCGCGGGGGCGGTCACCGCGTCGAACACGTCCGGGGCCACGGCGTCGCCCGCGGCGCGGCTGAGGGCGAGGGCGGCGAACGGGTTGCCGGTGAGGTCGGCGGCGAGGGGGAGCGCGGCGGCCCCGCCGACGGTCTTCCACTCCGGCGGGTCGGTGCCCATGAAGCACCACATCAGGTGGTCGGCGTCGTGACCGATGTCGTCGGCGGTGCGGGCGTGCCGCCACTCGTCGGGCGGGAGGAGGGTGTCTTCGCGCTGGGCGGGGGTCTCGTCCGCGAGCGGGTAGCCGTCGCGGAGGACGGCGCGCTGCACCTGGCGGTGGTAGAGCTGTTTGCCGTGGCCGAGGGCGATCATGCGGCCCATCACCCACTGGCCGCCGAAGTCGATCTGCGTGTGGCCGTTAGAGCCGTCGATCGGGCGGCGGACGCCGGCGGGGGTGTCGGGGGTGTTGGCGAGCCACGCCCGGGCGGTCTGGTAGCGTCCGGCGGCGAGGGCCACGACGACGACCCAGGCGGCGGCGCGCAGGAGTTTCGGGTCCGCGGCCCAGGCCCAGTAGCGCCGCGGAATCAGATAGCCATCACCCACGCCGGCCCTCCGCGCACGCGCCGCAACCCGGACAAGGTGCGGGGGAGGGCGGGGCGGGTCAAGAGGCGAGCCGCAACGGCTGCTCGATCGGCGGCGGGAGTTCCAACCGGCCGGTCTCGGCCCACGCCTCCGCGGCGGCGTTCAGCCGGTCCATCTCGGCCTGAATCCGCAGCCGGTACGGCTCCAGCTGCGCCGCCTTCAGCCCCGGCGGGACGACCATGCCTTCGCCGAGCAGGCAGCGCGCCGCGGTGAACGGCCGCGGCACGGCGAAGCGGTCCCAGCTGCCGAGCCGCCACGGCCGGCGGTGGCCGATGCCGACGCACACGACCTTCATCCCGGTCCGCGACGCCACGTACACGAGGCCCGGCTGCACCACGCGACGCGGCCCGCGCGGGCCGTCCGGGGTGACGGCCAGATGTTGAAAGGTGGAGTTCGCGCCGACCATCTTCCGCACCGCTTCGACGCCGCCGCGGGTGGACGAGCCGCACACCATGCCCATGCCGAGCGTGTTGATCAGCGTGCCGAGTAGCTGCCCGTCGCGGTGCTGGCTGAGGAGCGCGGCCACCGACGGCCGGCCGAAGTACACGGTCGGGAAGAGGAGGTATTCGTGCCAGATGGAGTAGACGAGGCGCTCGCCGGGCGGGACGAGGTTCAGGTCGCTGCCCGGCTCGAGCGCCCGGTAGCGGACGCGGAGCGAGCGGACGAGCGCGCGGGCGGCGCTGGCGGCCGCCCACCCGGCGGCCGCGAGTAGGCGCGGGTTGCGAATCTTCACGGCGTCCTGCCTCGCTCGCTACCCCGGCCACTCGCCCGAGAACACCTCGGTCGCGGGGCCGGTCATGTACACGTGGTTGTCGGCTTCCGACCACTCCACCTCCAGGTCGCCGCCCGGTAGGTGCGCCAGCAACTTGCGTCCGGTCCGGCCCGTCAGCACGCCGGCGACGCACACCGCACACGCCCCGGTGCCGCACGCCAGGGTGATGCCGCTGCCGCGCTCCCACGTTCGCATCGTCACCTCGGCCGGCGAATGCACCTTCACGAAGTGCGCGTTCACCCGCCGCGGGAACTCGGCCGCGTGCTCGATCTTCGGCCCAAGCTCGACGACCGGATCGCGGTCGTTGGCGCGGAAGTACTCGTCGCCCACGAACACCACCGCGTGCGGGTTCCCCATCGACACGCACGTCACCTCCAAACTGGCGCCGCCGACCTTGAGCGGCGCGTTCACCGGCGGGTCGCCCGGGAGCGTCGTCGGGATGTCGGCCGACTTCAGGATCGGCTCGCCCATGTTAACGCGGACGCGGCTCACCTTGTCGTTCTGAACCTCGACATCGAGCGTGAGGACGCCGCGACCCGTCTCGATCGTCAGGCGCGGCTTGCGGGCGATGCCGTGGTCGTGGACGAACTTGGCGACGCAGCGGACGCCGTTGCCGCACATCTCCGACTCGGACCCGTCGGCGTTGAACATCCGCATCCGGGCGTCGGCGCGCTCGCTCGGGCCGATCAGGATGAGGCCGTCGGAGCCGACGCCGAAGTGCCGGTCGCTGACGGCGCGGGCCAGCGCCGCGGGGTCGGCCGGCGGCCGCTGGCGGACGCAGTCGACGTACACGTAATCGTTGCCGATCCCGTGCATCTTGGTGAACCGCATGGCGTCTCCCGGGTGCGTGGCGGAATTGTACCATCCCGGCCGGGGGCGTGAAGCCCGACCTACAATGGCCCCACCACAAGGAACCCTCCGTGCTCGTGTACGAATCGACCGAACAACTCCTCGCCGAGCCGCCAGCCCGGCGCTACCTGCACACCGTGCTGCTGACCGCGCTCCGGGACAAGGCCGAGCGCGTCGAGGTGCGCTTCATGGAGGGCGAGGCGGTGCTGTACTACCGCGTGGACGGCCGCGACTGGGAACTTACACCGCCGCCGGACGACCTGTACCCGCAGCTCAAGGACGCGGTGCGGGAGGCGGCGCGGCTGGTGCCGCCGGACCGGCCGGACACGACCATCCTGTTCGGCGTGCCGGACGCCCGGTTTGAGCCGATGGAGGTCGGCTGGCTCACGTATCAGCTCGGCGGCTACTGGGTGGACGTGGTGGTACGGATCGACCCGCGCGAGCCTTACGGGTACATCCGCCTCGACATCGACGACCCCGCCGACTTCGCCGACGCCGCCGGCGACGCGCTGGAGGCGTACGCCGAAACGCTGACCGGCGACGACGTGGCGCCAGTGTAGGCGAGCCGACCGCCGTCAGGCGGCGGGTGACGATCCCATCACCCGCCGCCTGACGGCGGTCGGCTCGCCGGCGCCTCACGTCGGCACTTCGACCTTCCACGGCGGCCCGTGTGCGCCGTTGGCCGTCGGCGCGGCCGGCTCCTTCGCCGGCTTCTCGCCCGGCACCTTCGGCGGCCCGCCGATCCATTCGCTCAGAGTCTGGATCACCAGGTAGAAGATCGGCACGAAGAACACCGCCAGCACCGTCGCCGAAATCATCCCGCCGAACACCGCCGTGCCCAGCGCCTGCCGGCTCGCCGCCCCGGCCCCGGTCGCGCGGACCAGCGGCACCACGCCGAGGATGAACGCGATCGAGGTCATCAGGATCGGTCGGAAGCGCAGCCGGCTCGCCTCCACCGCCGCCTCCCGGATGGTGCGGCCTTTCAGCCGCAGCTCCCGCGCGTACTCCACGATCAGGATCGCGTTCTTCGACGACAGCGCGATGATGAGCACCACCCCGATCTGCGTGTAGATGTTGTTCTCCAGGCCGCGGAACACCACCGCCGCCACCACGCCCAGCAGCCCGAGCGGCACCACCAGAATGACCGCGAACGGCAGCAGCCAGCTCTCGTACTGTGCCGCCAGCACGAGGTAGACCAGCAGCACCGCCAGCCCGAACACGATCACCGCCTCGCCGCTGACGCGCCGCTCCTGGTACGCGATCGATGTCCACTCGTACCCCATCGACCGCGGCAGCACCTCCTTCGCCACGTCCTCCATCGCGTCGAGCGCCTGCCCGGAACTTGCCCCCGGGGCGGTCGCCCCCGAGATCGTCGCCGACGGGTAGAGGTTGTACCGGGCGATGGCCGGCGGCCCGACGCGCGGCTCCGCCGTCAGCAGCGTGCCGAGCGGGACGCGCTTGCCGGCGCGGTTGCGCACCTCCAGCCGGCGGATGCCCTCGGCGTCGGCGCGGAACTCGGACTGGGCCTGCACCCGCACCTGGTACGTCCGGCCGAACTTGTTGAAGTCGTTCACGTACACCGACCCCAGGTTCGCCTGCAGCGTCGAGAACACGTCGCTGACCAGCACCCCGAGCTGCTCCGACTTCGCGCGGTCGATCTCCAGGTAGATCTGTGGCACCCCGGCCCGGAAGGTCGTGCGGATGGCCGGCGGCGGGGCGATTTCGGGCCGCGTCTTCGCCGCCGTGTCGATCACCGCCTGCGTGCGTTCCTGGAGCGCTTCGAGCCCGACGCCCTCCTTGTCCTCGATCTTCAGCTCGAACCCGCCTGCGAATCCGAGCCCCTGGATCGACGGCGGCACGATCACGAAGATGTTCGCCTCGCGGAACGCGAACAGCTCCCCTTGCAGCTCCTTCACCAGCGCCGCCTGGCTCGTCTCCGGCGTCGTCCGCTTCGCCCAGTCGCTCCACGCCACGAACGCCGTCGCCCCGTTCGGGGCGTTCACGCCGTCGAGCAGCGACAGCCCGCCGATGGTGAACCAGTTCTCGACGACGCCCTTCTCCTTGTACCGGGCGAACACCTTGTTCATCTTGTCGGTCACCGCCTTCGTCCGGTCGAGCGACGCCGAGTCGGGGAGCTGCACGGCGATGATCGCGTAGCCCTCGTCCTCCGTCGGCAGGAACCCGGTCGGGACGGTGTTGTACCACCACCCCGTCGCCCCCGCGATGGCGATGAACGCCAGCATCACCAGCCACCACACCCGCAGCAGGATGCGGACCGACCACGCGTACACCCGCTCCACCGGCTTGTAGAAGAAGTCGAAGACGCGGGTGAACCAGTTCTTCCCCCGGTGCGGCCGGAGCCAGCTGGCGCACTGCGCCGGCTTGAGTGACAGCGCGTTCATCGCGCTGATGAGGGCCGTGGCCGCGATGGTGAGCGCGAACTGGCGGTACATCTGGCCGGTGATGCCGCCCATGAACGCCGTCGGGACGAACACCGCCATCAGGACGACGGTGATGGCGATGACCGGCCCCGTCACCTCGTCCATGGCCTTGATCGTCGCCTCGCGCGGGGCCATCCCCTGCTCGATGTGGTGGCTGGCGTTCTCCACGATCACGATGGCGTCGTCCACGACGATGCCGATGGCGAGGATCAGGCCGAACAGCGTCAGGAGGTTCACCGAGAAGCCGAACAGGTAGAGGAAGATGAACGCCCCGATGATCGTCACCGGCACCGTCGTCGCCGGGACCAGCAGCGCCCGCCAGCTCTGGAGGAACACCAGGATGACGATCAGCACCAGCGCGCCGGCCTCGACGAGCGTGCGGTAGACGTTGGAAATGGCCCGGTCCACGAACTTGGTGGTGTCGAACGGGATGTCGTACTCCATCCCCTCCGGGAGGGTCGGCTTCACCCGCTCCATCGCCTCGCGGACGCGCGTCGCCACGTCGAGGGCGTTCGACCCCGGGAGCTGGTAGATGAGGATGTTGCTGGCTTCCAGGGCGCTCCGCTCGGTGTACGAGTCGTAGGTCTGCGCCCCGAGGTCCACCTTCGCCACGTCGCGGAGGTAGACCGTGCGCCCCGCCTCGCCGGCCTTGACGATCACCTCCTCGAACTGCTTCACGTCGGTGAGCCGGCCCATCGTGGTGACGGTAAGCTGAAACGCCTGCCCCGACGGGTTCGGCGGCTGCCCCACCTGCCCGGCCGCGACCTGCACGTTCTGTCTCGCCAGCGCCGCGACCACGTCGTTCGTCGTGATCTGCCGCGCGGCGAGCTTGTCCGGGTCCACCCACACGCGCATGGCGTAGGAGCCGACGCCCTTGGCGAGCACGTCGCCGACGCCGTCCACGCGGGACAGCTCGTCGCGCAGCCGGAGGTTGGCGTAGTTCGACAGGAACAGGCCGTCAAACGTGCCGCTCTTCGACGTGAGCGACACCACCAGGAGGATGCTCGGCGACTGCTTCTTGACGGTGACGCCCTGCCGCCGCACTTCCTCGGGCAGCCGCGGCTCGGCGACGCGGAGGCGGTTCTGCACGAGCACCTGGGCGTCGTCCAGGTTGGTGCCGATCTCGAACGTGATGGTGAGCTGGTACGACCCGTCGGCGCTCGACGTGGACGACATGTACATCATCTTCTCGACGCCGTTCACCTCCTGCTCGATCGGCGCGGCGACGGTGTTCGCCACCACCTCGGCGTTCGCGCCCGGGTAGTTGGTGGTGACGACGACGGTCGGCGGGGTGATGGCGGGGTAGCGCTCGACCGGCAGCCGCCGCAGCGCGACGACGCCGAGCAGCACCGTGAGCACGGCGATGACGTTGGCGAAGACGGGGCGGTCGATGAAGAACCGGGAAATCATTTCGGCCTTTTGAAGGGCGGGCTCGCAAGGTCGCGTTCGGGCACTGGCTGCTACTCACCCGCAGGTCGTTGGGGTGTGGTGCGGGGTGGCTGGTTCTCACCGGAGGTGGTTCGCCCCCTCACCCCGCGTGCTCCGCCGCGACCCTCTCCCCCGAGGGGAGAGGGTGGGAGGCGCCTGGCCCTCGTCGTGGGCTGGCGACCACGCGCCAACGCCTTTGGAGGCCGCCCCTACGACCGCGGGACGAAGCCCGCCCGTGCGCGGAGTGTATCAGTCCCACCCTCTCCCCCCGGGGGAGAGGGTCGCGGCGGAGCACGCGGGGTGAGGGGGCGAATCACCCACGACGGAAACCAACGACTCCGCACCACACCCCAACGACCTGCGGGTCGGTGGAAGACGAACCTCCCATCCGTCGCAACGGGGTCGCTTCGCCCCCGCCACGTCATTTCGCGCGCGGCGGCCCCAACAACTCGTACGTCTGCGGCTCGACCGCGATCCCCGGCCGGACGCGCTGGAGGCCGTCGACGACGATCACGTCGTCCTTCGTCAGCCCCTTCTCGATCGCCACCACCGACCGCACCACCGGCCCCGGCGGGGCGCCGGCCGGCGCCTTGAACGACCACGCCGGTGGTGGCGCGTCCGGGGCCGGCGGCGGGGCGCGGAACACCTGCGTGCCGACCGTCACCGTGCGCTTGCCGATCTTGTTCTCGGCGCCGACGACGTAGACGTACCGCCCCTCCTGGCCGGTCATCAGGGCGTCCTCGGGGATCACCGGCTTGTCGGTCGGCACCCCGGCCGGCACCCGCACCTTGGCGTACAGCCCCGGGTACAGCAGCCGGACGTTGTTCGGCGCCACCTTCGGGTTCGCCAGCCGGCCGCGGATGCGGATGGTGCCGGTGCCGGAATCCACGCGATTCTCGCGGAAGTCGATCGTCCCCTTGTGCGGGTAGCCGTCCTCGCCGGTCACGCCGACCATCACCGGGATGGTGCCGCCCATCGGGTCGGGCACCTTCTGGGCGGCGAGCGCCCGCTGGTACTCGGTCAGGTCGCGCTCGGGTGCGTCGAACAGGACGTACAGCTCGTCCATCTTCACGATGGTGGTGAGGAGCGTCGGGTCGCTCTGGCCGACGAGGTTCCCCTCGTCCACGTGGGTGCGGCTGATGAGCCCGGCGAGGGGGGCGCGGATGTCGGTGTAGCCGAGCTGGATGTTGGCGGAGTGGTGCGCGGCGTCGGTCGCCTCGCGGGTGGCCTCGGCGGCCTTCAGCTCGGCCTCGTTCACCTCCAGGGTGGCCTTGGCCTTGTCCAGCTCGGTCTTGGACGCGGCGGTGCCGGCGAGCGTCAGCCGCTCCAACTCGGCGGTGGCGAGCTTGATCTGGGCCTTCCAGTTGCCGATGTCGGCGTCGGCCTTGGCGCGCTCGGCTTCGGCCTTGCGCACGGCCGTCTTGAGCTCGCGCTGGTCGATGGCGTAGAGCTTCTCGCCCTTCTTGTCGTCCTCGTCCGCGGCGTCGGGGTTGGGTCCGCGGACCTCCGTCCCTTCGGTGAAGTACACCTTCGTGAGGAACCCCTTGACGCGGGCGCGAACCTCGACGGCTTTCGACGTTTCGAGCGTGCCGTTGTACTCGTAGTAGCCGAGAACGGGGGCGATCGTGGGCTTCGCGACGCCGACCTTCGGCGGCGGCGGCGGCGGCGGCGCTTCCTTTGCCTTGTTGCACCCCGGGGCAGATCCGGCGAGCGAAATGAGAAAGGCGCCGAGCAGGGCCGTGCGACCGAGTGGGAGGTGCATAAGCGAACCCGGATTTCAGGACGGCCGACCCGCGGACCGGCAGCGAGCGCCATGCCGGCGGTGCGGCATGACGCTCAGAGTACCGGATACCGGGTGAAGCGGAATGCGCTTACACGTTCTTCACCCGCCGCCTGACGGCGGTCGGCTCGCCGAACCCGCCGCTCCGCCGACACTTCGGCACCGGCGCACGTTCGCCGCGAAATCAATATGACGGCGTGACATGTTTCCGCGACCCGGTGGGAGGCGCGGCGGAAACAATAATCCTGCTCATAATCACCCCCCACCCGGGGTTTCGGCATCCTCGTTCACCTCCGGCAGCACGAAGGACAGCGCGAGCGCCAGCAGGAACGCCCCGCCGCCGACCACGGCCGCGGCCATCGCCACCTGCCGGAACGGATTCTCCGTCGGCATCAGCGGGGCGATGACATTCGAGGTGAGGAACGCGGCGGAGGTGCCGACCATCCGCCCGCCGACGTTCAAGGCGAAACTGCCGCCGGTGCCGCGGAGGTGCATCGGGAACGCCTTCGGCAGGTACTCGCCGAAGTAGCTGAACTGCGCGACCGTGCAGAGCCCGCAGAGGAAGATACCGACCACGAACAGGCCGGGCTCGTCGGGGAACAGCAGGTAGTACGTCACGGGGAAGAAGATCAACCCCGGCACGACGAACAGCCGCAGCAGCAGCCGCCCCGCCACGTAGACGACGAGCAGCGCCAGCAGGATGCGGCCGGTGAGCCCGCCCAACTCCTGCCAGAATTGGATCGTCGCTCCGCGATCCTGGCCCGCCTTCTTCAGCTCGCCCTTCTCGTGTTTGAGGTTCGACAGCGCTGCCTTCAGCTTCTCGCCGCCGATCGCCTTCGACTTCTCGTCCGACTCCGCTTTCAGTAGCTCCTCGCGGTCCTTGAGGCGCTTCGACTCCTTGCCGAGCTCGGCGCGCTTCTCTGCGAACTCGGGAAGGCCCGGCACGATCCGCGGCGGCGTGAGCTGGAGCGCCCCGAACGCGGCGGCGTACCCGCACGCGGACAGCGCCGTGGATACCAGCGTGACGCGGATGAGGCCGGGGGCGAACAGCTCGCCGAACGCCGGCCGGCGGAGGCTGCCCGCGGCCTTCTTCGCCGCCCACACCCGCGACTCGGGCACGAACGGCAGCAGCAGCGCGATGAACACGCCGGGCACGAGGCCGGTCAGGAGCGTGTACCGCCAGGGTGCGTGCTGGTCGAAGCCGTCCGGCAGCGGGAGGGCGGGCAGCGACGCGCCGTGGGCGACGGCGAACTTGTTCACCAGCGACACGAACAGGCCGCCGACCGACGCGAACGCCAGCGTCCAGCCGATGGCGCGCTGGCGGGTCTTCTTGTCGTCGAACAGTTCGGCCAGCCACGTCACCGCGGCCACCATCTCGACGCACACGCCGATGAACGTGGTGCAGCGGAACAGGACAAGCACCCACAGCTCGGTGCTGAACGCCGCCGCGACCGGGCTGAACGAGTAGATGAGGATGCTGCCGACCATCACCCGCTTGCGGCCGAGGCGGTCGATGAGGACGCCGCCGAGCAGCCCGAACACGCCGCCGCAGATCGCCGCGATCCACAGCATGCGGCCGACCCAAATTGTGATGAGCGGGTCGTCGTCGGCGACGCGGAGCAGTTCCACGAGCGCCGGCGTGGCGATGACGGGGAACATCAGCAGTTCGTAGGTGTCGAAGAAGAACCCGACGGCGGCGACGGTGAGGACGAGCCACTTGGTGAGGGGCGGCACGGGGCGGCGCTCCGAGGACGGGGGACCGGGCGGGTGCGGTGAAGGCTACGGACAACGCCGCGCCGGGCAACCGCCTCTTGCCTCCGGGGCGTCGGCCGCGGATGCTATCCCCGCCCGGCCGCCGGCCGGTCCCACCCGGAGCCCCGCATGCGCCTCCCCCACCTGCTCGTGTTCGCCGCCCCCGTGCTCGCCGCCCTCGTCGCGTCCGCCCCCGCCCCCGCGGTGCAGACCGACGACACCGCCGCCTTCCTCAGCCCCGACAACTGGGAGGGCCGGAAGGACATCTGGACCGTGTCCGACGGCACCATCGTCGGCGAGACGAAGGAGGACCCGAAGTACAACACGTTCCTGTGCAGCAAGACGAAGTACGCGGACTTCGAGCTGACGTGCAAGGTGGTGCTCAAGGGCGGCGTCGGCAACAGCGGCGTGCAGATTCGCAGCGAGCGGACGGACAAGGACGGCGACAAGCAGCCGTACCGCGTCCGCGGCCCGCAGGTGGACGTGGGGAAGGGCTACTGGGGGAGCCTGTACGGCGAGGGCGTCGGCGGGATGATGAAGGCGTCCGACCCGGCCAAGATCAAGGCCGCGGTGAAGGAAGACGGCGTGAACACCTACTACCTGATGGCGAAGGGCCACCGCATCACCATCAAGATCAACGGCGAGACGATGGTGGACCAGGACTTCCCGACACTGCCGGGTAAGGACGCGAAGGCGGCCCCGGCGGAGGGGATCATCGCCTTCCAGGCGCACTCGGGGTACGCCTCGATGCGCGTCGAGTACAGCGACATCAAGTTCAAGAAGCTGGGGAAGTAGTGGTCGACTCGCGCATCGCCGCTTGCGGCGTAGCAGGGTTTACCCTGCTACGCCGCAAGCGGCGATGCCCAAGCCGCGTGAACCTGGGAGGTTTATGCGGGTCGTGCCGGATCGGCGGGCGATCCGGGGAGGAGCTAGCGATTCGGACGCCGCGGGTGGGGAGGAGTTTTAGCGTCGCGGCCGATACAGGGGTTGATCGGGTTGCTCCGCCCGTTCATGGAGGATCGGACCATGACCCTCGCCCGCAAGCTGTGCGGCCTCGTCACCCTGCTCGGCAGCGCGGCCCCGGCCGCCGCCCAGCACACCCCGCCGCGGCCGGCGCCGCAGGGGCCGACCCGGCTCGTGTTCGTGGCGCCGCCGTGGATCACCAACGGCCCGCGCACCGGGGTTCCGGCCGGGGCGGTGCCGCCGACCGGCCAGCTTCCGCCCGCGCCGCTGCCCATGCCGTCCGTCATTCCGGCCGTGCCGGCGATCCCGCCCGTGCCTCCGGCCGGCGTGACCCCGGCGAGTGCGACCACGTCCCGGACAGTGACGCGGCCGGACGTGTGGCGTCCGGGCACGGCGACGCTGCCGGGGATGGTCGTGCCGGCTCTGCCGAAGGGGCGGTAGGGCGAAGCATAGTCAGTTGACGACGTTCCGCAGCGGTTCGCCGAGCAGCGCCCGGCGGCAGGCCTGGGCGCCCTTCACGCGCATGTCGCGCAGCCCCTCCTCGGAGTAGAACGCCGAGTGCGGGTTCACGATCACCCGGTCGTGGCACGGGTCCGCCGGGTCGCGCCACGCCGTCAGCAGCGGGTGGTCGTCCGGCGGCGGCTCGAACGGAAGTACGTCGATCGCCGCCCCCGCCAGCTTGCCGCTGCGGACGGCGTCCGGGATCGCCGCGGCGTCAACCGTTGCCCCGCGGGCGGTGTTCACCAGGTATGAACCGTCCGGCATCAGCCCCAGGGCGCGGGCGCCCACGACGTGCCGCGTGTCCGGCGTCAGCGGGCAGTGGACGCTGAGCACGAAGCTCTGCCCTAACAGGTCGTCGAGCTTCTCCACGCGGCGGACGCCGAGCGCCTTGTCGTACCCGTCCTGCTTCAGCGGGTCGTAGAACGCCACGTCCATCCCGAGCGCCTTCGCCCGCAGCGCGGCCGCCGACCCGATCCGGCCCAGGCCGATGATCCCGAACACCCGGCCGCGGAGCCGCCGCAGCGGCGCCACCGGCGTGTACATCCACGCCCCGACGTTGCGCTGGAGGCGGTTGTTCAAGAAGTTGATTCCGCGCGTCATCGCCAGCATCAGGCCGATGGCCGAGTCCGCGACTTCTTCGGTGCCATAGTCGGGTACGTTGCCGACGGGGATGCCGCGCTCGCGGGCATACACCCGGTCCACGTTGTCGAAGCCGACGCCGCAGCGGACGATCAACTTACAGTTCGTCAGCCGGCCGATCGTGGTGCGGGTCAGTTCGAGGTTGTGATAAATCATCACCGCGTCGGCGTCGTCAACCTTCCCCACCAGGTCGGCCTCGGTGTAGGCGTCGTAGGCGGTGATGTCGGCGACGTCGCCGAGGACGTCGCGCTCGGTGGCGAGGTCGTCGTTGATGAAGTCGGTGACGGCGACGCGGAAGCGGGGCATGGGCTGAGGGTCCGGGGAGGGTGACGGGTCCGTGCCGGCGTTGTACCGCCCGGGGGGGCGGGAATCCACCGCCGGCCGGAACCGCTACCATACCCACATGCTGACCCGCCGCTCCCGCGCCCGCGAAGTCGCCCTCCAGCTGCTGTTCCTCAAGGACCAGAACCCGGCCGGCGTGCCCCGGAAGGTCGTGGAAGGGTTCGCCCGCGACCGGCTCGTCAACGAGGAGCGCCTCAGGGGGAGTGCCGAACTGACCGCTTTCGCACTGGCACTGTACGACGGCGTTCTCGGCCATCAAGCCACGATCGATCCGGTCATTTCGTCCGTTGCCGAGAACTGGCGGCTGTCGCGGATGAGCCCGGTGGACCGGAACGTCATCCGGCTGGCGAGCTATGAACTCCTCCACGACCCGGCCCGGCAGCCGGTCGAAATCGTCCTCGACGAGGCCATCGAACTGGCCCGGCGGTTCGGGGCGAAGGAGTCGCCGGGGTTCGTCAACGGCGTCCTGGACCGCATCGCCAAGAAGCGGCCGGCGGCGTCGTGAGGCGCTCCCCGTTCACGGCCCTGTGCTCGCAACTCCACCGGCTCGCCAGCCCGCCGCGCGCCGACCTCCACGTCCACACCACCGCCAGCGACGGGGAGTACACGCCGTCGCAGGTCGCGGCGCTGGCGCGCGAGGCGGGACTGAGCGCGGTCGCGGTCACGGACCACGACACGCTCGCCGGCGTGGCCGAGGCGCGCGACGCCGCGAGCAGCTTCGGGGGGAAGCCGCTCGAAGTCGTGTCCGGGGTCGAGATCAGCACCGACCTCGACGGGCGCGAACTCCACCTCCTCGGGTATTTCGTCCGGTCCGATCATGCGGAACTGTCGGAGGCGCTGCGGCGGGTCTGCGAGAGACGGCGCGACCGCTTCTACGACTTCGTTGCGAAGCTCGCCGCGAACGGAACCGTGATTCCAGCCGACCGCACGGAATTGATCGCGGCGCGGACGGCGAGCCTCGGGCGGCGGCACGTCGCGGGGCTGCTCGTCGCCTGCGGGTTCACCGGGAACGTGAACGGGGCGTTCTACCGCTTTCTCCACCCGATCCGCGCCGCAGTCGTGCCGAAGATCACGCTCCCCATCGAGGACGCCATCCGGCTCGTGCGCGCGGCCGGGGGTGCGTCGAGCCTGGCGCACCCGCCGGACCTCACCTACGAGCAGTTCGCCCGGCTCCGCACCGCGGGCCTCGACGGCATCGAGTCCGAATACCCGTTCGGCCGGTCGTCGCCGGGCGGGCGGCTGCGTTCGATTGCGACACGGCTCGGGTTCGTCCGCACCGGCGGCAGCGACTGTCACGGCCCGAACCCCGCGCACCGCCGCGTCGGCAGCACGGCGGTTCCGTTGGAGCACCTGGACGAGTTGCGCCGGCGGTGCGCGGCGCCGGCGTGAAGCCGTTCCGGTTGTTCCCACCCCGCCGGTCGGCGCTGTTGCGCCCGAAGTCGCGCCCATTTCCGCTCTCGTTCGCCCTCCCTCCGCTGGCACGCCGACGGTTCGGGGGGAATGCTGGTGGGCCTGGATCAGGGACGGGGCCAGGGCAAGGCTCCGGTTCGGGCACATCACGCAAGGACGAGCCCCGATGAGACGGACCCTCGCGGCCGCGGCCCTCGCCGCGCCCCTGCTGTGCCTCACGGCCGGCACCGCCGACGCCCACAACGGCCCCAACACGTTCGGCCTCAAGTGCGGCGGTTGGGCGCTCCACGTGTTCCCGCGCATCCACCAGCACGGCCCGCTCTACAACTACGGCCCGTACCACGGGTACTACCCGTTCGAGCCGTACGGCCCGTGGGACGCCTACCTCCGCTACCAGGGCGGCGGCAGCGCCTACGGCCAGGGCGGCGGAAGCTACGGGTGGATCAACGGCTGGCAGCCGGGGAGCCGCGTCAACGGCCTCGTCGGCGGCCACCAGCTGTTCCACCGCCACCCCTCGCACGGGTGCAGTTCGTGCGGGGCGGCGGCGGCGGCGGTCGTCACGAGCGGGCCGGCCGAGGCCCGCTACACCGGCTTCGGCGACGCCGCCGCGTCGGCCGCGTTCTACGCCGACACGCCCAGCCTGATCGTGCCCGTCGGCGGGACCACCGCCCCCTGATTCGATTCGGAACTTCGCTCGGTGCGTCACGGAGGTGCGCCGAGTTCCACGGAGGAGGACGACCGAGATGCTGAGCCTACGGAAGAGTCTGTTCGCGGCCGCGGCCGTGATCGCCGCGATCCCCGCGGGGGCGCAGGCGGCGGGTGGGCTGTTCAACAGCCCGTTCCGCACCCAGCCGCACACCCCGCGGACCGGGCCGTACCTGTTCGCCAACCACAACAACCGCCAGCTCCCGGCCTTCCAGGCGGCGCCGTGGTACCTGTACTGGCCCTACGACGGCCACTTCCAGACGCCGGCCCCGGTCCACGCCCCGTTCTACGGGCCGCCCGGCGCCGGCAACTTCCCGGTGAACCCGTACTTCCCGGCCCCCGCCGGGTACTACGGCCCCGTGCCCGGCGGTCCGGCGCCGGGGCCGGTCGGCCCGAGCTACGGACCGGCCCACCCGTCGATCATCCCGCCGACGCCCGGCGCGCCGGTCCCGGCACCCATCTCCATCCCGGCCCCGCTGGCGCCGTAGGAATTCGCCGCACGAGCCGCACCGAGAGCCCGGGGACCACCGTCCCCGGGCTTTTTCCGTTCGCGGCACCTGTTCCCGCCGCCGCCCGAACCGGCTAACATGGGGGCGACGGTCGGGAACGACACCCGGCCGCATTCGTTCTCCTTCAGCCCGGATTCGGGCGAGGTTTCACCCATGGCGAGTACGCGACGGGGCGAGCTGGTGCCGGTCGGCGGCGGCGACGCCATCCCCCTCATCTCCGACGTGATGACCCTCGGCCGGCGCGAGTCGTGCGACATCTGCCTGAAGTTTCAGAACGTGTCGAGCGTCCACGCCGAGCTGGCGTTCAAGAGCGGCGTCTGGTTCCTCCGCGACATGGGGAGCACCAACGGCGTCAAGGTGAACGGCGAGCGCACCCAGCGGCGGCCCCTCCGGCCGGGCGACGAGATCGGCATCGCCGGCCACCGCTACACCATCCAGTACGAGTTCGCCGAGGGCACCTCGATCGACGACGTGTTCGCCGAGGAGGAGAACATCTTCGGCCAGTCGCTGCTCGAGAAGGCCGGCCTGGCGAAGCCCAAGAAGTCAAGCCCGGACGGCGGCTGACTCCACAGTTTGAGCGGGATTATTGTTTCCGCCGCGCCCCCCACCGGGTCGCGGAAACATGTCACGCGGCTAGAGTGACATCCGATCGGGCGTCCGCCGGCGGCAACCGTCGGCGGCGCCGGCACTTCCGGTGGGGCCGACGAAAACCCGGGTCGGCCCTCGACAGCCGGCCGGAGCGGGTGTATGGTTCAAGAGCACGTTTCGGGGCCGCGGAGCCCTCTCCGACCAGTCCGGGGTCCGACCCGCGGCCCACCCCCACACGGGGGGCACGGCGGCGCACGCCGCCCGGAGGACCGACCCATGAGTCGCGCGACCAAGCACGCCCGGCACGACGCGGAGCGGCGGCAGCACCGCAAGGAGGCGCGGGCGAACGCCCTCGCCGCCGAGAAGCGGCCGAAGCCGCACGTGGCACTGTGGTTCCTCGCCGTGGGCGTCGTCGCCCTGTTGGTACTCGTCGTCGGTGCCTCGGCGATCCGCTGAGGTAAGGAAGTCCGGGGACGGCCGTCCCCGGGCTTTCCAGCCCAGACGCTACACCCCGAGCCGGCGCTCCATCCAGATCATGACGTCGGCCACCCACGGGTGGCCCGGTGGCTCGAACTCCAGCGTGTGATACGCCCCGGGGTAGTCGAGCAGCTCCACCGGCCGCCCGAAGCGGCCGGCACAGAGCCGCGTCTGCGCGTTGTCGATAATGCGGTCGTGCTCGCCGAGCACCAGCAGCGTCGGTACCCGCACGCGCTTCACGGCGCGGCGGAGGTAGATGTCGAGCCCGAAGCTCGCGAACAGGAACCGGGCCGTCGCCGCCCTCAGCCCGTGCGGCTCGCGGTCGATAAAGTTGCGCCAGTCGGGGTCGGCGGTGAACAGCTCCGGTTCGTTCAGCGGGATCGGGAAGAACTTCCCCGGTCGCAGCACCCGCGCCAGCGCGATCCGCGCCCGGGTCGGCAGCGGCGGTGACAACTTCGGGACGAGCCCGGGGCACAGCAGCACCATCCCGTCGATCAACCCTGGCCGGCGGTACGGTAGGCCGGCGGCGAGCTTCCCGCCCCACGAGATGCCGCCGAGCACGACCGGCAGCCACGCCCGCTCGGTTCGGAGGGTCTGCACGTACTCCGCCACGTCGTCGAGGAGCCTGCGGAAGGACGGGGCGTCGCCGCGAGCGGCGGTGTTCAGGCCGGCGCCGCGGCGGTCGAGGAAGTGGACGTCGAACCCGGCCGCGGCGAAGGCGGCGCACGACCGCGTGTACCAGCCGCCGTGGCTGCGGATGCCGTGGACGAACACCAGCCGCCCGCGCGGCTCGCCGGCCGCGGGGAAGATGCGGACGTAGAAGCGGTACCCGTCGGAGGCGCGGAACTGCGTGAGGAGCACGTCGATCATGCGGTGAGGATACGAGCGGCGCCGGCAACTTGGCGAGCCGACCGCCGTGAGGCGGCGGGTGATTCACGCACGTCGAATCACCCGCCGCCTCACGGCGGTCGGCTCGCCAGGGTCATACCAGCAAACTGACCCGCCGCACGGTCACCCAGTCCACCCGCGCGGGCTCGACTGTCACCCCCAGGCCGCTCCCCACGAGCATCGGGGCGGTGCCGTTCCGGGCGAAGGTCAGGTCTTCCTCGATCAAATCTTCCCAGACGAGGTGCCGGTCGTAGGAGCCTTCCACGTAGCGGATGCCGCCGACGCTGGTGGCGAAGTGCCGACCCGCGGCGGACAGGATGCCCGACTCGCCGACCTGACAGCCGAGTTGGTAGCCGAGTCCGGCGTGCTTCGCCATCTGCGCCAGCCGCAGACTCGGGATGAACCCGCCGCACTTCGACAGCCGCAGGTTGAACAGGTCGCACCACCCGCCGGCGATTGCCCGCTCGCCGTCCACCGCCCCGCACAGCGACTCGTCGAGCATCACCGGCGTGCCGATCGCCTTCCGCACCGCGGCAAGCCCCGCGACCTCCTCGTGCGGCACCGGCTGTTCGACGCTGGTGATGCCGAACGGCTCCAGCGCCCGAATCTTGTCTGTGGCCTCGGCGGCGGTCCACGCCTCATTGGCGTCGATGCGGAGGTTCATCTTCGCGCCGAGCCAGCGGCGGGTGCGCTTCGTGCGCTTCACGTCGTCGGTGCCGGGGATGCCGACCTTCAGCTTCACCTGCTCGAACCCGGCGAGGCGGTAGACGAGCGGGTAGGCGCGGCCCTTCCACCCCTTCGGGTTGCCGATGACGCCGCTGTAGCGGACGCGGTCGCGCGGCTCGTACAGGTCCGGGGCGACGGCCCGGGTGACGTTCACGAGCGGCTCGCCGAACGCCCGCCCGTAGGCGTCGAGGACGGCGAGTTCGAGGGCACAGCGGGCGGCGTTCCCCTGGATGAGGCGGTCGTCGCCGTGAACGGGGGCGAGCTTCAGGCGCTCGGCGAGGTGAATGGCCGCGACAAAGTCGGTGCAAGCGTCGAGCTGCGCGGGGAGGTCGCTGGTGCGGAGGAGTTCAAGGCAGGAGTCGATGGTCTCGCCGGTGACGTAGTCGCGCGGCACGCCCTCACCGTGGCCGACCGTTCCGTCGGCGAGGACGCAGCGGACGACGACATTGTCGGTGTCGGTGCGGGTGTGGCTGGCGTGCGTCACCTTCCGGCGGAGGGCGATGCGGATGTGCCGGGCTTCGAGTTCGACGACGCGCATGAGGGTTGGTTATAGCAGCCGATCATTCCGGACACTTCACTCGGAAGTAGATTAGCCCTTCGACAGCTACGTTGCGGACATCGTACCGGCCGAAGCTCCAACAGTCTTCACGTCCTCTGATGTACTCCCACACGAGGAGCCCGAAGAACTTACGAGCCGCGTCGAAGTCTTGGTTGCAGGCCGACGCGTAGATCGGCCAGAAGGGTGTCCCGGTCCAATCCTTGCCGGGAATAAAGCTCGCCGACTCGATCTCCTTCTCGCCCATCCGGCGTTCGATCTCGAGCATGATGGCGTCGTGTTCGGCATCTGTCAGACCCGCCCGCCAGCGATCGTAATCGACGCGATAGGGCGTGGAGTCAATCTGTCGAGCGTTCCCGTTTCCGTCGATCTGAACCAACATCGACGCACCCTCTCTTCACTTGGTGGGAAATGGCAGGTACGGGCCAGTCAGGCCGCGTACGCCAACACAGCGAGCAGGTCGTCACACTCCAGGTCTTCATAGTCGGCCAGGATGTCGTCGTGCGAGGTGCCCGAACTCAGTAGTTCGAGCAGGGTTTCGACCGGGTAGCGGAGTCCGCGCACGCACGGCTTGCCGTGGCAGACGGCAGGGTCGATCGTAATGCGGGCCAGGAGTGGATCCATGCGCCCATCATACCCGACCGGCGACGGCGTCAACAGTTCACGACGTTGAAGTCGAGGCCGCTGCGTGCCAGGGGCTCAGTCGATCCGGCGTCCTTCGGCGTAGAAGGCCATCAGGGCCGCCACCGGGATCGGGCGCGAGAAGTAGAACCCCTGCGCCGCCTGGATGCCGGCCGCCGCGAGCGCGGCGAGCTGCTGCGCCGACTCCACCCCCTCGGCGATCGCCGTCAGGCGGGACGAGTCGAGCAGGGCGGTTACGGTGCGGAGCCACTCCGGGGCCGGGCACGCCGGGGTGATCTGGTCGATCAGCGACTTGTCCAGCTTGATCGCGGCGAACGAACACCTGGCGAGGACCGCGAGGTTGGCGCCGCCCATCAGGGTCACGTCGTCGAGGGCGACCCGGACCCCGGACTGGTGGCCCAGGTTGATCGACGTGACCCCGAGCGCGTCGGGAATCCCGCGCTCGGTGATCTCGATCATGACCTGCCCGGCGACCTCGGCCAGCCCGGAGCGCGTCGCGGCGTACTCCATCCCGCCGCGGCCGAGGATTTCGGGCGGGACGTTGATCCCGACGTAGAACTCGGGCGTCGCGCGCAGCCACGCCCCGAGCTCGGCGCTCACGGTGTCGATCACCCAGTACGTCACCAGTCCGGACAGCGGCGTGTTCTCGATCAGCGGGATGAACTCGCCCGGCGGTACGACCCCGCCCGGCCGTCGCCACCGGATCAGGGCTTCGGCCCCGACGCACCGGCCGGTCGTCAGGGAGATGGTGGGGAGGTATTCGAGGAAGAATTCGTTCCGGGCGAGCCCGTCCCGAACGGCGCATGGTCCTGCTGCGTGTGGGGAGCGGGGGCGTGTGTTCGAGGTTGTTACGGCGCTCTAGCAATTCACGACGTTGACGGCGAGGCCGCCGCGGGACGTTTCCTTGTACTTGCTGTGCATGTCCAGGCCGGTCTGGCGCATCGTCTCGATCACCCGGTCGAGCGGCACGCGGTGGGTGCCGTCGCCGTGGAGCACCGCCAGCCGGGCGGCGTTGATCGCCTTCGCCGCCCCCATCGTGTTTCGCTCGATGCACGGCACCTGCACCAGGCCGCCGATCGGGTCGCACGTCAGCCCCAGGTTGTGCTCCATGCCGATCTCGGCGGCGTTCTCGATCTGCTCGTTCGTGCCGCCCATCACCGCCGCGAGCCCGGCCGCGGCCATGCTGCACGCCACGCCGACCTCGCCCTGACAGCCCATCTCCGCGGCCGACAGCGAGGCGTTCCGCTTGTACAGCATCCCGACCGCGCCGGCCGTGAGGAGGAACGTCCGCACGCCGGCCGCGTCCGCCCCGGGAACGAATCGCTTGTAATACGCCAGCACCGCCGGGATGACGCCCGCCGCGCCGTTCGTGGGGGCGGTCACGACGCGACCGCCGGCGGCGTTCTCCTCGTTCACGGCGAGCGCGAACAGGCTCACCCAGTCGAGCCCGGCGAGCGGGTCGGGGACCGCGGGGCGGGTGGTCAGAGTGTGGAACAGCTTCGCCGCCCGCCGCTCGACGCCGAGCCCGCCGGGGAGAACGCCCGCGGTGCGACAGCCGCGCTCGATGCACCCTTCCATCACGGCCCACAGGCGATCGAGGCCGGCGTCCGTGTCCGCGGGCGGGCGCCACGCCTTTTCATTTTCTCGCACGATGTCGGCGATGTGCATCCCGGTGCGGCGGCCGATGTCGAGCAGTTCCGTCGCGGAGCGGAATTCGTGGGGGAGGGGGCCGGCCGGGTCGTTCCCGCCGACCTGTCCGGCTTCCGCCTCCGCCTCGCTGACGACGAACCCGCCGCCGACCGAGTAGTACGTGTCGGACGCGACCTCGGCGCCGGCCGCGTCGAAGGCGGTGAAGCGGAGGCCGTTCGGGTGCCTCGGCAGGCTGTGGTCGTGGAAGACGAGGTCGTGGGGTTCGTGGAACGGGATGCTGACGCGGCCGCCGAGGCGGAGTTGCCCGCCGCCGCGGACGCACTCCACGAGCGGATCGACGCCGTCGGGGTCGGTGGTGTCGGGTTGTTCGCCGGAGAGGCCGAGGATGACGGCCTTGTCGGTGGAGTGTCCGCGGCCGGTGGCGGACAGCGAGCCGAACAGTTCGGCGCGGACGCGCCGCACGTCCGCGAGCCGGGCGCCGAGCCCGCGGACGTAGCGGAGCGCCGCCCGCATCGGGCCGACGGTGTGGGAGCTGGACGGCCCGATGCCGATCTTGAACAGGTCGAACACGCTCAGCGACATGCGGTGCTTTCGCGTCAGGATGCGACGGCCCGGCGAGCCGACCGCCGTGAGGCGGCGGGTGACGGTCCCATCACCCGCCGCCTCACGGCGGTCGGCTCGCCGACGGCGTTACTTCGCCCTCAGCCGGTCGATCAGGTAGTCGGCGCTGCTCTTGTACTTCGGGTGCGGCATCCCCGGGTGGACGAAGATGCCCTCCACGCCCTCCGCGGTCAGCTTCTCCATCAGGATCGCGCCGAGCAGAGGGGCGTGCGTCGGGTCGGCCTTCGACTCGCCCTTCACCGAAGCGGCGGCGGCGTTGCTGTAGAAGAGGAACGCCGGCGGGTCGCCCTTCGACACGTGCGCCATCGGCGAGTACGTGTTGATCTTCGGCAGCAGCTCGTCGCGCTTGTCGTGGTACGTGTTGAACCCGGCGTCGCGCTTGCCGTCGGGGCCGACGATCGCGAACGCATGGCCGCCGTAGGTGTAGTTCGGCATCCACTCGCGCAGCACCTTCGGGTCGAGCGTCGTCTGCGCGCCGTCCACCGCGGCGCAGAACAGCCGCGTGCTCTCGCGGGCCACCGGGTCGGCGCTCTTCGGGTCGGCGAGGTCGTCGTGGTACAGGAGGTACAGCGACGAGCACCCGCCGGCCGAGCCGCCGGTGGCGCCGATGCGATTCTTGTCGAGGTTCCACTCGGCCGCCTTCGACCGCACGAACTGCAGCGCCCGCGCCGCGTCCTCCAAAGGCCACTTCACCGGCGGGTCGATCTTCTTCTCCGCCGCCTCGGGGACCATCCGGTAGTTGATGGCGACGAGCGAGATGCCGGCGTCGTTGAAGCGCTTCGCGGCGCCGCGGTAGCCGTCCTTGCTGCCGTTGACCCAGCCGCCGCCGTGGATGGCGAACACGACCGGCGTCGGGCCGTCGGACTTGGCCTGGTAGACGTCGAGCACCTGCCGCTCGTGCGGGCCGTAGTGGACGTTCTCGGCCGTCGGCGCCGGGCCGGTGACCTTCGGGGCGTCCTTCTTGGTGGGCTGGGCGGCCTTCGTGGGCTGGGCGGCCTTCTTGGCCGGCGTGTCCTGGCGGGCGGTGGCGGTCAGCGCCACGCCGAGCGCGGCAGCGAGACCGAGGAGACGGAACATGGGCTGGGCTCCGGGGAGGGGAAGGGGACAGGGGCACGGTATCCGTGCGCGTCGTGAGCGGCTGCCGGTGGGAAAGCCCGGGGACGGCCGTCCCCGGGCTTCGCCGCGCTACCCCAGGGCCACACTCTGCTTCCCCATCGTGCGCCGCCACGCCGACAGCTGGCCGAGGTGCGTCGCCTCGTGCGTCGTGAGGAGGTGCGCCATCAAGTCGCCGACGGTCGGGAAGCGGGCCTTCAGCGTGGCGATCGGATTGGGGGCGCCGGCGCGGGCGTCGTCGAGCCCGGCGACGGCGGCCGCGAGCGCCCCGTGCCCGGCCTCGTAGGCGCCGAGGAACTCGGCCTTCGTGGGGTAGGTGGCGCGCTGCGGGTCGGGCACGGTGCCGGGGGCGAAGAGCGCCGCCCAGCCGTCGGGGGCCACCGGCTTCTCGCCGAGCAGGTTCAGTCCGAAGTCGGCGGTCAGGGTGAGGTGGCCGAGAATCCACGCCGGGTGGTTCATCCCCGGCACCGGCTCCTCGGCGAACTCCTCGTCGGGGATGTCGGCGGTGAGCTGCCGGGCGTAGCCGTACTGGTCCGCGTACAGCCGCCGCTCGCGGTCGAACATCGTGGCTTCTCCCGCCCGGGGACGGCCGTCCCCGGGCTTTTTAGGTTGTGAGTAAGCGTTCGAGTGACTTCTTCGCCGCGTCCGCCACCTGCGCCGGCGGCAGTTGCCACAGCACCGGGTCGTGCAATTCCACCGACACGTACCCGGCGTAGCCGATCCGGCGCAGCCGTGCGATGATCGGGTCGAGTCGGAAGTCGCCCTCGCCGGGAAGCACGCGGTCGGCGTCGGTCATCATTTCACGGGGAACGCCGGCTACGTCGCAGACGTGCACGTGCGCCACGTTTCCGGCCGTCAGAAGCTCCAAATCCTCGGGCTTGCTCGGCCCCTTGTAGTAGTGGAACACGTCGAGGCAGACGCCGACGTTCGGCTCGCCGCAGGTGTCGACCAGGTTGAGCGCAGTCTCCAGGTTATTCACGACGGCGTCGGCGCCGCGGAACTCCAGGCCGAGCCGCACGCCGAAGCCCGCCGCCCACCGCGCCGCTTCCGCGAGCCGCCCGAGCGCCCGACCGAGTTTGCCGCCGTCCGGTTTCGCGAGGTAGTCGGCGGCGACCAGCAATGTCGGGATGCCGAACCGCTGGCACAGGTCGAGCCGGCGGCGGAAGTGATCGGCGTGCGCCAGCCGCGCCTCGCCCTCCGACACGAGGAGCCCGCCGTGGTAGGCCGCGGCCGCGAGCGTAATGCCGAGGTCGGCCAGGAACTTCGCGGTGGAATCGGCGGACACCGTTTCGAGGTGCTTCTCGAGCTTGGTGAGCCACACCTCGGCGGCGGTGAAGCCGGCGGCGGCGAACGCGGCGAGGTCGTCGGCGACGGCCGCAGGGAGCGTACACGCCTGGCTGACGCACGGCTTCATGACGGCTGCCGGGGCTTCGGCTTGAAGTCCTTCCCCTTGAGGTCCTTCGCCTTGTTCGGCACCGGCGTGGGCTCCGGCGCCCGGTCGAACCAGCCGAGCAGCCAGCCGACGCCGAGCAGCGTGGCGCTGGTGTGGAGGCACAGGCCGAGCACGATCAGCAGCCGCGTCCGCGACTTCTGCTGCGGCGTTCGCTCCTTGTAGACCCGCCCCTCGGCCGCGTGCGCGGTGGTGAAGTGAATCGCCGCGTCTCCCGCGCCCCACTCGTCGGCCGGGGCCGAGTACGTCTCGACCGACTCCGGCACGGCCGCCGCTTCGGGGACCGGCGTCGGGTGGACCGGCCCCGCGGCCGGTGTCGGCGCCGCGCGGCAGAACGGCACCAGCGCCGCCTCCGCGTCGGCGGTGCGGGGGAAACGCGCCTCGGGCCGCTTCGCCATCAGCCGCTCCACCACCGCGACGAACGCCGGCGGCAGGTCCGGCCGCAGCGTGCCGAGCGGCACCGGGTCGGCGCTGCGGACCTTCACCAACAGCTCGTCGGCGTCCGACCCGGCGAACGGCGGCCGGCCGGTGAGGAGGTAGTACAGGCTGGCCCCGAGGCCGTACTGGTCGCCGCGGCCGTCGTGGATCGCCCCGTCCACGCGCTCCGGCGGCAGGTACGGGAGCGCATCCGTCGCGGGCGGCGACGCCGCGGCCGCGGGTCGGAGTGGCACCAGCCCCAGCTCGGCGACCTTCACCGCGGCATTCGGGGCGGGGCGGCGCTTCGTGGACCCGTCGGCCGCGGTCTTCACCGTCATCGGCCCCGCCAGGAGTGTCGCGGGGCGAACGTCGCCGTGCCACAGTCCGCGGTCGTCCACGGTGCCCAGGGCCGACGCCGCCTGCCGGCCGAATTCCGCGGCCAGGAACGTCGGCATCGGGCCGATCTCCACCACCAGCTGGTCGAGCGTCGCGGCGTCGCCCGGCTCCTCGACCGCGGCGTAGAACTCGCCGCCGAACTCGCCGGCGTCGAGCGGCACGAGGAGGTTCGGGTGGTACGTCGGGAAGGTGCGGGCGCGCTGGGCGAGGTCCGCGGGCGAGTCCGCCGGCTGGAGCGCGTCGGCCCGGAATTTCCGCAGCACGACGGGAGTGCGGAGCGACGGGTGGAGCGCCCGGTAGGCGGTGCCGCCGGGGCACGGGCCGATTTCGTCGAGGACGGGGTAGCCGGCGAAGACGAGGTCGGCGCCGCGGCCGGAGCGGAGGGCGTCGGCCTGGAACCGGGTGAGTGCCCCGCGGGCCTCCAGGTACTCGCACAGGGCGGTGAGGTTCTGCTGCGGCACGTCCGGCTGGCGGATCAGGTGCTCGACCTGCTCCGGGATCAGGACGCGCTGGGCCTTCGCCTCGTCGAGGAAACTGGCGATCGAGTCAGAAGGCATCGGCGGGGCTCGGTCGGGGGCGGCGGGTGAGGGGATTGTAGCAGACCGCCCCCTGAAAGCCCGGGGACGGTCTGATCCGGCGGAGTGAGCCGCACGATGCAGAACCGATGAACGCACGATCCGAACAAACCCTGGTTCGGATCGTGCGTTCATCGGTTCTGCATCGTGCGGCAGAGAATCCGGGTCCGGATCGTGCGGCTCACTCCTGTTCCCGTTGCCTCGCAACTCGGGTGCGGGTACAGTCCGCCGGCCGTACACGGGAGGGCGTCATGGCGAAGGCGGAGCCGCCGCGGGTGGCGGTGATCGGGGCCGGGCCGGTCGGCGTCGAGGCCGCGCTGCACGCGAAGGCCGCCGGCTGCCGCGTCAGCGTGTACGACCGCGGCCAGGTCGGCGAGCACCTCGCCCGCTGGGGCCACGCCCGCATGTTCACCCCGTTCGGCATGAACACCACGGCCCTCGGTCTGCAAACCCTCCGCCACGAGCGCCGCACCAAGGACGTGCCCGCGGACACCGATTTCCTGACGGGCCGGCAGTTCCGCGAGTCGTACCTCGTGCCGCTGTCCGAGTCGGAAGCGCTGCTGGAGTCGATGAACCCGCAGAACGCCGTGCTGGCGATCGGCCGCGCGGGCTCGCTGAAGAAGTCCGAACCGGACGACGGGCGACGCCCCTTCCGGCTGCTCCTCCGCGGGGCGAACGGGGCCGAGCGGATCGACACGGCCGACGCCGTGCTCGACTGCACCGGCACGTTCAACACGCCAAACTGGCTCGGCGACGGCAACCTCCCCGCGGTCGGCGAGCTGGCGGCGCGGGCTCACATCGGTCACAACCTCGAAGACGTGCTCGGCGACCGTCGGGCGCACTACGCCGGCAAGAGTATCGCCGTGATCGGCGACGGCTACACGGCCGCGGCGACGATCGTGCAGCTGGCCGCGCTCGCCGAGGAGTACGCGGAGACGTGGGTGTTCTGGCTCACGAACGGCGCCCGCGGCGCTCCGTTGCCGCGGGTGCCGAACGACCCGCTGAAGGAACGCGACCGGCTCGCGGTGAAGGCCAATTCGCTGGCCACCCGCTGCGACGCGAACCTCGAATTCCACCCGCAAACGCTGCTGGACGAGGTGGTGTGTCACGGCCCGGAGCAGGGCTTCCGCGCGAGCGGCCGCAGCGCCGGGAAGCCGGCCACGTGGGAGGTCGAGCGGGTGATCGCGTGCGTCGGCTACCGCGCCGACCTGCGCCTGAGCACCGGGCTGAAGGTGGAGGAGCCGTCCGGCCGGCCGGAGACGCGCGAGGCGGGGTACTTCCTGCTTGGGGCCAAGAGCTTCGGCCGCGACTCGGGGTTCCTGCTGCGCGACGGGCACGAACAGGTGCGAAGGGTGGTGGGGATGCTGACGGGAAAAGGGGATGCTTCTGTGTCACGGCGGGCAGCTTGAGGGGCGTGGAAAGCCCGGGGACGGCCGTCCCCGGGCTTCGCCCCCGTCACCGCACCCACCCCACGCTGGTCACCATCACCCCGACGAAGAACACCACCACGATCAGGATGCCGACCGCGGACGACGTGAGCCAGCGCCCCGCGGGGTTCTCCGCGGGTGCCAGGTCGACCACGGCGGGGCGGAGGTTGCGGACCACTTCCTCGAACAACCGGTCGTCGTCGCCCAGCCAGCGGAGCGACACGCTCTTGCCGGCCGCGAACGGCTCCAGCTCGAACAGCGGCGCCGGGCCGGACCACACGTTCCCGCTGCGCGTCACCCCCCGGCCGAGGTGGTCGAACACCTCCGCGATCGCCGTCTCGAACGCGCCCGGCTCGACGTTGTAGACCACCAGCGACCGCCGCCGGATGGTGAGCGTCAGGAGCCCTCCGCCGACGACGACGAACAGGTAGCCGCCGGCGACGACGAGCCACGCCAGTTGCTCCTGCCCCCACGCCGCCCGGAGAGCTTCGAAGTTGCCGCGGAACACGTAGCGGGCGTTCGACTGGAGCAGGGAGAGGACGAGACCGCCGCCGAACAGGACGAACCCGGACAGGCCGCCGCAGAGGGCGGTGAAGTCCCACCCGCCGGGGATGACGGTGGGGCGGCGCTTCTTGTTGAGGACGGCGAGCCAGAGGAGGTACAGCGCGAGCGGGGCGAGGCAGAAGATTCCGGCCAGGCAGACCACGAGGGCGAACGCGAACACGGGTCGGTCCTGGGGTAACGACGGCGATTCAGGCAGGATACGGCGCGCGGGGGGGATGGCGAGCCGACCGCCGTCAGGCGGCGGGTGGCTCGGGGATGTTGCGTGGCACCCGAGCGGGGTCGCGTCAGCGCCCCGTGCCGACGAGAAGCGGATCACGTCTGACGTGATACGACGTGGGTACGCACGGGGCGCTGACGCGACCCCGCTCGGTCGCTTTGTCGTGCTATTCCTTGCCGAGCACGAGGTCCACGACCCAGCACCCGCGGACGTGCGGCCCGTCGCCGCGGCAGTGGGCGAGGACATCGCCGTCGGCGCAGCCGGCGTCCACGAGCGCGTCCGCGAGGACCGGCATTGGGCCGAAGTCCCGCGACTCGTACATCCCGCGCGCGAGCCCGACCACGGCTTCGGTGCGCCAGGACGGGGAGAAGTGGGTCGGGTGGAATGGGTTGCCGGAGACACACCGGACCAGTGGTACCAACGTCCGTCGCTGCTCGTAGAGATGCAGTGAGTTCAGTGGCTCCCGATCATTCTGGCGCCGTGAATGTGCGACGAGATATGCGGTATCATGAACCGCCCGCTCCAGACCACCGCCGTATCTACTCGCCCAGGAGTTCGGTGGGGCGGGAAGTCCGGCGAGGCAGTCCGCCGCCGCATTTCCCGCATGGTACATGACGTTGTTTTCCTTCTCCTGTCGGTAGCCGTCGATCCAGAGGAAGGCTTGTTCCGGCATGTCACGGCGGAGCGTCATGGCTTCGACTGTCACCGGTCCACCATCAGCGATGCGTTCAGCGAGTACGACGGCCCGGAGCGCCTGCGGAAAGCGCAGAATGAGATCGTCTATGCGACGGCAACATGCGACGGCGAGTAGACGGTGCTTCCGCACGCTGAGGTGAGTACCAATCCAGTCTACCATCACCCAAGCGTCATCGAAGTCGAGCCACGCAAGACCGGCCTCTGTCATCGCTCACCCCCGCAGCTTCCGCAGCATCTCCCACAGCACGGCGGCGATGTTCCAGGCGTCGTCGTGGCCGCGGTGGTGCGTCCCCTCCAGCTTCAGCCCGCTCAGGGCCATCGCCTGCGGCAACCCCACCTCCGTCGGCAACGCCCGGCCGGCCGAGAACAGCGTCTTCACGTTCAGATGGCTCGGGCCGAACGGGTAGCGCACCCCCGTCTCGCGGCACTGCTTGTCGAACTGCTTCCGGTCGTAGTCGCCGAAGCTCGCCCACAGCCGGGCCTGCGACAGGTACTCGTCCTCCAACATCTTGCACGCGTCCTTGAACGCCACGCCGCCCGCCACCTGCTCCTGCGTCAGCGTCGTCAGTTGCGTGCAGAACGGGCTCACCGTCGAGCGCTCCGGCCGCACCAGGATGCTCCGCTTCTCCAGCCGCCGGCCGGTGCTCACCTCCAGCGGGCACAGGCCGATCTCGATGATGTCGTTCGCCTGCCCCTTCGGCGGGTAGCCGCCGTCCCAGCAGGTCGATTCGATGTCGATGACGAGAACCTGGTCGAGCCGCTTGGCCATCGGCGCTCCGCGGGCGATGCGGGTTCAGTTTACGGGCCGCTTGAAACGCGAAACGCGAAACTCGACACTGTTCGCATGGACGTGCTCATCACCGCGGACGCCATCTGCGACCGCATCGACCGCATGGCGGGCGAGATCGGCGCCGCGTACCACGACGGCCGGCCGCTCACCGTCGTCGGCATCCTCACCGGCTGCCTCGTATTCATGGCCGACCTGATCCGCCGCATCGACCTGCCGGTGCGGGTGGCGTTCATCACCGCGTCCAGCTACCGCGGCGAGGCCACCAGCCCCGGCAAGCTCCTCATCCGCGACGAACTCCTCCCCGACATCCGCGGCCGGCACGTGCTGCTGCTCGACGACATCCTCGACACCGGCAAGACGCTGACGCGGGTGGTGGCGCACCTGCTCGACCGCGGGGCCGAGACGGTGAAGGCCGGCGTGCTGCTGCGGAAGGTCGGGCGGCAGGAAGTGCCGTTCGAGCCCGACTTCGTGGGGTTCACCATCCCCGACCGGTTCGTGGTCGGGTACGGCCTCGACTTCAACGACGAGTACCGCCACCTGCCGTACATCGGCGTCCTCGACGGGCCGCCCGCGTGACCGCCGTTCGCGCCCCGGGGCGTTGCCCCGGGCTATGCTGTCCCAGGCCTTCGGCCTGAAAGCCAGCAAGCTCTCTTCACCCCGAAGGGGTGGGACAGCATAGCCCGGGGCAACGCCCCGGGTGGCGTTTGGAGCGACCCAACGGCGCATGACAAGCAATTCCGTTCTGTTCCTGGCCTCCGACCTCGGCGCCACTGGCGCCGCGAAACAACTCGCGCTCCTCGCCCCGCGCCTCGCGGCGGAAGGGGTCACGCCGGTCGTTGCCGTGTTGGGGAAGGCCGACACGCCAGCTGCCGACCGCCTCCGTGCCGCGGGCGTGAGCGTTCACGCGACGCCGATGCGGCCGCCGTTCTACCCGCGCGGGTGGCGTCAGCTGCGCACGCTGGTCGCCTCCGTCACCCCGGCCGCGGTCCACGCCTGGGGGCCGGCGGCGGTGCGGGTCGGCCGGGCGCTGAGCCGTTGGGGCGGGCCGCCGCTGGTGGCGTCCGCCGCGACCGACACCGGCGGCGGCGTCGGCGGCTGGCTGACCACACGCGCCCTCCGCCGCGCAGATCGTGTCGTCGCCGCGTCGTGGGCGGAGGCCGAATGCTACCGCCGCCTCGGCGTCGCCGGCGACAACCTTACGCGCATCCCGCCCGCTGTCGAAAGTGCTCCGCCGGCCGCCGACCGCGCCGCGTTCCTGAAGGATCTCGGTCTGCCGCCGAGCGCCCGACTCATCCTCACGGCCGGAAGTGTGGAGCCAAACCCGGGGCTGAAGTCGGCCGTGTGGGCGTTCGACATTCTCCGCTACGACTTCCCCGACCTGCACCTCGTGGTCGTCGGCACCGGCCCCGACGCCGCCGGGCTCGCCGCGTTCGTGCAGTCCCTGGCGTTCGACGACACGCGCGTCCACTTCCCCGGCCCGCGGGCCGACCTGCCGGCGCTGCTGGCGCTGGCCGAGGTGGTGTGGGTGCTCCAGCCGCGCGGCGGCGTGAACCTGGCACTGGAGGCGATGGCCGCGGGCCGGCCGGTCGTCGGCTGGAACAACACGGACATCGCCGAGGTCGTCGCCGACGGCGAAACCGGTCTGCTGGTCGGCGTCGGCGACAGGGCGCAGGTGGCGGCGGGGGCGCACGGATTGCTCACCGACACGGCCGCGGCCGACCGGCTCGGCGCGTCGGGGAAGGCCCGCGCCGCGGAGCGGTTCGGCGCGGAGCGGATGGCCGCCCCCTACGCCGGGGTGTACCACGAACTCACCCGCCGCGCCCGCGGCGGCACTCCCTGAGCACCGGAATCAGTTATGCGGGGCGTGCTGACGGTCATCCTCGCCGGCGGCAAGGGCTCCCGGCTCGAGCCGCTGACCCGCGACCGGGCCAAGCCGGCGGTGCCGTTCGGCGGCCTGTACCGCATCATCGACTTCACGCTGTCCAACTGCATCAACAGCGGCCTGCGGCGCATCCTCGTCCTGACGCAGTTCAAGTCGCGGTCGCTGGACCGCCACATCCGGGTCGGGTGGAGCTTCATGAGCCCCGAGCTCGGCGAGTCGGTCGAGGTGCTCCCGCCGCAGCAGCGCATCGACGAGACGTGGTACAAGGGCACCGCCGACGCGATTTATCAGAACATCTATTCGATCGAGCGCGAGGACTGCGACCTGATCATGGTCCTGGCCGGCGACCACATCTACAAGATGGACTACAGCGGCATGGTCCGCGCCCACCGCGAGCGCGGCGCCGACGTGACCATCGGCTGCATCCCCGTTCCGCTCGCCGAGACGCGCCACTTCGGCATCCTCGAAACGTCCGCGGACGACTGGGCCAAGAGCTTCCTGGAGAAGCCGGCGACCGCCCCGCCGATGCCCGGCGACCCGCACCACGCGCTCGGGTCGATGGGCATCTACGTGTTCCCGACGCGGCTGCTGTTCGAGCTGCTGTGCGAGGACGCGGCGACGCCCGGCAGCGACCACGACTTCGGCAAGAACGTGATCCCGCGGATGATCGCGAGCGGGCAGCGGGTGTTCGCCTACCGCTTCCGCGACGAGAACCGCAAGGCGGTGCCGTACTGGCGCGACGTCGGCACCCTCGACGCCTACTACCAGGCGAACATGGACCTGATCGCCATCGACCCGGTGCTGAACCTGTACGACGGCGACTGGCCGATCCGCACGTTCCACCCGCAGCTGCCGCCGCCGAAGTTCATCTTCAGCGCCGACGGCCTGCCCGGCCAGGTCCGCCGCGGCGAGGCGCTGGACAGCCTGGTGTGTCCCGGCAGCATCGTGTCCGGCGGCCAGGTGCGGCGGAGCGTGCTGTCGCCGCGGGTGCGGGTGAACAGCTACGCCTTCGTCGAAGACTCGATCCTGCTGGACGGCGTGGACGTGGGCCGGTACTGCCGCGTCCGCCGGGCGATCATCGACAAGGAGGTGAAGCTGCCGCCGTACACGGTGCTCGGCTACGACTCCGACTTCGACCGCCGCCGCGGCTTCACCGTGACGGAGGGCGGCGTCGTGGTGGTGCCGAAGACGGAGCCGGCGGACACGTTCCTGGCGCCGAACCCGCTGCCGGGTTGAGCGCGCCGGGCGAGCGGCCCGCGTGAGTGGGCTGTTGGCTCGGGGCTTTGTAGCCCGGAGGGCGCCTTCGCTAGCCCGGGGCGGAAGCCCCGGGCGGGCGATGGTGTGAATCGAGGGGTGACGCGATTCTGACACCGCGGGCGCCGCCCGGGGGCTTCCGCCCCGGGCTAGCGAAGGCGCCCTCCGGGCTACAAAGCCCCGAGCCGAAGCCCCGAGCCAACAGCCCGCTCACGCGGGCCGCTCGCCACGTTGCTTCCTCTCCCACAGCAGTAGCGTCGTGATCGTCTTGGCGTCCTTCACCTCGCCGCTGAGGCACATCCGCACCGCCTCCGCCAGCGGCACCGTCACCGGCTCCAACTCCTCGTCGGCTTCGAGTGCCATCGGGCCGGGGGTCAGCCCCTCGGCGACGAACAGGTGCAGTTGCTCGTTCATCACCCCCGGCGAGGCGTACACGTAGCCGAGGTACGTCCACCGGGCGGCGCTGTAGCCCGTCTCCTCGGCCAATTCGCGCCGCGCGCAACTCTCCAGTTCCTCGTCCGGCTCGCGGGTGCCGGCGGGGACTTCCCACAGCGTCTCGCCCACCACCCAGCGATGGTTCCGCAGCAGTACCACGTGTTCCGGGTCGAGGATCGGCAGGATCACGACCGCGCCCGGGTGCATGATGAAGTCCCGGCGGACGGTGGTGCCGTCGGGGGCGGTGAAGGTGTCCACCGCGACGGAGACGCGGCGGCCGGTGTAGACGATCTCGCGGGCCATCGGGGGGTTCCGCCGGAAGTGCGGGAGGGGGGCCGAATTGCGGCACGCTCCCGGCGATGATAAGATGACCCACGACGGCAGGCAACCCGCCGGTCGGCCAGGGACGGGGTGGTTCCGATGCGCGATCCGATGAGCTGGGCGCTCCCGGTCTTCCGGGCGTTCGGCATCCCGGTCAAGCTCCACGTCTTCTTCATTATCGTCACCCTCGGCCTGTTCCTCCGCCAGGTCACCGCCAAGGACAACCCCATCGACTGGGTCGACGTCTTCCTGTTCACCATCGTCCTCCTGTTCCTCGTCATCCTGCTCCACGAGTTCGGCCACTGCTTCGCGGCTCGCGCGGTCGGCGGCGGCGCCAAGGAAATCCTGATCTGGCCGCTCGGCGGGCTGGCGATGGTCGAGGTGCCGAACTACCCGCGGCCGAACTTCCAGGTCGCCGCCGCCGGCCCGGCGGTGAACGTCCTCGTCTGCGCCGTGGTCGCCATCCCGCTGTTGACCTTCGGTTACATCCCGAGCGTGAACCCGCTGGCGAACCCGTTCGTCTCGGAGATGCGGAACTTCGACGGGAAGGACTACACGAGCCCGTACGGCCTGAAGGTGTACGAGACCGGCACCAGCAAGCAGCTGCCTGAGAGCGTGCTCCGCGACGAACTCACCCGGCGGCAGGAACCCGGCCTTCAGAAGAGCGTCAGCTGGAACCCCGAGACGGCCAGGGACGTGGCCGAGAGAATGGGCGGCGCGCGCGCCGTGGCCCCCGGCTGGGCGGTGTGGTTGAACCGCACATTCTGGCTGTCGTGGGTGCTGCTGCTGTTCAACCTCATCCCGGCCTACCCGCTCGACGGCGGCCAGATGCTGCAGGCATACATCTGGGGCCGGTCCGACCTCCGCCGCGGCGTCACCGTCGCGGCGTACACCGGGTTCGCGTTCGCGCTGATCTTCCTGATCGTGTCGGTGGCGGCGAACGAGACGCTGTTCATGGGCCTGTCGCTGTTCATGCTGTACTCGTGCTCGCAGCGGCTCCACCAGCTGGACAGCGAGGAAGGGCCGTTCGGGTACGACTTCTCCGCCGGGTACACGAGCCTGGAGCGGGATGACGAGCCGCCGCCGCGGCCGAAGAAGAAACTCGGCCCGGTCGCCCGCTGGTGGCAGGCCCGCAAGGCGAAGAAGATCGCCGCCGAGAGCGCCCGGCGGGTGCGCGACGAGGAGCGGATGGAGGAACTGTTGGGCAAGATCGCCGCGACCGGGATGGGCTCGCTGACCGACGAGGAGCGACGCTTCCTGGAGCGGTTCAGCGCCCGCTACCGGGACCGCCCGTAGAATCGAAATCCCGGGGACGGCCGTCCCCGGGCTTTGGAGTTCGTGTCGTGTCCAACCTGATCGACCCCCGCACCCTTTCCGGGTTTCGGGATTACCTCCCCGCCGCGATGATCCCGCGCGAGCGCATCCTGCAGTGCGTCCGCGACGTGTGCCGCTCCTACGGCTTCACCCCCATCGACACGCCGGCCGTGGAGTCGCTCGACGTGCTGCTTGGCAAGGGCGGCGACGAATCGGACAAGCTGGTGTACCGCGTCCGCAGCGCGAAGGCCGAGAAGGAGGAAGCCGGCCTCCGCTTCGACCTGACGGTGCCGTTCGCTCGCTTCGCGGCACAGTACGTGGCGCAGCTCGGGACGCCGTTCAAGCGCTACGCGACGGGGCCGGTGTGGCGCGGCGAGCGGCCGGGGAAGGGCCGCTTCCGCGAGTTCTGGCAGTGCGACTTCGACACCATCGGCACCACGTCGAACGCCGCCGACGTCGAGACGGCGCTGGTCATCAACGACCTGTTCACCGCGATCGGCATCGACCGGTTCGAGGTGCGGGTGAACAACCGGCTGCTGCTGAACGGCCTACTCGACCTGTACGGCCTGAGTGACAGGGCGGTGCCGCTGCTGCGGTCGCTCGACAAGCTGCCGAAGATCGGCCGCGACAAGGTGACCGAGGAGATGGTGAAGGAGGCCGCAGTGACCGTCGAGCAGGCCGGCCGCGTGCTCGACCTCGCCGAGACGACGGGCACGAACGACGAGGTGCTGGCACGGGTGGAGTCGTTCTTCGCCGGCGCGCCGAACGACAAGGCCGCCGAGGGGCTGAAGCGGCTGCGCGAACTGCTGGCGGTGGCGAATGCCGCGGGCGTGCCGGACGGCCGGTTCCGCATCGACCTGAGCATCTGTCGCGGCCTCGACTACTACACCGGCACCATTTTTGAGACCTTCCTGACCGACCTCCCCGGCATCGGCTCCGTCTGCTCCGGCGGCCGCTACGACAACCTCGCCAGCTTGTACACGAAGCAGGTGCTCCCCGGTGTCGGCGCGTCGCTCGGCCTCGACCGCCTCGTCGCCGCGCTGGAGGAGCTGAAGCACCCGCTGATGGGCGGCGCGACCACGCCCGCCGACGTGCTGGTGGTGCAGTTCGACGCCGCCCGGCTCGGCGACTACCAGCGCGTCGCGCGGCAGTTGCGCGCGGCTGGGGTGGCGGTCGAGGTGTACCCGGACGCGAAGAAGGTGGGGCAGCAGCTTCAGTACGCCGAGAAGCGCGGGTTCCGCGTCGCGCTGATCGCCGGCCCGGCCGAGTTCGAGCAGGGCGTGTGGAAGGTCAAGGACTTGGCGAAGCGCGAGGAGTTGGCGGTCACCGAGGCGGACTTGGTGAAAGTGATCCGAGGCGAGCGGCCCGCGTGAGCG
>Ga0209181_10001654_pt1 | contig 38320 bp, 29 predicted proteins | sample MAT05_FD_187208 | JGI IMG/M metagenome (GOLD analysis project Ga0209181, IMG submission 187208) | Freshwater microbial communities from Lake Fryxell liftoff mats and glacier meltwater in Antarctica - MAT-05 (SPAdes) (version 2) | ecosystem: Environmental > Aquatic > Freshwater > Ice > Liftoff... | reverse complement strand
GAAGCCGGCGGCGAGTTCGCGGTCGTGGCCGGGAGTGCGCATCACCACGGCGATCGAGCGGCCTTCCACGCGCACTTCGAGCGGCTCCTCGATGGCCAGTTGATCGTCCTCCGGCGCCTGGAGGCGGCCATTTTTCCAGCGCTGGATGGGGACAGTGGAGGTCATGCTGCGAGCGGCATCTTCCCGAAGCCGCCAGCGCCCGGCAAGGCGCGTATCGAGGGCGATGATTCATGGCCGTTTTCTTTCTGCGCGAAGACCAGCAGACCGTGCGGATCGCCCGGCGGGACACGGGCATCTTCACCACGGCGGCCGCGGAGGCCATCCTGCATTGACGCGAGCTGACGCTTTGCCCTAGCCTCCGGCCACTCTCTCGGGTGCCCTATGAACGAATCCGACCCTGATCTCCCGGCGGCATCTGGCGCGGATATTGAGGAATCACCGACTCTCACTCACCTCGCAGCGGGCAGCGGTGAAGCCGAAGCGGGAACCCATTCCATCCGTCCCACCGTCCGCATGGATCGGCCGGAGGCCGTGACCATTCGCCGGGAACAGGCCGGTGATTTCATCGGCCCGTACCGGCTGATGGAGCAGGTGGGAGTCGGTGGATTCGGTGCGGTGTGGCGAGCGGAGCAAACGAAGCCGGTGCATCGCGAGGTCGCCTTGAAGCTGGTGAAGCCGGGCATGGATTCGCACGAGATCATCGCGCGCTTCGAGGCGGAGCGGCAGGCGCTGGCGATGATGGATCATCCGAACATCGCGCGCATGTTCGATGGCGGCACGACTGATCTGGGGCGGCCGTATTTCGTCATGGAGTTCGTCAAAGGCGAGTCGGTGGTGGCTTTTTGTGATGCCCGAAAAATTTCGATCGAAGACCGCATCCCCATCTTTCTGGATATCTGCTCGGCCGTGCAGCACGCGCATCAAAAGGCGATCCTGCACCGCGACTTAAAGCCCTCGAACATCATCGTGACCGAGAGCGGCGACCGCATCGTCCCAAAGGTCATCGATTTCGGCGTAGCCAAGGCGCTCGGGCAGCAGCTCTCGGACAAGACGATGTTCACCGTCATCGGCCTCGCCATCGGCACGCCCCAGTATATGAGCCCCGAGCAATCCGGCGCGGGCAATCTCGATGTCGATACCCGCAGCGACGTCTATTCGCTCGGCGTCATCCTCTATGAGCTACTCACAGGATCGACTCCGCTCCGCCGCGAGGAGATCGGCGGTCTGATGTTTCCCGAGGTCATCGAGCTGCTGAGGAGCCACGATCCCGAGCGACCCAGCACGCGCTACGTCCACCTGGAGGACGCCACGCGGCGGCAGGTGGCCGCGGCGCGGCAGATCGAGTCGACCCGGTTGCAAAAGCATCTCAGTGGCGATCTCGACTGGATCGTGATGCGGGCGCTGGAAAAGGATCGCAACCGCCGCTACCAGACCGTCAACGACCTCGCGCTCGACCTGCAGCGTTATCTCAAAGGCGACGCCGTGGAGGCAGGTCCGCCGTCCGCCAGTTACCGCCTGGGCAAGCTGGCCCGGCGATACCGCAGCGCGCTCCTCGGCGCGTCGCTGGTCTTCGCCAGCATCCTCGTCGGACTGGGCTTCACCGTCTGGCAGGCGGCGCGGGCGACGAAGGCCGAGAAGCTCGCCTCCCAGCGGCTCGGCGAGGCGGAGCAGGCGCGCGACGCCGCGGAAAATCTCATCAGCGAAGCGGTCTACGGTCTGCGCAAAAAGCTCATGGCGCTGGGCAAGGTCGAGACACTGCAGGAGATGGTCACCGCAGCGGACCGCTACTACCGCCGCCTGCCGGTGGAGCTCTACGACGACGACGCCAAACGCCACCTCGCTTCGCTTTCGCTGAACCGCGCGATCATCTCCGAGGCGCTCGGGCAGGATGCGGAGTGCGAGCAGTACACGCGGGAAGCCTTGCGCATTACCGAGCTGCTCTCGGGAACATCCGCCGCCGACGAAAAGCTCCAGGATGAAACGTGCTACGCCATGCTGTTGCTCTGCTATCTTTACATGGATCGGAACGACAACGCGTCGCTGATTCCGATGGCAGATGCGGTGGTCGCGCGGTGCGACGCCTGGCTGAAAGACCATCCCAAAAGTCTCTGGGCGATGTACTATCAGGTGCTCTCCCACAATCTCGCCGCGCAGGCCACGCTGCGATACCTGCGCCGGGTTCCCGAAGGCATGGCGCGCTTTCTCAAAGCAGCGGAAATCACGAAGCAAATGCGCGCTGTCGCCGGTGAGACCGCGGAGGTCTGCGAAGCGGAAGGCTTCATCCACTATGGCTATGCGAATGTCGCCGGGCGCTCGTCGCAGCCCGATGTGGAGCTGAGCGAGTTCGAAGCGTCCACCGCGTCGTTCGCGCGCGCGCTGGAACTCGGTGGCGACAGCGCGCTGCTCCGCGAGATGCACGTGGGTGCGCTGCACCACGCCGGCGGGTTGACCCGCCGGGCCGCGCGATCCCGGGGCGATGCCGCGGGAGAAAAGCGCGGCGAGGAGATGATCCGCCAGGCTTTTGAAACCCGACGCAAGCTGGTGGAACTGGAGCCGGGCCGGGCCGAATGGTGGCGCGATCTCGGCTACAGCTTTCGGGTCCTGGGCGACATCGCTCGCGACGGGGGGGACATGGCCGGGGCGCTCCAAAACTACCGCGAGGAACTGCGTTGCCGCGACGAAGCGGTAAACCGTCAGGCGCGTCGTCCCCAGCTTCTGGAAGAGCGATCGAGCGCCTTGAGCGGCCTCGCGGGCTCGCTCCTGAAGTCCGACCCGCCGGAGGTGAAACAAGCCGCCCAGTTGACCCTGCGGGCGCTGGAAGACTGGCGGCGCGCGGTCGAGATGTCGGGCTACGCAACGCTGCAACGCCTCGACATTAAAAACGATACCGAACGCCTCGGGAAGATCGCCGCGGCTGATCCCGCCACCGCGCTCCCCTGGCTGGCGAGCGCCCGGCAAACGCTCGAACCGCTGCTGGGAAAGTTGACCGCGAAAAACGATCTCCCCTCCGCCTATCATCAGCTCCTCGGGCACCAGCGTGACGCTCTGACCAAGCTCGGTCGCACGGCGGAAGCCGCGGCAATCAGCGCCGCCCTCGATTCCCCGTCCGCGTTTCCGCAGACGCCGCAGAGCTTGTTCGACATCGGCAAATCGATGCGCGAAGCCACGCGATCGGAACACGACAAGGTCTCCTCGCTTCCCGAAACGGATCGTCCGGCAGCGCTGGATAAGATCGAGCTTCGAGCCGCCAAGGCCCACACGCTGCTCGAGGAGGCGGTGGCGAAGGAGCCGGCGAATCTCGAATTTTGCGAGCAGCTCGGCTACTCGTGGCTGCTGAAAGGCCGGATCGAAAGAACCCGGAAACGATTCGCCGAAGCCGGGGCGGCATTTGAAAAAGCGCTCGGTATTTTCGACCCCGCCAAACACTCCTCCGGTCTGGCCGATACTCACTTCGACGCTGGCGAAGCGCAGCGGGATGGCAAGGATTTCAACGGTGCCGCAGCCCACTACCGGACGGCGATTCAGCTTCGCGATGCACGTTGCGCTCAAACCTCGCCCCCGCCGGGAGCCGCCGATTTTTCCCGGGCGTCGCAGCCGTGGACGACGCTGGCTTCCACCCAGTTGTCGCTCGGCGACCTGGAAGCTTCATTGAGCTCGATCCGGGAAGCCGCAAAGCGCCGCGAGCGCGCGCACGAAATGGAGCCGGGCAATCGCGGCTTCCACTGGGAACTGCTGCAGGCTCAGCTCGAAGTCGTGATCCGCCTGGGTGCTCTGAAGCAGGACATCCCTCCGATCGAAACGGCCGCTCCGGCGCTCAACGACCTGCCCGCCTTGCTCAAAGACGAAACCGATCGGTGGCGGCTGGTTCGGCTCAACGACCATCCGCTCAGCCCCGTCAGCGGCCTGCTGCGCGATCAAAAGCGGCTGTCCGATGCCGCGATCGTCCTGCGCCACATCATCGCGCTGCGGGAGCGCATCGAAGCGCTCGGTGGAAGCGTCAGCGATTTTTCCAAAAGCTCGATCAGCGCGCGGATCAACCTCGCGAATGTGCTCGCGTTGCAGAAGCTGCCGGATCAAGCCGCGGCGGAAACGCAGGCCGCCGTCGCCGCCGCGGAGACCCGCAAACAACCCGCGCTGCTCGTCGAAACCCACCTCGCGCTCCGCGCCGCATGCGACGCCCAAGGGCGGCAGGAAGACGCCGAACGCCACGCGCGCCTGGCCTGCGAAGTGGCGCGGAAAGACGATGTCGGCTGGCGCGGCATCCGTGCGGCCAGCGAACTCTGCTCGACGCTGATCAAACGCCGGCAGCTCGCGGAGGGCGAATCGATCGGCCTCGCCGCGTGGGAGAAAGCTTCCGCACAGAAGTGGCCCGATGAACCCGTGAACCTGCGCGCCGATCTCGCCCTCCGCATCGGCGAGGTCTACCACAGCCTGCACATGGAGAAGCCGGACTCGCAGCGCGACGATGCCGCGCGCGTGTGGGTGCGGCGGGCTGCCGAGAGCGTGCCGCTCGAGCGCCAGAAAACCGAGAGCGATTTCAACAACGCGATGCTGCACTGGATGCCCCGGCTGGCGCAGCTCGCCGACGAAAATCAAATCGACGAATACCACCGCCAGCGCTCGGCGATGCTGGCCTCCGCCCGCGGCTTCAAATATCTCCCCACGCTCGAACGCGTCGCCAAATCCGCGCTCGTCCTGCCCGCGGAAGGCGCAGAATTGAAGCAGGCTGCCGAGGGTGCCGCAGAAGCCTTTCGCACCAACCCCGGCGACGAATGGATGCGGGTCATCCAATGCCTCGCGCTGCTTCGCACCGGCAAGGCCCAGGAGTGTCTCGATACCGCCCAGCCGATGCTCAAGACGGGCGACACCTCGCGGGCCTGCTACGTCCTCGCCATCACCGCCCTCGCGCACCGCCAGCTCGGCCGCACGGCGGAGGCGGAGGCGATCCTCACCTCACTCGAAAAGGACCCCAACCGCGCCAAACACCTCTCCAGCCCCACGCAGCGCGACGCCATCGTCACGCGGGTGCTGCTGAAGCAGGCACGCGCTCAGTAATCCCACTGGCTCAAGTCGCCAGCGCGCGCAGCACCGCGGGCAGATCGGCGAGGTCGTCGAAGGCGTCATCCGGACGATGCGCCTCCAGTTCCGCGCGGGTGAATTTCCCGGTCGCGATGGCGATCACTTTTGCGCCGATGGCCCGCGCGCAGGCGATGTCGTGCGGCGTGTCGCCGAGGATCACGATGCGCTCGGGAGGGAACTCGCCGCCGTGTTTTTCGATCGCACGGCGGCGGGCGAAAGGACCGAGTTCGTTGCGATCGTGGTGATCGTCCGCATACGCGCCGAACTCGAAAAAATGCCACACGCCGAAGTGCGTCAGCTTGATCTCCGCGCCGCGCTCGACGTTTCCGGTGAGCAGCGCGAGCACGACCTCCGGCCGCGGTTTCAGCGCGGCGAGGAGCGCGGGAATCCCCGGCAGCAATCGCCCGCCCGCGTGGGGAAGTTCGGCGACGAGATGCGCGAGATAGGCGTCGATGAACGCCGTGATATTCTCCGGCGTATCGCGCAACCCGTGCGCGCGCAGCATCGCACGGGCGATGCCGGGATCGGTGCGGCCGGCGATCTCGACGTTCTGCAGATCGTCTTCGATGCCGAAGCGCTCGAGGAAACCGGCGCGCAGCGCGCGCTCGCCGGCGCCGCCCGAGGTGATCAACGTGCCGTCGATGTCGAAGAGGAGAAGCGTTTTTTCCAAAGCGCGCCCAGACTGGCCGCAGCCCGGAAACCGCGCAAGAGCGCCGGCAGCGCAGATTGCGGAACGCGCGGTAGGGAAGCCGCGCCGCGGGTTCCGACGCCGTGGGTGGGTGATCCGAGGACGCTCTGCGCGAATGAGGGAACTCGCGGCAGGAACGATGGAACCCGCGGCAAAGAATGAGGGAACCCGCGGCGCGGCTTCCCTACCTCGGGCTTCCCTACCTCGGGCTTCCCTGCCGAATTGAGCAGACCGGGGCGCCGCGTTCCGCATTGCCGACGGCCCGCGTCGCGTTCAGTTTCCCCGCCATGGATTCGACCAAGGAACAACGCACCTGGGCGATGATCGCGCACCTCAGCGCGTTCGCCTATTACCTCACCGGCATCGGCCACCTGCTCGGTCCGCTCATCGTCTGGCTGGCGAAGCGCGACGGCAATCCCTTCATCAATGACCAGGGCCGGGAGGCACTGAATTTCCAAATCTCCGTCACCCTCTATGGCCTCGTCGGCGTAGTGCTCACCATGACCGTCATCCTCGCCGTCATCGGGATCCCTGCGCTCATCGCGCTGCACGTCTTCCAGATCGTCTGCATCATCATCGCGGCGATCAAGGCGAACGACGGCGTCGCCTTTCGCTACCCGCTCACGATCCGCTTCCTTAAATAAATAACGCCCGGTGCCCGAACTCGCCGAGGTCGAATACTATCGCCGCGTCTGGGACGCCGGCCTGCGCCAGCCGATCGCGCGCGTGGCGTTGCACGCGGGCAAGCGGCTCTTTCGCGGCGAAGATACGGCGCGGCTCGCCGAGCTGATCGCGGGTTCGCGGCTCGCCGGTTCGGAGGCGCGGGCGAAGCAGATGCTCTTCCGCTTTTCGGGCGGCGCGTGGCTCGGTGTGCATCTCGGGATGACCGGCGAGTTACGGGTCGAAGCGGCCGATTTCACCCCAGGAAAACACGATCACCTCGTGCTGTTTCAGCGGCGGCAAACGCTCGTGTTTCGCGATCCGCGGATGTTTGGCCGCGTGCGTTTTCACGAGGGAAAGCGAGCGCCCGAATGGTGGACCGCACTGCCGCCGGCGGTGACCTCGCCGGAGTTTACGCTCGATTTCGTGCGCGAATTTTTCACCCGCCGCGCGCGGCTTGCGGTGAAGGCCGCGCTGCTCCAGCAGGAGCGTTTCCCCGGCGTGGGCAACTGGATGGCCGACGAGATCCTCTGGCGCGCGCGGGTCGATCCGCGGACGCTCTGCGGAAAGTTGAAACCCGCCCTCGTGAAAAGCGTGTGGCGGGAAACCCGCGAAGTCTCCGCGACGGCGCTCGCGACCGTCGGCGTCGATTTTTCCGATCCGCCGGAAGGCTGGTTTTTCCATGTGCGCTGGAAGGATGGCGGCCATTGCCCGCGCTGCTCAGCATCTTTGAATACGGCGACCGTCGGCGGTCGCACCACGCGCTGGTGCCCGCGTTGTCAGCGCTGACCCAGCCGGTTGACACTCCATCACCCCACCTCTAGCTGTGCCTCATGACTGGCGCGCCGATCTCTCCTCGACTCTCTCCCGCAACTGCCGCCCTCGTTCTGAGCGCGCTGGTTTTTCCCATCGCGAGCCGGGCCGACTGGCTGAGCTACCGCGGCCCCGCCTCCCTCGGCGCATCGTCGGAAAAGGGCCTGGCGGCCAAATTTCCGATCGATGGGCCGAAGGTTCTGTGGAACGCCCGGGTGGGCACCGGCACCTCCGCCGTGACCGTGGCGGGCGACCGCGCCTACACCATGGGCAACACCAAAAACGTCGACTCCGTGTTCTGCTTCGACGCCAGGACGGGGAAGGAAATCTGGCGGCACAACTACCCGCTGGACCTCGACAAACGGATGTTCGAGGGCGGCACCGCGGCGACGCCGACGATCGACGGCGGCCGCATTTTCACCGTCAGCCATCAGGGCGATCTCTTTGCGCTCGACGCCGCGACCGGAAAAAAAATCTGGTTCAAACACTTCCAGCAGGACTTCGGCGGCAAGCGCCCGCAGTGGGGCTTCGCAGGCTCACCGGCGGTCGACGGCAATCTGCTCATCCTTGATGTCGGTGGCAAAGGAGCATCCACCGTGGCGCTGGATAAAGCGACCGGCAGCGTCGTCTGGAAAAGCGGCGACGATGGCGCTGGTTACGCCTCGCCAGTGGTCGCCACGATCGGTGGAAAGCGCACGGCGGTGCTCTTCAAGGCCGGCGCCCTCGTGGGCCTCGACATCAAGGACGGCCGTGAACTCTGGCGCTTCCCCTGGAAAACCAGCTACGACGTGAACGCCGCCACCCCGCTCGTGGTTGGCGACCGCATCTTCATCTCCTCCGGTTACGGCACCGGCTGCGCGCTCATCGAGATCAGCGGCGGGCGCGCCGTGGAGAAGTGGAGGAACAAGAATCTCAAGTCGCAAATCGCTTCACCGGTTTACTCCAAGGGCCTCGTCTACGGGATCGACGACAAGGCTTCGAGCAGCGCGCCGCTCGTCTGCGTGGACTTTGGGAGCGGCGCGGTGAAGTGGTCGCAGCGGGGCATCGGCGGCGCGCTCGTGGCCGCCGATGGCAAGCTGATCATTCTGAGCGAGTCCGGGGAGCTGATCATCGCCGACGAATCGGGCTCCGCGTTCAAGGCCATCTCCCGCGCCCAGGTCCTGCCCAAACGCTGCTGGGCGCAGCCCACCGTCTCGGGCGGTCGCGTCTTCGTCCGCAACAACGACGGCCAGCTCGCCTGCCTCGACCTGAGCGGGAAGTAGCCCGCCCCCGCGAGTCGAGACACGCACGCAAAAAAACCCCGCAGGTGGAGCGCCTGCGGGGTTGTGCTCTGGCGTTACCGCTGCGGCGGAACGTCAGTCAGTCACGGTGATTTTGCGCGGCTTTACGGCATCCGTTTTCGGTAGATGAAGCGTGAGGACGCCCTGGTCGATCTTCGCGGTGATCTTGGTGGTATCGATCGAGGCATCGAGTTCGAAAGCCCGGCGATAGTCGAAGCTGCGGCTCTCTCGATACACGAGTTGCCCCGGCACTTGCGGCGGGGTGCGGCGGCCGACGATGACGAGTTCGCCATTCGCGACCGTCACTTCCAGGGCGTCTTTCGAGACGCCGGGCATTTCCGCTTCGAGGAGGTAGCCGTCCTTGTCCTCGCGGATGTTCGTGACGGGGGTGAGGTAGCTTTGGCGGGTCGCGCAGTTTGCCGCGGGTGCCTTGGTTTCAGGTGGGTTCAATGTGGTGCTCATAGGTTGTCGATGGATTGGTTTTTCGGAGTGAATTCAACTGGACACAATCGCCGGACCGAGCGCGGGGGAGCAGATCTCGGGTAGGGCGGGCGTCCCGCCCGCCGGTTTCGGCGTCTCGCCGAAACGATCTTCCGAGCTCCGGGTGACCGCCAGCCATCGCGGAAGTTCTTCGCCGCAGGATGCGTCGAACGGCGGGCGAGACGCCCACCCTACCCGAGAGACACGCCCGTCGCGCTCGAGTCACATGATTGGTGAGAGATGGTATGAGAGGTGTCGGCGCGCGACGGTGCGCCCGCCGGCGGATTTTGGTCGGTTGATCTCGTCGCGGAAGGACGCAAGCCGGTCAAACGGGGACGAGGTTTGGAGTTCGGGCAATTGGTAACGGATGAGGTTCATCGTGGGACGTGGATTGAGGTGGATGAAATTCCAGCTCCGGACATAGCTTGCGCGGTGCCAGCAGACCTTCCCGCGAGAAACTCAAGCCAGTAACCACTGGACACCAACGACTTGCGTTTTATTTTCCACCGATCCACCCCAGAGAATACGCGCCATTATGGCACTATCGACACGCCGCCTCGCAATGTCCGACGGCGGCGTTTTGTCTCACTTAATCTGATCGGTGATCTCCTGCACCTGACGCAGGTATCCCGCGTAAAACCCGACGATCCGATAGCCGAGATAGCCGACGATTCCGAGGTAGATCAGCCGCGGCAACCACTCCGCCAGCGAGTCGAGTTTCGAGAGCGCCACTCGCCGGTGTTCGTCCGCCAGCCGCGCGAGTTCTTCGTCCAGCCGGCCGGTCTGTTCGCCCACGCTGAAGTCGCGCAGCATCGTCTCGGGAAACGCGCTCCCCCGCGCCAGCAACGCGCCGACTTGCTCGCCCTTTAGCACCTCGGGAATCGCCCGCGCCACCGCGTGCGCGATCAGTCCGCTGCGGCTCGCGCGGCCAGCCGCTTTCAGGCTGTCCATCACGTTCACCCCGGCGCCGAGCTGCATCTCGTAGGTGGAGCAAAAACGCGAGACCGCGAAGTTCCGCCGGATCGCACCGACCAGCGGCAGGCAGCGCAGCAGCGAATCCATCACGGCGCTCCGCGCCCCCCCGTCGCTCAGTATCGGCACAACGAAAGCGAAGGCCATCGCCACCGCGTAGACGAGCAGCAGCAGCGAGCCGGTTTCCGTCACGTAGGCCTCCAGCCCGCGGCCGACCAGCGTGCTGATGCCGAGCGTGAGGATGCCAAAGTGCAGCACAAAAATCGGGTAGGCCGCCTTCTTCCACGCGCTCGCCCGTGCCTTCTCCAGCGCGCCGAAATACTCCGCAAGCTGCGCGAGGCCGCGGTCCAGCCGGCCCGCGCGTTCCACCGCCGCCACGATTCCCGCCTCCATCTCCGTGACCGTCGGGCGCTGCGCGGCAAAGGCTTCCGCGACCGTGCTGCCGCCCTCAATGGCGTGATTGAGCTGCCGCAGGAGCGAGCGCAGGCGGCCGCGCGAGGTGGGCGCGAGTTTTTGCAACGCAGCGGGGAAGGTGACGCCGGAGCGCACGAGCTGGCCGAGGCTGTGGTAGAGGCTTTGCTTTTCGCGCAAGCGGAGGCTCACGCCGCAAAGTTCCGGGTTCAATGTTCCCGCCGCAAGGCTTAAACCGTAGCGATGGATGACGAATCACCGCTCGCAATCAGCGACCTCCGCTTCATGCGCGCCGCGCTGGTCGAGGCCCGCCGCGGCCTCGGGCACACCAGCCCGAATCCCGCCGTGGGCGCGGTCATCGTGCGCGGCGGGCGGATCGTCGCGCGGGGATTTCATCACGCTGCGGGCCAGCCGCACGCGGAGATCGAGGCGATCCACGCTTTGAAAAATCCCGCGCTCGCCGAGGGCGCAACGATCTATGTGACGCTCGAGCCGTGCTCGACTCACGGCCGCACGCCGCCCTGCGTGGATGCGCTCATCGCGGCGAAATTTGCGCGCGTCGTCATCGGCGCGATCGACCCGAATCCCGCGCACGCCGGTCGCGGCGTGAAGCGGCTCCAGCGCGCGGGAATCGCCGTGACCAGCGGCATTCTCGAAGCCGATTGCACCGAGCTGAACGCGGCGTTCAACCACTGGATCGTCACCGGCTTCCCGCTCGTCATCGCCAAGGCCGGCATGTCGCTCGACGGTCGGCTCACCCGCCCGCCCGGCGAAGGGCAGTGGCTCACCAGCGAAGCCGCGCGTGCCGACGCCCACCACCTTCGCGCGCAGGTCGACGCCATCCTTATCGGCGCGGGCACGCTCCGCGCCGACAATCCGCGGCTGACCGTGCGCGGCGTGCCGGATGCGCGACAGCCGTGGCGCATCGTCCTCGCCGGAGAGAAACCGGTGCCGCGGAAAGCGCATCTCTTCACCGACGCCCACCGCGCGCGGACGCTCGTCTTCCGCCGCCAATCGCTACGGGCCGTGCTCCGCGAACTCGGCCGGCGGCAGATCGTCAGCGTGCTGCTGGAAGGCGGGACGCGGATTTTCGGCGAAGCGTTCGATCGGCGGCTGGTCGATCGCGTGCAGTTCTACGTCGCGCCGCTGCTCTGCGGCGGCCCGGCAGTGGTCGTGGGCGGAAAGGGCGCGGGCTCCACGGCGGAATCGCTCGCACTGGAGAATCCCGTTTACACGCCCATCGGCGACGACCTCCGGCTCACGGGGCGAGTCGTCCGGTAGGCGCCAAGCCCCGGTAGGGCAGCCGCGCCGCGGGTGCCCACACCGCGCGCCGCCCCGGTAGGGCAGCCGCGCCGCGGGTGCCACACCGCGCGCGGCCCCGGTAGGGCAGCCGCGCCGCGGGTGCCACACCGCGCGCCGGCGCCAAAAAATGGGCACCCGCGGCGCGGCTGCCCTACCGGGGTGGCGGGGCGCTCTTCGGCCAGGTGATGTGGACCTCGCGGAGGTAGAGCGGTTCGAGCGCGTCCTCGGCGACGATGCTCGTGCCCGCCGCGGCTAGTTCCGCGAGCCGGCGGGCGAGGGGAAGCGCCACCACCGCCCGCGGCAGCTCGGGCAATTCGACGGGCGTGAAAAACGGCACGCTGGCAAACTGGACGTCGAGCGCACGCAGCTCCTCGGCGGTCACGAGACGCGGCCCATCGACACAGCGTCCATCTTCCACCCGCGTGAAATAGAACGTCTCGCGCCGCGCATCGCCCACCGCACAAAAATGCGTCTCCGCCGTATCCAACGCCGCCATCGACGGCAGCCCCACCAGTTTGCAACCGAGCGCAATCTGGAAACCGATCGCCGCCGAAATCGCGATCCGGATGCCGGCGAACGAACCGGGGCCGAGGCCGACGGCGATGGTGTCGGGCTCGGCGAGTTGGCGCACCCGCTCCAGCACGGTGAAGAGGGTGGCGCTGTGCGTGCGATCGGCGCTGAACGATTCATCGAGCAGCAGCGCGCCGTCGCGGAGCAGGGCAACGCTGCCGCGCGTGGAAGAGGTATCGATCGCGAGCAGCGTCATGATTCCTCCACGGCGCGGGTGCCATCCGCCTGATGCTGAAAGTGCAGCCGCCGGGCGTGCGCCGGGAGCAGCGCGGGAAATTTATCCGCCCACTCGAGCGCGAGCACACCGGCGGATTCGAGGTAATCGTCAAGGCCGATGCGGAGCAGCTCCTCTTCGGATTCGAGGCGGTAGAGATCGAAGTGAAATAACGGCAGCCGGCCGCCGAGGTATTCGTGGATGAGCGTGAACGTCGGGCTGGTCACTTCCCCCGGCGCGCCGAGACCGGCGGCGAGGCCCTTGACGAAGTGGGTCTTGCCTGCGCCGAGGTCGCCGGTGAGCGCCAGCACATCGCCCGCGCGGAGCTGCGCGGCGAAGTCACGGCCGAAGGCGATGGTCGCCTCGGCGTCAGGCAAAATGATCGAAGCCACGGGGAGGTTGAGCGTTGAGAGTTGAGCGTTGAGAGGCGCTTAGCTGACCGATGCGCGTGAGCCGCAGGCGGGGGAATTTTTTCGGCCAGGCTCCTTCGAGTTTCGCTGCGAGACGTGGTGGGAGCGCGAAGAGCAGTTCGAAGTCTTCGCCGTCGCGGAGGGCCTGATCGAGCGTGACGCCGGGGCTGCGCGGGATCGTTTCCATTTCCAAAGTGAAGCCACAGCCGCTCGCGCGGGCGAGGCGCGGGAGGTCGGCGGCGAGGCCGTCGCTGAGGTCCATCATCGCGCGCGGACGGAAGTGTTCGGTAAGCCAGCGCGCTTCGGCGAGGCGCGGGGTGAAGTCGAGATGTCTGCCCGCGCGCGAACCGCCGAGGCGGCCGGTGACATAGAGCGCATCGCCCGCGCGGCCGCCGCTGCGGAGCACGCAACGCGAGCGCTCGACCCAGCCGGTGAGCGCGATGTCGAGGAAGAGCGGGCCGGGAGAACGCGACGTTTCACCGCCGACGATGGAGACGCCGAAGCGCTTCGCCGCGCGTTTCAACCCGGCGTAAATCGCCTTCACGCGCGCCACTTCTTCATCCGGCGAAACAGCGAGCGTGACCAGCGCGTGCGCGGGTTCGCCGCCCATCGCCGCGAGGTCGCTGAGCGCGCGGCAGAGCGCCTTCCAGCCCACGCGGCGCGGGTCATCGCTGGGCAGAAAATGCACGCCTTCCACGACCACGTCCGCCTTGAGCAACTGCCAGCGCACATCGCGCGGGCGACCGATCACCGCACAATCGTCGCCCGGCCCGACGAGCACTTCGCGCCCGCGCGGCAGGCCGCGCGTGAGTTCGGCGACGAGGCGATCTTCGCCATAACCGCGCAGGTAGTTTTTTGACGAACCGCCCAACTTTATACCCCGAGCCGGCCGGTGGCCTGCAGGTAGAGGAGGCTAAGGCTGGTGCCGTTGAAGAGCGCGTGCATCGTCATGGGCACGGCGAGCGAACCGGTGCGCTCGTAGGCCAGCGTAAAGGCGAGCGCGAGAACGGTCAGGCCGGCGAGCGAAGCGAGATTGCCGTGGAAAGCGGCGAAGACGACCGAGGTCGCGAGCGCACCGATCCACGGCCCGGCGAAGCGCTTGCCCACCGCATAAAAAAACCCGCGGAAGAGCAGTTCTTCGCCGATGGGAGCCACGATCACCCCGGAGAAAAACACGGCGAGCATCATCGTCGAATCGCCGCTCTCGGCCGCGGCGCGAAACAGCTTCACGAGTTCCTGCTCGGCGGCTTCGTTTTTCATCACCTGCTGGGCGGCGAGGCCGGCCAGGGCCACGAGCGGGAATGCGCCGACCATCAAAAGACCCGCACCAGCCACGACGCGAGGCGCGGAGACGCGACCCAATCCGAACGTCTCGCGAAACGAAAAACCGCGGTAGTAGAGGTAGCCGACCAACGCGCTGAGAATGCCCGCGAGGGTGAGCGAACTCTTGAACAGTCGGTCCGCCGTCATCTCCGGCGCCGCCTCCGGGCGGACGACGCTCAACGTCACCAGCGCCCCGAAAAGGCTGGCGAGCCCGAGCGCGACGAGGAGGTCCGGCCAGGCGAAACGCCCGGCCTGCACCAGGCCACCGTCGCGCCGCAGCCCCCTGATTACCCACCCATAGATGACCGCCGAGACGGCGAGGCCGAGCAGGCTGATGACGACGAGCGCGCTCTGCGGTGAAACCGTCTGCCCCAAAATCTACGGTGCGTAAAAAGCCGGGAGGAAATAGAGCCGGCCCGCTTCGAGCTTCGGCTTCAGCGCATCGGTGATGCTCACCTCCACCTTGCGATGCGAGGCTTCACTGCTGCCCAACATGCGGAAGAGACGGCCGAGCCGGAACGGCGATTCGTAGCGGATGATCGAAGGATTTTTCAGCTTCGCGAGTTCGGCGGCTTTGGCGTAGCCATCCTCGATTTCGCCGAAGCCATTGATCAGCTTCGCGGCGAGCGCGTCCTTGCCGGAGATCACGCGGCCATCGGCCACGCCGTTGCGGAGTTCCGTTTCGTCGAGCTTGCGCTCGCGGGCGACGATGCCGACGAATTTCCCATAGGTCTGCATGACGAGGCCTTGAATGTATTCGCGCTCGGGATCCGTCATGTCGCGCGAACCGCTGAGCATGTCCTTGAGGGCGCCGCTTTTGAAAGTGACGCTCGAGAGGCCCACTTTGCCGAAGAGATCCTTGTAGTTCAGCGTCTGCATAATCACGCCAATGGAGCCGGTGAAGGTCGTTTCATTCGCGAGCAGCCAAGTGCCGCCGCAGGCCACGTAATAGCCGCCGGAAGCGGCGAGCGAACCCATGCAGACGACGACCGGTTTTTTGTGCTGATCGCGCACTTTGCGCACGGCGTTGTAGAGGATGTCGGAGGCGGTGACCTCGCCGCCGGGCGAATCGATATGCAGCACCACGGCCTTCACCTTTTCGTCTTCGCCGGCCTGCTTGAGTTGCAGCTTCAGGTCGTCGATCGCCGAGTCGCCGATCGCGCCGGGCTCGGCCGCGCTGATGATGCCGCGCAGCGAAATCAGCGCGATCTTGCCATCGGTGTCCCCCTTCCCGCTCTTCGGTTCGACGACCACGCCTTCCTCAAAATGCGGCGCTTTCCCCGTGATCAACCCCGACGAAGCGGTGGCGCTTTGGGCGATGATGAAGATGAAATTGAGCAACACGCTGCCGGCGAGCAGGACCACGAGAAGTATCCCGAGACAGCCGATGTTTTTCTGCGTCATAGCGCGGCGAAGGTGGCGGAAGGCCCCAGCTTCGGCAAGCGGTGTTTGGCTGCTGCCATCACGAGATGGATTGTTTGTCCCAAAGCGTGGACCGGGATGGGAAACGCCCATCCCGCTCAAGGCCATCAAGAGGCAAAAACTCGACCGAGTGCCTGCCTCCACCGATTCTCAAAGTGTCATTTGAGGCTCCGCCGCCGCGAACTCCAACGCCTCGCTTCCCGATGAAATTGCCGGTTTCGCAGGCTGACTCCGCTTCCGCGACGCGAGTTGCGAAAGGCGATAAGGAAGACCCGCGAGAAACGTCCGGCAGGGATTGAACTTTGGATGATCAAAGGAAGGGACTTGCAAGTAACGGGCAGCGTCAATGCCGTTGGGCCAAAACTTTTTCCAACGTTCTCCTTCGTGCCGAAAGTGGGGGCTTTGGGAAACGCACCTCTCCGGGCGCAATTCCATTGCGTGGTGGGCGGCGGGAGCAGCGCTCCGTTCCCCGGCAAGCCCCTCACCGCGAAGCCCAGGTTGCTGGCCGCTCCCGCGGCCACCCTTCGGGCTGCCTTCGGCAGGCTATCTCGCTCCGCTCGATTTCCCGCGATGCTTGGGTTCCCAGTTCGCCCACGGACCTGCCACCACTTGTTCCGTGCGCCGCTGCCTCGGCCCCACTCTGGGAACGAGCGGAATCCGCGCTCACGCACTCGGACCCGGCACTTCGAGCTGCCGGTAGATGGCGCGTGCGGTGAATTCCTTCACCTCGCGATGCCGCGGCACGCTCGTCGTCTTGCGGGTCGCTGGATTCCACCAGATCGAGTGTTTGCTTCCTTCGCGGTAAAGTTCGCAGCCGTGGCCGCGGAGGTGGCGTTCGAGGTCCGCCAGCTTCACAGCGCCGCCAGTTCCATCGTCTCGCGGCGGCTTTCCGCAGGCTCCTGGGCTCGCGCCAGTTCGCGATTGCACTCCAGAATCATCCGCAACGCGTCAGCCAAATTCTCTCTCGCTTCCTCGATCGTCTCACCTTCGGAAATGGCTCCGGGAATCTCTTCCACCAGCGCGGTGAACCCGCCTTCGGCGGCAGGGATGAAAACAGCGGTGAGTTTCATGCGCGCAGCGTAGCACACACCCGGAGAGACAGGCAAAGGAGACTTCGGTGTAGGCGGCCGGGCTTCGTCCCATATCTCGTTCAAATCCCGCACGCGTCAGCGTGCGAAGCTCAGCTTCGCGGAGGCGTGCTTCACTAAGTGCAACATGGGCGCGAGCGGAAAAGCCCCACTTTGGGAGCGCGGTTGAAATTTCCCTCCCGGACGCGGGTAGAACGCCCCATTCATTCTTCTTCATTCGTAGCTCAGCCCTCCTCCACCCCTCGCTCCTCCCAGACCCCCCTCACCCTCCGACGCCGATCCCCGTTCTGGCCGTGCCCGGTGCGCCGGGCGCGAGAGCAAATTCCGAGCAGACGAACGATGCCGTGAGAAGCGCTAGGGTGAAAATGGGTTTTATGAGGGGGGGGATCGCGGGTTGTGATTCGTGCTTTTGAGATTCGGAAAGGTTCACGGCTTAAGGTGCTTGTCGAGGAACTCAAACACGAGCGGCCGGAAGTCGCGGGCTTTGGAAACGAGATAAAAGGTATGCGGTGCCTCGGGAACGATTTCGAGTTGATACTCGACACCAGCCGCTTTCAACGCATCGGCCATCGTCTGCGCCTGACTCAAGGGCACCGTTTCATCCGCCGTGCCGTGGACGATGAGGAGGGGCACATCGCCCGCGCTGACGTAGGTCACGGGCGAGGCTTTGCGATAGACCTCGGGGTTTTCCTGCCGCGTCTCCTGAAACATCTTCATGTCGTGGTAGTTCGGAAGGTCGAGCGCTCCATAGAAGTCGATGGCGCAGCGAACCTGCGTGCCGACTCCGGCCATTGGCTCCTCCGGCTCCAGTCCGTCCGCCGGGGTCGTCGTCGCGAGCATCGCGGCGAGATTGCCGCCCGCCGAGTTGCCAAAGGCACCGATGCGGTCGGGATCGATTCCGAGACGCTCCGCATTCACCCGCAACCAGCGCACCGCCGTCTTTGCATCATGCAGGCTCCTCGGCCAGGTCGGCCTCTTGATGCCTTTGTTCCAGAGCTTGTAGTTGATGCTCATGCAGACGTAACCGTGCCTGGTCAACTCCACCGCCATCTGCACCTCGCGACCCTTGGCCTTGTCGCCATCGTTGAAACCACCCCCGTGCATCAGCAGGATCGCCGCGTATCTGCCGCTCGCTGGCTTCGAGGCGGGAAAGTAAAGGTCCGCCTTCTCTTTCCGGTCGTCGGGCAAGAAGGCCACGTCTTTCTCCGCGCGGATGTCGGAGGGAATCTCGGGGACATCCTTCTGCTGCCAATCGTCGATCTTTGCTGCGTGGACCAGGGCAGCGGCAGTGAGCATCTGGACGATCAAGACGGCGGGGATCAATTTCATAAGTGTGTCGATGGATGACTCCAGTGTGAGGGAATGAGGTCAGCTTTAGAATCGGGAATTTCGCGCGCGCGTCAGGCGGCGCGAAGCGTGCGACTCGGCCTGACGAAGTTGGGCGAACGATTCGTCCCAGTCGAGAGTGGCCCGGCGAAAGCATCTGCGCCAGCGACCCCGCCAACTGGGGCGAGATAAGCGCGACTGGCGCGCCGCGACATGCGGTTCGCGCTTGCGGGAAAAGGCGACCGCGCGACACTGCGCGCCGACATGAGCGAAGAAGAAGTAGACGACGAACTCGACCCCGCGGAGCCCGCGAACGACGAGCTTCTGGACCGAGCGCGGCGGGTGCAGTTTGAGCCGGCGGACTATGCGGCGCGGGCGAAGATGAGCGATCTTTTCGAGCGCGTGGCGCCGTTCGAGGTGGATATCGGGAGCGGTGAAGGGACGTTCATTCTCACCATGGCGGAGCGGCATCCGGAGCGGAATTTTCTCGGCATCGAGCGGCTGCTCGGGCGGGTGCGCAAGACCTCTCGGGCGGTGGCCCGGCGCGAGTTTGGCAATGTGCGGATGCTGCGGCTGGAGATCGCCTACGCGTTACGCTACGTGCTGCCGTTGGAATCGGTGAGCGTGGCGCATGTGCTCTTTCCCGATCCGTGGCCGAAGCGGTATCACCACCCGCGGCGGTTGATCCAGGATGGGTTCATGGAGGCGATGCACGGCATCCTCGTGGCAGGCGGCGAGTTGCGGATCAAGACGGACGACGAGCCGTATTTTCTCTGGATGGAAAAGGTGCTCGCGAAGGCGAAAGGCTACGAACGCCTGGAGTGGCCGGAGGATCTCGATGACTACCCGACGACGGATTTCGAGGCGCGCTTCGTGGCGCAGGGGCTGCCGATCTATCGCGCGCGGCTGCGGAAGGTCTGACCACCGAGAAAGGCGCGGAGTTCGAGGGTGCCGTCGCGGGAGATCGCGACGTTCACGGCGCCGGTGCGATCCTGGCGGAAGATGACGGTGCCTTGCACGGCGGCGGTCGCAGTCACCCACGCATCGAACTCGCCCGGATCACGGGAAAAATCGAGCTGGCTGCAGACGATCGCGAGCGGCTGGACGCGGGCGAGAAAATCCGGCGTGCCGGAGAAGTCGCGGGAGTGATGACCCTTCACGAGCACGTCGCTGCGCAGGTCGGGTTCGTTTTCCACCAGCCAGCGCTCGGTGGCGAAGCCGCTGTCGGACATGAGCAGGACGCGGCGGCCGGCGCAGGTGAGTTGGAGGACGAGCGCTTTGTCGTCGGCGAGGGCGCGGCGGAGACCGGCAGGTGGATACATCACGCGCACGCTGGCGGCGGGCGCAAGGTGCAGCCGATCGCCTCGAGTCACGATCGATTTACCGAAGCGATGGGCGGCAAGGTCGCGCGAGATGTCGCGCCGGGTTCCGGAGCGATCTTCCACCGCGGAATCGACGACCTGGTGCGGCCGAAAGTCGGGCATGACGCCGAGCGCGCCGCCGATGTGGCGGCTGTCGCCGTGGGTGAGGATCAAGCCGTCGAGATGGTTCACGCCACGCGTCCGGAGGTAAGGCAACACGGTGCGCTCGTAGGCGAAGGCACTGCCGGAATCGACGAGCCAATCGCGAGCCCCGGCGCGGACGTGTGCAGCGCCGCCGTCGCGCAGGTCGAGGATCGTGAGTTCGCAAGCGGGCTCCGGTTTCCACGAGGGCAGCTCGACGTAGACGTGGCCGCCGGGAACCCGCGCAAAGAACGCGACGACCGCGAGCAGCAGCTTGGCCATGGCCCAGTTGGCGTTGTTGAGCAGGACCGCGCACGCTTCCCACCAGCCCGCGGTGAGCAGCGTGGCGACGCCAAGCGCGAGCACGGCGAAGGCGATGGGCACGGCGACAAGATTCGCCGCGATCGCTGCGGCCGAGAAGAGATGGAAATAGCCCGCTGTAAAGACGAGCGAGCCGATCCATGCGGCGAGCGTGACGCCGAGGGTGGCGGCGAAGAGCTGCCAGGTGGCGTGGCGCGCGGTCTGCCAGCGAGTCCAGAGCAGGCGCGGGAGAAAAGGGTCGGGCGAAGCGAGCGGAAGGACGCGGTGTTCGATGCGGCGGGCGAGGAAGATGATCGCGAAGACGAGGGCGAATGATAACTGGAAGCCGGGGGAGAAGAGTTGGTTCGTATCCCCCGCGAGGATGAGGAAGCCGGCGGCGCAGATGCTGTTCGTGGCAATGGCCCGGCGGTCGAAAACGGGCGCGAGGAGCAGCAGGCTGGCCATGATCGTGGCGCGCACGCAGCTCGCGGTGAGGCCGGTGACCACGGCGTAAAAGGCGAGCACCGACAGGACGACGGCGACCGTGGCCCGCCCGTCGAGGCGCGCGCTTTTGAGCAGGACGAGGACGATGCCGGCGAGCATCGCGACGTTCAGTCCGCTGACGGCGAAGAGATGGAGCGTCCCGGTGCGCTGAAAGAGTTCGCGCGCATCGTCGGGCGTGTCGCCGCGCAGCCCGAGCACCATGCTGGCGATGAGCGCGCTGATTTCCGGTGCGTCGTGGAGATCGAGGGCGAGCTGCGCCTGGATCCAGCGCCGGGCGTCGAGGGCAAACTGGCGGACGCGCGATCCGCAATCGTGGGCGACGATCGCGCCGTCGGATGCGAAGCGGACTTCGATCTCCGACCACACGCCATTGCGCTGGAGGTGGCGGGTGAAGTCGAACTGTCCGGGGTTGCGCGAGGGCGCCACGTTGCGGGCCGTTCCGGTGAGGGTGACGCGGTCGCCGTAGCGAGGAGGTTCGCCGTTCCACGCGACGTTCATGCGCACGCCGGCGGCGGCGTGCGGCAGGTCGGCGGTTTCTATTTCGAGCGGAAAAAAACACGTCACGTCTTTTGTCCAGAACTCCGGCCGCGTCGGCTCATCGGCCACGATGCCGGTGGCACGGATCACGCGCGGGTGATCGCCGAGCCCCCCTGCCACCAACCGCGCGGGATCGTGGTGAAAACGCACGGTGTGCAGCGTGGCGAAAGCGAGCGCCGTCAACGCGAGGCCGGCTGCCGTGCGCGGCCGCCACCAGACGAGCACCGCGGCGACCACCACCGCAGCACCCAGGAAGCGGAGCGGCAGCTCCCAGTAATCCGCCATCACGATTCCCACGAGTGCGGCAAACGCGAGGCCGATGAACGGCTGGCGCGGACGCAAATGCGGAAGAGACATCCGCCCGAGCATCGCGAATGCATCGCCGCGAAACAAGCGAGCCGGCGGCTCGTTCTGGTAGGGAAGCCGCGCCGCGGGTTCCCACGCTGAAGGTCGGCGGCCCGGCCCGCGCGCGGTGAATCAGCGGGCCCGACGCTTGGTCGGGGAACGCGCGGGCCCATCAGGGAACCCGCGGGCGAGTTGGGGAACCCGCGGCGCGGCTTCCCTACCGCGGCTTCCCTGCCGCGGCTTCCCTACCGCGGCTTCCCTACCGCGGCTTCCCTGCCGCGGCTTCCCTACCGCGGCTTCCCTACCGCGGCGTTACTGCGCCTTGGCGCTGCGCTGGAAGTATTCCGGGTAGCGGCTCTGGAGCAGGTTTAGCGTCTTCTTGGCCTCGGCTTCGTTGCCCGATTTTTTGTAAGCCTCGACCGCTTTCTCCAGGGCTCGCGGGGTGATCGATTCGTCGTCGATCACGGCGCTGACCGCGCGGTAGGTCTTGGCCGCTTCGTCGAACTGCCCGCGCGCCACGAGGATGTCGCCGGTCACGATGCGGCCTTCGCCGTTGAGCGTCCCTTCGGGCTGCAAGGTGAGCGCCGCATCCACCGCATTTTTCGCCGCGGTGAAGTCGCCGTTGCCAATGTTGGCCTGCGCGAGTTCGAGCAAACCAGCGGCGCGCGGCGTCGGTTCCTTCACGCCTTTGAGGTAGGTATCGAGCGCGGTCACCGCTTCCTTGTATTGCTGCAGCTTCAGCCGGCTGCGGCCGAGGAAAAGCCAGTCGTCGGCGATCGCTTCATCGCGCGGGGTGAGCATCTGAAAATAGGGGGTAGCGCGGGCGTAAGCGCCTTCCTTGTAAAGCTCGGTGCCGAGCCAGCGGAGGATCTGCGCGGGGACCTTTTCCTTGCCCTCCTTGGTGTAGAGTTCGATCTCCTTCGCGGTCTCGTTTTTGTCCTCCAGGTTGAAGGCCGCGAGCAGCACGCGGAAGCTGGCCTTTTCAAAATACTGCTCCTTTTCCATCTCGCGTGCGACCCGCAGCGGAGCCATGCACTCCTTGTAGTTCTTCGCCTCGAACGCCGCCCAGCCGATCCAATAGTTCGCCTGCGCCTTGGCCGCGGTGTTGGGGAAATCTTTCAGCAACATCTTGAACGCCTCGACCATGCCGCCGTTGTCGCCCTGCTGGCCGAGGATCAGACCCTTTTGCTGGAGCGCGATCTCGCGTTCTTTCGCCTTGGGAAACTTCGAGACGATCTGGTCGTAATCCTTGAGCGCAGCAGCGTGATTTTTGAGCTGCTGGTAGGCGAGGGCGCGCTGGATGAGCGCGTAGGAAATCGACTTGTTCGTCGGGTGCTGATCGATGAAGGCGGTGAACGCCTTCACGCCGCGCTCGAGGTCGCGGATCTGGATGTAACAGAACCCGAGCTTGAAGAGCGTCTCGGCCTTGAAGGTGCCGCTGAGCGTGCGCGAAAGCTCGAGCGCGGAGTAGAGCGGGAGCGCGTTCTGATAGTCGCCTTTTTTGTAAAGCGCCTCGGCCTTCATCAGCGTGATCTGGTCGCGCTCGGTGGCGTCAGGATTCGACTGAAGATAGAGGTCGATCTCGGCGACGAGGTCGGGGTCGTCGTTGGCGTAGAGCAGCTTCAGCCGGGCGTATTGCGCGTCGCGGGCGATGGCCGTGGAAGGGTAGTCGCGGACGATTTGTTCGTAGATCGCGCGGGCCTCGGTGCTCTTGCCGAGCTGGCGCGCGGCGTTGCCGGCGAGCAGCAGGAGATCCGGGCGGGAGTCGGAGCTGAACTCGTCCTTCGTTTCCGTGTAGACCTTGTAAACCTCCTCGAATTTCCCCGCATCGAACTGCAACCGCAGCAAGCCGACCCGCGCGACTTCGCGCCACTTGGCGTTGCCGCCCAGCCCGATCGCTTCGGTGAGGACCTTCTCCGCTTTCGGCGCCTGCTCGAGATCGAGCAGCCACAGCCCGGAACGCACCGTCGCCTCGATTTTCAGATCCTCGTTCGTAGTCTCCGCAGCGAGGGCTTGCGCCTGTTTCAGCGCGTCGGCGGTGCGGCCGCTTTCGCGGAAAAGCAGCGCCAGCGAAAGGCGGCTGGCGTCCTGATAGGGGTTGTTTTCCGCGGTGGCGGTGAGCTCTTCGTAGGTCAGGCGCGCATCGAGTTTCTGGCCGAGCGCTTCCATGCAGCGGGCGGTGTAAAATTTCGCGGCATTCGCGACGATCGGTTCCTTCAGCCGCACCGACGCGCGGCGGAAGAGCGGCAGGGCGTCGCGATATTGTTTCTCCTGATAGTACATCTCCGCGACGCGATACGAGGCGGGACCGGCAAAGTCGCCGTTGGGGAATTGCGAGACGAGCGTCTCGAAGGCGTTGCGCGCGGCGTTGACCGAGCCGGTGCGCCGGTAACATTCGGCGATGCGGTAGAGCGCGGCGGGGCGGTCGGCGCCATTGGGGAAAAGATTGAGGTAGCGGTCGTACTCGGGCGCGGCCTGATCGTAGAGTTTCTTCGCGTAGAGGCTGTCCGCGATGTCGAGCTGGATGAGGTCCTGAGTGCGCGGCGCATTCGACGGCGCGACGCGGATGGTGCCGGGTTCGTCGGGTTCGGGAAGCGGCGCGGGTTTCGGCGCTGGCGTGGCGCGGACGACGCGCGGAGTCACGGCGGGGATCGGCGTCGGACCAGAAACCGCCGACCCCGGCACCGGCATGGCGCGCTCGACGGGAATGGCGCGCTCCACCGGCACGGCGCGCGGGATCGGCCGCGCGGTCGGCACCGGGCGGTCACCCGTGCGGGAGGGATCGAGGCGAAACGGTTTCCGCACATCCGGCGTGGGCGTGGCACCGGCGATCGGCCGCTGGGCCAGGGCCGGCACGGCGACCAGCGCCGAGGAAAGGATCGCCATCAGGCAGCCGCGTTTCATTCCGCTTTTCCGGTGGCGAAGGCGACGTTCCAAATATTAGCGTCGCGGCAGATGTCCATGACGTTGACGATGAACTCGTATCGCACGTTGCGGTCGCCGCGCAGGATGATTGCGTAGTCGGGGAAAAGGCCGGCGAGTTCCTTGAGGCGCGAGAGCAGTTCCTCGTTCGTGACGGTTTTGCGATTCCAAACGATCGAGCCGTCGGCCTTCACGTTGATCACGGTCTGGTTCACGACCGGGTTCGATTCCTTCCCGTTCTCGGCGGTGGGCACTTTCACATCCAGCTCCATCTCCTTGCGGGCAAAGCTCCACGTCATCACAAAAAAGCAGAGCAGCACAAGGAGGACGTCGACCATCGGCGCGATCTGGAAACCGAGAACCGCCGGCACGGCGCGAGTGCGAAACTTCATGGCCGCGGGGGGAGGCTAAAACTCGTCGTCCACCGCCACGCGCGACTGCTCGCGCTTTTTGTTATAATGCAGGCCGATCAATCCCAGGATGTGGGTGGAGGCGATCTCGAGATCGGAGATGAGGCTCTGCACGCGATTGCGAAAGAGCGCGTAAAAGGCCATGGCGATGATGCCGAGAATGAGCCCGGTGGCCGTGGCCACGAGCGCCTCGGAGACGCCGCTGGCGAGCAGGATGTCGCGCGAGACGGTGGCATCCCCGCTGCCCAGCTTGGCAAAGGCGCGGATGATGCCGACCACGGTGCCGAGCAGCCCGATCATCGGCGCGAGCACGCCGATATCCGCGAGGTAGGTGACGCGGTGCTGGAGCGAAGCGGTCTGCGCGGAGCCTTCGGTTTCGGCGATCTCGCGGATGGTATCGAAGTTGGCGTTCGGGTTCTTCGTCGCGAAATCCAAGGTCCGCTGGACGACCCGCGCGACGGCTTCGCTATGCCGGCTGGAAATGGCGAGCAGCCCGAGGTAATCGCGCTTTTTCAAAAGCACATCCGCCGTGCTCATGTAGTGCGAGGTGAGGATGGCGCTGCGGCGCAGGGTAAAGAGATAAACGAGCACGAGCATGACCGTGATGACCGAGAGAACACCGAGCGGGACCATGGCCCAGCCGCCGTCCTGGATCAGCTTCCACATGGTCACGGACGGAGCTTCCTCGGGTTCGAGACGCGCCGCGGCGGTTTTCGTCGCGGACTTGGCGGGGATGGTGATGAGTTCGTCCGCGGGCGCAGCGGCGGGTGGTTGTTGCGTTTGCACCGTGGGGCCGCCGGGCTTGGGGGCGGGTGCTTCCTGAGCCGTGGCCACGATTGCGCCAAACAGCAGGGCAAGGAAACAGGCGGTAATCTTCATGAAACTTGGGCGCACACACTAGCGAGTGACGGGAGGGATGCAAGATCGCCATCCCGCCGGCCGTGGTAGGGAAGCCGCGCCGCGGGTTCCGGTCGATCGCGCCGCGGGTCCGGTCTACGCACCGCGGGTTCCGTCCGCGCCGCGGGTTCCGGTCGATCGCCGTGGGTTCCCACATTCCACGCCGTGGGTTTCCAAGTCGCGCTCAGCCGGTGGGGTGGGAACCCGCGGCGCGGCTTCCCTACCGGCCATCCCGGCCATCCCGGCCGCCCGGTGCGGGTGGCGCGGGATTGCGCAGAGCACCGTTGCGGAGGATGAGATGGATGCCCATTCCCCGATGTCCCTCCCTCGCGAAAAACCCGACCACAAGATCAAGCTGCGCGACGTTCCCCACAAGCCGGGCGTCTACCTGATGCGCGACCGCTTCAACCGGGTGATCTACGTGGGCAAGGCGCGCAGCCTGCGCAAGCGGGTGAGCCAGTATTTCACGCCATCGAGGATGATGCGCGCCGATCTGAAAACGCGCGCGCTGCTCGACAGCATCTGGGATTTCGAGTGGCACACCGTGGCGAGCGAGCCCGAGGCGCTGCTGCTGGAAGGGCGGCTGATCAAAGAATTTCGGCCTCGCTACAACGTGAGTTTTCGCGACGACAAACGTTTCCTGCTCGTGAAGTGCGAGCTGCGCGACGACTGGCCGCGCTTCCGCCTCACGCGGACGAAGAACGACGAAAACGCGCGTTACTTCGGGCCGTTCGCGCACGCCGGGGCGCTGCGGCAGACGCTGGCGTTCATGCGGAAAAAATTCGGCGTCCTGACGTTTGGCCGCGGCAATCCGACCGAGCGCGAGCTGAAATCCTCGACGTATCAGGTGCCGAAAAAACTGTCCGACCTCACCGCGGAGCAATACCGCGAGCGGGTGGAGGCGGCGTGCGAATTTATGGAAGGCCGGTCGAAGGAAGGGCTCGACGAACTGGAACTCCAGATGCGCGCCGCGGCCGCGAAGCTCGACTTCGAGCGCGCCGCCGAGCTGCGCAACATGCTCGACGATCTCCGCAAAACGACCAAACCCATCGCCCGCTACAACCGCGACCAGCGCCACCGCCTCGGCGTGACTAGCGGGATCGATCCGCTGGCCGATGCCGTCGCGCTCGGCGAAGAACTCGGGCTCGCCGGCCCGCCGCGCCGCATGGAGTGCTTCGACATTTCCAACATCAGCACCACGCACATCGTGGCGAGCATGGTCTGCTTCGTAAACGGCCGGCCCGCGAACCATCTTTACCGACGCTTCCGCATCAAGACGGTCGAGGGCCAGAACGACTTTGCCAGCATGGCTGAAGTCGTCCGCCGCCGCTATGCCCGCGTGCTGCGGGAAGCCAGCGCCGTCGCCGCGCGCGCACCGTCCGCGCTCGATGACGAAGAGCGGCTCGTCGATTATTCGCCCGAGTATTCGCAGGAAAAACTCCGCGACGCCGTCGCCCGCGTCGCCGAGGAGCCCGAAGCCACCGGCGTCCCGCGGCTGCCCGATCTGATCATCGTCGATGGCGGTAAGGGCCAGCTCAGCTCCGCCTGCAAAGAGCTCCAGCAACTCGGCCTGGAGGACGTGCCGATCATCGGGCTCGCGAAGGAGTTTGAGGAAATCTACCGCCCCGGCAACCCGCAGCCGCTCATCCTCCCGCACGACACCGGCGCGCTCATGCTGCTCCAACGCATCCGCGACGAAGCGCATCGCTTCGCCAACGGCTACCACCAGCTCCTGATGAAGCGCCGCATCGGCGAAAGCCTGCTCGACGAATGCCCCGGCGTCTCGCAGCACCGCAAACAAATCCTCCTCACAAAATTCGGCAGCGTCGCCCGCCTCCGCCGCGCCAGCGTGGATGAAATCGCCGCCGTCGACGGCATCGGCCGCCGCCTCGCGGAGCAAGTCGCCGCGTTCCTCGAGAGCCGGCCGTAGCGAAAGCCAGCGGAGGGGCGTCGGAGCGGTTTAACCCAATCGGTTCAGGCGGCGGGTTCGTGAATGGACAGCTCACGGCAAAAAAGAAAACCGACCGCCGGAACCTATTGCAGTCCGACGGCCGGCTTTCGTTGGTTGGGGCGGCAGGCCGCCCGCAGCTTTAGTCCGCGAGGACGGGGCCGGTGCCCTGGTCGCTCGGACGCGTCTCTTTGGTGGTGGGCTCGCTCATTGGGAATTTGCAGGAACTAACTGCAGCCCTGGCTCGTGCCGCACTCGGTGCAGCAGCCGCAGGCGCCGGCGCGGATGACTTTGCTCGAGCCGCAGTTCGAGCAGGTGATGTCCATGAACATGTTGCCGATGGCGTCCCTCACGCGGTCGGCGTGGGTCTCGGGCGCGCCGTTGAGGTGCGGGTGGCCTTCGCTGCCGGTTTTGTGCGAGATGACGTCGATGATGCTCGGCACTTCGCGCGGGAGATCGGAGACGGGGCGGTTGATCGCGGCCTTGTCGATGGCGGCGAGTTCTTTCATCGGCAGGTCGGACTGGCCGCGGTTTGGCGCCGTGGCTTCCTTGTAGCCCTTGATGAACTGGCAGCCGAGCCAGCGGAAGATGTAGTCGGTGATCGACGTGGCGTTGCGGATGTCCGGATTGCGGGTGAAGCCGCTCGGCTCGAAGCGCTGATACGCGAACTTTTTCACCAGCGATTCCAGCGGCACGCCGTATTGCAGCGCGATCGAGGTCAGCGTCGCGACGGTGTCCATGAGGCCGCCGATGGTGCTGCCTTCCTTGTTCATCTGGATGAAGAGTTCGCCCGGCTGGCCGTCCTCGAACATGCCGACGGTGAGGTAGCCTTTGTGCCCGGCGATCTCGAACTTGTGGTTGATCGCGACGCGCGTCTCGGCCATGCGGCGGCGCACGGGTTCGTCGGCCTTTTTGCGCAACTCAGCGACGGTGTCTTCGAGTTCGGAGATGCGGGAAGAGAGCGCCTTGTTGTCGTTGAGCACGCCGTCGAAATCGGCGATGGCGGTATCGGGCGCGGCTTCCGCGTTGCCGCCCATGTCCTTGGTTTTTTTGACGTTCAGCGGCGCGCTGCGTTTCGATCCGTCGCGGTAGATGGCGATGGCCTTGAGGCCGAGCTTCCAGCCTTCGATGTAGGTGTTGACGATGTCGTCCACGGTGGCGTCCGCGGGAAGGTTGACCGTCTTCGAGATGGCGCCGCTGAGGAAGGGCTGCGCGGCGGCCATCATGCGAATGTGGCCGCGGTAATGCAGGCTGCGGGTGCCGCGGTGCGCTTTGAACGCGCAGTCGAAGACGTTGATGTCGTCGGGCTTGAGACCGGAGAAAATCGTCTCGCCGGTCTGCTCGTCCTGCACGTCCTCGATGGTGTCGTACTTATCGATGTGGCCGATGATCTTCTCGATCGCGGCGGCGTCGTAGCCGAGATGGTGGAGCGCGGGGCTCACGGTCTGGTTGACGATTTTCAGCATGCCGCCGCCGGCGAGGAGCTTGTACTTCACCAGCGCGATGTCGGGCTCGATGCCGGTGGTGTCGCAGTCCATGAGGAAACCGATCGTGCCGGTGGGCGCGAGCACGGTGACCTGCGCGTTGCGGTAGCCGTGTTTTTTGCCCTGGGTGAGCGCGTTGTCCCAGCATTTCTGCGCTTCGACCTTGAGGTAGCCGAAGCGGTCGCTCGCCTGGATCTTCGCGACATGGCTGCGGTGCTGCTCGATGACTTCGAGCATGTGCGGCTCGTTGGTGGAATCGACCGGCTTCTCCACCCCGCTGCAACGCGTGTCGTGATACCCGGGGAACGGTCCCATCGCCTTGGACATCTTCGCGGATTGCTCGTACGCGTGGCCGGTCATGATCGCGGTGATGGCGCCGGCAAGCGCGCGGCCTTCGTCGGTGTCGTAACCGAGGCCGTAGCTCATGATCAGCGCGCCGAGATTGGCGTAGCCGAGGCCGAGGGTGCGGAAGATGTGCGAGTTTTCCGCGATCTCTTTGATCGGGTAGCTGGCGTTATCGACGATGATTTCCTGCGCGGTAATGAAGATGCGGACCGCCGCCTTGAAGCGCTCCACATCGAACGCGCCGTCGGCCTTTTTGAACTTGAGCAGGTTGAGCGAGGCGAGATTGCACGCCGTGTTGTCGAGGAAGAGATACTCGCTGCACGGGTTGGTGCTGTTCTGCCGCTCGGTGCCTTTGCAGGTGTGCCACTTGTGAATCGTGGTGTCGAACTGCATGCCCGGATCGCCGCAGACGTGCGTGCCTTCGGCGATTTTGCGGAGCAACGCTTTGGCTTCCTTCTTCTCGCAACGCTGGCCGTCGGTCACGCGTTTGGTCCACCACTCGCGGCCTTCGATCGCGGCTTCCATGAACTCATCGCTCACGCGCACCGTGAGGTTTTCGTTCTGATACATGATCGAGCCGTAGGCCTCGCCGTTGTAGCTGCCGTCGTAGCCCTGCTCGATCAGCGCCCACGCTTTCTTCTCCTCCTTGGTCTTCGCCTCGATGAAATCCTCGATGTCGGGATGGTAATCCTTGAGCGTGTTCATCTTCGCCGCCCGGCGCGTTTTGCCGCCGGATTTCACGGTCGCCGCGACCTGGTCGTAGATGCGCAGGAACGAAAGCGGACCGCTCGGCCGGCCGCCGCCGCTCAGCTTTTCCCGCGTGGAGCGGATGGTGGAAAGATCGCTGCCCGTGCCACTGCCGTATTTGAAGAGCATCGCCTCGGACTGCGCGAGGCGCATGATGTCTTCCATCGTGTCGTCCACGCTCTGGATGAAGCAGGCGCTGCCCTGCGGATACTCGTACTGCGTCGGCGCGCGGCGGGCTTCGCCGGCCTGATGGTCGTAGTAAAAATTCCCCTGCCCCTTGCCCTCGCCGACTTTGTATTGGTGCCAGAGCCCGACGTTGAACCACACTGGCGAGTTGAACGCGCCGAACTGGTTCACGCACAGCCAGGTCAGCTCGTTGTAGAAAATTTCCGCGCTCTCCGGGTCCGCGAAGTATCCGTCCTTGATCCCGCAATCCGTGATCGTGCGGGTCACGCGATGCACGAGTTGTTTCACCGACCGCTCGCGCCCGCCCTTGTAAGGATCGGTGCCGTGCGAGATGTCGCCGTAAAAGTATTTCGACACCGCAATCTTCGTCGCGAGCGGCGTCCACGACTTGGGCACCTCGACGTTCTCCTGCTTGAAGATCGCCTTGCCCGAATCATCCGTGATTTCCGCGGTGCGCAGGTCCCACTCGATCTGATCGAAAGGGGCGATCGATTTCTGACTGAAAGTCCGGGTGAACTTCAGTCCCTCGTTCAGGCGCCGACGGGAGTCGGCGACACGCGGAACCGCGACCTTCGAGGCGCGGCGGGTGGATTTCAATTTGAGCATGACAGCGGCAGGATGTGAATGGCTTGTGAACAACGGCGGATCCAACGCCCAACAACCTGTGGATAGTCCGTCAATGACGGTCAAGAAACCACTTTATGTTGGGAGAGGGAGAAAAGGAGACCACAAGGGATTGTGGTCGCAAAGAAAATTCCTCCGCTTACCCGAACATTTTCCGGAGAAAATGGCTTGCGGTTCCAGCCGTGGAAAACCGCGGCAGGCGGGCACTTGATTTGAAGAAGTTATCGAGCCGAAAAATGGCTTCGAGACTAGGTTCGTGACGATCGTGTGGCGGGGCAACCTGATCGAACGCGCCGGAACCCCTGATTCCACGCTCTTTCCCGAGCCTTCCGCAGCGCACCGGTCCGGGAGCGCCGCAGTGCAAATGACCTGCGCGTCCGCTCTTACGCTGACCGAAAAAGGAGCGGATCAGTTCGCCGCGAACTGCCGGAACACGCGCGAAATCGGCACGTTCACCACGGCGATCTTCGTGCCGACGGCCACCGAATCGAACAGCCGAATGACATCGCGCGACCGCATGCGGATGCAACCGTAGCTCGCCGGGCGGCCGATGGTGCGCTCCTCCGCGGTGCCGTGAATGTAGATGCCGCGGCCATAGGCGCCGCCATTGCCGCGCTCGAGGCCGCGCAGGTGCATGATCCGCGTGACGATCGGATCGCGGCCGGGGGCATTCGGGCGCAGCACTTCGCCGGTGGGGCGGCGACCCTTAAAAACCGCACCGAGCGGCGCATGGTCACCGATCTTGGCGGCCACTTCCATGAACCCGAGCGGGGTGGCGTAACTGCGCGGGCGGTCACCGATGCCGAACTTCGAGGTGGAAACCGGGAACTGCGCGACGGTCAGCCCATTCTCCATCAGGACGAGGCGCTGATCCGGGACGCTCACGACCATGATCGGCTCAGCGAGGAGGGTGGCAGTCTGCGCCGCGAAGGCGAGGCCGAGGACCACGAGGATGCGGTTCAGGTTGGGCATAGTGGTCCACTAGCAAGGGGGATGCCAACCCGCGGCGCGCGAGTCGGCGGGTCGGCTGATGGAGAGGCGGCGAGCGATGCGCCGCGGCATCTTCATGCCGGGAGCGGCGTCCCGGTATCTCTCCCCGGAAAGCGCAGGCCCGGAATCCACTGCGCGAGCGAACAAAGCGCCACGTAGCTGAAGCCGACTTCAAAAAGGGAGAGGAAAGCCGCGTTCAGCCACTGCTCGTTGACCAGGGCGAAGTGGAGCAAGTAGAGGAAATAGCCGGCGAACGCGAGTTCGACGAAGGGCAGGATGCTCTTGAGCGGAATGTAGCGCGCCTGTTTCCAAGACTGGGTGCGGCTCTGGATGCCGTACTTCGGCGTGCGGGTGAATTCGGACTGATGGCCGAGCATCGCCTCAATGACGGCGCGGGCGTTGTTGATGGCGAGGCCGACGCCGAGGGCGAGGACCATCGGCATAAGGAGAATTTCCTTGAGCCAGCTTTTCGGATACAGCGCGCGCTGGGCACAGATGTAAAAGACCATCGCCGGGAACGACGCCGAGAAGTAGATCGGGATATCGACGAGGAACATGCGCCAGTGGCTGTATTCCTGGCCGCCCGCCGAGGGGTGCATGAGCGCGCAGAGCAGGAAGAGCAGCAGGTAGGCGTAGTTCGAGGTGAGGTGCGCGGTGGCCTCGAATTTCACGAGCAACGGCAGGTCGCTTTTCCAGACGGAAGGGAGGAGCTTTTTGCAGGTCTGAATCGAGCCCTTCGTCCAGCGGTGCTGCTGGCTCTTGAAGCCGTTCATGTCGACCGGCAGTTCGGCCGGAGTGACGAGGTCGGCGAGGAAAACGAAACGCCAGCCCTTGAGCTGGGCGCGGTAGCTGAGGTCGAGATCCTCGGTGAGCGTGTCGTGCTGCCAGCCGCCGGCGTCGGCGATGCAGGTGCGGCGCCAAAGACCAGCGGTGCCGTTGAAATTGAAGAACCGGCCGCTGCGGCTGCGGGCGGTCTGCTCGAGAAGAAGGTGGCCGTCGAGGAACATCGCCTGCACGCGGGTCAGCAGGGAATACGTGCGGTTCAAGTGGCCCCAGCGGGTCTGGATCATCCCGATCTGCGGGTCGGTGAAATAATGGACCGTCTTCAGCAACATGTCCGGCGCGGGAACGAAATCCGCGTCCAGAATGAGCAGGAACTCGCCTTTGCAGGTCAGCATCCCGTGCTCCAGCGCACCCGCTTTGAAACCCGTGCGATCCGTCCGATGGACCAGCTCGATGTCGAGCCCGGCGGCCTTCAACTCGGCGACCTGCTTGGCGGCCATCCCGGTGGTTTCATCCGTCGAATCGTCCAGCACCTGCACCTGGAGCAGATCGCGGGGGTAATCGAGGGCGGCGACCGAGTTCAGCAGGCGTTCGACGACGTAGAGTTCGTTGAAGATCGGGAGCTGGACGGTAATCCGCGGCAGTTTTTCAAACTCGGCGACCGGTTTCGGCACCTTTTTCCGGTTCTTGAGAAACAGGTATACAATCACGTACCGGTGCATCCCGTAGAGGGAGAGCCCGAACAGGACGATAAAATAGCAAAATGTCCAAATTGTGTTTCCCAGACTTCCTTGCATAGAGAGTTATTGCCGTTTCCGGCGGAACAAGCGCGGAATCATGGCGGGAGAAGGGTTTCGGTCAAGCGGGAAATCGCCCGCCCGAAACCGCCTCCGTTTCACGCCGTCTCACCGGGGTCGCGCCGAAAATGAGGCGCGTTTTTTGGTGCAATCGCCATCGCTTTAGGCGAAAGATTTTCCGCCATGCAGAACTCGGCTCGCTGGGGTGCCCTCGCCCTCGTCCTCCTCCTCCCGCTCTCGACCTTCGCCCAAAAGAAGGCGAAGGCGCCCAAGGAGAGCGAAGACATGGAGCACATCCGCGAAGAACTCGGGGTGAACGAATTCACGGCGCCCTCCATCGACCTCGTCTTCGAGGAGCTCGGTAGCATCGGCCAGATTCCTTTCGACAAAGTGTGGCGCGATCTGCCCGACTCCCCACCGCAAAATCGCGCCCAGCTCGCCCTCGCCGCTGGCGCGGTCATCGCCGACGGCTTCCTCGCCGTCACCGCCCAGAAGCAGTCGCGCATCGAACCGGTGGGCCGCGTGCTCCTGAAGCTGGCCAAGGGCCTCGGCGTGGGCGAACACGTCACCAAACACAGCCGCAGCATTCTCGAAAAAGCCGCCAAGCAGAACTGGGAAGGCGTCAAAAAAGAACTCACCCGTGCCCAGGCCGACGTGGAAGCCGCGATGCTCGGCCTGAAGGACGAAGAGATCGCCCACCTCGTGGCGCTCGGCGGCTGGCTCCGTGGGCTGGAGATGACCTCCACCGTGGTCTGCGAAGAATACACCCCGGAACGCGCGCGCCGCCTCATCCAGCCCGAGTTGCTCGAATACTTCCTCGACCGCGTGGAGACGCTGAACCCGAACTTCAAGAAAACGACCGTCGCCCAGACAATCGAAACGAACCTCAAGGAGATCAAGGCGATCACCACCAAACAGGTCGATGCGCCGATCGAGGAAGCCGAGGCCAAGCGGATTCGCGACCTCGTCCGCGACATCAACAAGCAGATCAACAGCGGAGAAGAATAGCGGGCGGCAAAATTCGAAATCCGAATCTCGAAATTCGAAACAATCTCGAATTGCGAGAAAGGCGGAAACGGATCGGAAACCGTCCCGTCCGTTTCCCCCTCGTTCAAACCCTTCCCCATAGTTTCGGATTTCGACATTCGGATTTCGGATTTCCCCCACCCATGGCTCTTCCCCCTTCCGTCCGCAGCTTCCGCGCGATCGGCGATCACTTCCTCGACGAAACCCACCGCCTCTTTCCGCAGGTAGGCAGCCAGCGCGGGCTCGCGGCGCTCGACCCCGAGCTGGGGGAAAATGACGCCGCCACGCACGAGGAATATTCCGACCTCCTGCGCTCCGCGCTCCGCGCCGTCGAGTCGTTGCCGGACTTCGATTTCACCGGCGACGACTGGCTCGACCGCCGCGGATTCCTTGCCCTGCTCCGCACCGATCTCTTTTTAAACGCCACCTTTCCCCACTGGCGCATCAATCCGCAGATCCACTGCAGCGCCGCGATCGAGTCCATCTTCGACCTCGTCATCCGCCAGCAAGACGGCCTGAAAACCAAGCTCGGCGCGATCGAATCCCGGCTCGCCAAGCTGCCCCGTTTTCTCGACCAGGGCGCCGCCTGCCTGCGCCGCCCGGTGCCCCTCTGGACGAAACTCGCGCGGCAGACCTGCGATGGCGCGCGCACCTTTTTCGAAGCCATCGGCGGGCAGCTCGCCACGCTTTCACCGCAGCCGAAACGCGCCGCAACGCTGATCGAAAATGCAATCGCCGCGCTCCAGCGTTACGCCGCCGCGGCGGAGGCGAAACCGCCGGGGCCGGCGAATGGTTTCTCCATCGGCCGGGAAAATTTCGAGTTTCTTATTCGCGAGCGGCTGGGCTTTGCGATGAGCGTGGATGAAGCCGAGGCGCAAGGGCTCGCGCTCGTCGAGAAGCTGAGCGGCGACTTGAAAGCCGAGGCGAAAAAGTTCGGCCGTGGCAGGACGCCCGCCGAGATCCTCGGCGCCGCCGCCGCGCGCTGGCAGCCCGCGACGAAACTCGTCGCCGAATACGACCGCACCACCTCCGACCTCCGGCAGCGTTTTCAAAACGCCGGCTTTGCCACCTTCCCCAAAGGCGAACGCTGCCTGGTCCTGCCCGTGCCCGAGTTTCTCCGCCACAGCTTCCCCACCGCCGCCTACTCCCAACCCGGCGCCTTCGCCAAAGACCAGACCGGTATTTTTTGGGTGAACAACTTCGCCGAAGACCTGCCCACCGGGGCAAAACGCGACCGCGAGATCCAGCAGCATTTCGGCGTCGAACTCACCTCCGCCCACGAAGCGTATCCCGGACACCACCTGCAATTCGTCATTCAAAATCAGCACCCGAGCCGCCTGCGCCGGCTCATGCACCACGCCATCGGATACGAAGGCTGGACGCTGTGGTGCGAAAAACAGGCCATCGAGCTCGGCATCGTTGCGCATCCCGAAGCTCGCCTCGGCCAGCTCCACGACGCGCTCTGGCGCGCCCACCGCATCGTCATCGACTGCGGCCTGCATAGCGGCAAGCTCAGCTACGCCGCCGCCGCAAAGCGCCTGCAGGACGGCGTCGGCTTCACCGCCGCCCGCGCCCGCGGCGACGTGAACTGGTACACCAGCTCCCCCACCGTCCCGATGAGCTACCTCCTCGGCCGGCTGGAAAACGAACGCCTCCACGCCCAGCTCGCCGACCGCGAAGGCTGGACGCTGAAACAATTCAACGACTGGCTGCTGCAGCACGGCGCCCTGCCCCAGCGCTGGCTCTGGGAAGCGCGGCTGCATACGACGGTTTGAAAACCGCAGAGGCGCGGAGGCGCAGAGATGGGAGGGAAGCGGGACACCCATCGTGCTGCTTCGCGGATGAATAACGCTGAGGCGCAAAGGACGCGGAGTAGCACGGAGCATGAAGACTCTCCGAGGCGGACAGCGCTGGTGTGAAGCACCTGTCTGCCTCTCCAAACCTCTCCGCTCTCTGCGCCTCCGCGTTGATTCTCCGCGCCTCTGCGTCTCCGCGTTTCAACATTCCTGAATGGCTGGCCCCTTGCTCCCGTCTTGCACTCCGCCCTCGCCAACCTTATGTCAGCCTTCATGCCTCTCGACTTCTCCGGCAAGCGCGTCCTCATTTTCGTGGTCGCGTATAACGCCGAGAAAACCATCGAAAGCGTTCTCGATCGGATCCCCAGCGAGCTGCGCAACAGCAGCGTCGAGGTCCTTGTCATCGACGACTCCTCCAAAGACGCCACCTTTCACACCGGCCTGAAACGCGAAGATCAGTCGAGCGACTTCAAGATCACCATCCTCCGCAACCCCGTGAACCAGGGCTACGGCGGCAACCAAAAGCTCGGCTACCGCTACGCGATCGACCACGGCTTCGACATCGTGGCGCTCATCCACGGCGACGGCCAGTACGCGCCGGAGAAGCTGCCCACGCTGCTCGAGCCATTCCTCAACGACGAAGCCGACGCCGTCTTCGGCTCGCGCATGATCCACAAGCAGGACGCGCTGAAAGGCGGCATGCCGCTCTACAAATGGGTCGGTAACCAGGTCCTCACCACTTTCCAAAACAAGATGCTCGGCTCGACGCTGAGCGAGTTCCATAGCGGCTACCGGATCTACTCCACCAAGGCGCTCCGACTGATTCCGTTCGAGCGCAACTCGAACGACTTCCATTTCGACACCGACATCATCGTGCAGTTGCATTTTGCCAAGCAGCGCATCGTCGAGATTCCCATTCCCACTTTCTACGGCGACGAAATCTGCCACGTAAACGGCTTCAAATACGCGTGGGACATCGCCAAGACGATGTTCCGCGCGAAGTGCCACGAGATGAACCTGCTTTATGATCGCAAGTTCGACGTCGGCCAGGTCGAACTCACCTACGATCTCAAGCTCGGCTTCGCCTCCTCGCACACCGCCGCCATCGACGCCGTGCAGCCCGGCGCCAGCGTCCTCGACATCGGCTGCGGCCAGGGTTACGTCGCCGCCGAGTTGGCCAAAAAAGCCGCCAAGGTCACCGGCATCGACCAATACGTCCCCGCCACCGCGCCCGCGGCGAACGTCCAACTCACCCGCTGGGATCTCGACGTGCAGGAGTTCCCCGTCGAAGTCTCCAGCTTCGATCAGATCTTTATGCTCGACGTCATCGAGCATCTTCATGATCCCGAAGTCTTCATGGAAACCCTGCGCGCCGCCACCGGCCGCAAACGCCCCGAGATCGTCCTCACCACCGCGAACATCGGCTTCTTCGTCACCCGCTTTCAGCTCCTCCTCGGCCAGTTCAACTACGGCCGCAAAGGCATTCTCGACCGCACCCACACCCGCCTCTTCACCTTCCGCAGCCTGCGCGAACTCTTCGAGCAAACCGGCTACAAAGTCATCGAAGAGCGCGGCATTCCCGCCCCGTTCCCGAAGGCCCTCGGCGACAACGGGCTCGGTCACCTCCTCGTCACGCTGAACCAGATCGCGATCAAACTGATCCCCGGCCTCTTCAGCTACCAAATCTTCCTCCGCGCCCAGGCCCTGCCTACTGTCCCTGCGCTCCTCACCGAGACCATCGACCGCAGCGAGGAGATGAAGAAAGCGGCGCTGGCGAGTTAGCGAACGTTCCCGACACGGGAAGCCGAACGCGCGCACCTGAATCCCGTCAATCCCAGTCCGGGAGTTCCGACAGTGCAACGGACAAGGCGGTGGTGCGTCCGCTGGCGGAGCGGTTGCGGGCGGAAGGTATTTTCCGCACCTCTCACCTCTCACCTCTCACCTCTCACCTCTCACCTCTCACCTCTCAACTTCCAACTCTCAACTTCCCCCCGGCCCCTTCCGGTTTCGCGACCCGCTGAACTAGGAGCGCCGCTTCCTTTCCCCCTGCGCCTCGACGACACCCCCATCAAAGGCTCCCGGGCTCCATTTCGTTCCTTGAACATTCCGGTAAGCCCAGTAAGCCTTCGCCCATGCACA
>Ga0209181_10001652_pt1 | contig 38333 bp, 34 predicted proteins | sample MAT05_FD_187208 | JGI IMG/M metagenome (GOLD analysis project Ga0209181, IMG submission 187208) | Freshwater microbial communities from Lake Fryxell liftoff mats and glacier meltwater in Antarctica - MAT-05 (SPAdes) (version 2) | ecosystem: Environmental > Aquatic > Freshwater > Ice > Liftoff... | reverse complement strand
TTGGGTAATGCCATCGTCGTCAAAGACCATTGCTATGGTTGCACCGCCGGGCAGGGATCGAGTTGTGGTGGTGCGTTGGGCGCGGACGGCGATTCGACCGGCGCGTTAATGGCGGCAGAATAGGCCACAGAATAATAAAACCAAAGTTGCCATTTGGCGGGCATTTTCAGCACAAAATGGCTGGAGATGCCCGTATTTGCTTGTGTTTTGTTTTTTTCGGTAACTTCTAAATATGCCTGTCATACCGGCGAAGGCCGGTATCCAATTTTTTGAGTTGTTGATGTATCGACGAAATTGGACCCCGGCCGGAGCCTGCGCTCGAATGATTGAGGCGGCGGCCGGGCAGACGGAATTTTTGGGTTTCGAGAAGCTCCCCTCTTGACCAGCAGTTGACCGCCACGGTTCGCGCGGCCGCTGCAGTTCCCACCGCACCTTCCACCGTGCCTTCCAGCGCAACTCCCACCATGACTCCCGGCCGCTCCTGCCCCCTCCACTACCGCTACCGCCCAAGCGTGTTCGAACGCGAAGCGGACCTCGTTGCCGAAACGGTCTACGTGATCGGCGGACTGTATGGCAACCTGCCGGCGCTCACCGCCATCATTGCGCTCGCGGCCAAAGAGGTCGTGCCGCCAACACTCGTCTTCAACGGCGATTTTCACTGGTTTGACACTGACCCGCACACCTTCGCCGCGATCAATGCAGCCGTACTCAAGCACACTGCGTTGCGCGGCAATGTTGAAACGGAACTGCGTGCTGACGCGGACGACGCCGGCTGTGGCTGCGCGTATCCGGACTATGTCGATGACGCCGACGTCGAGCGGTCAAATGAAATCATGCGCGCGCTACGCCGGACGACGGCGCAGTTTCCACGTGAAATCGCCAGATTGGCCGCGCTTCCGATGCATTTAGTCGTGCAGGTCGGTGGACAGCGTATCGGTATTGTTCACGGCGACGCTGAATCGTTGGCCGGCTGGCGATTTGCGCATGACAGCCTGCACGAGCCGGACAATGTCGCCTGGCTGATGGACGTCTGCACTTCGGCACATCTGGCGGGATTCGCCTCCAGCCATACCTGCTTGCCGACGTTTCGGCAATTCGGCGACGACAAGACTGGCGCATTCGTGATCAACAACGGCGCGGCGGGGATGCCGAATTTTGGTGGCACGCACTACGGACTGATTTCCCGTCTGTCGAATCGTCCCGCGCCGGAGGGCTGGTCGCAATATGGACGGCAATTGGGGGCGATGTTCGTTGACGCCATACCGGTACACTACGATCAGGCGGCGTTCACGGCACGGTTCCTCGCCGATTGGCCAACCGGCTCGCCGGCGCATATTTCGTACTTCAGTCGCATCATCAACGGCCCTGCTTACGCGCCACCGCACGCGTTGGGCTTGATCCGCGCCGCGTCGGTTTGCGCGTAGCATCGGCAGCATTGCCCGAACGTAATTTTTGTGCGGTAGCCCCGGCCAACGGGGCGACGATCTTCAGGGAGTTGTGATGAACAAAAGCAAGATGTTGTTGGTGCTGGTCGTTGGTGCGCTGATCGCTGCATTCTTTATTTTCGACCTCGGTCGATTTGTCAGCCTTGACTATGTCAAGGCGCAGCAAGCAACTATCCTTGGCTACTACCAAGCCAACCCTTGGCAAACGGCGCTGATTTTCTTCCTCGTTTATGTCGCCGCCACCGGCCTGTCGCTGCCTGGTGCCGCCATCTTGACGCTGGTCGCCGGCGCGCTGTTTGGTTTGGTCAAAGGCGTGGTGCTGGTGTCGTTCGCCTCAACCTTGGGTGCAACCCTCGCCTTCCTCACGGCACGCTTCATTTTGCGCGACAGCATTCAGGCGAAATTTGGCGATAAGTTGAAGTCGTTCAACGCGGGCATCGAAAAGGAAGGCGCGTTCTATCTGTTCACGCTGCGACTGGTGCCGGCGTTTCCGTTCTTTCTGATCAACGTGTTGATGGGTCTCACGCCGATGCGTGTGTGGACGTTCTTCTGGGTTTCACAGGTCGGGATGTTTCTCGGCACGGTGGTGTTCGTCAACGCCGGTATGCAACTCGCAGAAATCACATCGCTGAGGGGCATTCTGAATCCCGGCTTGATCGGCGCATTCGTGTTGCTCGGCGTATTTCCGATCATCGCCAAGAAAATCATCGATAGCGTCAAGTCCAACAAGGTCTATGCGCCGTGGGTAGGCAAGAAGCCCGGCCACTTCGACCGCAATGTCGTGGTCATCGGCGCAGGCTCTGCGGGGCTCGTGACCAGCTACATCGCGGCGGCCGTCAAAGCTAAAGTCACCTTGGTTGAACGACACAAAATGGGTGGCGATTGTCTGAACACCGGCTGCGTGCCCTCCAAAGCACTGATCCGTTCGGCAAAACTGTTGAATCATATTTCACGCGCCAAAGAGTTCGGTATTGCCACGGCGACAGCGACGTGGGATTTCGCGGAAGTGATGGAGCGCGTCAGCAAGGTGATTGATGAAATCGAGCCGCACGATTCAGTTGCGCGCTATACCGGCCTAGGTGTCGATTGCGTGAAGGGCTCGGCGCGCATCGTCAGCCCGTGGGAAGTTGAGGTCACCAAAGACGACGGCAGCAAACTGCGCCTCACCACGAAGAACATTGTGATTGCGACCGGCGCGCGGCCGCTTGTGCCACCGATTCCGGGACTCGCAGAAATCAATCCGCTCACCTCCGACAACATCTGGAATATTCGCAAACTGCCGAAGCGCCTTGTGGTGCTTGGCGGCGGCCCGATCGGCGCAGAGTTGACGCAGTGCTTTGCGCGCTTCGGCTCGCAAGTCACACAGGTTGAAATGGCGCCACGCATCATGATTCGCGAAGACCCGGAAGTCTCGGCGATCATCAAGAAGAAATTTGAAGCTGAGGGCGTCACCGTGCTGGTGAATCACAAGGCCAAGCAGGTGGTGGTCGAGAATGGCGAAAAATATTTGGTGGTTGAGCACGATGGCTCAGTTGGCAAACAAGAGAAACGCATCGCCTTTGATGAAATACTTTGCGCGGTCGGCCGCGTCGCCAACCTCAAAGGCTTTGGGCTCGAAGAGCTCGGCATCCCCGCGACCAAAGTCGTCGAGACTAACGAGTACTTGGAAACAATTTATCCAAATATCTTCGCCTGCGGCGACGTGGCCGGCCCCTATCAATTCACGCACACCGCCGCACATATGGCGTGGTATTGCGCGGTGAACGCGCTGTTCGGCAAATTCAAGAAATTCAAAGTCGACTACTCGGTGGTGCCGTGGACGACCTTTACCGACCCGGAAGTTGCGCGCGTTGGACTCAACGAACAGGAGGCCAAAGAAAAAGGCATCGCGTTTGATACGCACGTCTATGGCATCGACGATCTCGACCGCGCCATAGCCGACGGCGAGGCGCATGGCTTCGTCAAAGTCATCACGCCGAAGGGCTCCGACAAGATCCTCGGTGCCACCATCGTTGGCGAACACGCCGGCGACATCCTCGTGGAGTTTGTCGCAGGGATGAAACACGGCTTCGGGCTCGAAGGCATCCTCGGCACCATCCACACCTACCCGACCATGGGCGAAGCCAATAAATTCGCGGCAGGTGCGTATAAACGCTCAACGGCCACGCTCGGCAAGCTCGCAGTCGGTAAAGCGCTGAATGACTGGACGCGCGGCGAAGGCAGTTTTGGCGCGCTGCTCAGAGCGATAGTAAAGCTGGGCGTGAATCCGGACAATACACCAGCGTATCCGAAGGTCGGACACTAGCGCTTCGGCTGTAGGGTGAGTAGGTTTCATCTGCCCAACAGCGGTGATCATTCAGCCGCAGATGTTGGGCAGGCAACCGTTGCCCAACCTACTGAATTGCCAACGACGACGTCGGATTACATTTCACTCCATCCGGGCTACTTGCAGAGCTGACTCCTCCCTTTGGAAAAGGGAGGTTGGGAGGGATTTGAAACGGCTCATAAACGGAGAATCGCCCCGATGCGAGCGCGGCAAATCCCCCTCGATCCCCCTTTTCCAAAGGGGGAAGTCAACTTCGCAGCCACCAACGACCCGAAACGACATTTCATTTCATCCGGGTTGCTTACCGAGACGACTCCTCCCTTTGGAAAAGGGAGGTTGGGAGGGATTTGAAACGCCCGATAAACGGAGAATCGCCCCGATGCGAACGCGGCAAATCCCCCTCGATCCCCCTTTTCCAAAGGGGGAAGTCAACTTCGCAGCCACCAACGACCCGAAACGACATTTCATTTCATCCGGGTTGCTTGCCGCGACGACTCCTCCCTTTGGAAAAGGGAGGGTGGGAGGGATTTGAGTCGGCTCATAAACGGAGAATCGCCCCGATGCGAGCGATGCAAATCCCCCTCGATCCCCCTTTTCCAAAGGGGGAAGTCAACTTCGCAGCCACCAACGACCCGAAACGACATTTCATTTCATCCGGGTTGCTTGCCGAGACGACTCCTCCCTTTGGAAAAGGGAGGTTGGGAGGGATTTGAAACGGCTCATAAACGGAGAATCGCCCCGATGCGAGCGCGGCAAATCCCCCTCGATCCCCCTTTTCCAAAGGGGGAAGTCAACTTCGCAGCCACCAACGACCCGAAACGACATTTCATTTCATCCGGGTTGCTTGCCGCGACGACTCCTCCCTTTGGAAAAGGGAGGGTGGGAGGGATTTGAGTCGGCTCATAAACGGAGAATCGCCCCGATGCGAGCGATGCAAATCCCCCTCGATCCCCCTTTTCCAAAGGGGGAAGTCAACTTCAATGGCAAATCGGGAGCAAGCTCTGTATACGGAAATTCAAAGACCGCAGAGAGGAAGCTGCGCTATCAAATTAACTTGGGCAGGGTATGTGTGCTCAACGCCGGTTGTCAATTCGCAACTGCGGTTGGAACGCCACTACCCAACGATAGCATCTATCACTTCCGCCGCAATATTCACCCCCGCCTGCTCATAAATCTCCACCATACAAGTCGGTGACGTGACATTCACTTCGGTGAGGTAGTCGCCGATGATGTCGAGACCAACGATGGTGAGGCCGTCACGCTTCAGCGTCGGCCCCAACGCTTCGGCAATCTCGCGTTCGCGCGTGGTCAGCGGCATCGCCACACCTTTGCCACCCGCTGCCAAGTTACCGCGCGTCTCGCCGGCTTTCGGGATACGTGCCAGCGCGTGTGACATTGGCTTGCCGTCGATCACCAGCACGCGTTTGTCGCCCTTGGCGATTTCAGGAATGTAGCGTTGCGCCATGATGGTCGATTTGCCGTACTCGGTTTGCACTTCGACGATGGCATTTCGATTGGCGTCGGCGGTGGTGACGCGAAAGATCGAGGTGCCGCCCATGCCATCGAGTTTTTTCAGGATGACATCTGTGTGTTCATCGATGAATGCATGCACGCGCGCCATATCAGCCGTCACCAGCGTCGGCGAGGCAAATTCCGGAAACTTGAGGATGGCGAGTTTTTCGTTGTAGTCGCGCAGGCTGGCGGGCCGGTTGATGATGCGCGCACCCTGTGACTCGGCAAGACTCAAGAGCAATGTTGAATACAGATACTCTTGATCAAACGGCGGGTCTTTACGCATCAGCACCGCGCCAAAATCCTTCAACGGCTTCTCAACCGACTGATCCACCTTATACCAATGGTTGTTGTCGTCACCGACGGTAAGACGCGACGCCATCGCTGAAACCGCGTTCCCTCGCGCCTGCAACTCGCACGCTTCAAATGCCCAGACGATATGCCCACGCTTTGATGCTTCGCGCATCATGAACACCGACGAGTCTTTGTAGGCTTTGAGTCCGCCAAGCGGATCGACAATGAACGCGATATCCATCATTCAGCCGCGACGGAGGTTGGCCGGATCAGCGTCGGTGGCCCGAGCGGCGCGGCGGATTCCGCGCTGTTCGCTTCCTGCATTTCTGCGAGAGTCACCAGTTCCTTTGCAGCCGCGAGCATAGCCAATCGCGCCACCACGCCGTAAGTGTAGAAACGGTTGGTTGGCGAGTCTGGCAAGCCCGCGCAATCAGGCGTGTGGCAATCGGTTTCGAATGCCAGCGGGACGAAGCTCATGCCACGCGAATTGAGGTTTTCATCAATGCCGCGATCGGTGTTGACGCGGTAAAAGCCGCCGACCACGAATTGATCGATCATGTACACCACCGGCTCGGCAACCAGATCATTCACGCGCTCGAACGTGTAAACGCCTTCCTGAATGATGACTTCATTGACTTCCAACCCCTCCTTGACCACCGCCATTTTGTTGCGCTCTTTGCGGTTCAAGTCGCGCACATCGTCCGGCGAGCGCGCTGTCAGCACGCCCATGCCATAGGTGCCGGCATCCGCCTTGACGATCACAAACGGCTTTTCCTTGATGCCATATTGCTTGTATTTATCTTCAATTTCCTTCAACACCGCTTCGACGTTGGACGCCAGACATTCTTCGCCTTCCTTGGCCGAGAAATTCACACGCCCGCATTGTGAAAACTCGGGGTTGATCATCCACGGGTCGATGTTGAGCAGCTTGGCGAACTCCTCTGCGACGCGATCGTAAGCGTGGAAGTGGATGGTCTTGCGGCGATTGGTCCAGCCCGAGTAGAGCGGCGGCACAACGGCCTGCTCAATGCCTTCCAAAATTGGCGGCACGCCGGCTGACAAATCGTTGTTGAGCAACACCGCACACGGATCAAACCCCTCGACACCAACGCGGTTGCCGATCCTGATGACCGGCTCGAGTGTGAGCTTGTCGCCGTTAGGCAGATCCAGCGTCGTGGCAGACGTGATCTCCGGATTGATAGAGCCTATGCGCACATCCAGCCCGGCGCCCTCGAGAATCTTGCGAATTGCGGCAACGTTGGTCAGATAAAACAGATTGCGGGTGTGATTCTCTGGGATCAACAGGAAGCGTTGTTTGTCGGGACAGATCTTTTGCACCGCCGACATCATCGCGTGCACACACAACGGCAAGAAGTCCGGGTTGAGATTATTAAACCCGCCGGGGAAAAGATTGGTGTCAACCGGCGCGAGCTTAAATCCAGAGTTACGCAAATCGACTGACGAATAGATTGGTAGCGTATGGGTATGCCATTGTTCGCGAAACCAGCGTTCAATGGTCGGGCGCGAATCGAGAATCTTCCGTTCGAGTTCGAGCACCGGGCCGGTGAGTGATGTAGTGAGATGTGGAACCATGCAACAACCTCTCTATTGACTTCCCAACCCGACAAAATGAGGCCAGAAAGCGTGGAATCAACCGCCACCCCAACCATCGATGCCGGACGGCAAGTTTACTCCCGTCGATCCTAGTCTCCAGCCGGTTGACGTGTTTTTAGCCGCTCCGGAATTGCATGGGACAATCCGGCAAGTCCACTCAACTTTCTTTGGCCATGCATCTGCACATTCTTGGTATCTGCGGCACGTTCATGGGCGGCCTCGCCGCACTCGCGAAAGACATGGGCCACACCGTGACCGGCTGCGACGCGAACGTCTACCCGCCGATGTCCACCCAGCTCGAAGCACTCGGCATCGGCTTGCACGAAGGCTTTGACGCCGGGCAGTTGGACAAATATCAGGCGGATGTGTACGTGGTCGGCAATGCGATGACGCGCGGCAAACCGATCATTGAAGAAATTCTTAACCGTGGCTTGCGCTATATCTCCGGGCCGCAGTGGCTCGGTGAAAACGTATTGCAGGGCCGCTGGGTGCTTTCCGTAGCGGGCACGCACGGCAAGACCACGACGGCGTCAATGCTGGCGTGGATCCTCGACTATGCCGGGGTGGCGCCGGGATTTCTGATTGGTGGAATCGCCAAGAACTTTGGCATCTCGGCTCGTATGCCAAAGGCCGATTCGCCGTTTTTCGTCATCGAAGCTGACGAATACGACACTGCGTTTTTCGACAAGCGTTCGAAGTTTGTGCACTATCATTCGCGCACGGTCATCCTCAACAATCTCGAATACGACCACGCTGATATCTTTCCGAATATCGAGGCGATTGAGACGCAGTTTCATCATCTGGTGCGAACCGTACCAGCCAACGGACTGGTGGTCGCCAACGGTAGCGAGGCGCATCTGACCAATGCGCTCGACAAAGGCTGCTGGACGCCGATCGAGCACTTTGGGCCGGGTATGCAGTGGGACTTTCGGCGCGGCGCGGAGGAACACCAGTTCGAAGTCCGCTGCGACGATAAGAATCGCGGCACCATTACTTGGGACCTGACCGGCGCGCACAACAAAATGAATGCGCTTGCCGCGATTGCCGCCGCGCGCCACGCCGGTGTGCCGGTGAAGATTTCCATTGAAGCGTTGAATCAATTCAGCGGCGTAGCGCGGCGCATGGAAGTCCGCGGCATCGTCAATGGCATCACCGTCTATGACGATTTCGCCCATCACCCCACCGCGATCGCCACGACGCTGGCCGGCCTGCGGCATCACGTAAAAAACGAACGCATCATCGCCGTGCTTGAGCCGCGTTCGAACACGATGAAACTCGGCGCGATGCGCAACGCGCTGCCCGCCTCATTAGCTGCGGCGGATGTGGTTTTCATTCACGCCCACAATCTTGGCTGGGATGCCGGCGAAACATTTACCCCGATCGGCACCAAGACCGGTGTGTTTGACAATCTTGCGACGCTGATCGAGGCGGTTTGCTCGGTGGCGAAGCCCCACGATCACATCGTGGTGATGAGCAACGGTGGCTTCGGCGGCGTGCATAACTTGCTGCTGCAAGCGCTGGCCGCCAAAGCGATGGCCAGCGGAGCGATGGTCGAAGCGCCGGATTGAACGCTTGATTGCAAACCTGCAATAACGGCGGGCGGTTTGGGCCGAAAGTGCCTGAAACTGCCCGTCAATAAACGACTTTCAAAATTTGCCGCAATGAAAACACTCATTTACTTGCACGGATTCAGGAGCAGCAGCCGCTCGCGCAAGGCACAGGAATTGGGTGCGGCGCTGCGCACACAAGCCTGCGACTGGGAGTACATCACGCCGGACCTGTCGTTCGATCCGTCGGTCGCCTTTGTGCAGATCGAAACCCTCGCCGCACGCTACCGGCGTGACGACTTGACGCTTATCGGCTCCTCGCTCGGCGGATTCTATGCGGCAGTTTGCGCGCAAGCCTTGGACTGCCGCGCCGTGCTGCTCAATCCCGCGCTGGCACCTTGGGATAGTTTGGCGGCATCACTCGGGCCGCAGACCGCCTTCCACGCCGACCAAGGCAACCAAGAACCGTTTGAAATTACCGCTGAACATCTGGCCGCCCTGCGCGAACGTGAGCCCACCGGCGTCACCTCGCCAGAGAAAACGTTGGTCGTGGTCGAGATGGGAGACGAACTGCTAGATCACCGGGCAACGCGCTCGAAGTTTGCCGCCTCACCGCAGATCGTAGTTGAGGGTGGCAATCACGACCTTGCCTCATTCCCGTCGCACATTCCGGCCATCTTGCGACACGCGGGTCTCAGCACCGCCTAAGCGCCACCTGAGCGTCACCTGAGCGTCGCCTGATTTCGATCTGCCGGACATCGTCGGCGGACAGCCGACCGCTATAATTTGCGCTCACGATGTCTCACGTTGTGTCAAACGCGTGCCCCCAATTGCGCATCACGTACCGGAAGCCCGCCAGACCATGAATGTGTTTTTCGAAGAAGACGGTGGCTTTAAGGTCGCGCGCGTGATGGAAGATATCGGCAGCTCGCTGCAGATCGAAGCGATCAGCGGTAAACGCAGCAAGATCAAAGCTAACGCCGTACTGCTCCGATTCGAATCGGCGCTCAGCGAACTACTACCCCAAGCCGATGAGTTGGCCGTCACGATTGAGCCTGACTTTCTTTATGAAGTTTGCGGCTCAAGCGAATTTGGATTCGAGGAGTTGGCGCTCGATTACTTTGGCCACAAGCCTTCCGCGGCCGAGGCGGCGGCCTGTGCGATCAAGCTGCACGCCGCACCGATGTATTTCTACAAACGTGGCAAGGGCCGTTACCAAAAAGCGCCCGAGGACAATCTGAAGGCCGCTCTCGCGTCGATCGAGCGCAAGAAGCGTGAGGCAGCCGAGATGGAGATTTGGGTTGCCGAGCTCAAGTCAGGCGTCATGCCGGAAGCACTGCGGCCGCACGTCAACCAATTGCTCTACCGGCCCGATCGCAATACGTTGATCGCCAAAGCGTGTGAGAAGGCGGTCGAAGACACCGGGCTGAACCTGCCGGAACTTTTTTTCGCGGCTGGCGCCTGGCCGCACCGCAGCGCGCTGCCCTACATGGCACAGCACGACTTTCACCTCGGCAAGTTCATTGCCGAGTATTTTCCGAAAGGTGTCGCCCCGCCCGTTGAGTTGGTGATCAACGAACCGACCGGGCTTGCCGATAGCGGCCTCACCGCTTATTCCATTGATGACGCAACAACGGTTGAGATTGACGACGCGTTTTCGTATCGCGTGCTGGACGAGACTCGCGTTGAAGTCGGTATTCACATCGCCGCCCCGTCGCTCTATTTCGCACCCGACAGCGCGCTCGATAGCTACGCCAAATCGCGCATGTCAACAGTGTATTACCCGGGTACCAAGATCACGATGTTGCCCGACGCCGCGGTCGCTGCGGCGACACTGGCGGCGGGGCGCGACTGTCCGGTGGTTTCGCTCTACGTCGAGTTCGACCTCGCCACGCTCGCACTTGTGTCGACGCGGTCGGCGGTCGACCGCGTGCATATCGGCAAAAACCTGCGCTTGCATGAAATCGAGATTTGGCTCACTGATGAGTGCATCGCCAACCCCGCAGGCACAGCGGGCAAGGGCCCGTTCGGCGGCGAGCTGATCAGCTTGCACGCGATCGCCATCGCGCTCAAGGAAAAGCGCGGCGCCAAAGACAACGCCGACTACGTCGACTACAACTTTGACATCTTGAAAGACGGCGAAACGGTGAATATTTCACAGCGGGTGCGCGGCAGCCCTGTCGACACCATCGTTGCCGAGTTGATGATCCTCGCCAATAGTGAGTGGGGCAGGTTGCTCGCGGAAAACAACGTTGCGGGAATCTACCGCGCCCAACAGAACATGAAAACGCGCATGACCACCGATGCGTTGCCGCATGAGGGCCTCGGCGTTGCCTACTACGCCTGGTCGTCCTCACCGTTGCGCCGGTATGTTGATCTGGTGAATCAACGTCAGCTGGTGGCGCTGATTCAAGGCGGCACACCGTTGTTTCCAAGGCGCTCACCGGTACTCAGTGAAATTGCGCGAACCTTTGATCTCACCTATGACGCTTACGCAGAGTTTCAACGCAATATGGAGCGGTTCTGGTGCCTTCGCTATCTTGAACAGGAGGGTTCAACGTCCTTCCCCGCTACCATCATCCGCGATGAGCTGGTTCGTGGCAGCGGGTTGCCCATCATCGTCAAACTGAAGACCAACGCCAATCTCAATCCCAAGACGGCGGTAACTGTCAATATCGAATCAATCGACTATTGGTCCATCGGTGGCGTGTTTTCTTTGCCGCTCGTCGCACAAGAAACACCGAAAGCCGAATAGAATAAGTTCATGCACATACGCACCCGCTAGCGACGCGCGATGCTTCAGTTTTTTACGCGGCCCCGGCAAGTCGCACATGCCATCAACATCCGGATCGACGAAAGACTCGATGCGGTGGCAGCGCTCCCACCGCCGCCGGTCGCGATTTCCATACAGCGCGCGCTGGCGGTTTCGATCCCCATGCAATCGGCAGCGGTCGCTTCGCTGGTGATTCATCTGTTTATCGTGCTCGGCATCGGCTTCACCGTTTTCGATGCAAAGCGCTTCGCGCCGCCGCACAACATCATGGACGTTGTGTTGGTCAATTCCAAGAGCGCCGCCCGCCCGACCAAGGCCGATGCACTCGCCCAGGCCAACCTTGATGGCGGTGGCAACACCGACGAATTGCGACGCGCGAAAACTCCGCTTCCCGCAATGGAGCAATCGGCGGTACGCACCGAAGTGCAGGCTGCCCAAGAGCGGGTCATGCAACTCGAAGAGGAAATGAAATCGCTCATGACGCAGGCGCGCGCCGCCGCCAAGATCGCGCAAGGGGAGATTGCGCCACCGGCAGGTTCACCGAAGCCTCTGGCCGCATCCGAGCTGATGCGAAAATCGGTAGAGATCGCCAGGCTTGAAGCGCAGTTGAATAAGGAATACGACGCCTACCAAGAGAGACCGAAACGACAGTTCATCGGTGCGCGTGCGGCCGAATACCGCTTCGCCCAGTACATCGACAATTGGCGGCTCAAGATTGAACACGTCGGCAATCTCAACTACCCGGAAGAAGCCAGGGCGCGCGGCGTTCGCGGCAAGTTGATGTTAACGGTTGCCATCAAAGCGAACGGCGAAGTTGAGTCAATCGAAATCAACCAATCCTCAGGCAAGCGCGTGCTCGACAACGCGGCCAAGCGTATCGTGCAGCTGGCGGCCCCCTATGACCAGTTTCCCGACAGCATCAGGCGCGATACGGATGTTATTCATATCACCCGCACGTGGATGTTCATGAAGGGTGGCTCGCTCGAAACAAAGTAGGCCCTGAAGTGTTTGTCAGGGATAAAAGGCTCTCAGGCCATAGCCAGAGGCGGGCGACTTTCCAGCCAGCTCCAGATTCAAATTGACGTACAGCTCAATGTTGGGCGCAAGTCCTTCGCCAGCCGCCGGCACCCGACCAAGGTACTCGGAGGGCATCAGTATGCGGCTCGAAAGTACTGAATTATTGGCATCGGTCAGCTTGACCTCCAGCGCCGGGAAATCCTGCTTGGTCGCCGCGCGATTGGCCAACGTTGCGGTGAGGAGAATTCTCCCCGGTCTGCCCGGTGGCTCAATCAAATCCGACGATTCGATCTTGATGAGCGCGGTATCGCGTCCCCATGAGATGGCGCAGCCGATGGCATCGCAGGCAGCCGCCATTTGCGGACGCAGCTGCGGATACTGTTGCGCGATTTCGCTGCGAAAATAGAACGCCGACTGCAGCGCGAACAACACGCCGGCCGCCGCCGCAAGCCAACCCCAAGCGCGGGATCGGACGGCACGAGCAGGCGTCGATCCGCCGATCAGCGGGTTGGTGGTGGAAACAACTTGTGCGTCCGGCCCGACGCTGGAATCAATGTCGGGGGTGGTCGCGAGAGCTGGCTCCGGCGACGGTTCGGCGGCGCCGTGCGCACCCGGCCATGCCTCGAGATCGTGGGGCGGTAATTGCTCGACCGAAGTAGCGGCTTCGTCCAGCGGCGCGCCGCTACCTTCTCGCGTCTCATCGGTCGGGATGGGCGGCGGCTCGGGCGCAAGTTGGCTTTGCTCGAACGGCTCAAGTTTCTTCAACGCGTCGTCATCACTATCGAGGGCTTCATCAGCCGCCATTTTTTCGGCTTGATCCTCATTCGCGGCCGGCTGCGCGGCGGTCTGTGTATCCAGCAGCGGTATCTGCTGCGCGGTATCGGTCTCGCGGGTTGAGTCGGGCAGCGTGTAATCAATCGGTTCGCCGGCATCGTTATCTTCAATGCGCTTCAGGGCTTCGAAGGCGTTGAACACATGCCGACACCGGCCGCACATGACACGACCCTGGCGAACATTCAGCTGTTCGGTCGAGACCTTGAACTTGGCGCCGCAATTCGGACAGGTTGTTAGCAACATGCGGCGATTCTATCCGATGCGTTTCTAGTTTGACGTGTCGTGTCGCCGACCGGCGATACACGACCAGCCCTCGGCCTGCCGCCAAACCGCAAGCTGAAAATAGGGCGCGTAGATGGCGACGATATCACCGGCCTGCTCGTCCAGAATGCCAGCCAACACGAGTCGCCCGCCGGGCTGTGTATGGCTCGCGAGCAATGGGGCCAGCACCTTCAGCGGGTTGGCAAGAATGTTGGCAACCGTGATATCCGCGACGTAGTCGAGTCTGTCATCGGTCGTCTCAAATCGAATCGCAACGCCATTCTGCGCCGCGTTGTAGCGGGCGGCTTCGACCGCGACGGCGTCGATATCCACGCCAACGGCTTCGCGTGCACCCAGCTTCATTGCCGCGATCGCCAGGATACCCGAGCCTGTGCCGTAGTCTAGAACCGTGTTGCCCTGCTGCACGTGGGCCTCCAGCCAGTACAGGCAAAGCCGCGTGGTCGGATGACTCCCGGTGCCGAAGGCCGCGCCGGGGTCAAGCGCGATATTGATCGCGTCCGCCGCCAGATTGTGCGGTTGATGCCAGGTTGGAACAATCGTGATGCGCGGCGAAACGGAAATCGGCTGAAACTGCGCCTGATTTTCGCGCACCCAGTCGGTGTCATCGATGATTGACTGGGTAAAGTTGAGCGAGTCGATCTCCATCTGTGCGGCAACCCGCCACATGGCCTCGACCGCATCTGCACCATCCGTTCCGTAGCTGAACAGTGCGGTCAGCTCACATCGATCCCACAAGCCGCCGGTCGCGCCCGGCTCGCCAAAAATCGCCCGCTCATTCGGCGTGCCCTCGTCGGCGTCTTCGACCGACACGGAGAGGGCCCCGGCCTCCATCAGCTGGTCGCCGAACAAGTCTGCTTGCTCGCGACTAAGCGCAATGGTGATGGACAGAAACGGCATGGGATCTGCGGGTTGGTTGAAATTCAATATTTTCGTTTGGCAGGCAACTTCAGCGGTGCACTTCCCCCTTTGGAAAAGGGGGGGTCGGGGGGGATTTTTAGCGTTTGCTTGTCGACAGCGGCCGCAAATCCCCCTTAGTCCCCCTTTCCCAACGGAGGAAGCAGCGTGCAAAGAGTTCACCCGGATTTTGCATGACGAATTTCAACAAGCTGCTAGTCTGCGTCGCCGGAAATCTTCTTGAGCTTCGCCATGCGTTCTTCCAGAAAGTGGATCGACGTTCCGCCGCGAATGAAAGCGGCATCGTTGAGCAATTCCTGGTGCAATGGTAGATTGGTTTGGATACCTTCGACCACCATTTCTGACAATGCGACACGCATACGGGCGAACGCCTGCTCACGGGTGTCACCATGGGCGATCACCTTGCCGATCAGCGAATCGTAGTGGGGGGGGACGAAGTAGTCCGCATAGACATGTGAATCGACGCGAATTCCCGGCCCACCGGGTACGTGGAATCGCGTGATGCGACCGGGCGAGGGCACAAAACTGACTGGATTCTCGGCGTTGATCCGGCACTCGATGGAATGTCCGCGCAGCTGGATATCTTTCTGCCGATAGCGCAGCTTGTAGCCGGCGGCAATCCGCACTTGTTCCTGCACGATATCGACACCGGTGATCATTTCGGTGACCGGATGCTCGACCTGCACACGCGTGTTCATCTCAATAAAGTAGAACTCGTCGTTTTCGAATAGAAACTCGAACGTACCGGCACCCCGGTAGCCCATCTTGATGCAAGCCTCCACACATCGCTCACCGATCTTGTCGCGGATGCGTGGCTTTAGCGCCGGTGCCGGCGCTTCTTCGATGATCTTCTGATGACGACGCTGCATCGAACAGTCGCGTTCCCACAAAAAAACCGCGCCTTTGTGCTCGTCCGCCAAAATCTGGATTTCGATGTGGCGCGGGTTCTCGAGAAACTTCTCCATGTAAACCATCGGATTACCGAACGCGTTTTGCGCTTCCGACTTGGTCATTTGCACCGCATTCACCAGGGCGGCTTCCGTATGCACCACGCGCATACCGCGGCCACCACCGCCACCGGCTGCCTTGATAATCACCGGGTAGCCGACTTCGGCCGCGATGCGTCTGATTTCTTTTGGATCATCAGGCAACGCCCCCTCGGAGCCGGGCACACACGGCACGCCAAACTTGCGCATCGCCGCCTTAGCCTGCACCTTGTCGCCCATCATGCGAATGTTTTCGGGTTTGGGGCCGATAAACACAAAGCCTGAGTTTTCGACGCGCTCGGCAAAGTCGGCGTTCTCCGACAAGAATCCGTAGCCGGGGTGGATCGCTTGTGCATCGGTCACTTCCGCCGCGCTGATGATGGCGGGAATATTGAGGTAGCTGTCCTTGGAGGGCGCCGGGCCGATGCATACCGATTCATCAGCCAGCATCACGTACTTGGCATCTGCATCGGCCTCGGAATGTACCGCGACGGTTTTGATGCCCATCTCGCGGCATGCGCGTTGGATGCGCAGCGCGATCTCGCCACGATTGGCGATAAGAATTTTTTCAAACATGCCCCCCGGCCGGGGGCTGGAGCCGAATACCGCCATGGGTAAACCTCGCGGTTATTCGATGATGAAAAGTGGCTGGCCGTATTCCACCGGCTGGCCGTTTTCAACGAGGATCGCCTTCACGACGCCAGCGGCGTCAGACTCGATTTCATTCAGCAACTTCATGGCTTCGATGATACAAAGCGTCTGTCCTTTGGTGACCGCTTGGCCGATCTCGACAAAAGAGGACGTGCCGGGTGAGGGAGAACGGTAAAACGTTCCGACCATCGGCGACTTCAGCGTGTGCCCGGTTGGTTCGGCGGGGACTGGCGCGGCTGGCGCAGCAACGGCTGCGGGGGGCGCCGGTTGCGCAGGAGGCGGTGTCTGAAAGTACTGCGGTGCTGGTGGAGCCGTACCATGACGGCTGATGCGTACTTTTTCTTCGCCCTCGGTTATTTCGAGTTCGGCGATCCCTGATTCTTGGACAAGATCGATCAGGGTCTTGATTTTGCGTAAATCCATTTGCGTATCTCCTACCTTCGGTTTTGTTCGCCGCACTTCGTCAGGTGGACGTAATTGGGGAATTGCGTAGCGGCGTATTTGAGCGGGTTAGCGGGTCGGCTCTCGCATGCGCGGTCGTCGCGTCGGTTTCGCCGGTCGTGCCAGGTTGCCAGGTCAGGCCTTGGCGCCCGTGTTGAGTCGGGTAAGCGCGGCAGCCATGGCAAATTCGTAGCCTTTTGCGCCCAAGCCGCAAATCACGCCTACCGCCTTGTCGGATAGGTATGAATGCTGTCTGAACGGCTCACGCGCGTGAACATTTGACAGGTGTATCTCAATAAAGGGGATCGCCACGGCGAGCAAGGCGTCGCGCAAGGCAATACTGGTATGCGTGAATGCGCCGGGGTTGATGACGATGAAGGCGGTGCCGTCGGTCTTGGCCGCATGAATCCGATCAATCAGTGCGCCCTCCGAATTGGTCTGGTATGCGTCGATGCTAATGTTCTCGGCGCTGGCCTGCGTTTTAAGCCTTGCGTTGATGTCCGCGAGGGTCTCGTGACCATAAACCTCTGGCTCTCGGCTACCAAGCAGGTTGAGGTTGGGGCCGTGCAGGACCAATATGCGTGTTGCTGGATGACTTGGCATCAGCGTAGTTTGCCTGAAATTAGGCGAAGTTGCGCGTTTTTCGAGGGGCTTTACTGACGCACCGGTCATCACGAGGCGGGAAAACGGGGGTGAAACGCGGCCCTGCGCGTCCAGCGCCTACTATTTAGGCAAATGTTCTGCGGCCGAGCTGCATGAATCAGGATATTCCATATTTTTGTTGCTAAATTGCCGAAGATGCGACACGTTAGCGACATTTTCGCGCCTACCTGCGATATTTTATAACGAGATCCTCAATTTCTTTTTCCGTCATCACGCCCAGCTTGGTGGTGACAATCTCGCCGGCTGGGCTCAGTATGATACTGAACGGCAGCAAGCCAAACCCATTCCCAACTCTCTTGGAAAACTCTATCGCTCGCGCTTCGTCTGCCAGAACTGGATAGTTTATTCCAAGCTTTTTGACGAAGTTAGCGGAATTTACCCTGGAATCGGCGGCGATACCGACGATTTGCAAGCCTGCAGGGCCATATTTTTCCTGCGCTCGCACAAACATAGGGATCTCCTCAAGACACGGCGCACACCAAGTTGCCCAAAAATTCAGGATCAGGAGCTTCTGATTCCATTGACCGAGAACCTGCGGCGTACCCGCGAGATCGGGAAATGAGGCTGCGTAAATGACGGAGGGAGTCGCTGCCGATCCTACGTTCACCGTTTTGGTAACTGCCGGTTGCTGCTCTAACCTGCCAACAAGGAATGCTGCGCCAAACAGCACAAGCACGACGGTCGCCGCAATCGCGACAAAGATGGCCGGTTTTCTCTGGTTGCTCATTTCCTTACTTTGCCATTGCACGCGAGGTCGCAGGCGGTGTCGCCGGCGGCGTTGTCTGGCCGAACCCTTGCGAGGAACTCGCCAGTGGCGAAAGCCACCCACCGCCGGAGCCGTCACTACCTTTGCCATTGGAGGCGAATGCCGGCATCGGAAACTCGTGCCGCTGCGCTGGGAAACACACACCTGCGGCGGCGCAACCTTGGGAGGAGACGACTAGCTTGGACGCTGGCACAGCCGGCATAGAAGGCCCCGCCTTCGGCGCATTGCCGCTTTTGTTGGTACTACCCGCCCCAGTCGCGATCGGGGATGATCCGGAAGTCGTGGTCAAGTCCACGGTGAATGTGGTGCTTTTGTCGAAAATATCGACCTTGCCAAAGGTGGGATCATCAACGCTTCTGCCCGGCGGCAACTGGAGGGCATATCTGTTCTTGGTAGGTTTCGCGCCCGCATCAGGCCGACGACTCGCGTTTTTTCCAGCCGGCAATGCCTTCTGTTCGGCGTCGACGCGAATTCGATCGCGGTAAAGGTAATAGCCAGGCGCCACTTCAAACCGAACTTCGAGCGTCGTACGGTCGTGCAACCTGATCTGCGGTCGAAAGGCCTGTTCGGGGTCCAGCAACTCGGCGCCCGGCTTGGCGGCGATGGACGCGAAGCTGGTGGTCGACCCGCTCTCAACAGACTTTGGTACATCAGCAAGCGCCTGGTAGCCTGCGGTGAGCGCCGCAAAAGCAAGCGCTAACTTATGCCTCGACAACGCTGCCTTTTTATTGTTCATTCCTTATCCAGTCTTGGTCAGGTGCGCCTGACAATAAGTTACCGAGCCTTGCCACACGACCGCGCAAGCCGCCGTCGATCAATAGTCCACTGTCCGCGGATGTGGCTTGCAGCGTATGACCACTCTTTAGCTATTGCGCGCATATGCCGATAAGAAGGTTGTTTCCGAACGCATGCGCGGCCTGAGCTGTCTATGCTTTGGTTCGGATCGCGCAGTTGCGTTCAACCCTGGTTGTTGTAATTTGCACGATTGCACGCATTTAGTATTTGTCTTGCCGTACCTTGCTGTTCACAATAGGGTCACTATGCGTCTGGTTATTCTTGCAATTCTAATGGGCTTCCCGCTACTCGAAGGCGCGTTGCTCTTCAAACTGGCTTCCGCGCCGGGCAACGGCTTCTGGGTGCTCGCCTGGTTGGCCTTTGCCGCCGTTGCCGGCGTTGTCTTGATCAAACAGGCGCGCTTCTCGCTGATCAGCCGGCTCGGTCAGGCGCTTTCCCACGGCCAGTTTTCGCTAGCCGCTCTCATCGACAGCTTTCGCGCCGTCATTGCCGGCCTCCTGCTCATTTTTCCGGGCTTCATTTCGGACATCATGGCGTTGGTCATCCTGCTCATTCCCATACGCGAACCGGCACTTGCGCCCGCCGGCGGCGATCGTTCGAGCAATCGCGCTTCGCCGCGTCGGGGATTCAACGCCGACCCTTCGGTGATTGAAGGCGAATTCCGCCGCGACTAAGGGCCCTCGCGCGCTTCTCGGAGCCCGCGATACTAAAGCCGCACCATAGCGCAATAGCCGTCCTCAGTTGACGGGCTTGGGCAATCCTTCCAGAAATCGCCGAACCGTAGGATGCGCTAACGTCATCCCGAGTTCCGACTTCATTTTCTGATTACCGATCCGTCTCGACTCGCGCATGAACGACAACATGGCAGCCGACACCTGTGAACCGGCTTCAACGCGCGACACACGCGGCGGTCGCGGCAAGCCAAAGTGATCGGCAACGAGGTCGAAGTAATCGCCCATTTTGAGTTCGCTGTCATCGACAATGTTGAACACCGATGTCGATACCGTCGCTCGGTCACCTGCATGCGCTATTGCATGCACTGCCGCGGTCGCAAGATCGTCAGCGTGGATGTGATTGCTCCAAGCGTCCTCGGTTGCCGCAATTGCCGGTGTGCCCGCCCGCAGCCTCTCAAGCGGTAAGCGGTCCGCCGCGTAAATGCCCGGCGCTCGCAGGATGGCAAGACCGACCCCTGCCGCAAGCGCCCACCTGGTCAGCTGTTGTTCGGCATTTACACGGCGCGCTGCGCGAGCCGACTCCGGGTTCAGCGGGCTGAGTTCATCAATCCACCGCCCCTGACAATCGCCGTATACCCCGGTGGTGCTGATGTAAATGAGGCGCTCGGGCGCAACGCCCGATGAAAGTGCGGTCAGCAGATTCGTGGTGCGCGTGTCCTCTGCGCCATGGTTTGGTGGAGGCGCAAAATGAAAGACGACTGTCGCAACCCCCGCAAGGCCATGCAGCGACGCCGCGTTGTCGAGGTCCGCTATCAACGGAGTGGCGTCGGCCGCACGCACATCGGCTTCACGATCGGCGCGACGAATCAAGGCGATGACACGATGGGTTGGGGACAACAAACGCGCGACGCGCCGCCCGATATCACCAAAACCCGCAATCAGCGCCGTTCTTTGCACTGCCGCCACCGCATTTCCTTTCGACATAGCGGCCAAGTATAGTAGAGGTCTTTTTCGATGCGCCCCGGCAACACCTCCCGAACGACACCTCCTGAACCATGGCAGCTGAATTTACCGTCACACTCAAGCCCTCTGGCAACACCTTCAAAGCCGCCGCTGACGAAACCATCCTGGAAGCCGCACTGCGCCAAGGTATCGGCCTGCCGTACGGTTGTCGCAACGGCGCCTGCGGATCCTGCAAGGGAACGCTGGTGTCCGGTGAGTTCGATTACGGCACCTATCAAGAGCGCACATTACGGCCGGAAGAAAAGGCCGCCGGCAAAGCGCTGTTTTGTGTAGGCAAAGCGTGTTCCGATGTGACCCTTGAGGTCAAGGAAATCGGCGGCACTGGTGATATCCAAATCCGCACGCTGCCGTGTCGGGTGGAAAAAGTTGAAAAGCCCGCGCCGGATGTTGCTGTGCTTTACCTGAAGCTGCCTGCCCAGGAACGCATGCAATACCTCGCGGGCCAGTACATCGACATTCTGCTCAAAGACGGCAAGCGCCGCAGCTTCTCGATGGCCAACGCCCCGCACCGCGACCAGTACGTTGAGCTGCATATCCGCCACATATCCGACGGGCAATTCACCAGCTTTGTGTTCGGCGAAATGCGCGATCGCGCCATCCTGCGTTTCGAAGGCCCGCTCGGCTCGTTCTTTCTGCGCGAGGATTCCACCAAGCCGATTCTGCTTGTCGCCGGTGGAACTGGGTTCGCGCCCATCAAGGCCGTTCTTGAACACGCATTCTTCACGCACACTGATCGCGAAATGGTGCTTTACTGGGGCTGCCGCTCGCTCGCTGATTTGTATATGGCAGAGCTTCCAGCGCAGTGGGCGAAAGAACATCCGAACTTCACGTTTATCCCGGTTTTGTCAGACGCCAAACCGGAGGATAATTGGCCGGGTCGGACGGGATTTGTGCACCAAGCCGTCCTCGATGATTTTGAGAATCTTGCGGGATATCAGATCTATGCGTGCGGCGCACCACAGATGATCGATGCCTGTAAGGCTACATTTATGGCGCGCGGTCTGCCAGAGGATGAATTCTTCGCCGACTCGTTCACTTATTCAACGTAGATTTTTTGGAGAAAACATATGGTCAAGGTCGGAGACAAAATTCCTGGCGGCTCGCTGAGCGAATTCATTGCGGTTGAAACAGAAGGCTGTTCACTCGGCCCGAATACGTTCCAAGTTGATGACCTGGTCAAGGGCAAGAAAATCGTTATCTTCGGGCTGCCCGGCGCTTTCACGCCAACTTGTTCTGCGCAGCACGTGCCCGGCTATCTCAAGCACTACGCAGACTTCAAGGCCAAGGGTGTCGACGAAATTTGGTGTGTCTCGGTCAACGACCCGTTCGTGATGGGCGCGTGGGCAAAAGACCAACATACTGATGGCAAGATCCGCATGTTTGGTGACGGGTCGGCTGCGTGGGCGAAGGCGCTCGGTCTTGATCTCGATTTGACCGCAAAGAACTTCGGCGTGCGTATGCAGCGTTGCGCGTTGATTGTTAATGACGGCGTCGTTACGCTGGTGAACGTCGAAGGCCCGGGCAAGTTCGAAGTCTCGAACGCCGAATCAGTTCTGGCACTGGCGTAAAGGCAGACAAGCAATCGTGCGTCATTCCCGCCTGCGCGGGAATGACGGCCTAGTTGGTTTCTGGTTTGAACCCTGACAGCGTATGGCAAATCCCACTGTATTCATCGATGGCGAGCACGGCACCACGGGACTGTTGATCCGCGAGTTGTTGCTCGCCCGCGGTGGAATCGACGTCATCAGCATCGCGTCCGAAAAGCGCAAAGACATCGACGAACGAAAACGCCTGCTGAATGCGGTGGACTTGGCCGTGCTGTGTCTGCCTGACGATGCGGCACGCGAATCGGTGGCCATGATTGAGAACGCCAATACGCGCGTGGTCGATGCGTCTACCGCGCACCGCGTGCTGCCCGACTGGACGTTTGGTTTTCCGGAGATGGACAAAGGCCAGCCGCAGCGCATTCGTCAATCGCGTCGCGTCGCCAATCCGGGTTGCTGGTCGACCTGCTTTATTGCGCTGATCCGGCCGTTGGTGGCTTCAGGTCACATCCCCAAAGATTACCCGCTAAGCACATGGGGCGTATCAGGCTATTCCGGTGGCGGCCGCCAGATGATCGAGACATTCGAGGCGGCAACCAACCAAACCAAGTTCATCGCGTATGGCCTCAAGCTCACGCACAAGCATCTGCCGGAAATGCGTCACTATGCGATGCTCGACCACGCGCCGCTATTCACGCCATCGGTCGGTAACTACAAACAGGGAATGCTGGTGCAAGTCCCGCTTAATTTGTGGTCGCTTCCGAAGACAACGTCGGGACAAGAATTGCGCGACGTACTCGCGGCGCATTTTGCCGGCAGCCAATATGTTGAGGTGAAGCCGTACGCCGCTGAGCCGCCGGCTGAACTCAATCCGGAAGCGTTGAACAACACCAATCAACTTGAGTTGTTCGTGTTCGACAATCCGACTGCCAAGCAAGCGATCCTCACCGCGCGGCTGGACAATCTCGGCAAAGGTGCCGGGCGGGCGGCGATGCAGAATATTGAATTGATGCTGGGGTTGGCGTAGCTAAGTCCGAGATTCTTACTACGAACCGATGCTGCCACTCAGAATAATATTCTTTGCGTCGACCTTTGCGGGACTAATTTGGGGATTCGGGTTCGCAATCGAGGCGCTCGCCTCGTCTGAGCCGAGCGCCTACACCTACATTCCACTTGCAGCGGCGAGCACGGTTGCCTTAGGTGCGTTTCTATTGAGACGATGGCCAGAATTTCTTGCCTTTTCTGGGATAAGCACTAGTTCGGTTGTGTTTGGGGTCTTGCGCTGGACTCTCATTGCGTATTTGGTCAGCGCATTCTTCATGTATGCGCTCACGTTAGCCATCTTGCAACCGTGGGGCGCTAGTGACGGCGACCGCGGCGAGCTATTTCTATTTTCTTGGCTGATCGCAATTTGGTTACCGCTGTGGTTCTCTCCAGCTTTAGGTACTGTGCTCGGCTGGTGGCGGGTAAAGTCCAAATTTGGGAAGGCTTAGTTTTCGATCTCGGTGATCACTGGCGTGTGATCCGAAGGCCGCTCGAGTTTGCGCGGCTCCACATCAATCATCGACGACACTGCGCGCGCTGAAAGCGCCTTCGTCAGCAGGATGTGGTCGATGCGCAATCCCAGATTGCGTTTGAATCCGTTCATGCGGTAATCCCACCAGGTAAAGCTTTTCTCGGCTTGATCGAACTGGCGAAAGCTGTCGGTCAACCCAAGATCGATCAGCGCCTGAAAGTGCTCGCGCTCCGGTGCCGACACTAACACCTGACCTTCCCACGCTTTCGGGTCGTGTACGTCACGGTCTCCCGGCGCGATGTTGTAGTCCCCGAGTAATGCGACATCGCCGTACGTTGCGATGGTGTTTGCCATATAGCCGCGCAGCGCGGCTAGCCACGCCATCTTGTACTGATATTTGTCGGAGTCGAGGCTTTGGCCGTTGACGACATAAACATTTACTACACGCACGCCGTTGATGGTCGCGGCGATGACACGTTTTTGCGCGTCGTCATAGCCGGACATATCCTTGGCAACATCTTCTGGTCGCGATTTGGAAATGATGGCGACGCCGTTATAGGTTTTCTGGCCGTTGAAGACGGCGTGATAGCCGGCATCCTCAATCGCTTCCAGCGGAAACTTCGCGTCTTCGAGTTTGAGCTCTTGCAGGCACAGCGCATCAACGGGTGAGGTCTTCAGCCACTCAAGCACGTGCGGCAAACGCACGTTAAGTGAATTGACATTCCAGGTGGCGAGTTTCATAGGCGGCGCTTCAAAAAAGTTGTCATTCCGGCGAAGGCCGGAATCCAAGTTCACTCATTCCCGCGCAGCAACCAAACTTGGATCCCGACATTCGTCGGGATGACAGGGCGAAGTGAATTGACGTTCCCGGTGGCGAGTTTCATAGGGTCAACATTAGGATGACGTCATTCCCGCGCAGGCGGGAATCTAATTTCGTATCGATCATCTGCGCCACCAAACTTGGATTCCCGCCTGCGCGGGAATGACGGTTTTGGCGAGCTTCATACTGCGCGGGAATGACGGTTTTGGCGAGTTTCATAGGCGGCGCTTCAAAAAAGTTGTCATTCCGGCGAAGGCCGGAATCCGAGTTCACTCATTCCCGCGCAGCAACCAAACTTGGATCCCGACGTTCGTCGGGATGACAGGGCGAAGTGAATTGACGTTCCCGGTGGCGAGTTTCATAGGGTCAACATTAGGATGACGTCATTCCCGCGCAGGCGGGAATCTAATTTCGTATCGATCATCTGCGCCACCAAACTTGGATTCCCGCCTGCGCGGGAATGACGGTTTTGGCGAGCTTCATGCCGCGAGCTTCATGCCGTTGTGTCTAAGCAGGTGCTCAATCTCAGGCTTACGACCGCGAAACGCGATGAACGATTCCATCGCCGGCCGACTGCCGCCGCGCGCCAGCACTTCGCGTCGAAAACGGGCGCCCGTTTCGGCATTCAGCACGCCGGTTTCTTCAAATGCCGCATACGCATCCGCTGACAACACTTCGGCCCATTTGTAGCTGTAGTAGCCCGCAGCGTAACCGCCACCGAAGACGTGGCCAAACGCGTGCGGCATCCGGTTGAAGTGCGGGTACTTGATCACCGCCACTTCGTGACGAACGCGTTCGGCCAGCGCCAAGATGGTGTCTGTTTCGACATCAAAGCTGGTGTGTGCAACCATATCCAGCAGCGCGAATTCAATTTGCCGCAAGAACTGCATACCCGCCTGAAAGTTTTTCGCGGCGATCATTTTGTCGAACAGCGCGCGCGGTAGCGCTTCGCCGGACTCTACGTGGCATGTCATGTGCTGCAACACATCCCACTCCCAGCAGAAGTTCTCCATGAACTGCGAAGGTAGTTCGACGGCGTCCCACTCGACTCCGCTGATACCCGATACACCAAGTTCATCGACTTCGGTCAGCAACTGATGGAGCCCGTGACCAAACTCATGAAACAGGGTGATGACATCGTCGTGCGTGAACAGCGCGGGCCGTAATTGATCACCGCGACCCACCGGCGCGGGAAAGTTACACGTCATAAACGCGACCGGATGCTGGATATGACCGCTGTTGCCCCTGTTGCCGCTGCTACCGCTGTTATCTTCCGTGCCGCTGTTATCTTCCGTGCCGCCGATGCGACGGCGGTTGATGGCGTCGTCCATCCACGCCCCGCCACGCTTGTTTTCGCGTGCATATAAGTCAAAGTAAAACTGGCCGATCAGTGTGCCGTCGCGATCGCACACGTCATAGAACTGCACATCCTTGTGCCACGTCTGGGCCGCCGAGCTGGATAGCTTCACGCCATAGATCGACTCGACAACACGAAACAGACCGGCGATCACTTTCGCTTCCGGAAAGTACTGCTTCACATCGTTATCTGAAAACGCATAGCGCTGCTGGCGAAGCTTCTCGGACGCATACGCGACATCCCAGGCGTTGACCTCCGCCATGTTCAGATGCCCGCGTGCGAACGCCTGAAGTTCGTGCCAGTCCTGAACCGCAAACGGGCGGGATTTCGCCGCCATTTCACTAAGGAAGTTGATCACTTCATCCGGTGTCTCCGCCATTTTTGCCGCGAGCGAGACCTCGGCGTAATTGTGAAAGCCCAACAGCTTCGCCGACGCCGCACGCAATTCGAGAATACGTTTGATCACGGCCGTGTTATCCCATGCGGCTTTGGCGCCTAGCTCGGAGGCGCGCGTCACGTAAGCGCGATACATCAGCTCGCGAAGCGGCTGACCTGCGGCGTATTGCATCACCGGCATATACGACGGCGCTTGCAGGGTGAATTTCCAGCCCGCTTGACCGTCCGCGGCGGCCAGTTCCCGTGCCGCCTCCACCGCGTCTTCCGGCAGGCCCGCCAACTCACCCTCGTCGATGACGATATGGCCAAACGCGTTGGTCGCATCCAACACGTTGTCGTTGAACTTAGACATGAGTGTCGATAGTTCTTCTTGAACGGCTTGGAAGCTCGCCTTGTCAGCCAACGACAACTCCGCGCCGCCAAGACGAAAATCACGAATTTCGTTATCGAGCGAGCGCTTCTGCGCAGACGAAAGCTCGCCTATTGGCGGGGTGTTTGGGGCAGAAGTGTCTGAAGACGCCCGTATTTGCTTGTATTTGGCAAACAAGGCCTCGTTCTGCGATAGCTGCGTCCAGAACTGGGTAATTGTTGGCAGCATGTCGTTATAAGCATCGCGTAGCGCTGGCGAGTTAACCACTGCGTTCAGGTGCCCCACCATCCCCCAAGCGCGACCGAGTCGCTCGGTGACGTCGTCGATCGGCGTAACCACGTTCGTCCATGAAGGGCTGGCACTTGCAGCGCAAACATCCATCACTGTGCGCCGGGCATCGGCAATGAGTTGCTCGATGGCTGGCTTTACCAACGCCGGCGAGAATGACTCGAATTTTGGCAGGCCGGAGAAATCAAGAAGTGGATTCATAGTATTTGCGGCACGTTAAGGTGCGCAGTCCGTGTCGTTCAATTCAAAGGCGGGATTGATTGCAGCGGCGGCGGTGGCCGTGGCTAGGCCGAGTAAACCACGCGTCCAGCGCAGATCGTATGGATAACCCTGCCCTGCATCTCGCGGGCAAGATACGGTGTGTTCTTGCCCTGCGAAACCAGCGTTTCACGGGTGACCGCCCAAAATGCGCGCGGATCAAAAATGCACAGGTCAGCCGGTGCGCCGACTGTGAACCTGCCCTGCGATTTGCGCAGCACGTCGGCGGGGCTCGAAGTAATCTTGGCGAGCGCCTTCGGCAACGGCAGCTTCACCTGCTCAGCCCATTTCAAGGTCAGCGGCAGCAGCATCTCCAATCCCGAGGCTCCTGGTGTGGCCTCCCCGAACGGCACATTTTTTTCATCGTCATCGGTCGGCGTGTGATCCGAACAGATCGCGTCGATGGTGCCGTCGATCACGCCAGCAGAAAGCGCATCGCGGTCGGACGGCGAACGCAGCGGTGGCGAGAAACGATACTGCGAATCGAAGTAGCCGATGTCACGATCGGTCAGCAGCAAATGATGGATTCCCACGTCCGCCGTCAATGGCAGGCCGTCAGCCTTCGCCTGCCGCACCAGCGCGACGCCGCCCGCCGATGAAAGTCGCGCAAGGTGTACTTTTGCACCGGTGTCCCGCATCAACGTGGTGACAGTGGCGATGGCGACCGTCTCAGCACTTGCCGGGATACCCGCCAAGCCTAAACGCGACGCCACCTCGCCATCGTGGGCAATGCCGCCGCGCGCGAGGTGCGCGTCTTCCGGGCGCAGCCAAATCGTATAGCCGTAGGTCGCGGCGTACTGCATCGCACGGTAGAGCACGTTGGTGTCGACAATCGGTCGGTCGGCCTGAAAAAAACCGATGCAGCCTGCCTCGGTCAGCTCAACCATCTCGGAGAGTTTCTCCCCCTTGAGCCCCGCGGTGAGCGCGCCAAGCGGATAGATACGCGCCTGGTTGAGCGTCCAACCGCGCCGCTTGAGCATTTCGACCAGACCCGGCTCATCGAGTACGGGTTCCGTATCGGGCGGGCAGACCAGCGAGGTCACGCCGCCAGCCGATGCCGCCATCAACTCGGACTCTAGTGTGGCTTTGTGTTCATAGCCGGGTTCACGTAAGCGCACACTCAAATCTACCAGACCCGGGGCAACCACTTTTCCAGCCGCATCAATGACTTTGTCTGCAACGAATCCCGCCGGCGCGGTACCCACACCCACAATCTTGTCGTCGTCGATGAACACGTCGGCGCGCTCATCACGGCCGGGGCTTTGACCGGTGGCCGGGTCGATCAATCGGCCGTTGCGGACGTCGAGTTTCATGCCGCCTCCGCTTTGGTCGTGCTGCCCGGCGCATGCCTGCTGACCATGCTCATCACTGCCATGCGTACGGCGATGCCAAACGTGACTTGCGGCAATATCACCGCCTGCCTGCCGTCGGCGATGGTCGATTCAATTTCCACGCCACGATTCATTGGCCCGGGGTGCATGACGATGGCGTCCGGCTTCGCGCGCGCGAGTTTCTCGGCGGTGAGCCCATAACTCTTAAAGAACTCCTGCGCACTCGGCAGCAGCGGCCCCTCCATCCGTTCGTTTTGCAATCGCAGCATCATCACCACGTCGCACCCTTCAATGCCGCGCTTCATATCGTGATGCACCGATACACCCATCCGTTCACATTCCGTCGGGATGAGTGTTTTCGGGCCGATGACACGTACGTCCGGACATCCAAGCGTGGTCAGCGCGTGAATGCCGGAACGCGCAACCCGCGAGTGAAGAATATCGCCGACGATCGCCACACTCAGATTGTGAAACGACTTCTTGTAGTGGCGGATGGTGTACATATCCAGCAGGCCCTGCGTCGGATGGGCGTGACGCCCGTCTCCGGCGTTGATCACCGCAACGTTCGGCCGCACCTGATTCACGTGCTTGGCAATCAAATGCGCCGCGCCCGACTGACTGTGGCGTACCACGAACATATCGGCATCCATCGCGATGAGATTGTCGATGGTGTCCACCAGGGACTCCCCCTTGGTCGTCGAGGAGGCACCGATGTTGAGATTGATCACGTCAGCCGACAGACGCTTGGCGGCGATTTCAAAGGTGGTGCGGGTGCGCGTCGAATTTTCAAAGAACAAATTGAAAACCGACTTGCCGCGCAGCAGCGGCACCTTTTTGACATCGCGATCGCCGACCGACACAAACTGATCGGCCGTATCGAGAATGCTCTCGATGATCGATTTCGGCAGACCCTCTGTCGTCAGCAGGTGCCGGAGTTTCTTGTCCGGTGTCAGTTGGGGGTTGGTGGTCAGCATCGGTTCATACCTTACCTGTCAGCCTTCACGAATTTCAAATCGAAGCTTACCGCCGGCCTGCGAGAGCTCGAGGCTCTGCGCGCCTTCCAGCGGCATTGTCATTGCCACATAGTCGGCCTGAACCGGCAACTGCCGGCCGCCGCGATCAACCAACACCGCGAGTTTCACACTCGCCGGGCGGCCGAAATCGAACAGCTCATTGACGGCCGCCCGGACGGTCCGGCCCGACTGCAACACATCATCGACCAACAACACATGGCGGCCGTCGATATCAAAACCAATATCGGTCGACATTTTTTGCGGATGCAGGCCACGGCTGGCAAAGTCATCTCGGTGCAACGTCACCGCAACCATACCGACCATCGCGACGTTCAACTTTGCGGCCAGCCGCTCGGCCACCCACACGCCGCCGGTATGAATGCCGATGACCGCCGTACCGGCTTCGACCGCGCCGATTTTCTCGGCGAGCATATTGACCAATTGTTCGGCGTCAAGCTGCATGTGGTTGTACTCCCTCTTTATCCAACGGGGCGGCCTCTGGTTGCGTCTTCGCATATTCGTCAAGCCAAGACTGCAGGATGACCGCTGCCGCAAACGCGTCCAGCTTGTCTTTTTGCTCGCGTCCGGTGATGCCACGTTCGACCAGCGCACTAGAGGCCTCCATCGAACTGAGCGTCTCGTCAACATACACCACCGGGCGCTTGAAGTTCTCTTGCAGGCGGTTGCCAAATTTCTTCGCCAGATGGGCGACTTCATGCGGCTGATCATCCGCGTGGTGCGGTTGTCCGACCACAAACAGCGCGGGCTGCCATTCTCCGACGACCTTACCGACGGCGACGAGGCGATCCACATTGGACTCTGCATGCACGGTCGTCAACGGCGTGGCGACACCGATACTGATATTGCCGATTGCAACGCCGATGCGTTTCTCGCCGAAGTCAAAGCCCATCACGGTTGAGTGCGCCGGGAGGGGACGCGATAGTTTGCTCATCATGCGTGCCCAACACTGCCGGACAACATCGCCGGGTGTACGCCAAGCTTGTGCATGGCCGCCGCCAGCTTCTCGTCATCGGGCAAATCGAAAATAAGCCGCGAATCCGCTTCGACCGTCAACCAACCATTGCGCTTGATTTCGTCTTCCAACTGGCCCGGGGACCAGCCCGCATAGCCCAATGTGACCAATACCCGATCAGGCCCCTCGCCCTTTGCGATCGCTTCAAGAATGTCTTTAGAGGTCGTCATGCCGATGTCGTCACCGACCTTCAGCGTCGAATTCCAGTCGCCCAGCGGCCGATGCAATACGAAGCCGCACTCGACCTTAACCGGGCCGCCAAAGCGCACGGGGTCGAAGCGAAACGTTTCATTTTCAAGTTCGATATTGACCTGCTCGAACAGGTGGCCGACCGTGATGTCGATCGGCTTGTTGATCACCAGCCCAATCGCGCCCTTTTCCGAATGCTCACAGATGTAGGTGAGTGTTTTGGAAAAATGCGGGTCGGCCATGCCGGGCATGGCGATCAGAAAGTGGTTGGTGAGATTGATGGAATCCATCAAAATGAAATTTTACGTGAAACACCCGTCGATGACCAGCACTTTTGACCGAACCCAACGCCTGAATCCGCTATGAAAAACATTCTGTTCTGGTTCCGGCGCGATCTTCGGCTGCACGACAACGCCGGCATCTACCACGCACTGGAAAACGGCCGGGCGGTGCATTGCGTGTTCGTGTTCGACCGGGACATTCTCGACGCGCTGCCGTCAAAAGCCGACCGGCGGGTGGAATTCATCTGGGAATCGGTGCAAGAGCTTGGCCAGTTACTGCAGCAGCACGGGGGCGCGTTGACCGTCGTGTATGGCCGCGCGGTCGATGAAATTCCACGTCTCGCCGTCACCCTCGCGGTCGATGCGGTATTCACGAACGAGGACTATGAACCAGCGGCAATCGCCCGCGACCAACATGTGGCCGCCAGCCTCAAGCAAGCCAACATTGTTTTCCAAATGTTCAAAGATACCGTGGTCTTTGAAAAAGATGAAGTGCTGACGCTGGCCGGCAAGCCCTTCAGCGTATTCACCCCTTACAAGAATGCATGGCTGAAGAAAGTCACCGACGCCCATTTACAGGCGTATCCGGTAGAGGCTTGTTTGTCGCGTCTGGCACCGCCCACCAACCGGTTGGAATCGGCCGCACTACCTTCGCTGCAGCGGATGGGCTTCTCCGCAACCAATATCAAGTCGCTGGTGCCGTGCGGCGTATCCGGCGCCGCACGACTGCTAGACGATTTCGCCGACCGTATGGCCGATTACAAAGACACCCGCGACTTTCCCTCCGTAAAGGGTGTGTCCTATCTGAGTGTTCACAATCGCTTCGGCACCATTTCGATACGCGAGTTGGCGCGCGCCGCCCATGCCGAAACGAAAAAACGCAAGAACATCGGCGCCGAAACCTGGCTCGCCGAGCTGATCTGGCGGGACTTCTATTTTCAAATTTTGTGGCACTCGCCCCATGCTGCCACGCGCGCCTACAAGCCAGAATACGACGCCTTGCGATGGCAGAACAATGAGACGCTGTTTGCCGCATGGTGCGAGGCGCGCACCGGCTACCCGATCATCGATGCCGCGATGCGGCAGATCAACGAAACCGGCTATATGCACAACCGGCTGCGTATGATCGTCGCGAGCTTCCTGACCAAAGATCTGCTTATCGATTGGCGTCGGGGTGAGAAATACTTCGCGGACCATCTCAACGACTTTGACCTTTCCGCTAACAACGGCGGTTGGCAGTGGGCCGCGTCGACCGGTTGTGACGCCCAGCCGTATTTCCGTATCTTCAATCCGATTACCCAAAGTGAGCGATTCGACCCACAGGGCAAGTTCATCCGTAAATACTTGCCGGAACTGAAAGAGATACCCGACAAGTACATCCACGCGCCGTGGACGTTGCCGCCGGTTGACGCATCGGCTTTAGGCTTCACCATTGGCCGCGACTACCCGGCACCGGTGGTGGATCACGCGGTGCAGCGCGACAAAGCATTGGCGATGTACAAGGCGATTCGATGAGTACAGAACCACGTCGCACCCTGGCAAGTTGTTGGAAATTGGTGATGTTCAATCCGGGTGAAATCATTGCGCGCCACTTCCCCCTTTGTAAAAGGGGGATGGAGGGGGATTTTCAATCGTTGTCGACGCGCAAACGTTGGCAATCCCCCCGGTCCCCCTCGCCGAAGGGAGAAGCGCGCAACGCTACGCCGTACCCTGGAGGGTTGTTGGAAATTTGTGATGCCAATTCCGAGCATGTTCATCGCGAGCCAAATCCCCCTTTGTAAAAGGGAGATGGAGCGGGATTTTCAGTCGTTGTCGATATGCGCACGCTCGCAATCCACCGTAATCCACGTCGTCGAAGCGGGAAGTGCGCGCCGCCACGCCATTCCTTGTAGCATCAACCAACATCCAACCATCCGAGGCAGTCATGGCATCCACATCCGGCAGCGAAATTCAGAACATGGCGCTGTTCTGCGACTTTGAGAACGTCGCCCTTGGTGTGCGCGACGCGAAATACGCCGAGTTTGATATCCGCAAAGTGCTCGAGCGCCTCCTGGTCAAAGGCGACATCGTCGTCAAAAAAGCCTATTGCGACTGGGAGCGCTACAAGGATTTCAAACGCGGCATGCACGAGGCCGCCTTTGAGTTGATTGAAATTCCACACGTGCGGCAATCCGGAAAGAATTCCGCTGACATCCGCATGGTGGTTGATGCGCTCGATCTTTGCTACACCAAGGCGCACGTTGACGCGTTTGTCATCATCAGCGGCGACTCGGACTTTTCGCCGCTGGTCTCGAAGCTGCGCGAAAACAATAAGATCGTTATCGGCGTCGGCGTACGCAGTTCAACGTCGGACCTGCTGGTGGGAAACTGCGACGAATTCATCTTCTACGATGACTTGGTGAAAGCCGAAGAAGCGCGCAAGAAGGCGACTGCCAAGAAAGTCGGCGAAGCGAACGCCAAGAAGCAGCAGGCGAAAAAATCGAACGATAAAAGGGTGGCGACTGAAGAACCTTCGACGCAGGACGCGTCAGACGATGCGCGCCGCTTCGAGGCCATTGAGTTGGTGGTTGATACGGTCGAAGCGTTGATGGGCGAGAAAAATCTTGACGCCGTACATGCCTCAAATGTGAAACTCGCGCTCAAGCGGCGGCGTCCGGATTTTGTCGAGTCCGCCTACGGCTACAAAGCGTTCGGCAAGATTCTGGAAGACGCTGAGAAGCGCGGGCTGCTAGAGATTCACCGGCAGGGTCAGGCGGTGACGGTTTGCTTGCCGCGTGGCAACGCATAAAACATACCTATCCAAGGGCGCTGTACAACGGCTTCGAGCGATATGGATTCGAAGCGCTCAACCTCATGCCGCGCGCAACAAGAACTCCACCTTCACCGCATCCTAGGGAAACTCAACGTCTTCACCCTCGACGCGATTCAGCAGCCCTGCGTTCAGCAGCGCGGTGACATCGCTATGCACAGGCGTCACATCACATTCGATGCGGTGGCGGCATCGTCATTTTTTGCGTGGTGACGGAACGGGCCTCCTGCGTGTCTTTGCGGCAGGCGTGGCGCCCGTCTTCGCGAAATAGTGGACGTTGGGCAGTCCACTGAAGTCATCGTCCTGCGTCCAAACGAGCGCCCCTATTTGTTGGGCCGTTGCATAAACAAGGCTATCCGCAAGTGGCATGGCGTAGCGTGCGGCGTCGAGCGTAAGCGCCGCATCGACCGGAACGATGGTTCCAGCGTGCATCGCTGCAGCTACTTGCAGGGCTTGTTGCTCGCCGCGTTCGCGAAGGACTTTCTTGAACACTTCGTAGAGCACGATGGCAGGCACGATGAGGCGCTCGCTATCTTCAATGGCCGCCGCAAATTTTGGCGCTTGCGGGCCGTTTGTGAGGTACTCAAGCCAAGCGGACGAATCGACGACATTGAGTAGCTTGGTCGCGGCCATTAAACGCGCTCTGCATCACGCTCGATAGAGGTATCCATTCCCGCAAGCAGCCCGCGAAGCTGCTTGGGTGGATGTACGCGGATGAGTTCGACGCGGTTTCCAAACTGCAGTACACGCATCTTCTCTCCGGGAACTAGTTGCATCGCCTCACGGACGGCTTGCGGGATGACGACTTGAAATTTGGGGGAAATCGTGACGGTATCCATTTCGGCTCCTTGTGTTTCAGTGAGTTTACCGAAATGGTATCGATCAAGCAATCGTCATACGAAACGACGGTCGATTCGCTCCACGCCTTCGCGCGGGCAGGTTATGCGACGCGCTGAAATCACCATCTTCAATCGCCAGATTGCTAGGATTGCTATTAAGGGGCACTCCTTTATTGACCGGCACCTTCAACTATTTTTGGCTGAAAACGCCCGCCGATATCGGACCTTTATGCCTTCGCGCTGAACCGCCGCTATTATGGCGTGTCTAGAATAACGCCGGACGCCGCCCGCCCCGATTCCAGACGGACTACGCCATGCCCCACGACATCAATCTCATCAGCACCATCGCCGCGAGCTTGGGCCTTGCCATGGTGCTCGGCTTCGCCGCCGCCAAGTTAAGGATTCCACCGTTGGTGGGCTACCTGCTGGCGGGCGTTTTGATCGGTCCGTATACCCCCGGCTTTGTCGCGGATATCGGACTTGCCACACAGTTGGCTGAGATCGGCGTGATGCTGCTTATGTTCGGTGTGGGTCTGCACTTTTCGCTGGGCGATCTGATGGCGGTGAAGCGCGTCGCCGTGCCTGGCGCGATTGTGCAGATGCTGGTGGCAACCATGCTGGGGATGGCGCTGGCGACATGGTGGGGCTGGTCGTTCGGTGCCGGACTCGTATTCGGCATCGCACTGTCTGTGGCAAGCACGGTGGTATTGCTGAAAGCACTGGAAGCGCGCGGCCAGCTTGAATCTACCAATGGCCGCATCGCCGTCGGCTGGCTGGTGGTGGAAGATTTGGTGATGGTGATTGCGCTGGTCATGCTGCCACCTCTAGCCTTTCTGCTCGGCGGCGACACGCCTGCAAATACCGCCGGCGCGGAGGATGCCAACGTATGGGGCGTGCTTGCCGTCACGTTGCTAAAGGTGGCGGCCTTCGTCGCGCTGATGCTCGTGATCGGCCGCAAGCTGTTCCCGCGCATCTTGTGGATGGTCGCCGCGGTCGGTTCGCGTGAGTTGTTCACGCTTTGCGTCATTGCCGCCGCACTCGGCATCGCGTTCGGTGCCGCCGCGTTGTTTGGCGTGTCGTTTGCGCTGGGCGCATTCTTTGCGGGGATGGTGTTGCGCGAGTCCCCCTTAAGCCAGCGCGCTGCGGAAGAGTCACTGCCGTTGCGTGATGCGTTCTCGGTGCTGTTCTTTGTGTCGGTCGGCATGCTGTTCGATTGGCATGTGCTGGCCGCCGAACCGTTGAAGGTGCTGGGGGTTGTCGCCGTCATCATGCTGGGCAAGACGCTGGCCGCCATCGCACTGGTGCTGCTATTTCGCTACCCCCTTAACACCGCACTCACGGTCGGTGTCAGTCTTGCGCAGATCGGTGAATTCTCGTTCATCCTGATCGGGCTTGGCGTCGGGCTGAAGGTGGTGCCGCCGGAGGGTCAAAGTCTGGTGTTGGCGGGCGCGTTGATTTCGATTGCACTCAACGCCGCGTTGTTCAGGGCGATCGCGCCGGTGCAGGCATGGGTGCGCGCCCGCTCGTTTTTGGCTCGTAGGCTGGAACGAAACGATGACCCGCTCGCCGCACTGCCGATGGAAACACCGGCGGCCTATTTGCACGGCCAAGTGGTGATTGTCGGCTACGGGCGTGTCGGCCGACGCATCGGTGAGACGCTCGCGGCACGCGGCGTCTTTTTTGTCGTGCTGGAGCAGCAGCGCGAACTCGTCGAGACCTTGCGCGCGGAAGGCGTCAATGCCGTCTGTGGTGATGCCGTCGAGCCGTTGGCGCTGGTGCAAGCGCATGTGGCACGCGCCGCCGCGCTGGTGATCGCCACAGCCGACATACGCCAAGTGCGCAAGATGGTGGAGACGGCGCGCACGCTGAACCCGGGCATCGAGGTCTTGATTCGCGTGGACAGCGGCCCGAACAGCGAAGAGGAGGCCGCGCTACTGGAGGATGAACACGCCGGCACGGTATTTCTGGCCGAGCGCGAAATTGCGGCACGCATGACCGAGCATGTCTTGGCGCGGCTGACGCCTGCAATCAAAATTTAAAACTCGAGTATTGACGGGCATTTTCAAACATTTACGTCTGGAAACGCGCGCCGACATTAGACTTTCATCATTTTGCGCTGAACAAGCGCGGCGCGATCAACACGGCGGCGACAGTTGCCACCAACTGCGCGACGATGAATAGCGGCACATCGGCTGGACGAATGCCAGCGAACGATTCGGTGACGCTGCGCGCCATCGTCACCGCCGGATTGGCGAATGAGGTGGATGCGGTGAACCAGTAGGCGGCGGTGATGTAGGCGCCGACCGCGTACGGAATTGCTTCGCGGCGATGTTTGGCGAGGCTGTAAATGACCAGCAGCAGCCCGAAGGCGGCGACAAACTCGGAGAAGGCCTGCGCGCTGCCGCTGCGAATCTTGGTTGAGACTTGCAGAATGTCGACCGCAAACATCGCGTGCGCCGCCCACACGCCACTGAGCGCGCCGGTGATTTGCGCCGCAACATAAGCGGGCACCTCGCGCCACGGCATCGCGCCGGTCGCGGCGTCCATGAGTGTGACGATCGGGTTGAAGTGCGACGAGACCGGGCCGAAGGTGAGAATCAGCGCGATCAACCCGGCGCCAGTGGCGAGCGTGTTGGCAAGCAAGGCGACGGCGACATTGCCGCCGGCGAGCCGCTCAGCCATGATGCCCGAGCCGACCACGATGGCGAGCAGAAAGGCGGTGCCCAACGCCTCGCTGGCAAGGCGCTGATTCAATGACGCTTGCATGGTTTACGCAGCGCTCGTTGCGACGGCGGCTTCGCGGTGGATGCGTTTGAGTTCGTTACTGAGTGCGAGGTGCGCAAGCTTGGCGACCGGCAGGCTGACCAAAAACTGGATACGCAGCTTGATGTCATTGAATACGCGATTAAACGCAGCGCGTTTTGCCTCGTCACCACCTTCGGTATCGGTTGGATCCGGGAAGCCCCAGTGAGCGGTGGCGGGATGGCCGGGCCACACCGGGCAGACCTCGCCGGCTGCGTTGTCGCACACGGTGATGATGATGTCCAAGTGTGGCCCACCCGCCAGCGCGAAGTCATCCCACGATTTGCTTTTGAACGAGGTGCGATCAAAACCCAGCTTCTCGACTTGCTCGAGCGCAAATGGGTTGGGTGACGACTTTGGGTGACTGCCCGCACTGAACGCTTGGAATTTTCCGCCACCCAGTTTGTTGAGGAGCGCCTCGGCCATGACCGAGCGAGCGGAGTTGTGTGTGCAAAGAAAGAGCACGTTGAAAATTCGATCATCCATGTCTTGCTTCCTTAACCGTCTGTTGAAATTTACGATATTCGTTCGACAAGTGATTTCGGTTGACCACTTCCCCCGTTGGAAAAGGGGGATCGAGGGGGATTTTTAGCGTTTGAATATCGACAACGACCGCAAATCCCCCTTAGTCCCCCTTTTCCAAAGGGGGAAATCGCACGCAACGAGTTCGTCCGGATGTCGCATTCCTGATTTCAACGACTGTTAAGCCTGTTTGCGTGGTTGGACTTTGCGCGCATTCGGTTTGCAAGATACGGTGGTGGCGCAGCTCGCTGCCGCACAACAGTTTTCCATCAGGTAGTCGACCAGCGCATTCATGGTCTTAAAGTTGGCCGAGTAAATGATGGCGCGCCCGTTCGGTGCGGCAACGATCAGGCCGGCGTTGGCGAGCTCTTTTAGATGAAACGACAACGTTGCGTTCGCCAAGGCCA
>Ga0209181_10001651_pt1 | contig 38340 bp, 36 predicted proteins | sample MAT05_FD_187208 | JGI IMG/M metagenome (GOLD analysis project Ga0209181, IMG submission 187208) | Freshwater microbial communities from Lake Fryxell liftoff mats and glacier meltwater in Antarctica - MAT-05 (SPAdes) (version 2) | ecosystem: Environmental > Aquatic > Freshwater > Ice > Liftoff... | reverse complement strand
TTGCAGTTTTCATGGAAGCCTCGTTTTACGGAACACGAGCATCTTAACCGCTGAAAGACCTCGATGTCGCCGACTATGTAATTAGGAGCGCTCGTGAGCGCTCGTACAAGAGCTGAGGCATTGCGATGGGGTCCGAAAATTTCTATTTTTGTCGAAGTGTTTTCGCGCTCGTGAGCGCTCCTAGGGTAAAAAAGATTAGGAAACAAAAAGGACGCAATATGCGTCCTTTTTTTTGCTCAGAACATAAGTAAATGTATCAAGCCGCTTCGTCGCGATACTCTTCTGGCGTCGGGCAAATACAAATCAGGTTGCGGTCGCCATAGACATTATCGACGCGACCTACCGGGCTCCAGTATTTATCGTTGCGGGAACTACCGGTCGGAAATACACCTTCTTCGCGAGAATACGGACGATTCCATTCGGCATCGACCAAATCATGCACGGTGTGCGGCGCATGACGAAGCGGGCTTTGTTCGACGGTGAAACGTCCGTTTTGCACTTCAGCAATTTCATTACGAATCGCGATCATCGCGTCGCAGAAACGATCGAGTTCAACTTTCGCTTCCGATTCGGTCGGTTCGATCATCAGTGTTCCGGGTACCGGAAAGCTCATGGTCGGTGCGTGGAAACCGAAGTCAATTAAGCGTTTGGCAATATCGTCAACGCTAACCCCGCAACTATCTTTGAAGGCGCGCGGATCGATGATGCATTCGTGCGCCACCCGACCATTGTGATTGCGGAACAGCACCGGGAAATGCGGATGCAAACGTGCGGCCATGTAGTTCGCACTGAGAATCGCGACTTCGGTCGCGAGTTTCAAACCATCGCCGCCCATCATCAAAATATAGGCATAACTGATCGGCAAAATCGATGACGAACCAAACGGTGCCGCCGATACTGGACCGACCGGCGATTTGCCGCCATCAAGCTTCGGATGGCCAGGCAAGTAAGGCGCGAGATGCGCTTTCACACCAATTGGTCCCATGCCCGGGCCGCCGCCGCCATGCGGAATGCAGAAAGTTTTATGCAAATTCAAATGCGATACATCGGCACCGAAATCACCGGGGCGTGACAAGCCGACCTGAGCATTCATGTTGGCGCCATCCATATAAACTTGGCCGCCGTGCTGGTGGATGATGTCGCAAATTTCAACAATGCGCTCTTCGAATACGCCGTGTGTCGAAGGATAGGTCACCATCAATGCTGCCAAATTTGCGCTGTGTTTTTCGGCTTTCGCACGCAGATCGTCAACATCGACATTGCCTTCAATATCGCAATTCACCACGACCACATCCATGCCGACCATTTGTGCCGAGGCCGGATTGGTGCCGTGCGCCGAAGAGGGAATTAAACAAACAGTGCGATTCACATCGCCACGGGCATGGTGATACGCGCGAATCGCGAGCAGGCCGGCGTATTCGCCTTGGGCGCCGGAATTGGGTTGCAATGAAACTGCATCGTAGCCGGTAATTTCGACTAGCCATTTTTTCAGATCATCGAAAAGTTCGTAATAACCTGCCGCCTGATCCGCCGGTGCAAACGGATGCAGCGCGCCAAATTCCGGCCAAGTGACCGGAATCATTTCGGCGGTAGCGTTGAGTTTCATGGTGCAGGAACCGAGCGGAATCATGGCGCGATCAAGAGCCAGATCGCGATCGGACAATTTCCGCATATAACGCAGCAATTCGGTTTCCGAACGGTAGCGGCTGAAAATCGGATGTTTCAGGCAAGCACCTTTGCGGGTTAGATCGGCCGGGATCACATTGCCGTCGTTGGCGATGTCGGAATATTTCAATGCACCACCAAACGCGCGCCAGACTGCTTCAATAATTTGCGGCGTAGTGGCTTCATCCAATGCAATGCTGATGCGTGTTGCATCAATGACGCAGAAGTTGATTTTCTCGGCCGCAGCGCGGGCAATAATCGCATCACGTTGTGAACCGGCATCAATCGTGATGGTGTCGAAGTAATTTTTGTTCTGGATATTGAAACCAAGCTTACTCAAACCGGCAGTCAAAATTTTGCTTCGTGAATGCACATCGTGTGCAATCGCAGCCAAACCTTCGGGGCCGTGATAGACCGCATACATCGAGGCAATCACTGCCAACAAAACCTGTGCAGTACAAATATTCGATGTCGCTTTTTCACGGCGGATATGTTGTTCGCGGGTTTGCAGTGTCAAGCGATATGCCGGTTGTCCGCGTGAATCGACCGACACACCAATCAGGCGGCCGGGAATATTGCGTTTGATCGCATCACGCACCGCCATGTAGGCCGCATGCGGGCCGCCGTAACCCATCGGCACACCGAAGCGCTGGGTCGAACCAATCGCGATATCGGCACCGAGTTCGCCTGGTGAAGTCAGTATGGTGAGCGCAAGTGGATCAGCGGCCATAATGCTGATTGCGCCAGCCGCTTTCAGCTGCGCGATTGCGTTGCGGAAATCACGCACTTCGCCATCGGTGCCGGGATATTGAAAAATCGCGCCGCAAACATCGGTTGCGACCAAATCTTTGTCAGGATTGCCGATGATCAATTCCCAACCCAGCGGTTCGGCGCGGGTGCGCATGACGGCAATCGATTGCGGATGGCAGTGTTCATCAATGAAGAATTTTTTCGCCTTGTTTTTTGCCACGCGTTCGGCAACGGCCATGGCTTCGGCGGCGGCGGTGCCTTCATCGAGCAAAGAGGCATTGGCGACATCAAGACCGGTGAGTTCGCAAATCATGGTTTGGAAATTCAACAGCGCTTCAAGACGGCCTTGCGAAATTTCCGGTTGATACGGTGTGTAAGCCGTGTACCAAGCTGGGTTTTCGAGAATATTGCGCAGAATAACGAGTGGTGTGAGCGTACCGTTGTAACCCTGACCAATTAAGGAAGTGAAGACCTGGTTTTTCAAAGCCAGTTCGCGCAAACGGGCGAGTGCTTCAACTTCCGACAAGGCGCGGCCCATGCTGCTCAGTGGTTTCAGAATGCGAATCGAATCGGGCAGGGTTTCTGCAATCAGTGTGTCCATGTTATCGACACCGACGGCATCCAACATTTGTTGCACTTCCTGTGGCGAGGGGCCGATATGGCGTGCGGAGAAATCACGGGCAACGTGGGGAAGCGGCAGAGCAGTTGGTTTCGTCATGGCGTTCTCTTCAAGATTGGGCGCGCAGCGGAATGCCAAACATAAGCCTGTTGGCATCGGGCGCCCCCTCTGTCTGTGTGCCTGAGAGTGTTATCCCGTCGGCAGGCGTTGCGTGCGTGGCACGTCGCCATTTTTCAGAGTCTTGAATTACCGGCGGTTCTTTTGCCTGAGAGTTTCCGGGGCGGTTGCTCCTTCGGCGTCGGGTGAAACGATCTCTCCCGCAGCGGTGACTTATTGTATCGGGGCGAGCAGCTCGGGGCTAGGGACTTGGAAATTTGTAGCCCTGGTCGCGTAGGAACTTATGATTTCGTAGGAGGCCCTAGGGCCCGACCGCGCCCGCAAGCGGCCTCCTACGCTGTTTGATTCGCCGCCGTACTTCAGCGACGTGGGCTGCATCAAGGCAATAGACAAGCGACTGCGTTAAGATAGGCTAAGCGCAGGAGCCGACAATGTCACAGAAAAGCCCTCTAGAAAGTCTCGATTTGTCCGGCTTACCCGATGTATTGCGCAAAAAAGTGCAGGAACAGCTCAATCGCATGTCGCCGGAAATGCAGCAGGAATTTCTGAAGAAATCGCGCCCCATGCTCAATCGTGCCGTGGATGCGGCAAAAACCATTGCCCACGACAATGCTCCAACGCACAGACTAACCTCGCGGCCGGAACCTTATAGTCATTACAATGCAACCATCCAGCCCGGTGATAGCGGCTCCAATTTTATTTTCAAAATTTTATTGTTAATAACTGTTGCAGTTGTTGCCTATCAATTACTCGATTGAGCTAGGCGGGCATTGTTGGCAGCAAATCCTGCAAATGACTGAAATAGTCGCGGGTTAACTCGAGTTGCGAAGCGGCCGTTTCGGCGCGATTGACCACCGCTTTGAAAGCGGCATTTTCCGGACGATCTTTTGCATACCAACCCAAATGTTTTCTGGCGATGCGAACACCCATTTCTTCGCCATAAAAGAGATGCAAATGTTCAAGATGACCGATCAGAATATCGCGAACTTCTTCAACACTTGGCTCAGGAAGATGTTTTCCAGTCGCCAGATAATGCGAGATCTCGCGAAAAATCCACGGACGCCCTTGCGCGCCGCGGCCAATCATCACGGCATCGGCGCCGGTTTTTTCGAGCACAAATTTCGCTTGCTCCGGTGTGCGAATATCACCGTTCGCCAGCACCGGAATTTTCACTGCCGCTTTCACCGCGGCAATGGTGTCGTACTCGGCTTCGCCATTGTATAAATCTACCCGCGTACGGCCATGTACAGCCAGTGCCGCAATGCCGGCGGCTTCGGCAATGCGTGCAATCGCAAGCGCATTTCTATTTTCGTGATCCCAACCGGTGCGGATTTTCAAAGTGACCGGCACATCCACCGCATTGACCATCGCGGTAAGGATTTTTCCGACCAGAATTTCATCGCGCATCAATGCCGAACCGGCCCAGACATTACATACCTTTTTTGCCGGACAGCCCATATTGATATCGACAATTTGTGCGCCGTGATCGACGTTATAGCGTGCTGCATCGGCCATGATCTGTGGATCGGTACCGGCAATCTGCACGCTAATCGGTGCCGGTTCGCCATCGTGATCCATCCGGTGCATCGACTTGCTGGTTTTCCAGAACTTCGGATCCGAAATCGTCATCTCCGATACACACAATCCAGCACCATGTTTTTTGCACAACATGCGAAATGGTTTGTCGGTAACACCGGCCATCGGTGCCAGCACGACGTTGGGTGTTATTTCATAGGGGCCGATGCGCATGCAGGTATTGTAAACCGTAAATATAAAGCCCCGCGTTGCGGGGCTTTATAATGAGTCGCCTAGGCCACTCTTATAAGACAAAGAATTAAAGCGCGGCTTTCATCTTTTTCATTTCAGCCTGAAACTTGGCGGCATCGGATGGTGTCAGGTTAGGGCGACCAGCCATGAAGCCCATCGTGATTGTACCGGCCAGGAAATAGGTTTCACCTTCTTCGACTTCCATATTGGTCACGTCTTTGGCTTCCGAATGAACGGTATAAACGTGTTTGCCCGGCGTTACCTGCGCAAGAATATAGCTGCCGCTTTTCAGTTTGCCCAGTTCGGTTTCGTTTTCACGAACCTTGAAATTGATGGCGGCACCGGCGAAACGGTTTGCACGAAAAAACACGACCAGTGCTTTGCCGGCTTCAGGTTTGCCGATCACGTTCAATACATCTTCAGGAATTTGCGAAGTCGCTGCAGCAGGTGCAGGTGCTTCAGTTGTCGCTGCAGTGGCTTCAGCTGCGGGTGTTGCTTCCGTGGCGGGAGCGGCAGTATCTTGAGCGAAGCAAGTTGTGGCAAAAGCTAGACCACATACTAAGGCGGCGGTCAGTGGTGTATTAAATTTCATTGTGAATCTCCGGTGGCTTGTGTTGCTGGATTTATGGGATGTTCGTTATTCTGCATTTCTGTTGTCGGCAAGGGTGCGATGATGCTGTCTGCTGCTACCAATGCCTGTACGTTAGTGTTTGCCGGCATTTCGATTTGTCCGCCTCGAATGAAACCGGCAAACATGCCCACTACTGGTGCGACCGATACCGCCAATGCCACCGACGTCGTCATTGCAGCATTGGAATTGCTTTTGCCTTGGACCGGTACGAAGGATCGCATTTTTATTTTTTGTCCATTCAGATCAATATAACGAACCGTGACGAGTAGTTCGCCCGGTTTTCCGAAACTGGCGGCTTTTTGCGCATGAATGACTTCGCCCGTGGCTGGCGTGCCGGCAGGAATAATCACCTGGTTGTTTATCTTCAAGTCTTGGGCAACTTTCAACTGAAAAAAATCACCCGGCACAGCTGTTTTGGAACTCACGGTGGTGTCCAATGTAAGGAGCACGACAGTCTTTGCGGGAATGAGGTAGTTCACGCCAATTGTTGTGGCAGTGTTCACCGCAGGTGCAACGGAATTTTGTTCGGCAACGGGTGCCATCAAGATCTCTGGCGTCACATCAGATGTCTGCGCCAAAGCGTCTGGGAACAATGTGATGGAGAGCAACAAAAAAAGTAAACGCACAGACATCGCCCCGGTTAATTGCCGCGAATTATACAGCAAACACAGGATTCACATGTTTCGATATTCTGTGAACGCAACCACATACCGGTGTTGTAAAGCGGACAAAAGACGAACCATCACAAGTTCAAATAATTCGGACCCGCGCCGCCTTCCGGTGTTACCCAGTTGATGATTTCATAGGGGTCCTTGATGTCGCAGGCTTTACAATGCACGCAGTTAGCGGCATTGATCTGCAGGCGTGATCCGGCATCGTCTTTCACGATTTCATAAACACCGGCCGGGCAGAAGCGGGTGCAGGGGTTGCCATATTCTTTTGTGCATTTATCGATGCAGATATTGGTATCGGCAACGTGCAGATGAATCGGTTGGTCTTCATCGTGTTCAGTCGCGGCAAAATAGACGCCGGCCAAACGATCACGCGGGGCGAGGGTGCGTACGACATAATCGCGTTTCGGCGACGATTGTTCTTCGAGTTTTTTCAACGCCGAGTAATCCGGCTTCACGCGCCAAGTCCAAGGTGCGAGACCAGCGGTAACGGTTTCAAAGCCGGCATTGATCATGCCGAACCAGAAACCTTTTTTGAAGCCGGGTTTGAAATTGCGAACTTTTTTCAATTCGCTCATCACTTCCGATGCTCGCAGTTTAGCGTCCCAACCTTCGGAAGACATTTTTTCGGCAACCTGTTTGGCGGCCAGCATGCCCGAGCGAATTGCCTGATGCACACCTTTTATTTTCGGCAAGTTCAACAGGCCGGCAGCACAGCCAATCATTAAGGCGCCGGGCATTTCCACTTTCGGCAAGCTCTGATAACCACCGCTCACAATCGCGCGTGCCCCTGCCGATAAAATCGTGCCGCCTTCCAATAATGTTTTCACCGAAGGATGGTTTTTCCATTGCTGAAAAGCTTCGTAAGGCTGGTAATTCGGATCTTGATAGTCGAGCCCCGAGACATAACCGAGCGCAATGCGGTCTTTATCCAGATGATATAAAAAACTACCACCATAGGTATTGTTATCGGCAGGCCAGCCGACGGTATGCACGATTTTCCCAGGTTGCGCGGTACCGGGTTTGACTTGCCACAATTCCTTGATGCCGAGTGAATAACTTTGCGGATCCGATTCAGCATCGAGGTTGAATTTTTTAACCAACTGCTTCGTCAAATGGCCGCGAGCACCTTCACCCAATACCGTCAGTTTGGCCTTGATGTCGATGCCCTGGGTGTAGCTGTCTTTATGGCTGCCGTCTTTCGCGATACCCATATCGCCAATGCGAACACCGGCCACGCTGCCGTTTTCATCAAATAATATTTCGGAAGCGGCAAAGCCCGGATAAATTTCAACACCGAGCGCTTCGGCTTGTGGTGCCAGCCAGGCACACATGGCACCGAGCGAGACTATGAAATTACCGTGATTATTCATTTGTGGCGGCGTCGGCAATTTGGTTGCGCCGGTTTTGCTCAACAGTAAAAATTCATCGATCGTGGCTGGCACGCAAATAGGCGGCGGGTTATCGCGCCAGCCCGGTAACAGTGCATCTAGTGGTTGTGGCTCGATCACGGCACCGGAAAGGATATGCGCGCCGATGGTAGAGGCCTTTTCAATCACGCAAACGCTGAGCTCCGGATTCAGCTGTTTTAAATGGATTGCAAACGACAAGCCGGCCGGGCCTGCACCCACTGTAACAACGTCGTATTCCATGATATCGCGCTCGGACATAAATCACTCCTGATAGGCAGCTATTGTCGCGTTTTACCAGTGTTCGGGCAATGAATTCGTAAAAAAAATCTGTCATTCCCGCGTAGGCGGGAACCTAGAGACTTTGCTTTAGATTTATGATTTTTGGTCGACAGGGCTAAATACAAATAAATCTCTATCAAATCCTAATAAATCCTGACATTAATAGTTTCCAAGCTATGTAAATCTGGCTCTATCCAGTAATTTACGACTTTAAGCAATGACACAAGCAGCGGTTTAGGTTATGGCGAGCCAGCGTAACGGTACTTTGTATATTGGCGTCACTTCAGATTTCGTTAAAAGAGTATGGCAGCATAAGCAAGAGGCAGTTCCGAGTTTCACGAGTCGTCATGCAGTTTACATGCTGGTGTATTGCCAGCAAACAGAAGAAATGCTGAGTGCCATTACTCGGGAGAAGCAGTTGAAAAAATGGAATCGTGCATGGAAGATTCGTTTGATTGAAGAGATGAACCCGTATTGGAATGATTTGTATGATTCGATTTTATGATGCCGAAGTTCCCCGATATCATAGAAATACAGTCGTCGTTCCCGCGCAGGGGGAATCCAGCGCCTCCTGCTTCAGGCTGTATTGCGACATGAAGTGTGACTTCGCGTTGGCGATATTGTTATTTCAAAGTAGCGTCATGAACGACGCTGGATTCTCGCCTGCGCGGGAATGACGAGTGTTTTTGGAAACGAAGAAAACCTATGACCTTCGGTAGCGGTTTTAATCAATTGGAATTAGCTGGGGCCGACATGCTTTTCCACCCGGATTGGCTGAATGGCAAAGCGGCCGATTCACTGTTCGAAGTAGTCCGTGAGGAGGTGCCCTGGGAATGCCACCGCATCAAAATATTTGGCCGTGAAGTGGATTCGCCGCGCTTGAGTTGCTGGATGGGTGATGCCGGTGCCAGTTATGTGTATTCGCAAACCCGATTCGAGCCAAATTCCTGGTTACCGGAATTACAATCTTTGCGTGTGCGTTTGCAGAATGAATTCCAATGTCGTTTTAATTCGGTATTGGCCAACCGTTACCGCAATGGTCAGGACAGTATGGGCTGGCATAGCGATGATGAACAGGAGCTGGGCACGCAGCCGGTGATCGCTTCAATTAGTCTGGGTGCAACAAGGCGATTTTCATTCAAGGCGAAAACGGCAGGTGCCAAAGCCGTCCATTTGGAATTACCGCACGGCAGTTTGCTCTTGATGCGGGGCGACACCCAGAAAAATTATCGACACGCCTTGGCAAAAACCGCGAAGCCGGTTAGCGAGCGGATTAATTTGACCTATCGAAATATTTTGTAGCCCGGGTCACGGCTCCATGTGACCCGGGGAATGCTTGCAGATTTATGCCCTCACCCTTACCCTCCCCCGAAGAGCGCTGGGGAGGTTAACAGAGCATTTTATTTTTTTGTTGCCATATCCGTCGTCAGAGTCCACGCCAGAATATCCTGAGACGCCTGTTGCAATGCCGTATCGAAAGCGTTCATGACTTGCGGGATTTTCTTGTTTTCCGCCGGAACATTTACCAGAAAATGTTTGCTGGCAATAATGCGATTGGTTTTCTGCAATTGGATATTTGCCTGTACCGATATCACGGCAGCCGCGCTTTCATCACCCTGTTCGTAAACAGCCTCAAATTGCCGAATGTCCAGTAGCAGAATCACGTCGCTGATGGTGTTGCTGTCCAGACCAGTGACCGCATTAATTTTTCCGCTGTCATTGAAGGTCTGGGTCAGGCTGCTCTGCAGTAAATTGGGAACGCTGTCTGACCATCGCGCCGCGCCAAATATTTGAAGCGTATTGTTTGCACGCCGCACAGCGATATGTGTGGAGTCCAGAAAATCGCTGCTTTTGGGGGTATCAATGCGAATTTGCCAGGGGACTGCCGTGCCTGTACTTGCAGCCTGCGCTGATGCTCGAGGGGTGTAAACCACAGTGTTTTTCGAACCAGCAGAAGAAAAGCAGCTGGTTAAGCTAAGTACAAGGATGGCACCGAAAAGAAGTGGTAACTTGAAGATGTTCATGGCTTGAATTCTTCCGGTTGATTGCGGCCCAGAATCAGGCCAGCAGGATTTTCGTTGAGACGGTTAGACAGGCGATTCAAATCTTTTATCAGCGTTCTTAATTCACTCAGAGTTGGAGCGACTTGGCTCAAGCCCTGGTTGGCAAAGGAGTTGATATGGTCACGGTTGTCATGGACCAAGCCATTGGCGTTGGTGCTGAGTTTCTCCAGTTCGCCAAGTGTTCTTTCCAGAGATGCCACGACTTTGGGTAGCTCCTTGAACACGCCTTCATCAAGACTGTCCATACCTTTGTCCAGTTTGCCCATGGCGCTATCGGCCTTGGCGAGTGTGCTGTCGAGCTTTTCGGCGGCATCGCGAGCCTCGCTTAAAATTTTCGCAATATCCTGTTTTTGTCCCGCCACGGTGCCGGTAATTTGTTCCAAATTTTCCAGCGAGGCCGAAACACGACTTACGTTGGCGTCGCTCAATACCCGATTGATTCGGATCAATACATCGGCTGCGGTCGTCGTAATGTCTTCGGTAGAGTTCAACAGTTTTGAAATGGCAGATTCTTCGGCAAAAATAACCGGAATTTTCTCACTTGAACTATCCATCAACAAAGGGCTTGTAGCCTTACCGCCAGTAAATTGAATTTGTGCAACACCCGTTAAGCCCACAAACGCTAACTTTGCCTTAGTATCGATTTTTACCGGAGTACTTTCGTCCACGCGAACGCGGGCAATGACTTTGCTGGGATCTTTTTTATCCAGACTAAGTTTGCGTACTTCGCCAACTGCAATGCCGTTGTATTGCACAATGCTGCCCTTAGAAAGTCCAGTGACGGCTTCAACAAATACGACATCGAATTCATTGAATTTCTGGTCAGAACCATATTTCGCCGCCCAAAGTGCGAACATCACCGAAAAGACAATGACGGCCAAGGTGAATGCACCAATAAGCACATGATTAGCACGGGTTTCCATATTATTTCTCCAACAAATGTTGTGCGCCTTGTGCAGCGCGGCCACGCGGGCCATGAAAATATTCCTGCACCCAAGGGTGGTCAAATTTTTCTACTTCTTTAATCGGTGCATTGATTAATACGCGTTTGTCTGCCAGCACGGCAACGCGGTCACAGATGGTGTAAAGCGTGTCGAGGTCATGGGTAATCAAAAAAACCGTGAGCCCCAAGGCTCTTTGCAATGTGCGAATAAGCTGGTCAAAGGCCGCCGCACCAATGGGGTCAAGCCCGGCGGTGGGTTCGTCTAGAAATAATAGCGCCGGGTCCAGCGCCAATGCCCGTGCAATACCGGCACGTTTACGCATGCCGCCGGAAAGTTGCGACGGGTATTTGCCGGCGGCCTCATCTGACAAACCGGACAAACGAATTTTCAGCATGCAAAGTTCGTGTACCAATTTATCGGGCAGCTCGCCGTAATGTTCTTTCAATGGTACGGCGACATTTTCTTCGACGGTTAGCGACGAGAACAGGGCGCCATTCTGATACAGCACGCCGGTATTGGTTTCAATTTTATGGCGCGCTTTGGTGTCTTCGGAATAAACATTCAGACCAAAAACTTCGATACGGCCGGCCTGCGCCCTTCGCAATGCCAAAATGGATCTCATCAAGACCGACTTTCCGGTGCCCGATCCGCCGACAACGCCGATAATTTCTCCACGTTTGACATCGAGGTCCAGATTGTCGTGCACCACTTGTTCGCCGAAGGTATTGCGAAGTCCGCGCACACTTATGGCGATCTCTTCGACCTCGCTCACCAATCCATCTCCATAAAGAACAGCGCAGCTAACGCGTCAATCAAGATGACTAGCGAAATGCTTTGAACCACACTCGATGTTGTTCGCTCACCGACGGACTCGGCGGTGCCTTGTACTTGAAAACCTTCCAGGCAACCAATTAAGGCAATGATGATCGCGAATATCGGTGCCTTGGAAATGCCGACCCAAAAGTGGGTAATCGAAATCGATTCATGCAAACGCACAGTAAATAATTCTGGTGAGATATCCAAGCTTGCATAGCAGACCGCCATGCCGCCTGCCAGTCCTGCCATCATGGCAAGAAAGGTCAGCAGTGGCAGCATCAATACCAAGGCAAATAAGCGTGGCAGTACCAATAATTCAATCGGGTTTAAACCGAGCGTGCGAATAGCATCAATTTCTTCGCCACTTTGCATCGCACCAATTTGAGCGGTGAACGCGCTCGCAGTACGACCTGCTAAAAGTATCGCGGTAAGCAATACGGCAAATTCGCGTAGAAATGCAATGCCTACTAATTCGACTACATAGATTTCGGCACCAAATTCACGCAACACCGTGGCACCTAGAAAGGCGATAACTGCGCCCACCATGAAACTCAACAACAACACTAATGGAACCGCATCGACGCCGACTTGTTCCATATGATGGAAAGTCGATGTCACCCGAAAACGGCGCGGCTGAAACAGCGTTTTAATACTCGTTTGCAGAGCGAGGCCACCAAAGCCGACCAGTGCGAGGGTTTCTTTGGCGTAGTCTTCCATCGCAAAGCCGAGGCGCTCGAGCATTTTGCGAAAGCCATAATCTTTTTTGCGCGCCACCGGCGGGGTTTCGCATAATTGCCGCACCGCATTCATCATGGCTTGATGTTCGGGCCGTACATCAATTTCCTTGAGTGCCAAGCCGGTGCGAGTTGCCAGTTGCGATAACAGCATGGCGCCTGTCGAGTCGAGTCGAACAATTTCTCGACCATCAATATCTTTCACTTGCGAGGGCGCTGTTTCTAGCAAGGCAATACAGGCCTGCGCGGTTTGCAGCGTCCATTCGCCGGTCGCATTAATAATGTCCGGGTCGTCGCGATGCGGGCCAATTTGAGGGTCGTTAGTCATCATCTTGCCCACAGCATGAACGAAACTCCGCTTAAGGTCAGCCCCACCCCAATAAAACCGCGCCGGGTCAGGGGTTCTTTTAGCCAGAACCACGCCAATAAAAGGATAAATATCGACGCGGTTTCGTTAAGAATGGCCGCGACCGAGGCCGACGTATATTTGTAGCCGGCCAACCAAAGCACCATGGCGACAAATTGCCCAACAAATGCAGCGAGAATCAAGCGCCACCAATGCAGGCTTTTGGGGACTTTAAGCATAGCAAATTCTCGGCGAAAACTAGCGATTAATACCATGCCGATTATGGCCCCGAGCATGCGCAAGCCAGTTACCCAGAGCAGGGGTTGCGATTCTAGAACGGGTTTCACCAAGACAATGGAAATGGCCATCAGCCCGATAGATAGCAAACCCAGAAGCAAGCCTCTGCGAAAGTCATGTGCCGGCTTGGCGACTTCTTTGGCCGTTGGTTTGGACGCGAGGAATACACCGGTGCTGACCAGGGCAAAGCCGCACCATTGCCAGGCGTTCAAGCGATCACCCAGAAAAATAAAACTTAGCACCAGCACAAACGGCGAATAAAAATTGCCCAGAATACCCATGCGGCCCGCGCCGAGCTCGTTGAGTGCGCGAAAGTACAGGGTGTCGGCCAAGCCAATGCCGATCAAACCGCTAAGCATCGATAACAAAATCTGGCGGGTTTCAAATTGCGGAATCGCCATGCCATGCAATAAAGGAATGGCGGGAATAAGCATGCCGAAGACGAGGCAGTTTTTCAGGAAATTAAGCTGCAAGGGCGGCAGACTTTCGCCCAGACGACGATACAAAATGACGCCAACAGCCCAAGCGGCGGCGCTCAAGATTGAAAATAATTCGCCGATTCCGTTTGGCATTCGAGCGTCCTTGAATAAGGCTGCATTCTTGCATGCTGCAAGAACTTTCGCTTTGCGTCATGCTACCGCCAGCTTCCGCAGGACAATCACGTGCAATCACCCCATCAAGCCGAACTTAAAAAGATTGAATTCATCGTGGAATTGGCACGGCGTCTTCATATCTATGGCACGTCGGCGCAGCGGCTTGAAGCAGCAGTGGAAAAAGTGGCCAAGCGCCTAGCCATTGACGCCGAGGTCTGGTCAAACCCTACCGGCATGCTATTAAGTTTTCACGATACCGAGCGCGGCACACCGCATCGCATGACGCAGGTGATACGGCTGGAACCGGGCGATGTCAATTTGGGACGCTTGGCAAAAGCCGATGCAATCGCCGAAGATGTGCTCGAAGGAAAACGCGACATTGTTACTGGCTTGGCAGATTTGCGGGCACTCGATAAACCACCGCGCCCGATTACGATTCCGTTGACGATTTTATGTTTCGGTCTGGCGTCGGCATCGGTGACCGGCCTGTTGCCTAAAACCGGGTGGGCCGATCTGTCGGCAGCGGCGATTCTGGGTGTGATGATTGGTGCCATTACGATCTACACCGAAAAGTCCCGGCGCTGGGTTGATGCGCATGAAGCCATCTCGGCATTTATTGTGACTTTACTTGCGAGTGCCATTGCTACTTTTATTGCACCACTGTCTTTACAGGGCGTGGTGATTGCTGCCTTGATTGTCTTGATGCCGGGCTTAACCTTGACGACGGCCATTACTGAACTGTCAGCGAAGCAATTGGTATCGGGCACGGCACGTTTTGCCGGTGCATTGACCATTCTTCTGAAACTGGCGTTTGGTACTGTTGCGGCCACGCAGATTGTCGATCTGCTGGGATGGGTTCCACTCTCGAATGCTAATTTGCCGACCCTTCCCGAATGGATGCCTTGGATTACCTTGCTGGCCGGCTCCTTTGCATTTTCAGTTTTGTTTAAAACCGCGCGTCGCGATGTGCTGCTTGTGATGGCATCGGTATGGCTGGGTTATTTCATGACCAAACTCGGCTCGATATTGCCGGGCGCTGCCGAGAGCCAGTATCCCGTTGGCGTCTTTCTCGCCAGTCTGGTGGTCACGGCCGTCGCGAATGCCTATGGTCGAATTTTCAATCGACCCGGCGCATTGATCCGGGTACCCGGCATTATTTTACTGGTGCCGGGTAGTGTGGGTTTCCGCAGTTTCAGTTTCGTATTCGAGCGCGATATTTTGCTCGGTCTCGATATGGCTTTTGCCGTGGTGGCAGCCTTGATTGCGCTGCTGGCCGGAATCTTGTTCGGCAATCTGCTGGTGTCAACACGACGCAGTTTGTGATTTTTCTTTCGTAGCGGCACGGCTTGCTGCGCCCATATTTATCATCGTAGAGGCGCTACTTGCTGCGCCTTGATGCAGATTGTCGAGAGTCTGGGCCGCAGCAAGTGGCGCCCCTGCCGTTATGCCAAAGTCTGCATCAATGCCGCTTTATCGAGATTCACCGATTCGCTATCGCGACGACCGCGATATTCGAAGGTGTTGGCTTCCAAGCCGCGTGATGAAACCACCACACGATGTGGGATGCCGATCAGTTCGATATCGGCAAACATCGCGCCAGGACGCAGGCCGCGATCATCGAGGCAGGCTTCAATGCCGTTCGCATTGAGTTCGTCGTATAAGGCTCTTGCAGCATCGCTGACCGCTGCATCGTTTTTCGGATTGATCACGCAGACCGCGACCTTCCATGGCGCCATAGCGATCGGCCAAATAATGCCGTTGTCGTCAAAGTTCTGTTCGATCGCCGCTGCAACGATGCGCGAGACGCCGACACCATAGCAACCCATGAACATCACTTGTGCCTTGCCCTGATCATCGAGCACGGTAGCGTTCATTGCTTCGGCATATTTTTGGCCGAGTTGGAATACGTGGCCGACTTCAATACCGCGGGCGATGCTGATAGTGCCTTTGCCATCGGGTGATACATCGCCATCCATGATGTTTCTGATGTCGGCAACGATATCGGCTTCAGGTAGGTCACGACCCCAATTAACGCCGGCAAGATGGAAGCTTTTTTCGTTCGCGCCAACGACGAAGTCGTGCATTGCGGCGACGGAAAGATCGGCAATCACAAAGATTTTTTTCTTTGCATTGATCGGGCCAAGAAAGCCGGGTTCACTACCGAGATGTTCGGCAATTTCCGCTTCCGTCGCCAGCCGGTATTCGTTCATGCCGGTAATTTTCGTCAGCTTGACTTCATTGACCATGTGGTCGCCACGCACTAACGCAAGCACAAAACCCTGTCCGCCAATGAGTGCAATCGATTTTGCCGTGCGACTAAGTTCAACACCCATCAAAGCCGCGACTTCTTCGCAAGTTTTCTGATAAGGGGTATCGATTTTCCGTAAGGCTTCCGATGCCGAAGCGGGCGATGCCGCTGGCGCAACGCATTCCGCTTTTTCAATATTGGCGGCGTAATCCGATCCATCCGAGAACGCAATTGCATCCTCACCCGAATCGGCCAGCACATGGAATTCATGCGATGCACTGCCGCCAATCGCACCGGTATCGGCATTCACCGCACGGAACTTCAAACCCAAGCGAGTGAAAATGCGGGTGTAAGCGTCATACATATTCTGGTATTCCAGCGCCATGCTTTCAGCGGTAAGGTGGAACGAATACGCATCTTTCATCAGGAATTCGCGCGCGCGCATCACGCCGAAACGTGGGCGAATTTCATCTCGGAATTTGGTTTGAATCTGGTAGAAATTGATCGGCAATTGCTTGTAGGAACGCAATTCGTTGCGCGCAAAATCGGTGATCACTTCTTCATGCGTGGGGCCGTAAGCATATTCGGCTTCCTTGCGATCTTTGATTTTTAGTAGCTGACCGCCGAATTTCGCCCAGCGTCCAGTTTCTTCCCATAATTCTTTTGGTTGAATCGACGGCATCAATACTTCGATGGCTCCGGCGCGGTTCATTTCTTCGCGCACAATCGCTTCCACTTTGCGCAGCACTTTCAAACCGAGCGGAGTCCAGGTGTAAATGCCCGCCGCATGGCGACGAATCATGCAAGTGCGCAGCATTAATTGGTGGCTGATGATTTCGGCGTCGCTAGGGGTGTCTTTGGTGGTGCTGAGATGAAATTTTGAAAGTTGCATGGGGCGCGAGAAGGTTCTGTAAGAGTCCCGCTATTGTAATGGCGTGAAGCGGTTTATTGGGGTGGTTCGGTTGCGGGCGCGTCACTTTCAATGATGTTTTGATCATCACGCACGCTTATCACCGTGAATTTCCCGGATTTTGGTGGCGTTTGGGTAATTTGCGTAACACCATTTTCGTCCTTCCAGCGATAAAGCATCGGCGCGGTTTGGGCATTTTTGGTGAGTTGTTCGCGCTCATGTTTTTGCTCAATGCTTTCATAGCCCGGGTGGCCGGCAAGCCACCACGCGCTGCCAACGGCCGCGATGGCTAGCAGCCAGCCGATACTGCGATGCATTATTGGGTGCAGTTAAGAATAACGGTCGCTTTCATGCGTTCAGTTTGTGCCGTGCGCTGTTCTGGCGTTATTTCTTCTGGTTTTCCATCACCGTCAAGATCCATGGTGATACGGGTGTTCTTGACGTCGGTAATGGCGGCGGCATTTTTCTTTGCACCATCGCAAGCAGCAATTTTTGCCGCTGCTTTATCGGCTTTATCCTTGGCGGCTTGTTCTTCAGGCGTTAGCACCTTGGTAGTTTTGTTCTTTACGGTTTTGCGCTGAGCGCTTTGTTTTGCCGGTTCTACATCCGAATAATGGATGTTTCCGTCTTTATCGCGCCATTTATAAACTTCAGCAGTAGTGCCGAGCAAGGGGAAGCAAATCATCAAAATCAGGACTAAAGCACGCATAAGTGACCTCATTCAAGCGAATTCATAGCTAAAGCAATGTATTCCTTTCACTTTAGGCTGGCAATAGCGCGCCGAGCCGTTAAACTGTGTTTATGGAAAATCCAATCAGCCCGAAAAACAAACACATTTATTTATTGCCCAATATTTTAACAACCTGTGGCATGTTTGCTGGGTTTTATGCCATTTTGGCCGCTGCCAATGACCAGTTTGAAGCCGCCTGTGTTGCCGTCTTTATTGCCGCCGTATTTGATGGCGTGGATGGCAGGGTTGCAAGATTGACCGGTACCTCCAGCGAGTTTGGCGTTCAGTATGATTCACTGGCCGACCTAGTGAGTTTCGGGGTCGCACCTGCACTGGTGATGTATCACTGGGCGTTGGAAAGCATGAAGAACGATGGTGCCATGCTCGGGAAAATCGGATGGGCCGCCTCATTCCTTTATATGGCTTGTGCAGCACTGCGTCTTGCGCGGTTCAACACTCAGGTGGGAGTTGTTGATAAACGCTGGTTTATTGGACTCAATAGCCCGTCGTCGGCCGGCATGATGATGGCGTTTGTCTGGTCCATGACAGTGTTCAACTACTCCGGCGAAGCCCTGCGTTATTTTGCTCTGGCGGTAACGGTCGGCTGTGGCCTGTTGATGGTGAGCCGATTCAAATACACCAGCTTTAAGGGTAGCCCGAAAACCGAAGCAAAAAATGATCGGGTTCCGTTCTGGGTTTTGTTACTAGTAGTTGGCATATTAGTGGCCTTGTTTATCGACCCGCCGCGTGTGCTGTTATTGCTTGCCATTAGCTATGCCAGCTCCGGTCCGATCATGTGGCTGTATTCAAAAATTACCCGCAAACCGGTGGAATGATATGTGGTCGGCGCAACAACAATCCATGTTGAATGCGATGGGTTACACCTTATATGTAAGGCCCGGCGCGATGACTCGCGTTGCAAGGGCCGACAGTTCTGCAACAACCGCAGTATTACCTGCTGTGCCTTCTTCTGAATTACCAAATTCCAATTCCGCATTATTTAAAGCTGTGATGCATGCTGTGCAGGGGAAGGATATTTCGCGGCTCGACATTGATATCGATGCCATGCGAAATAGCCCGCAAGCAAAACGTGCGTTATGGCCTCAACTACGGAAATTAATGAAGTCCTGACATGAATGCGCAAGTTTCCAGTGCATCGCAAATGCGGCCCATGCAGCAGGCCGATATTGAAGCGGTCGATGCCATTGAACAGCGCGCTTATGAATTCCCGTGGACCGCCGGTATTTTTCGCGATTGCCTGAAGTCGGGGCACCAGTCCTGGGTATTGGACTGCCGTTCCGGAATTATTGGTTACGGTGTGTTGAGCTGTGCTGCGGGAGAAGCGCATCTATTGAATATTTGTATCGCACCCGAACATCAGGGCCATGGTCACGGCCGCCGTTTATTAAAACGCATTATTGATCTGGCGCGCTGGCATATGGTGGATCGGGTTTATCTTGAAGTGCGGCCATCGAATCCCAATGCTATTGCCTTATATGAAGACGAAGGCTTTAACGAAATTGGCCGCCGACCCAATTATTATCCGTCGAAGAAAGGCCGCGAAGACGCGATCGTGATGGCGATGGAAATTTTGCCGCCGGTGTAGTTAATGCCTTACGTTGTTTTTCATTTATACGATAGGGCTTTTTTCTCTATTAAATGCCATGAAAGTATTGCACATGACACTGTAATAATTGACGCATAAAAAATCATTGCAAAAATACTGATCTCGGGCATTAGAAAGATTAGACTCTGCTGCACAGGAAAGGCGTAAATATAGATGCCGTATGAATAGTCGCCAACTAGATTGAACTTTCTTAATACTCCGCCGGGAACGTAAGCAAAATACATTGTCAGGTAAATCATAAGCGGGACATAAATGTAGTAAAACTTGTCGGTAAATATGCTGGTTGCCAGTAATAAAATACCAATAAAAGATGCTTTAACGTGATCAAGAGTGATACTTCCAGCCAACAAAAAAAAGCTCGCTCCTGCGAAAAAATAAAAATATAAGCGGAACCCATTTCGGGGAGCCAAGATATCGAGCTTACTGAGATAAAAGCAAGTTAGGAGTATGAGAGTCAAGGCAATAACTATTACCGTCATTGCTTTTTTAGAGTTCTTGAATAGTTTGCTGCACAAGAGCCACAGCGATGCAACTGCAATGTAGCTAGCCAATTCTGCTGGCAAGGTCCACAAAGAACCGTTAACTATTGCCGGGTATGGATTGTTCTCGAATACGCCAATTAAAAGATGATATCCGGTAAATGGGAGAATTGTGATGTTGCGGTATAAGTAACGCCAGGTTCCCGAGTCCGAAAAATAGTCCTCTAGGCTTGCGGTTGTCAAAAGAGGGCCAAGCACGAGTACCGTCAGTAAAATCACAACCCAAAGTGCCGGGTAAATTCTCAATGCCCGCGCTTTGAAGTATGCAATAAAATTGTTTCTGCGTAACAAGCTGCCAGTAACGAGGAATCCACTGGTAACAAAAAATATATCAACTGCAATGCCACCCAGGCTGTAGTTGAGCGTTGTTACGAGTGGTTCGTTCGAGCCGCTACCGGTAACCAATACGAAACAATGACTAAAAAGTACCGCATAGGCAGCAAGAAAGCGAATCAAGTTGAAATTATTTTCGTGCGAGTAAACTACATCTGAAAGTTTCATGGATATCGTTAGATTTTACTACGCTGGTCTTTTAACGCATTCAACTGCGAATTCCAATCGACAAGTCGAGTGCGCTCCAGTTCAACTACGGCAGCGGGTGCATTCTTGACGAAAGTTTCGGATAGCTTGCCATTGGACTTCACAATTTCTGCTTCGACACGTTTGATCTCTTTATCAAGGCGTGTTTTTTCTGCGTCCAGATCAATCAACCCGGCAACCGGAATTAATAATTTCAATTCGCCGACAACACCCGATGCGCTTGGCGGTGCTTCACCGCTTATCCACTCAATGCTTTCGCATTTGGCAAGAAACTTTAAGGCCGATTCAAAGCGTGTCATGCGGTCTTTGTCTTCAGCGCTACCTGCCTGCAATAAGAGCGGGACTTGTTTGGAGGGCGGGATATTCATTTGACTGCGGATGGAGCGCAATTGGGTGGCAACTGTTTTCAGCCATTCGATATCGGTTTCCGATTTTGTAAAATCTCCGCTGACGTCGGTCAATTCGGGGTAGGGCTGAGTGCTAATGGAATCGCCAACAATGCCGAGTGGCGTTTTAATGTTGTGCCAGATTTCTTCGGTTACGAAGGGGATCAGGGGATGCAATAGGCGCAATAAAGTTTCCAATACATATAATAAGGTATGACGGGTGGAATCGGTGGCGATTTTGTCCTCGCCTTGCAATGCAGGCTTGGCGAACTCCAAGAACCAATCGCAGTAATCGTTCCAGGCAAACTCGTAAAGCGCTTGCGATGCCAGATCAAAACGATAATCGGCAAAGTGTGTATGCACTTGTTCGATGCAATGATTCAGACGCGACAATATCCAGCGTTCGGCATCGGTTTTTACGTCGATCGCCCGCAAGCGGCCTCCTGCGCTCGTATTCGCGGCGAGAGAAAAGCCTTCGCAATTCATCAACACAAAACGCGCGGCATTCCATAATTTGTTGCAGAAATTTTTATAGCCGCCACAACGTTCCATATCGAATTTGATATCGCGACCGTGGGTAGCAAGCGAGGCGAAAGTAAAACGCAAGGCATCGGCACCGAAAGCCGAAATACCTTCCGGGAATTCCTTGATGGTGGCTTTTTCGATCTTCGGTGCATCGGTTGGCTTCATCAAGCCAGTGGTGCGTTTCTTGATCAGTGCATCCAGTGCGATGCCGTCAATAATGTCGATCGGGTCCAAAATATTGCCTTTGGATTTCGACATTTTCTGGCCGTCTTTGTCGCGCACCAGGCCGGTGATGTAAACATGCTTGAATGGCACTTCACCAGTGAAATGATCGGTCATCATGATCATCCGGGCGACCCAGAAGAAAATAATATCGAAGCCGGTAACCAGCACCGAAGTTGGCAGACGTTTGGCGTAATCGTATTTCGCCATATCACTTTCGTTCGGCCAACCCAAAGTGGAATGTGACCACAAGGATGAGGAAAACCAGGTTTCGAGAACGTCATTATCGCGAACCAGATGGAAGTCGGCAGCAAGATTATTTTTCGCGCGTACTTCGGCTTCATCACGACCGACATAAATTTTTCCGGTGTCGTCATACCAGGCCGGAATGCGATGGCCCCACCAGAGCTGCCGCGATATACACCAGTCTTGGATATTGCTCATCCAATGACGATAGGTATTGATCCAGTTCTCCGGCACAAATTTCACTTCGCCCGGATTTCCATCAATACCTTCCACGAGCTCCAAGCCGCGTGCGGCGAGCGTGTCCATTTTTACAAACCATTGGTTGGTCAGATAAGGCTCAATCACTTGGCCAGTGCGATCACCACGTGGAACCTGTAGTTTGTGTTTCTTTTCTTCGACGAGCAGATCCAGTTCGATTAAATCGGCCAGCACCGCTTTGCGCGCGGCATAACGATCCAGCCCGCGATATTTTTCCGGGGCGTTATCATTGATATGAGCAGTGAGCGTCAGAATATTAATCATCGGCAAGTTGTGGCGTTGACCAACGGCATAGTCGTTAAAGTCATGCGCCGGAGTTACCTTCACAACACCAGTGCCGAATTCGCGATCGACATAATCATCGGCAATAATCGGAATTTCACGATCCGACAATGGCAGCATCACCATCTTGCCGATTATATGTTGGTAGCGTTCGTCTTCCGGATGCACCATGACGGCGGTATCACCCAGCATGGTTTCCGGGCGTGTTGTTGCCACTACCAGTGAACCCGAACCATCGGCGAGCGGATAGGTGATCGACCACATCTTGCCGTCTTCTTCTTCGCTGACCACTTCCAGGTCCGAGATCGCGGTTTTTAACACCGGATCCCAGTTCACTAGGCGCTGGCCACGATAAATCAAACCTTGCTCGTAAAGTTTGACGAAGGTTTCTACCACCGCATTAGATGGCATCGGGTCCATCGTAAAAACTTTGCGTGACCAATCTCCCGAGGATCCGAGGCGACGCATTTGGCGTTCAATAGTGTCGCCTGAGGTTTCCTTCCAGTCCCAGACTTTCTCGATAAATTTTTCGCGACCCAGTGTGTCACGGGTTTCGCCATTGCCTTCAAGTGCCAGATTGCGGCCCACCACCATTTCAGTCGCGATACCGGCGTGGTCGGTGCCGACTTGCCACAAGGTATCGAAGCCGCGCATGCGGTGATAACGAATCAGTGCATCCATCAGCGTGTGCTGGAATGCGTGCCCCATATGCAAGGTGCCGGTAACATTCGGCGGCGGCAACATAATGGTGTATGGCTCGCCCTTGCCTGAAGGCTTGAAGCAGCCAGTGCTTTCCCAATGTTGATACCACTTGGTTTCAAAGGTGCTCGGCTCAAAACTTTTTTCCATGGGACAGGCTCTCAGCCAGGGATAAGCCGGCATTGCGTATTCATAAGGGATACCACATCTTAGCAAACCAAGGTTTTAGGAGCGAATCAAAATCCTGTGGGAGCGCCGTAAGGCGCGAATGTCGCAGGCCATTCGCGCCTTACGGCGCTCCCACGTACTTATATGTATAGAAGACTCTGCCAGAACGAAATGCGATAATGCGCGTCTTCATCATTGCCCTACGTTCCCATGGAGTCTTAATGAGCAAGCAAACGATTTACAACGCCAGCCACCGTGCGCTGAATGCCAAGATGGTCGATTTTGGTGGTTGGGACATGCCTATTCATTATGGCTCGCAAATGGATGAGCATCATCAAGTGCGGCAGGACGCCGGGATGTTTGATGTTTCGCATATGACGGTAGTCGATTTACATGGCGAGCAGGTGCGTCCGTTTCTTCGTAAGCTGGTCGCCAACTCAGTCGATAAATTAACAAAATCGGGCAAGGCTTTATATTCCTGCATGTTGAACGAGCAGGGCGGTGTAATTGACGACCTGATTATCTATTTCATGACCGATAGTTATTTCCGCATTGTGGTGAATGCCGCCACGCGCGACAAAGATATGCCATGGATTGAAAAGCATGCCGCCGATTTTGGTGTGAAGGTTACCGAGCGTCGTGATTTGGCGATGGTCGCCGTACAGGGGCCGAACGCCCGTGAAAAAGTAATTAGTTTGTTATCGCCCGATGCCGCCAAGGCATGCGGCAAGCTTGGAAAGTTTGTTGCCTGTGAAGCCGACGGCATGTTTGTTGCCCGCACCGGTTACACCGGCGAAGACGGTTTTGAAATTATGGTCCCGGAGACCAAAGCAGTCGAATTCTGGAATCAACTCTTGAACGCAGGTGTGAAGGCTGCCGGTTTGGGCGCGCGCGACACTTTGCGTCTGGAAGCGGGCATGGCTTTGTATGGTCAAGATATGGACGACCATGTGTCGCCATTTGAAGCCGGACTTGCTTGGACCGTTGCGCTGGATGAGGGCCGCGATTTTATCGGACGTGCAGCTTTGGAAAAACAGAAAGCCAATGGCGTGCCAAGACAAACCATAGGCGTGGTGATGGATGAGAAAGGCGTGCTGCGCCATGGCCAGCTTATTTTCACCGCCAGCGGCGAAGGTGAAGTCCTGTCGGGCACTTTCTCGCCAACGCTCGGCAAATCCATTGCGCTTGCTCGCGTGCCTGCTGGTGAGCTTGGTAATGTCGAAGTCGATATTCGCGGCAAGCGTTTTCATCTGCGCCCGGTAAAGTACCCGTTCGTGCGTGATGGATCAGCGCAAGACGGTGTTCTGGCTTAATGTGACGGTTTGTATTTGGCGCTACATTTAATTTACATCACTTGCTGAAACCCACCTTAAAGTCGTTAAACTATTCCCACTCCCCCAAACCAACACAGAGATACTGCCATGAGCGAGATTCCAGGCGATTTGAAATTCCTTAAATCCCACGAGTGGGCCCGCGTTGAAGACAACGGCAAGGTCACCGTTGGAATTTCCGATCATGCACAAGGCCTGTTGGGCGACTTGGTGTATGTCGAGTTGCCAAGCGTTGGCGATACCGTGACGGCAAGCAATGCATCGGCAGTGGTTGAATCGGTGAAAGCAGCTTCCGATGTTTACAGCCCGATTAGCGGAACCGTGGTCGCGGTGAATGAAGCGCTGTCGGATAAACCTGAAACCATTAACGAAGATGCTTATGGCGAAGGCTGGATTTTTGTCGTGCAACCAAGCGACATGGAAGAGTTGAACGAATTGCTGTCGCCGGACGACTATGCCGAATTGCTGGAAGACGACGATCATTAATCTGTCTGCAAGCTGTGAAGAACAAAGCCGGCCGCTCTGCGGCCGATTTGCATTTGGACGAACGAATATCTATCAATGCTGGTGTCGCCGCCAAAATTTGTGTCGCCTCTTTTGTTGACGATTGCTGACCCGGATTTTGTTTCAGTCGAAAGCGCTGCTGGCAAGACGCCGAAACTTGAATCGATGAGCTCAGTGGAAGTTAGTTGAAGCTCAGCCAAGTTCATTCGAGCTCATTCTGGTTCAATATTGGACACGATCAAACTATCTTCATGCCTCATTAGTTTTAACATCCTGAAACAAATTTGCATGCCGCCGACGACACGATAACGCGTCATGAAAATTTACTTGGCATGAAAATGCAGCCGAAAAAGCTGCGCAGTTTTGCCATTTCGACTTCTAAAAATAAAAAAATCTTCGCTGCCGGATTTAGCCTGGGTTGGGCTAATTTTTACGCCGTGTTTTTCCATCGCAGCTCTTTGTATTTTCATGCACGCAAAAACAGATAAGGCTGAAAGCCGCGTAATTACTGCGTTTCATTTTTTCATACAGATAAATTGTAGAAATTTAAAAGCACGAAATGTTTTTTTGCACTAGCACAAAATCATTCCCGAGTGATGACCTTACGAAATTATTTTTCGCAAAGGTGTTGACAAGTGAAAAACACCTGATTAGCTTTCGCTCAACGAAGACTTTCAGCGGAACCGAGTGATAACAGTTAAGCCAACAAATCGCACTGCCGATCGGGCCATTGCCCAGGACGTCGATTCTCCAATCGTTGGCACCGTTTCCTCTAAAAAACAGATCGCACCCATTCGGGTGCCTGAGACTTCAATCACTCAAGTAAGCGCTCAAGCTGGTATCGGCTTGGGCGTTTTTGTTGCACCCCATTTCTGCAATGCAACCGCATTGCTGTCCAATCTACCGCAGGGCTTCGGCGCTGCGGCAGTTCGTAGCCGGAATGTTCCTGCTATGTTGTATTAAAAGGCTTTACCTAAGCGTTATCTAAGCCAACTGACGAGGAGTTGACCATGGCAACTAAGAAAGCTGCAAAAAAGCCGGCCAAAAAAGCCGCAAAGAAAGCTGTAAAGAAAGTAGCTGCTAAAAAACCAGCTGCTAAGAAAGCCGCCAAAAAAGTAGCTAAAAAACCAGCTGCTAAGAAAGCCGCCAAAAAAGTAGCTAAAAAACCAGCTGCTAAGAAAGCCGCCAAAAAAGTAGCTAAAAAAGTAGCTAAAAAACCAGCTGCGAAAAAAGCCGCCAAAAAAGTAGCTAAAAAACCAGCTGCTAAAAAAGCTGCTAAAAAGCCAGCCGCCAAAAAAGCTGCTGCTAAAAAGCCAGCTGCCAAGAAAAAGGCTGCCAAGAAGACTGCAAAGAAAAAGGCTGCTGCTCCAGCTGCACCTGCTGCACCTGCGATGTAATTTCGCAAGCAACAATCAAGGCTCTCTCCCTGTGTTTCTTAACCGGGGAGGGAGATTTACCAAGATTGCCTGCAGATATAAAAAAGCGCCGAAAGGCGCTTTTTTATTGGCGGTCCACTGTGGGAGCTGGTTTACCAGCGGTTAAATGTTTCAGATTGTCGCAAAATGACAGTTCCAATCGTTGGTAAACCAACTCCCACAAAAGCAAGTCCCACAAAAACACTAATCCGCTCCAACTTCGTCACTCACCGGGCCAAGCTCTTCCAGCCCGAGCCAATTACGCTGCGGCAAACCAAGGGCGGCATCCATAAAGGTGGGCATCAGGCCGGAGGGCATGGCCGACTCCGAATTCCACAACACTACGATTCCAATATCCTGCTCAGGTAAAAAAGCGATCAAGCCACGGAAACCCCGAACCGCACCGCCATGAAAAATCATGGTGCGGCCGCTGTAATTCATCACCCTCCAGCCCAAACCGTAGTAAGCATTATTCAGGCGTTCACCGCGCCAGCCCGAAGAACGAATTTCGCCAGGGGTTGCCACTTGCGGCGTGTGAACTTGGTTAAGCACTTCTTTTGATAACACGTCCGGTCGGTGACCCATCTGTGCCCTTAACCATTGCGCCATATCTTGTGCGCTGGCATTGACGCCAGCTGCAGGCGGAACTTTGTAATAATTTTCGTTCGGCGCAACCGGCAGCCATCCGCCTTTTCCGCGGACATGCGGCTTGGCCCAGGAAGCGCTCCCCATCAATCCATCCAGACCATAACTGGCATTGCTCATGCCGAGTGGCGTAAAAATTCTTTTTTCAACTTGCTGCGGATAAAAATCACCGGTAGCGGCGAAGGTCAAATCACCTATCAAACTGTAGGCGATATTTTGGTAGCCGTAACAATCACCCGGTGAACATGTTATCGGTGCGTCCGACAAACGCTCGGCGATTAATGCATAGGGCTGGTCGCCAGCCAGAGCGCCGTCATAAGTATGATCACGCAAACCAACGCGGTGGCTGAGCACGTCGCGGACTGTCACCGTGGTGCCGCTGGCAAAATCTTTCAATTTGAAAGCAGGCAATTGATTGATGATTGGGGAATCCCAATTCATAGCACCTTCTTCAACTAACTGGCCACTCAAGGTGCCGGCGAAGCCTTTCGATAGCGAAGCCAGACGAAACACCGTATAGGGCATGACCGGCGTACCGTTCTGGCTGTCGGTCACGCCATAGCCTTTCACCGAAATTACTTGGCCATCCTGCACTATGGCCATCGCCAGACCCGGCAGATTTTTTTCGCTGACCAATCTTTGTGCCAGACCTTCTATATTTCGTGCATTCACGGTTTGATCTGGTAGCGCTCCGGGTTTTTTGCTGATGTACTTTGCCGCGTTTGCCGTCGGTGCATCCGCTAGGCGAGTTTGTCCGGGCGACAGCAGTGCCACGCCGAACATTGAAGCGAGTAGGATTACTTTCATGGCTTTCATGGGGCGCAGAAGATGCGTATGCTGGGGCGATAGGTTATTTTACCCCGCACGGCGGTATTTCAGCTGAACATTTCGCACAACATTTAATTCAATAGGGAGAGAGTTATGGGCATATCAGTCCTGGTGTTGCTATTTGCTGTCGTCATTGCCGGTTTTTTAGTCGTCGGTATCTATAACGGTCTGGTGACCGCGCGCAACGGCTATAAAAATGCATTTGCTCAAATCGATGTGCAATTGAATCGTCGTTACGACCTTATTCCCAATCTTGTCGAAACTGCCAAAGGCTATATGGCGCATGAGCGCGAAACCCTTGAAGCCGTGATTCAAGCGCGCGCGGCAGCCGTCAGTGGCTTGAAGGCGGCCAGTGCAAACCCTGGCGATGCCAACGCAATGGCGCAACTGGCAAATGCCGATCAGGGTTTAACCGGCGCATTAAGCCGTTTGATGGTGGTGAGCGAAGCGTATCCGGATTTAAAAGCCAATCAAAACATGATGCAGTTGTCGGAAGAACTCACATCAACGGAAAACCGCGTCGCCTTCGCGCGTCAGGCCTATAACGATTCAGTAATGGCCTACAACAATAAGCGCGAAGTGTTTCCTTCCAATATTCTGGCCGGCATGTTTAATTTTGTGGCAGCTTCCTTGCTGGAAATTACCGAACCGGTCAAACGCGAAGCTCCGAAAGTTTCATTCTAATGAATCATGCAAACGCCAGTGAATGCTGGCGTTTTGTTTAGGTATTCCCTGTTAGGCCTTGTTTTGTCCGGTATGACGCCATGAATTTTTTTGAACGACAAACCGCCGTCCGCAAACAGTCCAAGCGTTTGGTGCTGTTGTTCGCATTCGCTGTTTTTGGAATCGTTGCGGCCATTGATCTGGTCTTGCTGATCGCATTAGGCGGTTTCAAACCTGATGTAAATCCATTTCCCATACTGGCGATCAGCAGCTTGGCGGTATTGGCGATTATTGGTTGCGCCACTTTATTCCGGATGGCTTCACTGCGCACCGGCGGTGCTGCGGTTGCACACCAGCTAGGCGCGATGCCGGTGCCTGAAAATACTCAGGACTATCATTTGCGGCGTTTGCGCAACGTGGTGGAAGAAATCGCCATTGCCTCAGGTGTGCCGGTGCCGCAAATTTTCGTTTTGAATGACGAAGCCGGTATCAATGCCTTTGCCGCTGGCTATTCGCCGAGCGACGCTGCCGTTGCGGTGACTCGCGGTGCATTGAATACCTTGAATCGCGATGAATTACAGGGCGTCATCGCACATGAGTTCAGTCATATTTTAAATGGCGATATGCGTTTGAATATCAAACTCATGGGTCTGCTGTTCGGCATTATGGTGATGGCGCTGATTGGGCAGAAAATTCTCGAGCACGGCCGTTTTCGTAGTAAAGACGCCGCGCCGATCATCGGTGTGGCGCTTGGCTTGATGGTGATTGGCTATATCGGTTTGTTTTTTGGCCGCATGATCAAAGCAGGCGTTAGTCGGCAACGTGAATATCTGGCCGACGCCAGTGCGGTGCAGTTCACCCGACAGACAAAAGGCATTTCCGGTGCCCTGAAAAAAATTGGCGGCTTGCATGACGGCTCGAAAATTGCGAATGCCGATGTCGAAGAAGTCAGCCATATGCTGTTTGGTTCCGGCACCGCCTTGTCGGGAATGATGGCAACCCATCCGCCGCTGGCAGAACGAATTAAAGCGTTAGATCCGAGCTTCACACCTTCCCAATTAAATGAACTCGCGGCACGCTGGAGCATGAAGCCGCCGGTCGGTCTGGAAGAAGATCGCCTGCTTGGGTTTTCTGATGATGGCAGCACCATGTCGTTATCCAAAAGCAATGTCACACTAACGCCACCTTCGATCATCCAGCAAGTCGGTTCGCCAAAGTTGGATGACTACCAACGCGCGCACGACATTGCCAATAGCATTCCAGAAATTTTGCAGCAGGCCGCACGCAGTCACCATGGTGTCATTCCGCTCATGTGCGCCTTGCTGTATTCATCCGACGAAAAAGTGCAGGCCAAGCAAGCTTTTGAATTACGTGCCCGTCACGGCGAGGCGCTGCCTTCGGTGGTGAAAGATTTCTACGCACAAGTCAGTCAGCTTAATCCGATGCATCGTTTGCCTTTGGCCTCATTGTGCTTTCCAACGCTGCGCCAACGCCCGCGTCCAGAACTGATTCGTTTTATGGAATCGGTGTACGCCTTGGTGCATGCCGACGGTCATATCGATTTGTATGAATATTGTCTCGGCCATTTACTTGGCACCCAGGTACGCGATTTGCTCGACCCAAGCAAAGCCTGGCAACACGGCAATAAAAAACTGAAAGATGTCGCCGTACAAGCCAGCACCTTGATGGCGGTGTTAGCGCAAGTCGGTCATAACAATCCTGCCGATGCCCAGCGCGCCTATCTCGCAGGCATGTCGCGTACGTTGCCGCGCGAAAATATCAACTACCAAGTGACAAGATCCTTTGTCGAAGCCCTCGAAACCGTCTGGCCCGCACTCGACAGCTTGGAACCGATGAGCAAGGAATTATTAATCGAAGGCCTGGTGGTATCGATCAGCCAAGACAATCAAGTCAGCATCGCTGAAGCCGAATTATTGCGCACCGTTTGTGCCGCGCTGCATTGCCCACTGCCGCCAATGCTGGAGAAGGTGTGATTTTGCTTGGGTAGGGGAGTTCACGAGCACGATAGGTCTCTCATTTGCGATATCAATAAAATAGAGCGGCATTGTGCTGTACGCGCGGATGACTGCGATGGATTCTAGTACCCCTACCCCATTTGAAGCCGGATCATGCAGAAGGGAATGATAGAAAAAATACCTTTTAACTCGCCTGATACTTCTGCATGATTTTCAAGGCGGCATCCATTGCCTGTTGCGTATTGTTGAATCGCTCGGGGAACATGGCCAGTAATTTTTCGGCAGTATCGCCCATCTTTATTTCCTGCTGTGCTGCATGCAGTACTTCCAGACAGATCATTCCATCGCGGTTGAGTTCAGGCACAAAATCCGGCGATGAAAATGCCAGCTTTCTTTCTGAAATGGGTCGGCTATTAAAAGTGGATTGCTTGAAGCGGGCCAGCGACTTACCGTTACTATCGAAGTGTTCGGAAATCCAGCTATAGATATATTCGTCGGCAATTAACTTCGCGGAAAATTTTGTAACTAAACGCTCGCCTTTTTTTACATGAAGCGGATTTTCGAGTGGAAAAAAAGCATTGCCGTAAACCAGTGCCGGTAGATTGGGTGCATTGGAATAGCCGGCATTGGGCCCAATGTCGCCATCAAACCAGACGCTTAGTCCGTGCACAATGCCATTCTCATCAATCAGCCAATCGCATTCACCCTCAAGATTGGGACTGGACACAGTGGCATATTCAATTTCACCCCAGCATTGCGGCTTTGCAAGCAAGCTGACTTTGTCGGTAGTTGATCGGCGCCACCAGGTGTTGATCAAAAAACGTCGGCCTGCGCTTAAATCCAGACCATAAACATCGATTGCCCAAGGCTTTTCGATGCAGCGGTAATCTTCCGGGGACTGGAGTGGGGCAGCATGCAGCACATCGCGCCTTGGCATCATGATGCCGTCGGGTTTCATGTGCCGTGTTCCGGCATCGCGCATGGAAAGAATATTGAAATTGTAAAACGGCATGGTGCCATGTAAATCGCCGATGACGATGTCCACTTTTTCCGGCAAATCAATTTCAGTGGAAAGCCCTTGCAGCCAGACAATGCGTTCGCTACCGGGATTATTTTTCACACAAAGCTTGCCGACTTCAATGGCCATGTCGGGCTCGATGGCATACACTTTTTTTGCACCTAATTTACAGGCAAGCAAGGCAAAAAAACCGGCGCCGGTGCCAATTTCAAGCACGACGGTTTCCGGCGTGATGGCTTGGCTCAGTGCAGTGATGAATGCCTGCGTACGGGCCGGGTCGATCACCATTTCGCCATAATCTTTAATCGAATAGCCGTCTTGTGTATGCATGGGAATTATTGTTGGGTGTGTTGAACGAGGTATTCGAGTAATCGATGATTGTCTTGGTAGCTATGCGGGTAGCTTAACCGATAGGCAGGGACACTTTGCGTTAGCTTGGCAGCCAGCGTCATCAGTTTCTGCGAGTGTTCGCGGCTGCTCAGATCGAGCTGGAAGCTGCGCTGTATCAATTCGATGCAGGTATTGGCTGCGCTCATCGGCAGGATGTGAATATCCTCGGGTGCCGATTCGGGATCCGACAGAAAATACAGTGCGTGCAGAGGCGGAATGATTTGAGCAGGTTTTACTGCAAGCGATATGCGTTGCTTATCGGAATATTCCGATACCGGGCTTAGCTCCGAATGCTGAGAGAAAATACTGTCAATGGAATCTTCATAAAGCCGCAAACTCGGATACGTTGCCAACACTTGCCACTTTGCATCGCGTTGTTGCAACATCACGCAATCATCCGAGTAAAGCGGGTAGGCGGCTTCGTGGAATAGTGCCGCTAAGGTGGATTTGCCCCAGCCGCTTTTGCCTAGGAACAACACCGTTCTGCCGTGGATATTGACGGCACTTGCATGCAGCAGCAACTGGCCTTGATGCGCGAGCAAACGCGGCAGTATTTGATCAACCAGCAAATGTTCAATGGTGTACTCGTCAAGTACCTCATGCGGCAGCACTTGAACCCGCCTTTGGCTGACATCGAGAATGAAATCGCATAATTCGGGAAAGCGAATCAGAAACCCGCAGGGGTGCAAGGCTAAAGCCAGTGTTACGGTATTGTCGGCTTCTTTCCACTCATGCTGCCATTGATAAATGCCGGGCATTTGCGGCTCAAGCAGTTCGACGTGGATAGCAGAAAAACCAACCGCGCCATTTAGGCGCGGTAGTTCTTTGAAATTAAATGCACTAATCAGGGTTTGGTCACCGAATAAAAAGGTATTCAAGCGAGATTTATCCAAACCTGTTGAGAATGCCAGATCGATATTTACCTGAGAAAGCGATAAATAAAGTCGAATAAATCGAATTAAGCCATCCGATTTGGAGCAGTCATCATGCCGCCTTCGATGATCGGACCTGAGCCACCATCAGTCAAATCACGCAATTGGCCGTAAGCTTTCAAGCTAGGGCTGACGTAAGGCAGGCGCTTGGCTTCTTCTAATGCTTTAGCGGATGTCGATACTGTTTGCGTTTTCATAAATAACCCCTAGTGACTTTAATGTCGTGTGCTCAAAGCAATTCGGTGCGAAGAGCCAAACCTTAGTTTAACGTGTCTTTAGCAATTAACAACAGCCCTGCACGACTACTTGGGTTAATTGGGGTTAATTATTAATGACAAGAAGGTTTGGGGTCCGCTGATCGGTGCTGCTTGTCAAGCCAGATATTGATTGCCGCCAGTTTCAATAAGGGCTCGATGTCGTTTTCGCCTATTCCTTCCCGATCATTCACACTACTGGCTTGTTCATACAGGGTCTGTGCGTTAGCTAACATTGATTTGCAGAGCCAAGGGTTCAGAGATTTTGCCATTAGCGCCTTGCCAGCCTTATTCCAAAGGCTCTTGCTGAACAACCAGCCCAAGTGTTCTTTGCCCCGGCGCCATGCAATTTGGCTGGGTAATCGCTGATCCATGGTCTGTCGTAGCGCCCATTTGGGGTAGCCATTCCTGAGTCTGAGCTCCAAAGGTAGCCAGGCGCAGAACTCTACCAACCGCTGGTCCAGAAATGGATGCCGAGGTTCAATGCCATAAAGACTGGCCAGCCGATGATAGCGCTCCACCCCGACCACACTATTGCTCGAAGCCATGGCGCTATAGCCTTGGTGGCCAGCGAGGTCGGTAGTCTTGCTGCCGAGCGTATTTTTTTGCAGGCTTTGATAGCGAGCTTCCAAATCTACCTCCACGGCAAACTCAGGCTTGATAAGGCTTTGCTCGTAGGTATTGCGAGATTGAAAGCGATTACGCAGATAGCGCACGACACGACGAACAGGCATGGGAATCAGGAATTCACTGACCAAAGGCCGCAAAAAATAACTCAGGCTTGCCTCGGAACCCCAGAAACGAGCCAAGGCTCGACTTTCTTGCCAAACCCGACGCCAGCGCCCGGCGCGAGCCAAGTCATGTAAATAATCTGCTTCGGTCAATAGGCCATCGGCATCAATACCATCGAGCATGATGCGCTGTTTTTGTTGATTGGCCCGCAGGTACTGCGCATGTACCAAGGTGGTGAATGCCTCGAAGGGTTCTTCAAGCTGTGGCCATTGGTCGGCAATTTTTTGCAGTAATTCTGGTGATTTTTCAGGATCCATCTCGTGTGTCTTGGTTTGGAATGTCGATTGCATTAGTCGGATCGCGCGGGTTTCGGCGCAGTTTGGCTTGGCACTTATGGCGGAAAAAGTAGATAAAATTGGCTTGGCATCGGCTTTGAGTTTTTCACAGGCAATAGCGACAACGGCGGACGAATCCAAGCCGCCGCTCAACATAGCGGCGATTGGCAAATGAGTTCGCAGCCGGCAATGCACGGCATCAACAAAAAGTGCTTCGAGTTGTTCAAGCCACTGCGCTTCGGAGCTGGGAAAGGGCGATGGCCGGTTTTGCATCGGCTGCCAGTAACGCGATAGTTCAGGCAGTTTGGGTAGAGGCAAGCTTAAGCAATGAGCAGGTGGCAGCCGTTTGATATCACGAAAAAAAGTACTTGTATGATCATAGCCCTCCAGATGATCGGTCATGGCATCAGCCAAGCGGCCTTCATTCAACGCCACCGGTCTTTCTAATAGCACCCTTAAAGCTTCGCTGCTGGTAGCGAAAGCAAAAATTTTATCTTCGATGTGATAATAATAAAACGGTCGTACGCCTAGCGGATCACGCGCACAAAATAAATATTCTGTTGCCGGATTCCAAATGGCAAAGGTAAAGTCGCCCAATAATTTCTCAGGGCAGACGTTGCCCCATTTTTGATAGGCAGCAAAAATCAATTCGGCATCGCCGATGCTGTCGATCGTACGATCAACCAAGCCTACCGCTGTTGCCAATAAATTTCGATTGTCCAGACGGCTATCACTCACCACAATGCAGCCAGTTTTTACATCAGTCCACGGTTGGGTTTCGTTCAAGGCTTCAGGTGTGGTTGCCAGCAGCGCGTGTGCGAAAGCAACTTTGCCCACTTGCAGATGCTGCTGTGCATCAGGGCCGTAATTGTGTAGGTTGGCGAGCATATTTTTGATGGTGTCACGATCGGCATTGCTGCCATCCAGCATCAACAGGCCGGCAATCGCACTCATTGCAGTACCTGGTGATGTGCCAGATCATCTTGTGCCAGGGCAATACCGTTTAACTCGACCCAGGCGTGTGCGTCGAATAAGTCATTGTCTTTGCGCACGCCGATTTTTATTTCGGCCGCAAGACCTTGCCGCTTGAGGTAGTACTCCAACAAAACCGACTGGCGCAGGCAGGTGGCCGAAATCAATCCGCGTTTACCGGCAATGGCGAGTAACTCGCCGCTGCGTTGTGCACGCACCAGTTCATCCGGGTTTGCCTGATGCAATAGCGTTTGATTAGTCAGGCGCGCTAGGAAATTTCGTGTCCGCAAATAACCGAAAAATCGCAATGAAAATGCAATCCACGGCAGACAAAAAACAAATCGAGCCAACAGGCCTTTTTCATGTAGAGGAAGCTTCCACCAATTTGCGAAAATGCTCATTCACAGACAGTGACTAGACCGGCATCGGCAAGCTCGGTGACCAGTGTCAGCAAATCCTGCTGCAATTGCTCGGAGCTGGCTTCGTAGGTTTCGCAAAGATCCTGATGCACCTGCTGCAGCGTCATATTGCGATTTATCAGGCCCCAGATATGGGTGCCGACCGGGTCCAAGCCAAAATAGCGCTCGCTGGCGAGATTTAGCAGCACGGCTTCACCGGCCACTTCCTGAAAAAGCACTTCGTCGTTGGGTCGAGCTTGATTGGCTAAGGTAATATGTTGCATAAGCTGCTGATATCTTTATGGTGCACGATTGCCAGTATTCATTGAAGTAGGGCATTTGTAAATCTGATTGAATCCAATACGAGTGAATGATGCTGTTTCCAACCGATCTGCAATTTTTGCTGAGACAAACACGGCCATACCGGGGCAAGCTCTGGTTTGCCATGTCGTTGTTATTGGTTGAAAGTGCAGTGCTGCTGGCATTGCCTTGGTTCGCCGGGCAAGTGATGCAGGCGTTATTGGCACAAAGCATACCCGCCAGACTGTTACTGGTCTGGTTGCTGGTGATGGGCGTTCAAGCGCTGGTCAGTATGGCCGGTAGCTATGTCATAGGCAGCGTCAATCAAAGAGTCACCGCCGATCTTGGTCTGCGTCTATACGAACATTTGCAAGCATTGCCGCTGCCTTGGCACCAACAGCGTAAGCGTGGCGAAGTGTTAGCGTTTCTACATAACGACGTCTGGTACATCAGTCAGTTTATTTCCAATGTGCTGATACCGCTGTTGCCGATGTTGTTGAGTTGCCTAGGCGCATTGATTCTGCTGTGCCGGATTGAACCGTTACTGGGATTGATCATTGCGATTGCGATGCCGATATTCTTTATCGCGGTAAAACTGATGACGCGCTCGCTGCGACCGTTGGCTAGGCAGACCAGTGAAGAGGAAGCAAAGCGTTACGGGATATCTGAACAAAATCTCGGCACCTTACCGATTATTAAAGCGTTCACTAGGGAACGCGAAGAAAGTGCTCGCTATAAAGTACAAACCGAAAAAGTCGTTGAGCTTGAAACAAGACAGCTGCGCATCACCGCTTTTCTGACGCCGGCCATTCGCTGGGTCATGGCCGCTTGCGTGATTGGCTTGCTGTGGCTTGGTAGCGGGCGCGTGGCAGCTGGGAGCCTGACCACGCCGGAGTTGATTACGATGTTGTTGTACGGGCTGTTATTGACCAATCCCTTGAGTCAGTTGGCCGATGTTTACGGGCGATTGCAAACCGCGCGCGGCAGTGCGACCCGCCTGATGGAAGTATTGAATGAAGAGGCCGAAGTTGATAACGGAACCCATGAAATAAGCAAATTGCATGGAGATATTCGATTTGAAAATATCGATTTTACCTATCCGAGCCGCCCGCCTTTGCTGAAAAAGTTTACTCTACACATCACCGCCGGACAGACGTTGGCCATCACCGGCGTCAACGGCGCGGGTAAAAGTACACTCATCAATTTACTGCTGCGTTTTATTGAGCCCAACCAAGGAGACATCGTGATTGATGACATCAATGTGCGTGATATTCCGCTTCGGCAATTGCGTGCGCAAATTGGATTGGTCAGTCAACATGTTTTATTGTTCAACGAGAGTGTGGGTTTCAATATTGGTTATGGCAAGGTAGCGCCAACGCAGGTGCAGATTGAAACAGCAGCTCGCGCAGCGCATGCGCATGAATTCATTCAAGCGTTGCCGGCTGGTTACGATACGGTCATTGGTGACGAAGGCGTAAGGCTTTCGGGTGGGCAAAAGCAACGGCTCGCTTTGGCGCGTGCTTTGTTGAAAGATCCGGCAATCCTGATTCTTGATGAAGCTACCGCTATGTTTGATCCCGAAGGCGAGCGAAGCTTCATTGCGGAATGCCATGAGTTGCTGCGTAGCCGGACGGTATTGTTGATTACCCATCGACCGGCCAGTCTTGCATTGGCAGACCGGATTGTTAGGCTGGAAGATGGAAAATGGACTGATATTGAAAACAGAAACACTGTCATTCATTAATAAACCGGATTTATATTATTTCGATGATTTTAAAACTAACATCGTCCCGATGAAAATCGGGATCCAGAAGTTGCTACGAAGGCATTAGTTCACGCTACGGGTAATGCTTCTGGACCCCGGCTTGGGCTGGGGTGACAATTAATTATTTTGCAGGACAAAGTTTCGCATGACAGAAAAATTCCCACTCTCACATCTGGATAAACTGGAAGCCGAGAGCATCCATATCTTTCGTGAAGTCGCAGCCGAATTTCAAAATCCGGTGATGCTCTATTCGATCGGAAAAGATTCCGCGGTGCTGCTGCATTTATTGCGCAAGGCGTTCTATCCGGCCAAGCCGCCGATTTCCCTATTGCATATTGATACCACTTGGAAATTTCGCGAGATGTATGCGTTTCGTGATCGCGTGCCTGAGCTTTATAACGTCGATCTGAAGGTGCATATTAATCAAGATGGCGTACGCGACGGCGTTAATCCTTTCACGCATGGCTCGGCGGTTCACACCGACATCATGAAGACACAAAGCCTGAAGCAAGCGCTGGATATTGGTGGCTATGATGCCGCGATTGGAGGTGCACGTCGGGACGAAGAAAAATCGCGCGCGAAAGAGAGGATCTTTTCATTCCGCAATGCACAGCATCGCTGGGACCCGAAAAGCCAGCGGCCTGAATTATGGAGCTTATACAATACGCGCATCCAAAAAGGCGAGAGCGTTCGCGTGTTTCCGATTTCTAATTGGACCGAATTAGACGTCTGGCTTTATATCTATCGCGAAAATATTCCGGTGGTGCCGCTGTATTTTGCCAAGGAGCGTCCGGTCGT
>Ga0209181_10001649_pt1 | contig 38345 bp, 34 predicted proteins | sample MAT05_FD_187208 | JGI IMG/M metagenome (GOLD analysis project Ga0209181, IMG submission 187208) | Freshwater microbial communities from Lake Fryxell liftoff mats and glacier meltwater in Antarctica - MAT-05 (SPAdes) (version 2) | ecosystem: Environmental > Aquatic > Freshwater > Ice > Liftoff... | reverse complement strand
TTCCAGCCTGTTGAACTGTAGCTGATAAACCACCAACACCTTTGCTGAGTCCCTTAAGATAACCCATCTCAGAAGTAGTTAATGTATTAACTAGTCGGGATGAATCAACACTAGTACAGCTATTTTCCATAAAATACTGATTTGCAGCAGAAGATATCTGTTTACCATCATTAACCATGGTGGATTTAACACTTGCACGACGCACCTTTTGGAAGGCGGGGATGGCCATGGCGGCGAGGAGGCCGATGATGACCACGACGATCATGATTTCGACAAGGGTAAAGCCCTTGGTGGAACGTTGCATTTTCATAGGAGTAATTAGATCTAACGTACGTTTATAATATGAGCGCTCAAGAGCGAGCAGTCCGCAAAGTATCGGCAACAAGCCTTCAACAAACAAGGCAAAAGGCTGTCAAGAACGCGTAAAATCCCTTCACTAACAGGCACCTACTGAGGTTTCCTCCTCAGCGAGCTAAGGCGAAATTTCACGTTATTTCCGAGTCCAAAGCTTTTCGTCCTGTGGCGCTTAGGCAAAGCCAACGAAACCGCCTCAGCCGTAGGCCGTGAGCTCGCTCACGCTTCGCCTGAAGCGCGCCCGCGAGCGGGCGGCCTACGCCGAAGCCTGAAACGCGCCCGCGAGCGGGCGGCCTACACCGAAGCCTGAAACGCGCCCGCGAGCGGGCGGCCTACACCGAAGCCCGCAGCACGCCCGCGAGCGGGCGGCCTACACCCAAGCCTGAAGCGCGCCCGCGAGCGGGCGGCCTACGCCGAAGCCTTTAGCGTGCCCGCGAGCACAAAGTTAATCGGCGCGAATGTCATGAGCTGCATCCAGACCAAGCCTTGATCGCGTACTCACGCGATCTATTCAGTGAAGGCATTCCATTAGCGCCATTTAGCGTTCATGAGTGGTTAAAACTGCTTTTAACACTAGTATGCAGTAACACGAGAAACTTCGCGACGCCTTAGCAGTCCCCTCGATGATTTTTTTGTCACAGAGAACACCGAGCTCCGACACAGAGAACACCGAGGTATGAAATCCGTTTTGCTTTTCCTCTGTGGACTCTGTGTCTGGGCTCCGGCTTGGCTCTGTGGCTAATCCGAAAAATGCGAAGATGCAGTATACTGGAGCGCCGTGCTTAACATGATGAAACTGCATGATAACGTTATTCTCATGAATGAGGCTACGCTGACCGAAAGAGGCCAAATTTCCGTGCCTGCCGCGCTCCGCAAGGCTATGAACCTCTTGCCGGGCCAACGCCTGAAGTTCGCACGCGTATCCGACCATGAGTTCCGGGTGATCGCGGAGAGCGCTACCCCACCAGGCCCCATGGCGATGCTGGGCTACGCTAGGAAGCTACGTGCTGGCCCTGCTCGCCGCACAGGCGACTGGATAAATGAACTCCGTGAAGGAGAAAAAGAGACATGACGTGGATCGTCGATACCTGCGTGATTCTCGATGTCTTCGAAAACGATCCTCAGTTTGGGCTGGCATCGGCCAAACTCCTACAAAAATTACTCCCCGATGGACTTGCTGTTTCCGCAGTCACCCTCGTGGAGCTCTCAGCAGCGTTTGAGGGCGATCTGATCGAACAAAAGCGATTCTTGGATCAGTCCGGAATCTGCCATTCCGAGGCTTGGACTTTTGCCGATACTGAAGCCGCGCATCGAGCTTGGAATACCTACATCAAGGCGAGGCGAACGGAAAAAATCCCCAAACCTCCCATAGCCGATATTTTGATCGGAGGATTTGCGCTCAATCGCAACGGCCTCGTCACGAGGAACGCCTCCGACTTCCGCCGTTGGTTTCCCAAGCTCGCGATTCGTGAGCCATAACCTTGCGCAATAAATTACACAACTGCGTCTTCTGGGCTTATTCAAATCCTTTGGATCATTGATAAATCCGTCAGCACAGTGCAGCCAAAGGCGGACAACTCGAATATGCGCGGCACAGCTTCCGTCATTAGCGCCATTGAGCGTTCATGAGCGGTTAAAAAAATTGCCTTTAACGCTCACCGCGCCTCGAAGGTGCCGTCGGCGCGTTTGGCGATCAGGCGCTTGAGCTCCAGCATCATCAGCGTGGACGACAACTCCGCCGCCGCTTTCCCTGTCTGCGCCATCAAGGCATCGAGCGTGAGCATCGCGCCACCACGGAAGGCTTCGTAAACAGCGGTTTCCACCTCGCTGAGGCCAACGGGAATCGGCGCTTGGGTTTCGCCGTCTTTCGCCGGGATCGGCTGCGGGCGAAGGCCGTCGAGGTAGTTTAACTCGGATAAAATATCATCGACACTCGTGAGCAGCGTCGCGCCGTCGCGAATCAGTTGATGACACCCTTGGCTCGTCGCTTGGTCGATGCGTCCAGGTACGGCAAAAATCAACCGGCCCTGCTCGCCCGCAAATCGCGCGGTGATCATCGAGCCACCGCTCACGTCGGATTCCACCACCACCACCGCTTCGCACATGCCGGCCACCACGCGGTTGCGCATGGGGAACGACTGCCGGTCCGCCCGGCGACCGAACGGGAACTCAGAGACAATCGCGCCCTGCTCCTCGATCTGCCGGTAGAGATTCAAGTTTTCCGCCGGATAAATGATGTCGATGCCACTGCCCAGCACCGCGGCCGTCTTGCCGCCGACGGAAAGCGCGCCTTCGTGCGCCGCGGTGTCGATGCCACGCGCCAGTCCGCTCACCACGCAAAACCCGAGCCGCGCCAGCTCCGCGCCAAATTTTTTCGCTACGCTCTGTCCGTACAAGGTCGTGCGCCGACTCCCGACGATGGCGATGCAGGGTTGTTCGAAGGTGTAGTGGCCTTTCCGGTACAGCCCGATCGGCGGGTCGTTGATCTCTTTCAACAGTTTCGGGTAACTCGCGTCGCGCGGCGTGATAAACGTCGCTCCGCCCTTCGCCATGCGTTCCTCCTCGCGAGCGAGCTCGAAATGCTCGCGCCAGTTGGCAACTGTGCTGCTGATCACCGGGCCCACTCCTTTCACTGCCTCCAACTGCCGCGCGGAAGAAGCGAAGATCGCACGCGGATCGCCGCCGAGCGATTCGAGCAGGCGGTTAAGCGTGATCGGCCCGATGTTGGGCAGCGCGTTGAGAATCAAAAATGCCTGCTGCTCGGTTAACGTTTCGTTGGTCATGTGGACTCCTCCCGTAATGCCGTCGCGAGAAAATCGAGCTGCTGCGTCGTTTGCACCGCGACCTGACCGTGCGCGCGAGCCAGCAAATCCGCCGCCCTGCCCTGCCACACCACGCCGCGACATGCCGCCATCAAGAGCGCGGTCGGTGCCTGCGCGAGCAGACCGGCGATCAAGCCCGCCAGCACATCGCCGCTGCCGCCGCGCGCGAGGACCGGGCCGCCATGGCAACTGTGATAAACGGCAGCGCCGTCGCTGATGCGGGTGAGCGGACCTTTGAGCACCGTCACCGCAGGCGTCTCACGCGCAAAATCCAACAACGCCTTGCCACCGGCAATCCGGGCGAACTCGCCCGCATGCGGCGTCAGGATGCGCGGGGCCGAACCAGCGCGCAGGACCTCGGGCTGGAGCGCGTCGGCATCGAGCACGAGCGGCACGGCCGCCAGTTTGGCGATATCGGCCAGCAGCGCCAACGTCTCAGGTTCGTTTGAGCAACCCGGCCCGAGCAACAAACAACTCGCACGGGCGAGCCGTTCGCGGAGCAGATGCAGGCCTTCGAGCGCGAGGCCGCCCGCCGGTGTTTCCGGCCAGCCGACCCACATCGCCTCGGGCACGCGCGCCGCGTAGGCCGCCGCGAGCGACTCCGGTACAAACGCGGTGACCAGCCCCGCGCCACTGCGCAGCGCCGCCAGCACGCTCATCAACGGTGCGCCAGGATAACTGCGCGAGCCGCCCAAAATAAAAGCGTGTCCGTAGGTGCGTTTGTCGGACAACGCCGGTCGCAACGTGCGCAACGGCGCGAGCACGGCTGGCGTGAGAATGCGGTCAAAGCCCAAAAAACTTTGCGGAGCAAGTTCCGCAGCTTTCGCAAAAGACGTCGCAGCCTGGTCCGGGGAGCACACGCGACCCCGCGTGTGGTTCTCGGCGTCTCGCCGAGGACAGTGCGGCAAGGTGGTTTGGGCGGGACGCCCAAACCCGCACGCGGGACGCGTGCGCTCCCCGGTCCCTTGCTCAAAAAAACCGAGGTCGAGATAACGCAGGCGACCGACCAGCGACTGGTTGGCCTCGTCGAGCACGGGCGTTTTCACGCTGCCGGTCGCATAGGTAAAATCGGCGCGCAACGCCCCGCCAGCACCAAGGCCGCTGGGCAAATCGACGGCGGCGCGGAAGCGGATCGGATGTGCGTTGAGCTGGGCAAAAGTCGCGGCCAACTCCGGCGTGAGCGGCGGACGAAATTGAAAACCGAATACACCGTCGAGTGAAACGTCGTAACGCTTCGCCAGCTCAGTGGCGCGAGAGACTAGCCGCACCCGGCCTGGCGTTGCTTGAACGAGTTCGCGGTAAGCGCGCGCGGCGAGTGGACGCAACGGCCGTTCGCCAAAGAGCAGCCAGACATCGGCCGTGGCCTCGGGGCAACGCGACAAAATCGTCTGCGCCGCGAGCAGGGCGTCGCCACCGTTGTGGCCTTTGCCGACGAGGACCAAGAGGCGCGCAGTCGCAGGGAAAGGACAGAGCTCGCAAAAATCGTTCAGCACCGCTTCGCCCACCGCGAGGCCGGCGCGTTGCATCGCAGGCCATTCCTTCGCTTCGTCGCCGCCAAAGAGTCCCTCTTCGAAGCGTTTCGCGTCTTCGAGGGTCAGCGCGGGATGACTGGGCGGGGTGATCATGAGGAAAGGAATTTCGAACGATTAACCGCAGATGCACGCAGTTGAACACGGATGGGGACAGCGGATGAAAGCCGTTTGTATCTGTGTTCATCTGCGTGCATCAGCGGTTCCTTTCTTTCTACGGTTCGGTTGAGGGCGGGAACCAGACGGAAGAATTTTCCTTCAAGCGCTTTAATTGCACGTCGATTGGTTCGGTGAACAGGAGCGGCGCGGCCGGGTCGGTGGTCTGGCGTATCACGGCCCGCGTGAGGCGTGGGATCGTGCGGACGTAGTAATATTCGCCGCTGCGCATCACTTCTAAACATTCCGCATACTTGCCCGTCTCGGCGTTCCAGAGCGCGACTTCGCTGAGGTCATTGTGCCACACCGCCTGGCTCTCGTATTGGGTGAAAATGTTTTCGATAGCGCTGAGGCTGGCGCGGTTTTTAAGCGCGGCGTCGGACCGCAGGGGCTCGGTCTTCGCGGGCGCAGCCACCGGAGCGGCCGTCGGCGGCGGCACAGGTTTAGGGGAATTGCGGCGGGTGCCTTCGCGCTGCACGCCGTAAGCAAAGATGACGCCGATGATGAAGCCGACCATGATCCACGAGGGCGTCTTAGAAAGCGTTTCGCGAGGTGGCTTGGGGTCGGTGGTCATGGAGAGAGGGAAGTGGCGGCGGGCGGGCGCAAGAATTTCCGTTCATGACGGCGGGCTTGCCCGCGTCGCAAACCGCGCCCGCAAGCGGGCGGCCTACAGGGACTGGTTCGGTGTTCAGAAATCATGGATCAGGCCTTCACGAGCGCGGCGACGGCCATCGCGGCGGTGTCGGTGTGCGAGAGCGTGAGCAGCACATGCGTCGCGCCAACGTGGGCGAGCAGGGCGTTACCTTTTGCGTCGAGCCGCACGAGCGGTTCTTTGCGTTCGCCATGGTAGACCGAAACCGATTTCCAGCCGATCTCCGCACCGATGCCGGTGGTGAAGGCTTTTGACACGGCTTCTTTGGCGGCGAAGCGGGCGGCGAGGTGTTTGTGCGGTTCCTTCATGCCGAAACAATAGGCACGCTCTTCCTCGGTGAACACGCGGTCGAGGAAGCGGTCGCCCTGGCGCTCGAAAACGCCGCGGATGCGCTCGACGTCGACGATGTCGGCACCGAGTCCGACGAGTTGGCCACCTGGTGGGAGCGAGAGGTTCATTTTAAACTGCCGTCGAAGGTAGGGTCACAGAGAGCAAATCAATATAAACTGCCCGCTTGCGGGCGCCAAGGGTGGCGTGAGCAAGCTCACCGCCTACATGACAGGCGCAGACGTTGGCTGCATTTCCGATGGCGGTCATGCGTTCATGCGCGTTTTCATTTCGCGCACGGCTTCCTCGATGCCGGTGAAGAGCGCGCGGCTTAGGATGCTGTGGCCGATATTGAGCTCGTGGAGGTGCGGAATGGTTCGGACTTCGTCGATGTTGACGTAGCTGATGCCGTGGCCGGCGTTGACGACGAGGCCGTTTTCGTGGGCGAGGACGGCGCCGACGCGGAGACGTTCGAACTCCTTGGCGCGGGCGGCGGTGTGGTAGGCGTTCGCGTAGGCGCCGGTGTGCAGTTCGACCCAAGGCGCGCCGAGCTCAGCGCAGAGTTCGATTTGTTGCGCGTCGGGGTCGATGAAGAGACTGGTTTTGATGCCCACGGCCTTCATCGTGTCGATGCAGGTTTTTACGCGGTCGCGGTTGCGCACGATGTCGAGGCCGCCCTCGGTGGTGACTTCCTGGCGGTTCTCCGGCACGAGGCAAACGGAATCGGGTTTCAACTTGAGCGCGTACTCGATCATCGCGGGCGTGCAGGCCATTTCGAGATTGAGCCGGGTGGAAATCGTCTCGCGCAAGCGGGCCACGTCGCGGTCCTGGATGTGGCGACGGTCTTCGCGCAGATGCACGGTGATGCCATCTGCGCCGGCGCGTTCGGAGAGCACGGCAAGCGTGATGGGATCAGGTTCGATCGGACCGCCGATGGTCACGGGGGCCTGCCGATAGCGCGCCTGACGCAGGGTGGCGCAGTGGTCGATATTGACGCCGAGGAGGATCATGCCGCTAGGAAGACAAATTGTGGCAAACAGGGAAACAGTAAATCGCGTCAGTTTGTTCTTCCGACGGGCGCCGCTTCCCTGTTCAAAGAGCTGCGTATGCCCAGTCCCAAGCCGGTGAAACACGAAAGCGTCCTCCTAAACCTTCTCTTCAACATCGCGCTGCCGACGTTGATTTTGACGAAGCTCAGCACACCAAATTATCTCGGCCCACTCTGGGGACTGATCGTGGCGCTCTTGTTTCCGGTGTGCTACGGGGTCTGGGATTTTGCAACGCGCGGGAAGATGAACTTTATTTCGATCATCGGCTTCACGAGCGTGCTGCTGACCGGCGGGCTGGGCTTGCTCCATGTCGGCGCCTTTTGGTTCGCCGTCAAAGAAGCCTCGATGCCCACGATCATCGGCATCGCAGTGGTGTTGTCGCAAAAAACAAAACAGCCGCTCGTGCGTGAACTGCTCTTCAACGAAAAAGTCATCGACCTCCCCCGCATCAACGCGGCGCTGGCCGAGCGCAACGCTCACCCGGCCTTCGACCGCCTGTTGGTGCTGGCCAGCTACGCGCTCGCCGCGACATTTCTCGCGAGCGGCGTGCTCAATTTCGTGGTGGCCCGCTGGCTCATCCACAGCGAAGCAGGCACGGCGGAGCTCAACGCCGAACTGGGAAAAATGAATTCGCTCGGCCTCCTCGTGACCGCGGTGCCCGCGACGATCATGCTCATGCTGATCCTCTGGCGCTTGATCGCTGGCATCCAGAAAATCACCGGGCTCGACCTGGACGATATTTTAAAAAGCAAATAAAACCAACCAAGCCTAGGGCGTAGTCTAAACAACTTTCGCTACCAAAGGAAAGAGGCCTGCGCGTTGTCCATCACGGACTGCGAATCGAGAAAACGAATAACACAATCTACGTTTCCCATCATTGTGACGCTGTAAGCCAAAACATAAGGCTAAACTCATTCTAATCATGCCATCTCTCCCGCGATTCAACTACATCATCACCATTCACAATAAAGAGTCGCTGATGAGAGACGTACTCAGCAACTTACTCTCCGCCTGCGGCGAAAACAGTCATATCTATCCTGTCCTTGATGGCTGTACTGACCGCACAGAGGCCATCATCGACCAATGGCACAAGGAAACCCCACAAGTCTCCCTCACTAAAGTATACACCCCCGACGTACATGAGATACTGTCCATCAACGCTGGCTTAAAAGCAGCCGATCAGTCTGGCGCAGGATATAATATCATACTGCAAGACGACGTACTACTGCAAGACCCGCTATTTGAGCAAAAGATCACTCAACTTTATCAACAGGAAGGCCCTCAACTCGGCTTTGTCTCCTTTCGCCACGGAGCCAATCTCCAAGCTCAAGCAAAGATGTGGGGCGTATATCCATTTAAAGATTATATCGAGAATGCCTACGGTCACGGCCAGCCCGACGCCACAGTCCTTCTCCCGGGGCAGCTCGCCTATCGCGCGATCGTCATCAAAAGCCCTGTCTGCATCCCCTGCGATGTGATCCGCAAGATCGGAATGCTAGATGAGCGCCTCGCGCCCTTCATGTGCGACGATATTGAATATTCACTGCGCTGCCTAAAGGCCGGATATCGCAACGCTGTTTTCTCAATAAAATATCAATCCGATGTAGAATGGGGAACCACGCGAACCAACCCCGATTCGCGCCATGCGCAGCTAGAAAAGCGCAACATGAATTTCATCCTAGCATGGCATGGCGCCTATATTAACCAAGCAAGCCAAGCGCCACAAGCGACCACTCTTATCGAGATAGCACATGCACACACAGCCAAAGATCGGGACGAGGCCAAAGAAATCCTTCGCCTGAACCGAGAAAAACTCTCGGCTTATAACAACAAGAACAATGCCCCTGCCTCCTTTACGCATAAGGTGAAAAATAAGATCAAACGACTCCTCGGCCTGTGACCGGGATTTGCTGAGGTTGCCAGTTGCTCGGCAGCAGTGGCGTAAGGTCGTCTTTGTTGCTGATCGCGGGCAGGGGCCGCAAAGGATCGTGCCGTCCCGGACAAACGCACTTCAATCTCCACCACCGGTGGCCACAAGGACATCAGTGTCGGCACCGGGCAACCGCAACGAGTATAGCGTTCGCACGGAAGGTGGAATACTCAGGGGGCGCTGTCCAACGCCACAAAATTGCTCTAGCGGTGCACCACGGGCGCCGCATTGATCTCGGCCATACCTTGGAGGATGCGTGTGTAGGCAGTTCCTGCCAGCTCTTCACCCGGATGCCGCGCAAGAACGTGCGGGGCCATCTTGCCGAAGAGCGTCTGGCGCGGAGAGGACCAAGGCTGCGCGCGATGTCGATGGGCCATGGATCGGCAGGCTCGACCACGCCATCGACCTTGGTATGACAACGTGCACCTTTCATCCTAAATCCCGGAATTACTTAACCGCTCATGAACGCTCATGACGGAAGTTGTACGAGTGCTAACGAAAATCGTTTTCAGCCCTCAAGTGAATCGATCACTTTGCGGAAAATATTGAATGAGCGCCGATGAGCGAAAACTAGCGGTTCCAGCTGCGTTTTCTAGGTTCATGGAAACGTTACACTAGTATACTGCATCTCCTCATTTTTCGGATTAGCCACAGAGCCAAGCCGGAGCCCAGACACAGAGTCCACAGAGGAAAAGCAGAACGGATTTCATACCTCGGTATTCTCTGTGTCATACCTCGGTGTTCTCTGTGTCGGAGCTCGGTGTTCTCTGTGACGGAGCTCGGTGTTCTCTGTGACGAAAAACTCATCGAGGGGACTGCTAAGGCGTCCCGAAGCTTCTCGTGTTACTGCATACTAGGCTCCACTTGCAACCCGGCTCAGTCGTCCCGCAGAAAATTCAATTGCGCCGCATCATTCCTCTGCGAGAGCAGCTTACGAAGAAAGACCGTGCGATGGTGGCTGATTGCACCGTGTTGCAACACCGCCAGCCGGTGCTCCTCGGTGCCATAGCCTTTATGCTGGGCAAAACCATACAACGGGCTCTTCGCGTCGAGCTCCACCATCAGCTGATCGCGCGTCACTTTCGCCACGATCGAGGCCATCGCGATGCAGAGCGAACGCCCATCACCGCGCACCACACCGACATGCGGATAAGCGAAATGCTTCAACGGCAATCCATCGATCAAGATGTGACAGGACACCCGCGGGGCAAACTCCGCCACCTCAACCGCTGACGCGAAAAGATCCGGCTCCGTCCGCCGCTCAAACGCACTCGGCGGGTGAATCGCCTCCAACGCCCGGCGCATCGCCAGCTTCGTCGCGCCGAGGATATTTAAAACCTCGATTTCCTCGACCGACGACATCCCGAGACTCGTCACGATCAGCCCCTGCGCCTCCAGCAACTTAAACTCTTGAAACAACTCCTCGCGATCGAGCGCCGTGAGCTGTTTCGAGTCGTTGACCTTCTGCGCCCGCGTCATCGCCCAACGCCCTTCGAGAAACGCCTTCGTCACGCTCACCGCCGCCGCTACGACCGGTCCAGCCAACGCCCCACGCCCCACCTCGTCGACGCCGATGAGGCTGGTAAAATCTCCGATCTGCTTAAGATCATAACCGCGTAACTGGCGGCGTTTCATCGCCACGTTTGTAAACAACGTCGCCAACTAGGCAAGCACGCGACACATCCAAGTCCGTCACCCGTCATGCCGATATCACCTTAACGCCGCACCCCTCCCACCATGACGCTCCTCGAAACCTTCGAATTGCTCAGCTACATCGTGACCGTGGTGGGCCTGCCCTTTGCGATCATCGTCTTCATCCTGGAACAACGCAAAGAGCGCGACAACGAGGAGGAGGAAATCTACCAACGCCTCTCCGACGAATACCGGGAATTCCTCAAACTCGTCCTCGACAACGCCGACCTCCAACTCCTCCGCCGCGAAGGCATCCGCCAAGAACTCACCGAGGAGCAAAAGGAACGCCGCCTCGCGATCTTCGGCATCCTCATCTCACTCTTCGAACGCGCCTACCTGCTCGTCTACGAGGACGACATGGACAAAAAAGCCCGCCGCCTCTGGCGCTCCTGGGAAGACTACATGCGCGAATGGGTGCGTCGCGTGGAATTCCGCGATGCCCTTCCCAGCCTGCTCGAAGGCGAAGACGAAGAATTCACCCACTACATCCGCTCGCTCGCCGAACGAAAAAGCTGAGCCTCCGCGCGTGGCCGCTATCAAACAGTGAGGCGCGGCGCCACGCCGAACCACCTCCGCTGCCTAACCGTAGGCCGTCCGCTCGCGGACGCTCCGAATTTCTCGCTTCGTCTCGACGCACCTTTTCGCTCAGCGCCACTCACCACTCCATCTTTTCCGCTGGCACTTTCAGCGGCAGCTCGTCGAGTTTCCCCGCCGCCGAAACCACCTCGTAAGCCGTGCGGAAATGCAGCTTCGCAAAATCGCCCAGCGCCTGCGCGCCGAATTTCTCGATGATCTCATGCGCCTGTTGCTTCACCAGCGGCCCCGCGCCCTTCTGCAACTTCGCGCCAAACCGCTTCGACAGCTCGTGCATCTGCCGCACAAACTCCGCACGCGCCACAACCGACGCCGCCGCGACCACCGGATCTTCTTCCGCCTTCGTGCGCATGCGCAGCTCGAAATTCTTCACCTCTTTGCGCGCCAGTTCGCGCTGCACCAGCGGTTGCTCCGTGAATTGATCCAGCAACCCCCACGACACCGGCTTCCGCCCCAGTGCGTCGCACAACGCCGTCGCGTGCAGCCACGCGAGCAGCCGGTTCAAATTCTGCCCCGGCCGCGCCATCATCTGATTGTACTTCGGCATGCCGCTGAAACACGTCCGCACCGCCACGCCCGGCGTCTCACGGATGATCTTGTCGAGTTTCATGATCTGCGTCTCCGCGATCTTCTTCGAATCCTTCACGCCCGCCTTGATCCACGCCTCGATCGCCGATTTGTCCGCGATCACCGTCGCGGCGATCACCGGACCAAAGAAATCACCCTTGCCGCTCTCATCAAGCCCCGCGTGCGACTCGAACCAATCGGGATGCAACACTTCGTCGTAGCCAAACTTCGCCGCCCCCGTCACCTCGGGCTCCAGCGTGTCGCGCACAAAATCCTCCGTGCCCTTGCCCGCAATCACCACCTTGCCACTCGTGTACGCCGTGACGTTGAGCTTCAAGTGATCCGCTTTGAAGGCGAAACGCGAATACGCGACCTCGAACGACATCCAGTTGCGCGACTCGCAAATCGACTGGAGCTTCGCCATCTGCACCTCGTCGAGCTTGACGGTGTAAATGGAAATTTTCTTCGGCGCATCGGCTTCATCCGAGCTGGGCTTCTTGGGCATCAAACCAGTGGCCACAAAATCGACAAAAACGCACGCAAAAGAAAATGCGGCTTCACAGACCGTGCTTCCCCTGCCTTCTCGTAGTGCCGTGCCAGCACCTTCACCTCTTCTCGCCAGCCGGTCCGATTTCCAGCAAGCCCTGCTGGCCTGGTATCGCGCCCACCGACGCACGCTGCCGTGGCGCGAATCGCCCTCGCTCTATAAAACCGTCGTGAGCGAGTTCATGCTCCAGCAGACGCAGGTGAAAACCGTTCTGCCCTACTTCGCCCGCTGGCTGGCCGAACTGCCCGACTTCGCCGCCCTCGCCGACGCCTCTGAATCCCGCGTGCTAAAACTCTGGGAAGGCCTCGGCTACTACTCCCGCGCCCGCCGCCTGCACCAACTCGCCCAAGCCATCGCCGCCCTGACCGAACCACCGCGTACGCCCGAAGCCTGGCGCGAACTGCCCGGCGTCGGCCCCTACACCGCCGCCGCCATCACCAGCATCACCTTCGGCGCGCCCGCTGCCTGCGTCGATGGCAACGTCGTGCGCATCCTCGCCCGCCTCACCGCCGACGCCACGCCCTTCCGCGACTCCGCCAGCGCCGCCAAAACCTTCGCCCCACTCGCCACCAAACTTCTATCCACCTCCAGCCCCGGCGACCACAATCAGGCGATGATGGAACTCGGCGCGACGATCTGCCACCGGCAAAGCCCCCTCTGCACGGTCTGCCCGGTGGCCACCTTTTGCGCCGCCGCCCGCAGCAGCGAGCCCAACCAGTTCCCCCGCCTCGCGCCAAAGAAAATCGAGCAACAACAGGTTCTCCGCCTCTGGTGCGTGCACGACGGCCGCCTCCTCCTGCACCGCGCCCACGCCAAGGCCCGCCGGCTGGCCCACCAGCACGAATTGCCCCGCGCCACCGATCTAGGCATCGCCGAAAAACGCTTCGAAAAATTCACCCCGCTCGCCATCCGCCGCCGCGCCATCACGCGCTTCGCCATCACCGAGACGATTTTCCGCGCCGACCTTTCACTTAAGGAACTTGCCGCCACCGCCAAAAACCCCGAGCTAGTCTGGGTGCCCTTTCCCGAACTCGATTCCCTCACGCTCTCCGGTCCGCACCGCCGCTGGATCAGCGAACTTCTCGCGGCCAAGTCCCACGCTTGAGCCCGCCTCGCCGCGCCTTTCTCCTCGCCAGCGCATCCTTGCCTAGCACCGCCAAAGCGCTCTTGATACCGCCTCTGGTCGCCGAACCTACCACATGAGCGCGTCCACACCGCTAAACCCAGTTTTCATCCTCACCCACGAGTTTTACCCAAAACGCGGCGGCATCGCCACGTTCACCGAGGAAATGGCCAAGGCCACCGCGGCCCAAGGTTACGACATCGAGGTCTGGGCCCAATCCGCGCCGCCCGACACCGAAAAATTCTGGCCGTTCAAGCTCCACCGCCTCCCGGTCAAGGGCACGCATGATCTCACCTGCCAGCTCAAGCTCGCCCGGGAGCTGATTGGCGCTCGCCGCCGGTTGCGGTACGCCACGGTTTACCTGCCCGAGCCCGGCCCGATGCTCGCGATGATGCTGCTCCAGTTCGCCCACGCCTTCCGGCCGCACCGCCTCATCCTCACTTTTCACGGTTCGGAAATCCTGCGCTTCCACCACAACCCCATTAAACGCCTGCTCACGCGCCGCCTCATCAAGCACGCCTCGCGCATCAGCACGCTCACCCACTACACGCACGACCTGCTCTGCCGCCACTTTCCCGAAGCCACGCGAAAAACCTTTCTCACGCCCGGCGCGCTGCGCTCCGACTTCGCTCTCGGCTGCACCGCGCTCTCGCCCGTGCAAAAGGGGAACAAGCTCGTCGTCCTAACCGTCGGTCGCCTCCACCCGCGCAAGGGCCAGCTCATCACCCTGCACGCCTTGCAAGCACTGCCACCCGCCGACCGTGCGAAAATTGAATACTGGATCGTCGGTGCAGCCAGCAAAGGCCACTACGACCAACAATTGCGCGAGGCCACCGCCCAATCTGATCTCGCCGTGCGCTTCCTCGGCGACCTGCCCGACGAACAACTTGACGCCGTCTACGCCCAAGCCGACGTCTTCGCCATGACCAGCATCGATCACGGCCACAGCGTCGAGGGTTTCGGCCTCGTTTACCTCGAAGCCTCCGCCCATGGACTGCCCATCATCGCCCATTCAATCGGCGGCGTGGCCGAGGCCGTCATCAACGGCGTCACTGGCCTGCTCATTCCACCAAACCAACCCGAACGCCTCACCACCGCCTTCGAGCGTCTGATCAGCGACGCCACATTGCGCCAACGCCTCGGTCACGCCGGTCGTACTTGGGCCCGTCGCAATTGTTGGAAACAATCCGCCGATCTACTCTTCAACCCGAGCTTCACGCCCTCGCCCTTTCAAGCCTGATAACCTTTCCCCATGCTTCAATCGCGCACCGAAATCACCGTCCGCTACGCCGAAACCGACATGATGGGCGTCGTCTACCACGGCAACTACCTGCCTTGGTTCGAGGTGGGCCGTACCAACCTACTGAAAGAATATGGCGTACCTTACCGCGAACTCGAAAAGGAAGGCTACTTTCTGCCCGTGGTGGAAGTGCAGGCGAAATACCACCGCCCCGCCGTGTACGACGACACGGTCACCATCCTCACCACCCTCCGCGAAAAGCCCAGCGTACGCATCACCCTCGACTATGAAATCCGCCGCGGAGACGAACTTTTAGTAACCGGAAAAACCGTCCACGCCTTCATCGACCGCGCGGGCCGCCCTTCCCGGCCGCCCGCCAAGTTCACCGAAAAAATCAGCTCTCTGTTCAGCGACTGAGCTCCCAAGCGGCGTATTCCGCCAACACCTGGCCATCGGCTTCTGCCGCGCGCGCTGCGGCCAGCAATACCGCCGCACACACCGCACCCGCCAGCGTGAATACCGACCAGACCGCGTGCTCGCGCACCAAAGGCGAGGCATGGGCCGACAAACGAACCAACGCCTCCAGGCAATCCTCCGCGCCCGTGTTGGCGGCGACCACACAGGCGTTGCGCAGCAGCCCAGCGAGTTTCACCCGCTTAATCGCCGTGCCCTTAAACACCGCGGCAAACCGCTCCGGCGTCAGCTCCAGTAACTCCCGCAACGGCAACCGCGCGATCTCGTCGCGCGCGGTCAGCACCACCCGTCGGCTTTCCTGCGCAAAACGATTCCACGGGCACACCTCGAGGCAGATGTCGCAGCCATAGAGATGCGCGCCGATTTTTCCGCGCAGCTCACGCGGAATCGCGCCTTTGTTTTCAATCGTTTGATACGAAATGCACAGCCGCGCATCGACCACGCCCGGCTGCGTGATCGCCCCAGTCGGGCACGCCTCTAGGCATCGCACACACTTGCCGCAGAGCAGACCGGCCGAACCGTCGCCGCCCACCGCCGCACCCGAGCGCAGCGGCTGATCGGGCTCAAAGTCCACCGTCGTCAGCACCGCGGCCAGAAACAGCCAGTTGCCGAACCGACGTGAAATCAGCATCCCGTTTTTTCCGATGAAACCCAGCCCCGCGCGCGCTGCCCAGCCGCGTTCCACCACCGGCCCCGTATCGACGTAGTAGCGGTAATCACCACCGCCCGCACCATAAAGTTCCTCGATCGTCTTTCCCGCCGCGACCAGCGCCGGTTTCATCGTGTCGTGGTAATCCAGATACAGAGAATACCGCGCCCACACCGGCGGCTCCGCGGTGTTTGCCTGATCCTGCGCAGCGCCCGGCCAGTAGTTCACGCCCAGCAGCACGGCCGATTTTGCGCCCGGCAGCACCAGGTCCGGATCGAGTCGTTTCGCCACGCTGCGCTCGATCCATTGCATGTCGGCATGTTGTCCCGCCGCGAGCCAGTCATGCAAAAAATCGCCCGCGACTTTCTCCAACCGAACAAAACGCACATCGTCAAAGCCTAGCGCCAGCAGTCGCGAGCGCAGTTCCTCTTGACGCGAGCTCATTTCCCGAATTCCGCCGCCTCGCGCCGGTAAACGCGGATGACGTGCGCCATGATTTCATTGAGCGGCCGGTCATCGGTGAGAATCAAGCTGCCTGCCATGCTGTAGACCGGCTCGCGCTTGGCGTAGAGCGCACGGATGCGCTCGCGAGGATCGTCGACGTTGAGCAGTGGACGGTGCTTACTGCCCTGCGTGCGTTGGAGAATCGTCTCAATCGAGGCGTGCAGGCAAATCACCACGCCCTTCGTTTTCAACAGGTCGAGCATACCAGGCTGTACAACCAATCCACCCCCACAAGCCACCACGCACGTCTGCGCCGGATGCCCGCTCTCAATGAACACCCGCTCCTTGGCCCGAAACGCGGCCTCGCCCTCGGTCGCAAAAATCTCCGCGATCGTTTTGCCTCCGGCCTGACGTTCGATTTCCGCGTCGCTATCGAGCAGTTCATAGCCCATGCGCTGGGCGACGGCTCGACCCACAAGGGTCTTTCCGGTCCCCATGAAACCAACAAGATAGAGATTAATCTCGGGCGAACTCATTTTAGCGATGGCCCGCAGCAAACGCCGCGGCACCGCCGATGCCAAACACGAAAACAGCCCGCGTCACCATCTGCCGGAGAAAACGTTCTCACCCTCACACCGGCTTCACAATGCTCCCGAGCTTGGCTTCGAACTGCGCCACGATCGTTTCCCAACTGATCATTTGCGCTGTCATTCGCGCGGCGGCCCGGATGCCCAACCAGTCCTCCCGATCGCGAATCACGTTTTTCGCCATCTGCACAAACGCCACCGAATCATCAAACTTGGCCGTGAAACCATTGCTGCCCGAGCGCACATGCTGGCGCAGCGCCGCATAGTCATAACCAGCCACCACCAACCCACTGGCCATCGCTTCCGTCACCACATTGCCAAACGTCTCGGTGATACTCGGAAACAGGAAAACATCCGACGATGCATAGTGCGCCGCCAACTCCTCGCCCCGTCGAGTCCCCGCGAAGATAAAATCACTGTGTTTCTCCGCCAACAACGCACGCAACGGTCCATCGCCGACCAGCACGAAACGCACCCGCGGATTCACCCCACGCATGGCCTGAAAAGCCTTCACCGCGAGATCGAGATTCTTTTCCGCCGCGATGCGCCCCACGTACAACACCACCGGATCTTCGGGCAACGCACCCCACTTCTGGCGCAACGCCTCCAAACGTTTCGCAGGCGCAAACAACCGCGCATCGACGCCGCGCGACAACACCGCCAAGCGCTCAAAGCCCTGCGCAGCCAAGCTCTCGCGCATCTGATCAGTCGGCACCAGCGTGCAGGCCGCCCGGTTGTGAAACCACTTCAAATAACCCAGCGCCAGATCACGCCCAATGCTCAGCCCATAGTGACCACCGTACTGATGGAAATTCGTATGAAAACTCGAACTCACCGGTATCCCTAATTCCCGCGCCGTCGTAAGCGCCGTGAAACCTAGCGGCCCTTCCGTCGCCACATGCACGACATGCGGCCGTTCTTTTTTCCAACGTTCCCGCAGCAGCCCTGACGCCGGCGCCCCGATGCGCAGCGAATTATAAAAAGGGATCGGCCAGCCGCGCACCAGCCACTGATCCAGCCCCGTGTCGGCATTATGAATCCGCGCCCCCCCAGCGGCCTCGCCAAACTGACGCGGCCGCACCAACACGATTTTGTGACGTCGATTCCCTAGCCCGCAAACCAGTCGGCTCAACGTCATGGCCACGCCATTGACCTCGGGCGGATAGGTTTCAGTGATGACTGCGATGTACACGGAAGGCGTTTTGATTTACCGCAACTATTCTGCAAGTAAAACCCGAAGGTCGTTTCCTCTTCGTCACAAAAAACCCTCCGTTTTTCGACGGAGGGTGCGTGAGCGTTTAAAAACTTGAACGGATCATTTCTTGACCGCGGGCTTGACCGCGGGTTTGACCTCGGGTTTGACCTCGGGTTTCGCGTCGAGCTTGACGTCGGGCTTGTCTTCAGGAGTCGGCGCCTTGATCTCAAACAACTCGACCTCGAAGATCAGCGTGGAGTTTGGCGGGATGCCCTGATTTCCCTCTTCGCCGTAAGCCAGCGCAGCCGGGACATAGAGCTTAATCTTGCCGCCCTTGTTGATCTTCTGGATGCCCTCGGTCCAGCCGGGGATCACGCGGTTCAACTGAAATTCAGCCGGTTCGCCGCCAACAGAGGAATCGAACTTCGTGCCATTGATCAGCGTACCCGTGTAGTGAACTTTGACGTTGTCAGTCGGCTTCGGAAATTCGCCCGCACCCGTTTTCACGATTTCGAAGGCGAGGCCACTGGGCAACACGGTGACGCCTTTCTTGGCTTTGATTTCCGCGAAAAACTTTTCGCTATCCACGCGCCCCTGCTCTTTGATCTTGCTGACATAGCTCTGTTGCTTCGTCTGCATGAACTCCCTGACCTCAGGCCCGATCTTTTCAAGGTCGAAGGGAGCTTCTTTGCCGGCGGCGGCGCTAACAAGACCCTTGACCAAAATGTCCACCTGCTCTTTGGCAAAACCGAGTTCAGCAAAACCGTTTTGCTTGCCCAAAAACCAGCCAAGCGTCTCCAAAATCTGCGCTTCAGTGAACTGAGCGGCAGCGGGAGCGACAGGCGCGGGTTGAATAGAGGCAGCCGGAGCGGATTTCACCTCATCTGCGCGAAGCAGGGCGGTAGCGCCAAATGCGACGAACAGAGAGGCCGTGAGCGTATGTTTCAATTTCATGGGATTAAGAGATGTATATGGAAACGTTCCAAGAAAGTTTGTGCCGTAAAACCTTTGTCGATGCCGAGATTCTAAGCCAAAAGCAAACAAATCTAACCTCAACTTCGGCTACGGCGGGCCCACTTGACCACAACGGCAGTGTCGTGTTGGTTGCCCCTTCATGTTTTCGTCTTCGCCCATGCCCGAACACAGTGTCATCCTGGCCTTCAACACCCGGAACCAACTTGCCGTGCGCCACGAGGGCAAACGATCTGCTATCGCCTTCCGTGGAAACGATCTGGACGCCGCCACGCAGAAGCTCAAACACGCGTTTTCTGCCTATACGCCGCCCACCGAATATTATGCCGTCAACCACGACGGCATCCGGCAACGCATCTCTTTCTCTCAAGTCGCCGACCACAGCGCGGCCACGGACGCATCCGTAGTTTTCGCCTCGCTCGACAAACTCCTCTCATCGCCTGACCTTCTCTCACCGGACCTCGCCGCCATCCTTGCGCAGATTGATCCCCTTCTCATCGAGATTCCCTACCTGCACCTCAGCGACAACGATTTCATTTTCAAATTCCGCCCCGATAACGAACGCAACCGACTCATCTACCAACTCGATCCAGCCGCCCACACGCTTTACCAGTCGAAACTCTGCGAGGCGATCAAAGCCCTCGCCCGCACCAACGAACGCACCGCGGGCGCGCCCGTAGCCCTGGATTTCGGTGCCGTCCAGTACGTCATACCCAGTCATTTTGGCTTTTGCCTCGGCGTCAAAAACGCCATCGAGCGCGCCTACGAAACGCTCGCCGAAAATCCCGGCCGCCGCGTTTTCATGCTCAGCGAGTTGATCCACAATCCGTTTGTAAACGAAGATCTACTCCGGCGCGGACTGCGCTACCTCCAGACCGACAAAGGCACTCCCTACGCCACCGACGGCAGCAAAGCCACCGGCACAGCCGACGAGAAACTCCTCTGGGACAGTCTCACGCCTGAAGACATCGTCATCATCCCGGCCTTCGGCGCCACCGACGACGACAAACGCCGCCTCGTCCGAAAAGGCGTACCCGTTTACCAATACGACGCCACCTGCATGCTCGTGGAAAAAGTTTGGAAGGCCGCCCGCGCCTTCGGCGAAGAAGGCTACACCGTCGTGATCCACGGCAAACACGAACACGAAGAAACCAAAGCGACTTTCTCCAATGCCCGCCGCCACGCCGAAGCCGTGATCGTGCGCAACATCGAAGAAGCCCGCCTGCTCGGCGAAATCATCGCCAGCGACGACCCAACGGTGCGTGCCCGTTTCTATAAAGATTTTACCGGAAAACACACCCCCGGCTTCGACGTCAACCGCCACCTCGAACGCGTCGCGGTCGTCAACCAGACGACCCTGCTGATGAACGAGACGCTGGAAATCCTCACGCACCTGCGCAGCATCTATGCGGCAAAACATGGTGACCTTGAAGCCTCTCAACGCGTCGGAGGCGGCGGCAAACGCGACACCCTCTGCTACGCCACACAAGTCAACCAAGACGCCCTCAGCAAAGCCCTCGCCGGACCGCTCGACGCCGCCTTCGTGATCGGCGGCAAAAACTCTTCCAATACCTACCAGCTTTTCCGTCTCTGCGAACAACGCCTCGGCCAGCGCGCCTTCTTCATTCAAAGCGAAGCCAACATCCGCTCCTTTGACCACGTCGAGCACTACGTCTTCCCAACCAAAGGGATTAAAGGTCACCATGGCGGCGGCAGCGAAACCCATCCCTTCCCTAAAGGTGATAAACCACTGCGCGTACTCCTCACCGGCGGCGCCTCCTGCCCCGACGGTATTATTCAACAGGTGATCACACGGATTAATGCGCTCTTCCCCGCGAACGAAATCCGTTCCATCGACGAAGTCCTCGCCGGACTAAAAAAAAGCCCGACGGCGTAAACCGTCGGGCGAAAGGAGCGAGACGCGCTTAAAACCGCGTCATAATACCCAGCTGCCAGCCAGAACTGGAGCCAAGATCAACCTTAACCGTACGGCCGGAAAGTGGATTCTGGTTATATTTACCGGATTTCTGACGATTCATACCGAAATAGAAACCAGTAGTTTCCGTGACCCAGTATTCAACATTCATATTAGCATAATAACCGGGTACAAATTTATGGGTATTATTCTGCTCAATCTCACTAAAAAGAGGAACGCTTGGCGTAGAAAAACCTGCAACAAATTCATCTACAGAAAAAATTGTTCCAATATAGGCCATGGAAAAACCTGTCCCAGCACTGACCGCCCAGCGATCATTAATACGATAGCGTAATGTTGGACCAAATCGAATATCATAATAGGCTCCTTTGATCTTCCAAATACCGTCAACATCGACTTTGGAATACTGAGTTGCGGCTTGTTGCACAGAAGTTAAATCGAGTGGAGTACTCAAACTCTTATCTGAGCCTACAACTGAAGCAACAACCGTTCCACCGCCAAACTCATCAGGAGAAAATGCGGAGATGGGATCGCCACTCTTTTGATCTAGAAGTTTCTGGTCCTGAGCATTCCCGGGTTGAAACAGCCCCAAAGAGGCGCCTCGTGGATCTAAACCGCCGTTAATCAATGAAGCATTCAATCCAGGCCCGGTACTTACCATATTATAAACATCTATTTCTTTAACCAAAGTTGACTGAACAATACGGGCATCCTGGGCTTTGATGCTTACAACACTCAGCCCTCCAGAAAAACCCCATTCCCAGCGGCCACGCTGTCCTAATTTACGCTCAAAGTTCAACTCAAACCCAGAACTGCCACTACTATTCACAACTGAAGAAGCCCCATCACTCACCACGCTGTAATCACTCATAGAAACCGTGTGCTTATTAAAATCAAACTGTGAGGAATCATCGACATTCCATCTGCGCATCTGACCTGAATTATATGGCACAAATGAACCATAATTAGCCCAAACAAAACCATCGCCATAGATACCGTCGCCCACTGTATCCTTTTGATAGGAATACACCCTAGTGCCATTCGCATCCAACTCAGTGTTTGGAGCATATGAAGCAACGGGTTTACCATCAACATCTGTAGTAACAGTGGTAGTGTAGGCGATCACCCGACCATAAAGCTTGATCAAGCCTCCCTCTAATTTAGCGTAGTCACCACTCCTCGACTTAGTGTAATCATTCGAAGTTATTAAATTACCATTAGCATCTATTTCGCCGGCAGTCGGGCCATCTGGATGAACTTGTCCGTTTGAATAAATTCGTGAACCTAATGCATCTGATCCATATTTTGGCGGAACAGCCCCTAAGTTCCCGAACGTCACCTTGGGTCCGGAGGTGAGTCGTCGCATGCCAATGGAAACGGTGTTATTCAACTGCGGAATAAACTCGACCGGGATGTCTTCCTCCTTTTCCGGGAGCTGGTCGACCGCGTAGACGGCCGTCGCGGCAAGCGACAAGAGACTGAAGGTAATGACACGGAGGCGGGAATGATTCATGTAACGCTGTTCCAAGGACGCACGGATTGAGAAATAGTTGCCAATAAACTTTCAGTGCTGCGCAAATTGCCTTCCCTTGGCAAGGGCATAGCACAAACCGAAAAAAGAAGTTGTCCGCATCGATGAAAATAGCCGCTGGCGGCAACGGGGAAATCGCATAAGCTTTCTCCTGACCTGTAGCTGCGGCAAAAGGTTGCGAAAATATTCGGCGACCGCGCGCTTCTCTTTACGCTGACGCAGATCACCGCAGCCCGCGCCGCGAACCGATCACTCGTTAAACTCGCTTGGCTTCTTCTTTGCGGCGGTTTTTTCAGCCTGCAACGTCGCAGCGAGCTTGGGGTCGCTGGCGGCCTCGCGCTCACGCAAGCGCCGTTCACGGGCTTTCAAATCCTCTTCCCGCTGTTCCAGTTCAGTTTCTTTCTCCTGCTGCTCCTGAACCTTTTCAAAAAGCTTGGTTTCGCTTTCATCGAGGAACGCCTCGCGTTCGCGCACCGCCTCGCGCTGCTCTTGCAACAGCACCTGCTGCCGCTCCACCTCGGCCTTGAGTTTTTCCAAAGCCACCTGCTCCTCTTGCGAAAGATGTCGACTATCGGCGCCGCCCGCGTGCTTTTGCTTTGCCGCGTCGACGAGCGTCTCGCGGGCCTTTAAGAGCGTTTCCAACTCAGCCAGACTGCGTTCGCGGTCGCACAGTCGCGCTTCGAGATCCTGCAAGTAGCGTTCTCGCTCTTCCAGCTTCGCCGCGAGCTGCTTCAGCGATTTCTCGAGTTCGGGCAGGGCCGCCGACACGGCCATCGGGGCTTCGCCCCACGGATTGCGCGTAGCGGAGCGAATCGCCTCGATCGCCTTCTGCGTCTCAGCCGTCGTTTCTGAAACCTCGAAGGGCGAACGCAAACGCCTACGCGGCAAGCTCAACGACATTTCGACGGCGTGCTTGGGCGGAAACTTGATCACCACGGAGGGCGGGTTCGAGGACATGGACTACCTCTTATTATCGACGCGGGGACTCTTTACTTAAACAGACCTAACAACGACGCCAACCAACCGCGCTTTTTCCCGGAAACTTCGTCATCCATCGGGGCCGCCGTCGTACGGGCCGGCGCAAACGAAACGGGTGAGCGCAGATACGGTTTCAACAGGCCAGTCACCACCGTTTCAAGAATCGGATTATTCAACACTGCCGCGATGCGACTGAGCTGCTCGCCGTCGTCGATCTGTTGCTGCAACGCCGCCAGATCCGACTGGAAAAATTCGATGTAAGCCGCCGCTTGCTGAGAAAGCAGCTGCTCGATCGCCGAGGTCTCCAAACTGGACGCATGAGCCGCCGCCGCAAGATCGCCCAAACCAAGCCGAGCGCCTAAGCGCTGTGCCAAGGACGCCTGCACTTCATCGGTCTGCGCGCGCACCGCAAGCGCGATGCCTTCGAGCAGGTGCAGCCCTTTTGCACCCGGTCGGAACGGCATGTACAACGTAAGCGTGGCCTCGTCGATGTGGGAAATCGCGTTGAGAAACGCTCGAAAATCGCCGTTCACGACCACCGTCTGCGAGAGGTTCTGCGCGAACAGCGCGAAGTCGCGCAATGTCGTCAGGTTTTCCAGATTGCAGTAGTCTCGGGTCTCCGCCAGCAGCGCCACAAGCGAAAGCGGGAAATCCTCGGCGATGCCAAGCTTCGCCATGTTCTTAAGGATCGGATTGTCCTTGTTGGCGGCTTCAGCGTTCTCGGACACCATATCACCAAACGGTTCGTCGAAAGCCTGCGTCTCGCTCAGAATCGTGATCAAGAGCTCCACGCGGCCGCGATGCGCGGCGAATTCCGGCAACGCCACGAGGTCCTCGTAGCACAAATCGATGTACTTCGACGGCTTCTCGGCAGAGCCTGCCAATGGCCAGTCAGGGCCATCGAGGTTTTGCGCCAGACTGCTCAATGACGTGTCGATCATGATGGAGGACTGGAATGCGCGGCGAACCGTATCCCAAGCCGGACGCAGCTCATCGTCAGAAGGCCCCGCGGCGGGTGAAGTCGGATTTTCTGGAGTCATGGGGTTATGAATACAAAAGTGATCAGACGTCCGGAGCGTGGTTCATCAGTTCGGCGGTGGCCTGGCGGTAATCGTGAGCGACGTTGTCCTCCTGCTGCGATTCCTGCCCGACCAGCGCGACCGGCAGACCGAGCGTGACCGCGCGACGCACCACCATGGCGTCACGCACCTGCGTGTTAAAAATCTTCGCGTTCTGCGCCACGCGCCGGGCGGTGCGATACTGGTTCATCCGCAGCTGCATTCGCATCTTCGGCACCTCGATATCAACGTTGGCCTTGATGGAGTTGAAAATCACACCGCGCACCTGGGCTGGCGGGCCCATTTCCACTTGGCGGAAACTCGCCGACAACTGGTGGAATTTACCGAGTTTCTCGATCAGCAACGTAAAACCAATCAGGCTCAGCGCGTCGGGATTGGCGGGAACGTACACTTCGTTCGAACAAAAAATGCCGCACTGCGCCGCACGCAAAATATTCGGCGGACAATCAAAGAGAATGTAATCGTAGTTGGCCTCCACCTCCGCGAGCTGCTGCTGAAAAATTGCATACGCCGGATGTTTCGGGTCGGAGTCGTATTCACTCTCCAGATCGACAAGATTAAACGCCGTCGGCACCAGATCCAGTCCGGGCAGAAGTTTCTCGCCGCTTTTCCCCTCGACCACGGAAGGGATGATTAAATCCTTCACGCGCGCCGTGCCGGGATGGAAGATCGAGTAAATCGCGCCTTCGCCCAACGCGTTGATTTTATTCCATCGCTCCAACCTCAATAACCAGATGCTAGCGTTCGACTGCGTATCAAAATCAAACAACAGCACGCGCTGCCCCTCTTGGGCCAAACACGCCGCCAAATTTACGATAAGTGAAGTCTTGCCGACACCACCCTTGTAGTTGATGAAGCTAATTTTTCGAGCCATGCAGTCGGGGGGGGAATAACTTTAAGGTGCGATAAGCTAGTGAGTTGAATTGTTTATTCGGCGCCTTCTCGCGAGACAAAAAGCGACCAAATTGCTTTTCACGAATTTTTACGTATCGGCTTGGCGAAACACATCAGCACGACCCGCTTGGCAAATTCACCCCGTTGTCACCCAACCGACGCGCAAATGACACACCCGCGGAGTCTATTCGTGCGTGATTTCGACTATTCTCAGCATTGATGACGAGCGCGACGTAACCGACCTCGTCAGCTTCCATCTCACCCGCGCCGGCTATAGCGTAATAACCGCCGCCAGCGGGCGGGAAGCCCTCGATACGATCGCGCTCCTGCACCCCGACTTGATCATCCTCGACCTGATGCTGCCCGATATCGACGGCTTCAGCATCTGCGAAATCCTACGCCGCCACGAGAAAACTGCCCGCATCCCCATCGTGATCCTCTCCGCCTGGGCCACCAACGATGCCCAACACCTCGGCCTCGAGCTCGGCGCCATCGACTACCTGACTAAACCCTTTAGCCCGAAAAAACTCGTCGAACGCGTGAAGCACCTGCTCAGTCTGCGCGAGTCAGCTTGAGTTGCACCCGGCGGTCGGTTTTCTCGCACGATGGATAAATCGCGCCTCCGCCAGGCCATCATCGCCCGCCTCACCGCCGAACTGGAAACCCAGACCCAGGCCGCGCTGACCTCACGCGAAGAAGCCACCCACGAGGAAAGCAAACCCGAAAACAAGTACGACATGCATGCGCAAGAGGCCGCCTACCTCGCCGAAGGCCAGGCCCGCCTCGCGGCCGAACTCGCCGACAGCATCAAACTCTACCAAAGCCTAGAGCTGCCCGCTTTCGCCCCCGACCAGCCCGTCGACCTCGGCGCGATCATCACCCTCGAAACCGCCGGGCGCAAAGTGCGCTACTTCCTCGGCCCGCGTAACGGCGGCCTCGAACTCACCCTCGACGACACTGAGATCACCGTCATCACGCCACAATCCCCGCTCGGCCGCCAGCTCGTCGGCCTGCGCCAAGGCGAACTTCTCAACACCCCCAAAGCGCCCCGCGCCCAGCTCCAGCGCATTTTCTCCATCGAGTAAACAGCGTCCGTTCCGCCCCTCACCGCGGCATTTCTTCCGACACGTCGAAACGCTCAAAGCGACGACCCAGCCACCAGAGCACAAAAGCCAATTCGCCCGTCAGCACCGTCGTCGCCGTGAGCGCGCTCAGCACGACCGCCAGCGCGAGCTGATCGAAAAACAATTCCAGCAATAGAAAAGGCACTGCGCCAAACATCACCGCCGGTGCCAGCGCGACGACAAAAACGACCAGATACACCACAAAAAAAATCAGCCGCTGCCCCATCACTTCCATGCCCGCCCCCGGCTGCGTCGTGGCACCGAGCCACGCTGGAAAATAAAGCGTCCCGGCAAAATTCAGCGCAAACAATAAACCCGCCAGCGGCACCACGAGCAGACCCGCGCCCGCCGCCCCCGAGGCGATCACCAGCGGGGTCAGTCCGTCTCCCGGCCGAGACAAACCAATCGCCAGCGCCATCAACCCGAGGCACGCCCATTCAAATACGCTCAGCAGCATGACTTGGCACAGCAATTCGCCCAGCACCACCTGCCAGCCACGCACCGGGTAGGACTTGAAAAGATCAAAGCGCTCCAGCATCTGCGCATGGCCGCGCCGTCCAAAAATCGGCCCAAACAAAAGCCCGTAACCGCAAAGCACACCGGCAAACACACCCACCGCCTTCAACACCGGACGGTACAGCGGATCGCGTCCCAGCCAACCTACACCCAGCGCCAGCACCACGCCGACGGCCAGCCAGTTTCGCGGATAATATAACGGCCCGGCCGAAACCAGGCTCTTCCACCAAAAAGCGGTCGAAGGCGCGCCCGTGGAAGCGAGGCGGAAGGGCTCGCGCCGCTTCTTCACTGGCGTCTGGCCACTCCACTTACCTGCACGCATGGCCACCAGCCGCTCAGCCCGTTTCCGCGACAACTCCACGGACGCCTCTTCAAACGCCACGTCCGAGCGCATCACCCAGGCAACATGCCCGGCCAGCAGCAGCAGTGCCGGCCAAAGTGCCGCCAAAAACGCCCCACCGTCGGTCGCCAGAAACGGCCGCACCGCCAGCTGAAACGGCCAGAGCAACCAGCCCAACGGCGGCACCGTCAACACCGCCCTAGCATAAGCCCACAGCGCTTCGCCATCCGCCAAATTCGCCTCGACCGGAACCGGCAGTGTGCGCCGCAAGACGAACCATGTAATAAAACCAAACACCGCCAGCGCCACCCCCACCACGACCTGCCGACGGCGCGCATCCACACCGAATTCCAGCAGCCGCTGCCGCGAAAACGACGCGCCCAGCCGGTGCAGATTAAACAACGAGAAAATCAGCCACCAGCCCGCCGCGTGAATCCAAGGCGAACCACTGAGAAAGGTCCAGCGGTTGGAAATCAAAGTAAACAGCAGCGACGAAAACAAAATGCCGAGCTGCGACTTGATCAGTTTGAAACGCACCAGCGTGCGCCGCGTCACCGGAGCCGGAAATAAAAACGCCACCTCCGCCTCAGTAAACGCTAGCGCGGCGCGGCTGCTCGGCAGTATCCACGCCACCACCACCGCGCTGAAAAAGAGTAACGCGCCCAGCGGCTCGAGCACCGTCGGCCAATCCACCGTTTCGAGCGACACGGGCGCGCCCTGCAGCGGCCGGTGCTGCGGTGTATCCACGTGGCGAAACAGGAAGAAATAAAAGTACGCCGCGCCCACCACCGCCGCGAAAAAATACTTGGGCTGACGCAGCCGCCGCAACCGCGCGAGCACCGCGTTTTTCAACGTCGTGACCTGAAGATAAAACAACGCGCTCATCATGGCTGGTCAGGCGCGCGAGCGTCACTCGGCCGAGCGACGGGCAGTGGAGGCGGCTCCGGCGGTGACGACGAAACGTCTGCCACGCTTACATTGACCGGCAGAGGCAAAGGCGGCGTGGTCCCGTCGGTCACGGTGAAAAAAATATCTTCCAAGCTCGCGTCGGCGTGAGCGGCAAAACTCCGATGCACGTCCTCCAACGAACCAGCCGCCACCTTTAAGCCGTTTTTTAGAATGAGCACATGCGTGCACACCTCCTCCAACAGGCTGAGCAGATGCGAACTGAGAATGAGCGCCGCACCTTCGCGCGCCAGCCGCCGCATCGTCTCCTTCATGCTGCGGATGCCCGCAGGATCGAGTCCGGTCAGCGGTTCATCGAACAGCACGACTTCGGGCGCGTGCAACAGGCCGCAGGCGAGCGTAAGTTTTTGTTTCATGCCACGAGAAAGTTCGCCCGGCATGGCGTCGGCTTTGTCGGCAATCGCGAGTTGTTGCAGCAGCGCCCGGCCGCGTGGTTCGAAATCCGCCACTTGATACACACGAGCCGTGAAAACCAGGTGCTGCCACACGCTCAGATTATCAAAAAGACGCGGTTCATCGGGAAAAAACGCCATCCTCCGCTTGGCCGCCACCGGATCGGTCGCCAGATCGCAGCCACCGAGGCGGATCGTGCCTCGCGTCGGGGGAATAATGCCGGTGAGGCAGCGCAACGTGGTGGTTTTGCCCGCGCCATTTGGTCCGAGCAGGCCCAGCACCTCGCCCGGCCGCACAGTGAAGGAAAGGTCGTTCACCGCCGTGAATTCGCCGTAGCATTTCGTCAGCCCGGAAACTTCGATCATCGCCCGACAGTGGTTTTTCGCCATCCACGCGCAAGCCTTGCGACACATCTCCCGGGCGTCGGCGAACAGCCATCCGGCCCACCGAACGCCTGCAACCGAGATCGTGGTCGCGAGACACATTTCAAGTGAACGCATTTCGGTACTTGCGGGAGCGCGGGTTTTCTTTCAACTTGCGCCCTCCTTGTCGCGGCGCGGTAGCCAAGTGGTAAGGCCGAGGTCTGCAAAACCTCTATGCGTCGGTTCAATTCCGACCCGCGCCTCCAATTTATTAAGCCGCTAGTCTCACGAGAGATAGCGGTTTTTTAATTTCTGGAGTATGACTGGTAGATTAAACCATCAAGCGCCTGCCTTTTTTCTCCAAGCAGAGCTTTAAAATTTACCAGACATGCACTTAACCACCTGCTGAACTTAGATTCATGAAGCCATTTCTATTCTTCTTCACCATCGGGATGCTCATCGGGTTTGTCGGCTGTTCGACACCTTCCACGCCACAGGTCGAGGCGCCGGCGATCATCTCGCGCGCCGAGTGGAAAGCCGTTCCACCCAATCTCAACGCGACCAACGAAACGGGTCTCTACGACCAGCAGACCAATCCGGGTGGCTGGAAAGTGTATGCCGAGCCTTTGGCGAAGGTGCTGCGAACGGTCGTCATTCACCACTCGGCCCTGCCGCCCACCGAAGGCCCGTTGCAAATCCAACGCCTGCACATGCGGGAGCGTGGCTACGCCGACATCGGCTACCATTTCCTGATCGATCCGGAAGGACGGATTTACGAGGGGCGCAGCCTCTCCGTCCGCGGAGCGCACACCGCCGAGCACAATACCGGCACGGTCGGCATCGTGCTGCTGGGCAACTTCGACGAAAGCCGCCCGGCGGAAAAACAATTAGAAAGCGCCAAGACCCTGCTGCGTTATCTCGTCTCAAAGTACAAAATCACGCACCTAGCTGGACACAGGGATTTTGTCCTCGGGAAAACGACCTGCCCTGGCCGCTACGTGGAGGACATCGTCTGGGAATGGGCGGGCGAACTCGATTTGACCTTCGGCACAGCCGGCTATGCGCATCCAAACCAGCCCGCCAAAACAGTGAAGTAATAACTATAGCCGCTTCAGTCTCGCGAAATGTATTGAGTGAGGCGAGGCGCCTCTGCCGAGCCGATTCAAACGCGGCTCACCGGGACAGTGACGGATTTTCGCTGATGACGCTTCGCGTAGGCAGCGAGCTTGCTCGCGCTTTGCCCGAAGCGGGCCCGATGCGCGCCCGCAAGCGGGCGGCCTACACGGCTACCGTTTGATTTAAAATGGCTCTCGGTTGATGATCACTGCTGGCCGGGAAGGTTCGTCCTTCCCTCGGCCAGCCAGAGAGGGCCAGGCCAAACCCGATCCTGGCTATGGTCGGCCGTTGTATAAAGCCGAGCAACCGAAGCCGCCCACTTGCATCTCGGCGTGGGCTTTGTCGGTTATATCAAGAGCCCGGAGCTTTTACATCAAAGCCAAGCCCGGCGAAATCCTTACAGAAGAGAACGAAGGCAACGAAGACACGGCACATTCACGTTCAGCCTTGAGCGCGCCCCTCCTGAAAACCAGAATCGCTTCGTTCTCTTCGTTACCTTCTGTGAAAAATGCAGAAGCTCAGGGCGTTTGGAATTATGGCATTAAAAGTAAAATTGTAGCCGTTTTGGGAAGGGCGTACCGAGCGAAGCGACAGTCCATCACCGTCCCCAGTAAGAGCCGCGGTTTGGCGGGGACGCCTCCCCTGCCCAATACGTTTCGCGAGACTGACGCAGCTGCGGTTTTATTAAACGGCCCTATTCCGAAGACGCCGGACTTCATGCTTTGCTTTTTTCTCCTCTAACCGCTCGACGAACGGTGCGTGAAAATCACACGGCCTTCAGCGACAACCACAGCCATTCGGGTTTGCCCCCCGTGTAACTCGTTGCACTGAATCTTTGATCAGGTCGTTGCTGGAACGTTTTTTAAATAAGTGCCTTGTTGCGCCGATATGAGTAATCACGTCGTTTTTCGGCAGCATCACCTTCCATGGCTTTTAGCTTTATCCAACTTGCAACATTTCGGCTTTTTTTTGTTTGGCGTCATCTTCTGCTTGTACCTACCTGGCTGTTTCTTGGGGCATATTTCACACGAGGTGAAGTAACGGTTTCGGCTGCGTCAGCCGAGCCCGAGGCGCACGCGCTCGCTACGATCACCGACTTCAAGCAGCTGGCGGAGATCACAGGGCCGAGCCGCGATTTACCGCACCCCGTGCGTGTCGTGCTGGATATCGATTTTTATGATTCGAAATGGAAGGCCCTGATCGCGCGGTGTAATGGCACATCGTATTTTGTGGCTCCGGGGGACTCGGTTTTGCCCCTTGAGGTGGATCATCGTTATCTTGTTGAAGGCACGCTGATACCGTCGCGAAAAATTGAAGCCATCGGGCTGCGTTTTACACCGCTACCCGACGCAGCGGTGCTGCCGACGATCGATCTGATCGGCAAGACCTTCGATCCTCTTGCTTACACAAACCTGAGGCCGCGCCTTCGAGTGCAGGGTTATGTAGATGCGGTTTACGCATTTGATGCCGGGTACACCTGCTTAAGAACGTTTAGTACGGATACGTTCTTTACCTGTATCGTTGCTCGTCCGCTGGCAGAGATGGAGGTATACCTGCACAAGTTGATTCGCTTCGAGGGCTTGGTGGCCATCAGGAAACCCCAAGATATGCAGCCGCTCCGGGTCGACCTTTACGGTCAGTGTTCACCTCCTCTTATCGTGTTGGGCGACCTCAAAGATGAACCCGCTTTCCAGATCGAACGCACCCCCATCGATCAACTTCCTAAACATCGTGATGGTAAACCAGTAAAAATATCGGGCGTGATTCATTCGGGTGCCCGGAACAGCTACGTCACGATTCGTGATGAGACGGGACTCGCCAAGGTATTGACCGGGCAGTACCTGGGCCGAAAGGGGGATCCTTTCGAGGCGATTGGCATCCCTGATGTAGCCGGACAAGAGATTATCCTGCGCGATGGTTTTATTCGTAAGGGAAGCATTGATAGCGAGATGATCGAAAATTCGACGCTGCGTCTCGCCGATCTTGTGGTGAACCTCAGTCGTGAGCAAGCCGCCGAGGGGCGCCCCGTTAAGATCACGGGGGTCGTGACGTGGGAAGATCGCAACGAGAGGTTTTTCTATGTGCAAGATGTCAGTGCCGGGGTTCGGGTTTTACTGCCGCCAGGAGTGAGTCCACGTGATTTTTTGTTTTCGAGTTTTATCTCAATCACGGGGGTGACGGCTGCCGGGCGCTTCACACCTGAAATTATTGCCACCGATATCCAGAAGCTCAATTCGATCGAGCCTCCTTTAGGTCGTGTCATCACCTATGAGCAAGCGGCCAGTGGCGTAGAAGATGGGCAGAGGGTGGAACTGACTGGTTATCTTCGCGATGCGGTCCAGACTCTGACCAAAACCATTCTTTATCTCACCACGGGCTCAGGCGAATTTACCGCACGACTACCAGCGACCAATCATTTTGCCCGACAGATCGGCGCCCTCGTCTCCATTCGAGGGGTTTGCCAAGTCGAAACCAACGACAAGGGGGAATCGACCGGCTTTACGCTCTTGGCGGTCCATGCACCACAAGTCATCACTTTGGACCCAGCACCGGCCGATCTCTTCGCCGCGCCTGAGCGAACCATCGCGAGCTTGTGCAGCCTCAATCCGTTGCGTTCACTCCTCCGGCGAATTCGTGTCACCGGGCAGGTGGTTCATTTTATTCCGGGGCGTTATCTGTACGTTCAGAATGGTTCGTCGGGTATGCTGGCGCTCACCCGCAGCAAGGAACCACTCAAGCCAGGCGATCAGGTTGAACTGGTTGGCATTTTCGGGCGCGAGGGCAACCGACCGATTCTCCGGGATACAACCTACCGCCGTAGAGAAGGAAGTACCCAACTCGTACCCAAAATGCTGGGGTCAGATTATACGATTCAAGATAGCTTCGACGCCTGTTTCGTCCAAGTCACCGGCCGCCTTCTTGAGGCCGGAAAGAGAGATGGTAGCCTGCGTTTTCTTGTCCAAACCGAGCACGACTCCTTTGAAGCGATTCTTGAAGACGCAGACAGGGAGCTGCCTCCCGCCGGAGCAAAAATCCGTCTCTCAGGTGTGTATCAGATCGAGTACGACAAATACCGCCAAACGCGAGGATTCCGCCTCTTGCTGCGTTCACCCGCTGACCTCGAAATACTAACCACGCCCTCCTGGTGGACCGCCAGCCGTGCGCTCTACATCGTCGCCCTGCTCGTCGGCTGCGTCGTCTTGGTGTTTGTCTGGGTCACGATCCTCCGTCGCCGAGTGACCCATCAAACCGACTTGATCCGTCGCCAACTCGAAAAAGGAGCGCTCCTCGAAGCGCAGAACCGCGACATCATCGACAACGCCAGCGACTTCATTTTCACCCTCGATGAGCAAGGCCGCATCACGTCGTTCAACCCTGCGGGCGAACGCCTGACCGGTTTGAGGCGTGACCAAGCCCTAGGCCGTCCGCTTTCCGATCTACTCGTCCCAGGCGCTTCCGACGAGGTTCAACCGATTTTCGGTCTGCATTCGGAAAACGATCAAGCCGTTACCTGCCAAACCCGTTTCAAGACGGTGGAGGGGCAACTCATCTGGGTCGAAATTTGCGCCCGTGCCCATCATCACCCCGACCGCCCGCACGGGATCCTAGCGGCAGCGCGCGATATCTCAGATCGCAAACTCATCGAAGAAGAACTGCTGCGTGCGCGCGACGCGGCGGAGGCCAACACCCGGGCCAAGTCCGCCTTCCTGGCCAACATGAGCCACGAAATCCGCACGCCGATGAATGGCGTCATCGGCATGACCAATCTCCTCTTAGACGACCATGGGCTCTCCGACCGGCATCGCGATTTTGCCGAGACGATCCGCAACTCCGCGGAATCGCTGCTCACCGTGCTCAACGACATTCTCGACTTTTCCAAAATCGAAGCCGGCAAACTTCAGATCGAGACGATCGACTTCGATCTGCATGAAACCGTGGAAACGACGCTCGAACTGCTCGCCGCGCGCGCCGCGGACAAAGGACTGGAGCTCGTCTCCTTTCTGCCGATCGATCTGCCCTGCGCGATCCGCGGCGACCCCGGCCGCTTGCGGCAAGTTCTGCTCAACCTCATCGGCAACGGCCTCAAGTTCACCGAAAAAGGCGAAGTCCTCGTCTCGGTCACCTGCGAACGTGAAAGTGCGATCGACGTTGTGCTGCGCTTTGAGGTCACCGACACCGGCGCTGGACTCGACCGCGAGACGCAGGCCCGGCTCTTCCAGCCCTTTATCCAAGCAGATGATTCAACCACGCGGAAATTTGGCGGTACAGGCCTCGGCCTCGCGATCAGCAAACAAATCGTGCATCTTATGCACGGTCAGATCGGCGTACAAAGCTCGCCCGGTCAGGGCGCCACGTTCTGGTTCACCGTACGCCTCGATAAACAGCTCCAGGCAGCCGCCGTGCGTGTACCATCGATTCCCCTCAGTGTGCTCGCCAGTCGACGAGCGCTCATTGTCGATGACAATGCCAGTAACCGAAAAATCCTTGAGAACTACTGCGTTGCTTGGGGCTTACGCACCACCTCCGCGATGGATGCGGCGCAGGCTTTAGCAGCTTTGGATCAAGCCATGACGGAGGGCGCCCCGTTTGATTTTGTCCTGACGGATTATCAAATGCCCGAGGTGGACGGGATCATGCTAGCAAGCGCGATTCAGCAGAAAAAGAGCTTGGCGGGTGTGCGCGTGATCCTGCTTTCCTCGTGGGATCGGCGCTTCAGTCACGAAGAACTCAACGCTTGCGGCATTGCGCGCATGCTCAACAAGCCTCTTCGCCGACACGATTTGTTAGAGGCTATGCTTTGCGGCGAGCGGGCGGGCAAAGCCGGTCAGAGCTTCAGTGCAAAAGCGCAAAGCCCTGCCCAGTCGACTTCCGTGCCGAGCGCACGGAACCGACCTTTGCGCGTCTTGGTGGCGGAGGATAACATCGTCAACCAACGGGTTGCCTCCCTCCAACTCAGGAAGCTCGGGCATACAATCGAAATCGCGGCGAACGGACTTGAGGTGCTGCAGGCCCTCGAAACCCGAACCTTTGATGTTATTCTGATGGATTGCCAGATGCCCGAGATGGACGGCTATGAAGCCTCTCGCCGCATACGACAGAACGCCTCCTTTGCGGGCATCCGCATCATAGCGATGACGGCCAACGCCATGCAAGGCGACCGCGAGCGTTGTCTTGAAGCGGGCATGGATGACTACGTGAGTAAGCCGACCCATCTCGCCAATCTGCAAGCCGCGCTCGAACGCGTTTTGCCCAACGTCAGCGCCGCCCGCCCCCCCGTACATAGTTAAGAAGGCATATAGAGTCGGAATATATATAAAAGGGGCGCTGCCCGGTGGTCGGCCAAAGGCCAAAACCACCAGACAGCACCCCATGATTATTTGCTACTGATTTTCTTAGCAGCCGTAGAATTTCATGGCCACTGAATGAGTTGGTGCGGCGTCAGTCAGCCTTCAACAACGCAAACCCACGCTGAACAACACCGTTTCGGCTCGCCTCTGTATCGAGAAGAAGCAAGCGGCCATCGCGGAGAAAGGTCATCCCTGTCGGGTAATATTTGACATCATTCACCTTGAAGGAGGTGTCCATTTTACCATCGGTATTGAGGCGTACATACTGGTCACAATAAACACCATTGTAGGAACCGAGCCCTCCATAAACAACGATCTGCCCGTTGGCCTGAACCGCCATGAGTTCCACGGGATATTCAAATCCGGTACCAGGATTAAACGTAGTATCCAACTTTCCATCTGCTTTCAGACGGGCAATTTTATTGCGCGATACACCGGCGAACGAGCTGAAGGCGCCACCGACCATCACTCGACCATCGGCTTGGACGACTGCTGTTCTGATTTGATCATCAAACTCACTGGAATCAAAGGCCGTGTCGCGCGTCAAATTCACCGTCGTGCGCTCGAGTTTTAATTTTGAACTGCCACTGATAATCATACGCCCATCAGACTGCATCGAGAGGGCGGTGAAGGAATCAGAAAGACCATACCGTGAATCAGGAGTGAAAGCCGTGTCTTTCGTTCCATTTGCCAGCAGTCGTATCGCGCAAGGGACCGAGGGACTATTCGGATTTGTGCTAATATAACCCGTTACAATGAGCCGACCGTCCGGCAGTAGGACAAAATTATCAAAGCCAGTCAGTCGGATGCCGGCATAGGTCTTGTCCTCGGTTCCATCTGCGTTCAAGCGCTCGATTTTAGTGGCATTATTAGGATCGGAAGCAATGGGATTCATGCGCGCTACAATGAGTTTACCATCCGATTGTGCGGCCAATTTTCCTATCGAACCAGTATACTTCGCTGCTAGTTTGAAGGTAGAATCAAGCGTACCGTTTGCATTAAAGCGCGCGATGCCATTGCACGCGTTGCCGTTCACCCGGTCGAATCCACCAGCAAGAACGAGTTTCCCCTGAGATTCGATCACGTCATACGCGCCTTCCACTACACCGAGATGGCGGGTGGCGAGAGAAAGATCAACGGTCCCATTCGCCTTCACGCGTGTGAGGCCGCTGCCAACTGCGCCTTTCGGGCCATTATAATTGCCGCCGAAAACTACGTTCCCCGCCGAGCGTACGATAATCGAGGATACACCGTCTTTGAAGATAGGATCAGCCACGAAAGCTGCGTCGAGAAGACCACTCACATTTAAGCGAACGGCTCCATTGCAGGATTTGCCATTGTAATTAGAAAATGTGCCTGCCACGACGAAGCTACCATCGCTTTGCACACCGATCGCCTTTACACTGCTAGCTGCATTTGCGGTAAAGCCGCTGCCTGTATTCAGTGTTGTATCACGCGTGCCATTGGCATTCAGGCGCAAGAGCTTTGCTCCGAAGCTACCACCGACGAGCGTTCGTCCATCCGCTTGCAGTGCGATCGTCTCAATCGTGCCATCGAGATAGAAGTTTTGATCAAAGGTTGTATCCAGCGTGCCGTTGGTGTTCAGCCGGATTACTCGATCACGGGCGGTGCTACCGGCAGGTTTTTCCATGCTGCCAGCAATGAGAATGCTTCCGTTGGGCTGTATTAGAATTTTAGATATAGAAACCGCCTTCACTCCATACGCCGGCTTGAATGTTGTATCTACGGTGCCATCCTTTTTTAGCCGGACGAGTCGGTCGCAAGCTGTTCCTTTGTAGGTATTGAATGCGCCGCCGACGACGATCATGCCCGACGAATCGATGGCGAGCGAGCGCACTCGCCCATTGAATTGCCCACCTTGGGCGAAGGTACTATCTGTTTCACCATTAAGGAGCCAGCGTGTGATACCTGAATAAGTAGAATATCCGCCATTATTGTTTGGCACCGTAAACGTGCCTGCGAGTACGACGAGGCCGTCCGCTTGTACACCGACTGCCTCGGTTTTTACATTATTCGGAGCATCAGGTCTTTGCGGTTTAAAAAAATTAAACAACGAATCGTCAGCGCCAAATTTGGCTACGTCGAAGCGGACTTCTCCGTCGTTACCATAATACTCACCTGCGACAACAAAGCCGCCACCAGGGGCGGGTGCTGAAGCCACGATGCGACCGCTTCCGCCCAATTGAGGAGCGAAGCTTTCATCCAGGTGAAAGACCGCGTTGGGTGTTGCTGCTGAGACCCACGTTTGGGCACTAAAAGTTAAAGCTGTAAGGCCTGTGATGAGACGAAGGAATCGAGTTATTCCTCCGATATAATATAAAGAATTCATAGGATCATTGATTTACATTAACAAACGAACCGATAGGGCTGGGGAAACCAAGAATCCGAAGAAGACAAAGAACGACTACATGAATAGCCAAAGGCTAATCACGGGAAGCGGATATGACTATCGAGTTTGAGCAGTCAAGCATTATACTAATAAAATGCCGAGCAATCTGTATCAGGCCTTTGGTTACTGTAATTCAGCCTTGCTCAGGAGGCAAACCCTTGGGGCGGATTTAACCAAAATGACACCATTTTATGCCACAGTTCTCCCGATTCGCACGGATTATCAGTTCATTATAGTATTTCATACTTTCATCTCGCGAGTAACCTACAAATCTCGTAGATGCCTACTTCTTGATTCTTCCGGTTTCTTGATGGCCAGCCCCACCCTGTGTGCGGCGACGCTAGTTGGGGCGTCTTCATTTTCCTGCCACGTCCTACCCCAAGCCTCGGTGCCGGGCGCGAATACACGTTCATTACACTAGAAGAACGCAACCTGAGATTCATCGAGGA
>Ga0209181_10001648_pt1 | contig 38347 bp, 38 predicted proteins | sample MAT05_FD_187208 | JGI IMG/M metagenome (GOLD analysis project Ga0209181, IMG submission 187208) | Freshwater microbial communities from Lake Fryxell liftoff mats and glacier meltwater in Antarctica - MAT-05 (SPAdes) (version 2) | ecosystem: Environmental > Aquatic > Freshwater > Ice > Liftoff... | reverse complement strand
CTCGGTCAGGTCGTAGGTGACCTTGACCGGAAGGCCGTCCTCGACGGTACGGCTGATAAGCCCGGCGGTTTCCAGCTCCCGGAGCCGGCGGGACAACAGCCGGTCGGAAAGGCCGGGGACAGCCCGCTTGAGGTCGGCGAAACGCATCGGGCCGTCGTCCAGCGCCCAGATGATCGCGCCACTCCAGCGCTTGCCGATCAGTTCGATCGCCGCGTGAAAATGGGGGCAGACCTCGGTCAGCGCTGACTGCGCCGCCCGATGCTCCGCCACGCCGGTATCAAGAATAGTGCCGGTCAAGGTGCTTCAGAGCTTACAAAACGGGTCGGTCCGGCTTGCGACCTAGCGGGCGCACGGACTGGTGTCGACCTCGCCCGAAGCCCCGGCAACGATCCGGCGCACGACCGGGTTGGGGATGGCGAGGCCACCCGGTGGACCCTCGGTGGTCGAGGCGAAAACCGTTCCCAGAACGCGTCCTTGGCGGTCGAGGATCGGCCCTCCCGAATTGCCGTGCCGGACCCTGCCGCGCAGGGTCAGCATCTCACGCTCGAACGGACCCGATCCGTAGGCGTCCTGCCCTAAGACCCGGCGGGTCTCCCCCGCGCGGGCCGGTGAGATAGTCAGCGGACCGTCGTTCGGATAGCCGACCACAGCCGCTCCGGCTCCTTGCCGGGCGCCGGCCAGCATCGGCAGTACAGGGAGGTCCACCGGCGCCGAGAGAACCGAGATGTCGTTTCGCGGGTTGTAGGCGATCGGCGTGGCATCAACCACCTGACCGTCGTTCGTCTCGACCCTGGTATCGCTCTGACCGGCGACGACATGGGCGTTGGTGACGATCGTGCCCGGCGCGATCACCCAGCCGGAGCCCATCACACCTACGCCGCAGGCCGTTCCGGCCACCTTGACCACGGAGGCGCTGGCGTCCCTGACCAGGGGCGTAGCGCCGGCGCCGGCGTCCGGCGCCGCAATCCCACCCGGAGAGGTGGCGAAGGCGGGCAGTGGCCCGATCCGGTGAAGAGCCTGGATCAGCGGACCGGAAGGAGGCATGAAATCGTTTATCCCGCTGAGCAGCAGCGAGCGCTGGACGTCGCGCCGCATGCTCTCAGCGCCAGGCAGGTAGAGCACCACCGCTCCCAGGACCCAGATCATCCCGAGGGCCAGCGCCGACATCAGCAATGCCCCGCCGATCCCGTCGACAACCTCGCCGAACGGTCCACGAACGGCGGCGGCGCGAAGGTTTGCCCCGACCGAAGTCGACACTGCCAACGCCAGCGAGCCGAAGAGCACGGCCCCGAGCAGGGCGAGCATCGGGGCGTAGGGGGAGTTGGATCCATTCTCGAGAATCACCGGGGCCAGGCGGGAACCGAGAGCCGCGCCGACAACAAGCCCTGCAAGCCCCAGCAATCCGACAATCAGACCCTGCCGGAACCCCCAAAGGGCGAGCAGGAAGGTGAAGACAGCTATGGCCCAGTCGACTACGGTCACACGACCAATCTAAAGACCGGCCCCTACCGGTAGATTTCAGAAGTTATGAGTACGGGCCCTACACGGATGGAAAGGCAGCAGCGGCTCAAGACGCGCGCCCTGCCCCTGATCGGGATCGCGCTGGTCTCCTTCATCGTCGGAGCAGTAAGCGGCTGCCCCGGAAACCCCCATCGCGACGCCGCCGAGCGTTATCTCCTGGCCTGGCAATCCAAAGACTATGCAGCGATGCACAGCGAACTCAGCACCGTCTCGCAGGAGGCCGTTCCGCTGGAACGCTTCACCGAGCGCTACGAGGAGGCCGAAAGCCTGGCGACGCTTCAGGGAATCGAGCCGGAAGAGCCGGAGGGCGATGAAACGACTGTGGTGATCCCCGTGACCGCCTCGACGCTGGCCTTCGACCAGGTCGGGCAGCCGATGAAGTTCACCTTCGGAGAGGACGGCATCGCCTGGCAAAGCGGACTGCTCTTCCCCGGCCTCGAAGAAGGGGAGAAACTGGACCGCTCGACCAGGCTTCCGGGCCGGGCCTCAATCCTCGCCAAGGACGGTCAGGTCATGGCTGAAGGGCCCTCTCTTGCCCGCTCCTATCCGCTCGGGGACTCGATGATCGACGTCACGGGCACGGTCGGCGCCACCACTGAGAGGCTCGAACCAGCCGAGATCGCGACCGGATTCTCCGAGGGTGAACCGATCGGCCTCAGCGGGATCGAACTCGCCTACAACTCCCGGCTGGCGGGAAAGCCCGGAGGAACCCTGAGCGCCGTGCCCATGGATGAAGTCGACGGTGGCGAAAGCCGCGTTCTCGGCGAAGGCGAGCCGAAAGCGGCCGCACCGCTGAGGACGACGATTGACCCGGTTCTGCAGGAGGCCTCGGTTGCGGCGCTTGCCGGTCAACTCGGCGGCGTGGCGGTGATCGACGCGAAGAGGGGCAGCATCCGGGCGCTGGCCGGCCAGGCGTTTTCGGTACTCCAGCCCCCGGGCTCGACGATGAAGATCATCACCGCCACCTCAGCCCTCCAGACAGGCAAGGCGACGCTCGACAGCCAGTACGAGTACGCGACCTCCGGCGTAGCCGACGGGAGGGAGATCGAAAACGCCTACGACGAGGTCTGCGGCGGCAGCTTCGTCGAGAGCTTCGCCGACTCATGCAATTCGGTCTTCGCGCCGCTCGGTATGGAGATCGGAGAGCAGCAGCTGACCGAGACCGCCGAGGCCTTCGGCTTCAACAAGGTCCCGGCGATCTACGACGAAGCGGGCACCGAGGCGGTCGACCCGCCGGTTCCCACCATCCCCCAGCCGGGTGATTACAACAACGAACTGGGGGTCAGCGCGATCGGCCAGGGCAAGGTCCAGGCGACACCGCTGCTGCTGGCGAGCGTCGCCCAGGCAATCGCCAACGGCGGTCTGAGCATGCCGACCCCGATCGTCGTCGACCGGGCCCTGCGGCCGGATGCGGAGCCGGTCCGGGTGACCGACGCCAAAACGGCGAACCTGGTCACCGAGGCGATGGTCGCCGTGGTGACTTCAGGCACGGGAATTGCGGGAGCCATTCCCGAGGCCCAGGTTGCCGGCAAGACCGGCACCGCCGAGGTCGGCCTTCGTGGAGGCGGCGCGGTGGACGAAGAAGGAAACCCCGAACTGATCGAGGACGCCTGGTTCTCGGCCTTCGCCCCGGCCGATGACGCAAAGCTCGCGATCGGCGTGATGCTGATCGATGCCTCGGCCGGCGGCGGCACCGTTGCTGCCCCGATCGCCAGCCAGATCCTCTCGGCCGGACTCTAGGAGCGCTCAGCTCGGCTCCGCGGCCGCCGGCGGACGCGGTGGAGTGCCCAGGCCGACGGCGACCAGAGCGGTGACACCGCCGACGGTCAGCAGTACTCCCCCGGCCACAGGGATGACGAGCTCGAGCCCGAAACCGATCAGGCAAAGCAGGGCGGCGATTGCCAGCGCGGACCACCACTGCTCCAGGTACGGCCCGCTTTGTCTGGCTTCAGGGGCCGAGATGATCACTCCGAGCACCATCAGCAACGCCCCTGCGGCGGCAAGTGGAAGCCAGATCGGCGAAAGCAGGGCCAGAAGGGCGCCGAAGCCGACGGTGAGCTGACCCACCGAACCGGCGGTCAGCTGATTGGACGAAAGACCCCTAGAGGTCGAGCTCAACTGCAGCCCGCTCTTCTTCACCCTTGAGTTCAAGCTCGACGGGGCGCAGTTCAAGCACTTCGTCCGCCACCTTGAACAGCAGCATCGAAGCCTGAATCGGTCCGACCTGCGCGGACGAATCTATTTCGGGGAGCTCGTCACCCGGATCGAGCATGGCGCCCTTCGGCAGGGCGTAAATCGAGTCGCTCTCGATGCTCTCGTGGCGGCGACCGGAAGTGTCGACGATTTCGAAGGTTTCCGGGACAGCGTGGGCGACATCATCAATGTTCGCGACCTTGACGAAGACGCCGATGTAGGTCTCACCCGGCTTCGGCGGCGGCTGGCCCACGAGGTACTCGCGGTCCTCTACATCGAAGCGGTTCAGGGGGCGGGTGAAGAGCACGTTGTATTCGAACGGATCGACCTCGACCGGCTCACCTTCGATCACCACCTCTATCGCCTCTTTACCGCCGGCGGCATCAGCGCCCTTGCCGACTCCGGCCTGGTCGACATTTTCGTCAGCACCGCATGCCGCCAGCGCAAAACCGAAGAAGGCGATGCTCAGGGCTGCCAGTAAGGAGCGAATCGATCTGCTGCTGAGAAGAGTTTCCATCGGCCTTGGAGTTTATTGGTCCGAAAGGACTAGAGGACGCCGGTCTCGTAGCGGTTGCCCCCGGCGACGGTGATGTCATCGCTTTCCATCCGTTCGGCTTCGACCATGTCGCGGAGCCTCCTGACCGCGTGGCGGAGCTGACGGCCGTACCAGCGGGATCCGCCCGTCAGGCGGTGAAAGTGGCGGTAGAAACCATGCGGATCGACCCAGTACGTCAGCCTCACCACACTGACACCGTTCGTGGCCTCGGTGATCTCCCACTCGGTCCCGGTGATGTTCCGGTTCAGCCTGCCGGTGGCACCGCGCTCGGATATGCGCCGGGGCGGGTCGACCGCAAAAATAGTGGTATCAACCCATGCCGAACGGCGCTTGAAACGGAACCGGGCTCCGGCCCCTACTCCGCGGGTGTCGAGCCTGAGCAACCGGAACTCCGAGATCGAGTTGCCGAAGATCTTCGGCCGGGTGGCGATGTCGAGCAGGTACTCGTAGATCACCTCGCGCGGCGCATCGATCTCGATTTCGGCGTAGAGCGGACCCATCGAGACCCGATTCTACGGGCTCGGGCCCCCCGCCGGGCAGGCGATGGCACGGGTAGGGTGTTGCCCGTGGCAATCACGATCGCGATCCTCTCCCAGAAGGGCGGCACCGGCAAGACGACGCTGACCCGCTCGCTGGCCGACGGCCTCACCCGGGCCGGCCTGAACACGCTGGCGATAGACAGTGACCCCCAAGGCAACCTTTCCGAGTACTTCGGAGTGCCCGCGGAGGCCTTTCCGACCCTGGGCGAGGTCCTGGCCGGACGGGAGAAGGCAATGGACGCGATCCATAGCGGGGTCATCCCGGCGAACCTCGGACTGGCCGAGGCCGAGCTGATGCTGGCCGGCAAGATAGGCCGCGAGCTGACTCTGCGCAGCGCTCTCCGGGAGCCCAAGCGGCACTTCGACGTGATCCTGATCGACTGCCCGCCGACGCTCGGCCTGCTCACCGTGAACGCCCTCGTCGCCGCCGACCGGGCGATCCTTTCGACTGAGGCCGAGCACTTCTCCGAGCAGGGTGCAGAGCAGGCGATGGAGGTGATCGGACTGGCGAAGGAGAACCTCAATCCCGACCTCGAACTGCTCGGGATCATGCTCAACATCGCCGACATGCGGACCCGGCACGCGCGCACGACCCTCGAGATGCTTCGGAAGGAGTTCGGCGACCGGGTCTTCGAGACCGTGATCCGGCGCTCGATCGTCTACCCCGAGTCGGCCCGCGCCGGCAAGCCGATCTACGAGTACCAGAAGCGCAAGGGGCTCGACTACGCACGCCTCACAGTCGAAGTACTCGAGCGCCTGGGCCTGTCCGGTCCACTGGAAAAAGCCCGTGGGACCGTCAAGGAGCTCGAGCCGAAAGACAGCTAACGGGCGCCCTGGATCAACGGGCGCCCCGGGGAGTGCCTGACCCCGCCCGGCAACTCAGGCGGGTCCGAGCAGTGCGGCCCAGACGAGCCCGCCGGAGATCGCCAGGAACGAGATGACCGAGAAGACGCGGTACCAGAGCTTCTTGTCGAAGTCCGGGTCGAAGGCGAGCGGAACGAAAAGCAGCGGGTTGAAGATCGTGCCGAAGATCAGCATCGCCTGAAGCACCGGCGGCGGATCGGGCACCACCAGACCGACCGCGACCAGAATCAGGCCCATGAGCAAGAAGTCCAGATGCACCTGCAGTATCCGGTGGGTCCGCACGACGCCGATCCGCTTGAGCCATTCCGGCTTCTGCTCCCGGATCACCATCAGCCACCCGAGCATTGCCCCGATCGCGATCTCGACAAGTCCGATCTGAAGCAGCAGGTCCACTGCTTCAGAGCTCCGGCACGTCGGCGCCGAGCGGGCTGAACCCGACCCGCCGGACCTCGGCCCAGCCGTCGCAACGTTTCTTGAGCGCGGCGGACACCATGCCGGTCTCCTGCCATCCGGTCCAGACCAGGACGGTCGGACCCGCGCCCGAGATCGTCGCGCCGATGGCACCCATTGAGCGGGCTGCCTCGACTATCTCCATCGACTTTGGAAAAAGGTGGCGGCGGCGGTCCTGGTGGATCCTGTCGCGGATGCCCAAAGCGATCAGGTCGAAATCACCGCTGCTGAGTCCGAGCGCGAGGTGTGCGGCGGCTGAAGTGTTTGCGACCGCCTCGGAGAGCGGGATCTGGTCGGGGATGGCCCCTCGTGCGTGCTCGGTCGAAACCTTCTCGTTCGGGATCACGAGGATGCCCTCGAGGCCCTCGGGGGACTCGATCCTCGTCGCGACCAGGTCCTGCCCGCTGCCCGAACAGACGACGAAGCCGCCAAAGATGGACGCTGCGACGTTGTCGGGATGGCCCTCGAGGTGGCTCGCCCGCTGCAACAGCTCACCTGACTCGATCCCGAGCTCGTACATGTGGTCGGCGGCGGTCAGGCCGGCGACGATCGCCGCCGCGCTCGAGCCCATGCCGCGGGCGAGCGGAATGTCGCCACCGACCCGGAAGGAAAGCCCGTCGGCCGGGTGCAGCGTCTCGAAAGCCCGGACCACCAGGTTGTCGCGACCGGTCGAAACGTCGAGGCCACACTCGACCGAAAAGGAGCCGGTCTCGCTTACCTCGAGCTCCAGGTAGATGTCCAGCGCAGCGGCCATCGTGTCGTAACCCGGTCCGAGGTTTGCGGACGAGGCCGGTACCCGGACGAGTCGGTGGCGGTCGGTCACGGGTCGAAAGGTATTGCCTTGCGGCGCGGCGCGGCTTGGCGACCACGCCAGGGTCTGGCGGACCGGGCGTAGAGTGGGCGACAACGGAAATCGGTTTCCCGGAAATCGTGCTGAGCATCGGACTGTTGCTGATCGTCGTTTCCGGGCTCTCGGGACTGGCCCATGGCACCCTCGGAGCGCGCTGGATGAAGAAACGGCTGGGCACGAATACGCGGGGTGGCGATACCCCCTGAGGAAGAGGGCAGAAGACACGATGCCGAACTGTGGCAACCCGCCCGGAGTGCCGAAGGTTCATGATGGCCTGATGCTCGAATCCCCCTCTCAGTACTCGTCGCCACTCCAGGGCGGCGACGGTCAGCCGGCGCTGAAGATCACCGACCTGACCAAGAAGTACCCGACCGGAACGCAAGCCCTTCGTGGCGTCTCGCTGGAAATCGCATCGGGCGAGTTCTTCGGCCTGCTCGGACCAAACGGCGCCGGAAAGTCCACGCTGATCCACTGCTCGACCGGCCTCGCCTCGCCCACCTCCGGTTCGATCCAGATCTTCGGAAACGACGCGGTAGACGGCTACCAGGCGGCCCGCGAAGCGGTCGGACTGGCCCCGCAGGACCTCAACCTCGACTGGTTCCTGACCGTCGAGGAGACTCTCGACTTCCACGGTGGCTACTTCGGCATGAAGAAGAACGACCGCCGGGCGAGAGTCAAGGAGCTGCTCGACGCCTTCACGCTGACCGAGAAGAAAGACGAGCGCACCCGCACACTCTCCGGCGGCATGAAACGCCGTCTGGTGCTGGCCCGGGCGCTGATGCACCGCCCCCGCCTGCTGATCCTCGACGAGCCCACCGCCGGGGTTGATGTCGAGTTGCGGCTGGGGCTCTGGCAGTACGTAAAGCGGGTCAATACCGAAGGCACGACCATCCTTCTGACCACCCACTACCTCGAAGAGGCCGAGCAGCTCTGCAGCCGGATCGCTTTCATCAACGACGGCCAGATCGTCGCCGAAGGCAGCAGCCGCGAGCTGGCGGCGGAGTTCCAGGTCGAGAGCCTGGAAGACGCCTACCTGGCGCTGGTCGGCCGCGAGGAGCTCTCCCGCGCCAAAGCGATCGCCCTGGCCGAGGCGGAAGGCAGGGAGCTCGGATGAAGATGAGCTCGACCATGATCCGCCTGTCGGCGCTGACCCGTCGCGAGGTCAGCCGCTTCATGAAGATCAAGGGCCAGACGATCGGCGCCCCGCTGCTGGAGACCTTCCTCTACATCACGGTCTTCGGCGCGGCCCTCGGTACCCGGGTCGGCAAACTCGAGGGGGTTGAGTACGTGGTCTTCGTCACCCCGGGCCTGATCATGATGGCCTGGGCGCTGAACGCGTTCTCAAACAACGCGTCTTCGATCCTCCAGCAGAAGTTCCAGCGGGCGATCGACGATCAGCTCTCCTCGCCCTCGTCTCCGTTGCAGCTTCTGCTCGCCTTCTCGCTCGGCGGCTTCCTGCGCGGCATGATCATCGCCGTGGTCACCTTCGCCCTGGCCTCTGTACTGATCGACCTGCCGGTCGAGCACGTGCTCGTACTGGTCAGCTCGCTGCTGCTGGTCGGCTTCTTCTTCTCCCAGCTCGGCGTGCTGGTCGGGATCCGGGCCGAACAGTTCGACGACGTCTCCTTCGCCCAGACCTTCATCCTCACCCCACTGATCTTCCTCGGAGGGGTTTTCTACTCCTCCGCGCTGCTGCCCGAGCCGTGGCAGACGATCACCCACTTCAACCCGGTCTTCTACATGATCAACCTGGTCCGCTACGGCTTTCTCGGGGTCTCCGACGTCAACGTGGCCCTCGCCCTGGTGGCTCTCACACTCGCCACCGCCGCCCTCTTCACCCTGAACCACCGCCTCTTCGTAAAGGGTTACCGCCTCCGGGCCTGACCGCGCCGGCGGCGCTCAGCTTCGCGAGAGGAGTTCTTTCACACCCGCCTCGTCCGGGAGAACGTGGCGCAGGGAAGGGGCCTCGGCGAAGGCGGGATCGGCCGATACAAGAGCATGCGCACCTTTGGCGAGACATGCCGCGGCGAGGATCGCATCGAACGGTCCGAGCTTCGTCGTAGCCCGGAAGAGATCCAGACCGCGCTCAAGATGCTCGCGGGTGACCTCCATCAGTGGGGACAGGAGCTCGGCATAGGCGGCTCCGAGGGCCGCCGCGTCGCTTCGGCCCCGGCGGCGCGCCCGGACGTGGACGAATTCCTGAATCACCTCGACGGAGGTCGTCGCTTCGATGCGATTGTCGGCAACGGCTGCCACAAGCTCACGACAGGGGTCGCGATAAGGGTGGTCGGCGCCCTTGGCGTATACGAGGACCGTCGTGTCGAGGACGATCATTCGCGCCGGCCGCGGACGTCATCCAACTCCGCAAGCAGATCGGCCGTTCCCGGTACCGGCATGTCGTCCGCTTCAAGAATGCGTTGCCCGGCGGACGCCCGTCGGCTCGCGGGGTCGGCGATGCCACGATCGATCGCTTCCCGTACAACGACCGAAACCGGGACCCCGCGCTCCTCGGCGACGGCAGTAATCCGCCGGTGACGCTCTTCGTCGATCAGTATCTGGAGACGCCGCTCAAGCATGAGCATACATTAGCATGCTCATATGGTTCCATCAAGACATGCGGCTGTCCTCATGACCGAAAAGCCGGCAATCCGATCAGTCGAAGACGGCGTGCTCTACGGCGGTGATGTCGTTGGCGCAGTTGACCACTGGCGGTGCGGTGCCGAGGGCGGTGTCGGGGTCCTTGAGGCCGTGGCCGGTGAGGACGCAGACGACGGTCTCGGGCTTTTCCATGCCGTCGACCGTCTGGAGGCCGTGGGTCAGCAGGCCGGCGACCGAGGCCGCCGAGGATGGCTCGCAGAAGACGGCTTCGTTGGCGGCCAGCCAGGCGTAGGCTTCGAGGATCTGTTCGTCTGTGACTGCGGCGACCCGGCCGCGTGAACTGTTGAAGGCGTTCATCGCCTCCTCCCACCGGGCGGGGCTGCCGATCCGGATCGCCGAGGCGATCGTTTCGGGCTTCGCCACCGGGGCACCGTCAACCAGCGGAGCCGAACCGGCGGCCTGGAATCCGTAGAGGATCGGCGAGGTGTTCCACTCCTGAAAGCCCTTCCAGTACGCGGTCACGTTGCCGGCATTTCCGACCGGGATCGAGAGCGCGTCGGGCGGTCCGCCGAGCTCCTCGATCAGCTCGAAGGCGGCAGTCTTCTGGCCTTCGATCCGGTAGGGATTGACCGAGTTGACAAGCTCGATCGGGTGGCGCTCTGCCAGCTCACGCACGATCACCAGGGCGTCGTCGAAGTTGCCTTCGAGCGCGATCACCCGGGCACCGTGGATAAGGGCCTGGGCCAGCTTGCCGATCGCGATCTTGCCCTCGGGCACGATCACCACTCCGGTGAGGCCGGCCCGCACCGCATAGGCGGCGGCGCTGGCGGCGGTATTGCCGGTCGAGGCGCAGATAACCGCTTCGGCTCCACGGCCCTTGGCGCGGGAAACGGCGACCGTCATGCCGCGGTCCTTGAACGATCCGGTCGGGTTGGCGCCTTCGATCTTGAGGAAGACGTTGGCGCCGATCCGCTCGGAGAGCCGGGGTGCCGGGACCAGCGGGGTCGAGCCTTCGTTGATCGAGACGATCGGATCGCCCGGCTCAAGCGGAATGTAGTCGCGGTATCTCTCGATCAGGGGCTGGGGCATCTTCTGCTCAGAACTCCTCTTCGATTACCCGGATGAAACGCGGGCCGGAGCGCAGCGATCCGAGCCGGCCTATCTGCTCGACCGCGTCGATGAACAGGGTCTCGGAGCAGCGGTGGACGACCATAACCAGTCGGGCATCGTTGCCAATGCCTTTCTGGACCACGCTCTTGACCGAGATGCCGCTGTCAGAGAGCATCTTCGCCACCTGGGCGAGCACACCCGGCTCGTCTGCCACCTCGAGGTGAAGGTAGAAAGAGGACTCGACGTCGGAGAGCACCGGCAGGTCGTTTTTGGCCTGGTGGACCGGCGCGTCTCCGGAGACGACCGAGACCAGGTCCCCGAGCACGGCCGCTGCGGTCTCGATCCCGCCGGCTCCCGGGCCGGACATCGTCACTTCGGTGATCTCCGGCGCCTGGACCATGACCGCATTGAAAGGACCTTCGATCGGCGAGAGCGGATGACCGGGGTAGAGGAAACAGGGAAAGACCCGGACCGTGATGCCGTTCTCGAAGCGCTCGGCCACTCCGAGCAGCTTCAGCGAAAGGCCGAGCTCCTTGGCGTAGGCGAGGTCGTCCGGCTGGACGGACTCGATTCCCTCGAACGGAACCTGGTCGAAGTCGACCGGGGTGTGGAAAGCGAGCCGGGCAAGAATCGCCATCTTGGCAGCGGCATCGGCCCCGTTGACGTCGTCGGTCGGGTCGGCTTCGGCGTATCCGAGCTCCTGCGCCCGGCCGAGCACGTCTGCGTACGAGGCGCCGGTCGAGGCCATCTCGGAAAGGATGAAGTTGGTCGTGCCGTTGACGATGCCGAAAACCTTGTTGAACTCGACCGCGCCGAAGCTTTCCTGCACCACCCTGATCACCGGCACAACACCGGCGACGGCAGCCTCGAATCGCAGCTGGACTCCGGCCTGCTCAGCCACCTCGAAGAGCTCGGCCCCGTGCTGCGCCAGCAGTTGTTTGTTGGCGGTGATCACGGGCTTGCCGGCACGCAGTGCCGCCAGCACGTGCTGCCGGGCGGTGTCGGTGCCGCCCATCAGCTCGACGATCACATCGGCCCCGGAGAGGATCTGGTCGAAGTCACCGCTGGAAGTAGTGAGCACGCCGCTGATTTCGAGCCGGCGCCCGGTGGCCGAGCTGACCGCCGGTTCCCGGTCCTCGAGCAGTTTCGCGAAAGCACCGCCGACAGTACCGTGGCCGAGCAGGCCCACCTTCACCGTCGCCGCAGCGTCGCCCGCGCCTGCTGTCCCGTTGCCATCGCTGCTCATGCGTCCCTCGCCAGCAGGTCGTCCCAGGTCTCACGGCGGACCACCACTCTGGCCTCGCCGTCCTCGAGGAAGATCACCGGCGGCCTTGGCATGCCGTTGTAGTTGTTGGCCATGGCGTGGCCATAAGCGCCGGTCGCCGGGGTGATCAGGATGTCGCCCACATGGGGATCGGCGAGTTTCACGTCGCGAACCAGAATATCCCCGGACTCACAATGGGAGCCGGCGATGGTCACCATGGTCTCGGCCGCCCGGCCTGCGCGATTGGCGATCGCCGCTTCGTAGCGGGCGTCGTAGAGCATCGGGCGAAGGTTGTCGGACATGCCACCGTCGACGGAGACATAGGTGCGTATTCCGGGGATCTCCTTGATCGTGCCGACCGTGTAGATCGTCACCCCCGCGTTCCCGACCAGCGAGCGGCCGGGCTCGATCAGGATCTTGACTTCGCGACCGAAGAACTCCCGGACCGCTTCGATCTTGAAGTCAACGTAGCTCTCGATCTTCGGCGGCTCGTCATCGCTTTCGTACGAGATGCCGAGGCCGCCACCGACGTCGAGCATGCGGCACCAGTCGCCTCTGATCCCGGCGAGCGCCTTGACCGCCAGCCGAAAGGGCTCGGTCTCGAAGATCTGGGAGCCGATGTGAAAGTGAAGGCCGACCAGGTTGAGCTTCTCCGAGGCCAGAGTCCGGCGGATCGCCCGCTCGGCCGAGCCGTCCTCGAGGCCGAAGCCGAACTTGGAGTCGAGCTGGCCAGTCTGGATGTAGGTGTGGGTCGAAGGCTTTATGCCGGGGGTGACCCGGATCATCACGTCCTGCTCGCCCTCGAGCACCCGCTCGCAACGCTCGATCTCGTCGAAGGAGTCGAGGATCAGGTGGCCCACCCCGGACCCTTCAGCCAGCCTGATCTCGGCGTCGGTCTTGTTATTGCCATGCATGTAGATGCGCGAGGGCTCGAAGCCGGCGGCCAGGGCCATGGTCAGCTCGCCGCCAGAGGCGACGTCAACCGAAAGTCCCTCTTCGGCGAAAAGCCGGTAGGCGGCGGTGACCGGCAGGGCCTTGCTGGCGTAGAGCACCTCGAACTCGTCGGTGCGCGCGCCGAAGGCGTCGAGGTAAGCCCGGGCGCGATCCCGCATCTCCGGCACCGAGAACAGGTACGAAGGTGTGCCGAAACGCTCGGCCAGATCGACCACGTCGCAGCCCGCGATCTCGATGTGGCCTTCGCTGTTTTCGACTGTTGCCACCGGGTAAGGCATGACCGTCATTCTTACGACTTCGGCCGAGCGGTACGGTTTGCTCCATGCCTGCCTCGGGAAGACAGCCGATAAACGCACCTGCCGGTGCGCCGAACTCCTCCGGTGTGCCCTGGGTGGGCCTCGGGATCCTGGTCGTCCTGACCCTGATCCTCGCGGCTTTCGTCGCCTACTTCTTCTTCGATATCGGCGCCGAGTCCGGCGGGAACGGCGCGCCCACGACCGGCGGCGGCCCGGACACACCAGTGATCCCGGCGGCGCCCGGTGAGGTCGGTGGAACGAGCGTCACCTCACTCGGCTACCCGGTGCTCGCGACCCGCAATACGACCCGGATCAGCGGCACCGACCCGGTTGACATCTCGCTCGCGGCAGCGCTCGCGGCCTACCCGACCACCGGCCCCGGCACCCCGCCCGCGGCGGTCTCGGTAGTGAGCGCCGAGGACTGGCAGGCCGGCATCGTCGCCTCCAGCTTCAGCTCGCCGCCGATCGGCTCGCCGATTCTGCTGGCCCCGTCAGGGACGCTCTCCGAAGACGGACTCAGCGTGATCGAGCAACTCGACCCGACCAGCTCGCCGACCACGGGCCTCGCCGAGGTCTTCACCTTCGGCAACGTCGCTCCCCCGGCCGGCTACGCGGTGAAGGCCGTGGCCGGAGTCGACCCGGCGACCCTCGCGGTAAACGCGGCCGAGCTGAAGTTCGAGCTCGAAGGCGCCCCCGACGCGCTCCTGATCGTCTCCTCCGAGGACCCCGGGTTCTCGGTTCCGGCCGCCACCTGGGCGGCGCGCTCGGGTGACGTGGTCCTTTTCACCGGGACCGAAGAGGTACCCAGGCCGACCATCGAGTATCTGAAGAAGAAGCAGAACGCCGATGTGCCGGTTTTCGTGCTCGGGCCGCCCGAGGCGGTCTCCGCTGCTGCCTTCACGCAGCTCGACAAGGTCGCCTCAGGCCTCGAGCGTGTCTCCGGGAAAGACCCCGCGGCCAATTCGGTCGCGCTGGTCACCTTCTCAAGCGGAGCTTTCGGCTGGAACCTGAACGACCCCGGGCACGGCTACACGGTCGCCCGCGCCGACCGGCCGATGGACACAATCGCCTCTACCCCGCTTTCGACCGGCGGCACCTGGCCGGCGCTGCTGCTGACCGACAGCAGCAGCGAGCTGCCTCAGGTCGTGCTCGACTACCTGCTTGACGTAAAGCCCGGGTACGACACCGACCCGACCCGGGCGCTCTACAACCATGTCTGGATAATCGGGGACGAGTCGGCAATCGATGTGGACCAGCAGGCCGTGATCGACGACGCCGCCGAACTGACTCCTGTAGAAACACTTGACACCGTCCCCTGACCTTGAGATGCCGGTCGCGAAACCCTGAGCCGGCGCAGAATTGATCAACGAAAGCCGAACATGAGTGAAACAGAGCACCTCGGAGTCCTCGACTCCGGTGACCGGGTCAGCCCGGAGGACATCCGCGAGCTGACCGGCGCGGTCACTCCCCACTTCGCCCTCCAGATCAGGAACCGGGTCCGCCGGCTGATCGCACCGCTGGCCGCCGACGACCCGGCGAGGATCGTCGGCGAGCGCGAGATCGCCCGCCTCGACGCCCTTGCTCAAAACAGCGGTCAGCCACGCACCCCCGGCGACCCGTCCTGATCGCGGTGCGGGCGTGAAGGAGCTCGCCCCCGGACTCGAGCGGCTTTCCCAGTTCCCGCGGCCGATCTTCAACCTCTACCTGGCCGGCGACGTGCTGTTCGACGCCGCCTCGTCCTGGGACCGCCGTCGCGTCCTGAAGCAGCTCGAAGGCCGGCCTCTTTCGCTGCTCGCCCTGACTCACGTCCACCCCGATCATCAGGGGCTGGCCGACCTGATCTGCCGCGAGCGCCGCGTGCCGCTGGCCTGCCACGCCGATGACGTCAAGGTCATGGAAGGCCAGGTGCCGATGCAGGCGGGCATGAAGATGAACCCGGTTCTCGAACGGATCCAGAGTTCCTGGTCCGGCCCACCTCACGTTGTCGACAGGGTGCTGAACGAGGGCGACGAGGTCGGTGGCTTCCGCGTGATCCACGCCCCCGGACACGCCCCGGGCGAAGTGATCTACTTCCGCGACTCCGACCGGGTCGCGATCTGCGGCGACGTGATCCGCAACATGAGCTTCCTCACCGGGCGAACGGTCCTGCTTGAGCCACCCGGGATGTTCACCTACGACCCGGCCGAGAACCGCCGCTCGATCCGCAAGCTCGCCGACCTCAACCCCTCAATGATCCTCCCCGGCCACGGTCCTGCCGTGACCAACATGGGGAAGTTCGAGCGCTTCGTCGGCTCGCTACCGTCCTGAGTACGGGAGGTCAGCCGGCCGCTTCCGGATGCGGTTCCGGCGGACCGTCAAGCCTCCGTTCGATCACGTCATCGGCCGCAGTCGAGGTGCGTTGATGGCCGGTCACCGCTGCGATGAAATGCTCACGATCGAGGGCCAGGAGGCGGGTGGGCTCAGTCGTGGTCACAGTCGCCGTTCGCGGCGTAGCGCGCAGCAGGGCGATCTCCCCGAACGACTCGCCCGGTCCCTCGTAGCGTCGGTGCTGCCCCTCCACAAAGACCTGAACCCGCCCAGATTCGATCAGGTAGAAGCGGTCTCCGGTCTGTCCCTCGGCGATCACATCAACGCCCGCCTCGAGCTCGACTTCGATCAGGTCATGCGTCAGACGCTCGAGTGTTGCCAGTGAGAGCGGTGCGAACACCCGATCCTCCCTGAGCAGATTGAAATGCTTCCCCTCAACCGGCGCACCGATCTCGAAGCTCCGGAGCCGACCCCAGCGGAGCACCGCGAAAGCCGGAAGGATAGTCGCGAGCAGCAGCGCCGCGCCCTGAGCGCCGAATACGCCGATCAGCACCGAGGCCACGATGGCACCGATGGCTGACGCGAGAAGACGGGCGGTCTCCAGGGCACCGCGCACCCTTCCGAGAATCTCGTCGTCACCGATCCTCTGCAGCAGCGTATTGGACGCGGTCTCGAAAATGGCGAATCCGAAACCGATTCCGATCCAGCCCAGCGCCGCCGCGGCCGGCGCGGCCCAGATCCCGGGAAGTGCCATCGCCGCTCCGATCATCAGGCTTCCGACCACCAGCCCCGCGACGAGCTGGCCACGATTGATGAGCAGTACGAGCGCGGCCCCTCCGGCGAGCCCACCGACAGCCCAGGCCACGTTGAACAGTCCGACGCTCGATTCCGCCAGGCCGAGCAGCTCAAGGGCGAGCACCACGATCAGAACGTCAGCTGCTCCCTCGAAGAAGAAGAGCAGCACCGTGCCCGACCCGAGTAGCCTGGCCGGCGCATCAGTCGCCAGCGAGCGGAACCCGGCGACCGCCTCCTGGAGCAGGCCCGAGGCATCTTCACCGTCTTCGTATTCGGGACGCTGATCGCGCTCGATCCCCAGCAGGGCCACGACGCTGAGTAGCGTGACCGCCGTCGCAAGTCCAAACACGACCTCGATCGAGGTCAGCACGACCAAGATGCCCGCCAGCAGAGAGCCACCGAGAAAGCCGATGCTGTCCATGAAACTGCGGCTCACATTCGAAGCCGCCAACTCCTGTGGGGTGCGGGCAAGCTTGGGCAGAAGGGCACCCTCGGCCGGTAGATAAGGGGTGCAGAAGACGGTGTAGAGCCCTGCCATCGCGAATACAACCCACGTCGGGGCCCCGGTGGCAACAGCTACTGTCGCCAGGGCGAGAGCGACGGCGGAACCGAGAGTCGAGTAGACGAGAACAGCCCGTCGCGAGTGGCGATCGCCGAGAAGTCCGCTGAAAGGCGAAGCCAGCGCACCGGGCAGCAGCCGGACCAGAGCGGCAACACCTACAGCGGCGGCTCCTCCCGCTCCGAAGGCGTAGACGCCAAGGGTGATCACGAATGCCCACATCGCGAATGAGATCCCGGCCCAGGCGAGCTGCAGCCTGCCTAGCTGGGGATTGCGAAAAACCTCGACGATCGCCGCCAGGGGAGCCGTGAAGCGTTTCACTGGGCGGACCCCCGGTCAGCCCAGACCTCGATGCTGTTCGAGCGCCCCCTGACTTCGAGCTGTTCAACGAAAACGAGCCCCTCGTCACTCCCGAGCATCTCTCTGGTTCCGCCCGAGACGAATACCGAGTACGCGCTGCCCTTGGTCATGCCTTCCAGTCGGGCAGCCGTGTTCGTCGTATCACCGATGGTCGTGTACTCGACCCGACGGGCCGAGCCAACCTGGCCGGCCATTACCTCGCCGCTGTTGATTCCGATGCCGATTTTGAACCCGTCGCTGTGCCCGCTATCGCGAAGCCAGGCGTTGAACTCGTCAAGCCGCTCGCCAACCATGTCCCGGGCGGAGGCGAGGGCGCGATCTGCGTGGTCGGGCTGGTCCAGCGGGGCGCCGAAGACGGCCATGATGCCGTCGCCCATGAACGAAACGAGTGTGCCGCCGTGATCCATGATCGAGTCGGTCATCGTCCCGAGGTAGCGGTTGAGCACTTCGACCACGAGGTCTGGCGGCTGTGACTCGGCGTAGCTCGTGAACCCGCGGATGTCGGAGAACAGGACGCTGCAGACGCGGCGGGATCCGCCCAGGCGAAGGTCACCGTCGGTCCGCTTGAGCACCTCGCCAACGACGTCGGCCGGTACGAAACGGGCGAAGGTGTCGTGTACTCGCTGGCGCTCGAACGCCGCCAGTGTGTAATGCACAGCGAGCATCCCGACCATCCCCAGCACCAGGGCCAGCAGCGGGTCGACCACCGGAACGATCAGGCCGGCATTGAAAGCGAGTTGGGCGCAGACCAGATAGAGGGCCCCGGCCAGCAGACCGACGCCTGCCGCAGCCAGAGGGCGCAATCTGAGGCCGGCGGCAGGCGCGACCGTGCCGAGGGCGATGATCAGGAGTGCTCCGAGCGGCCACGAAGCCTCGCTCAGCGGCAGGCTTCGGGCGACGGAATCGACCGCGGTCGCCTGCACTTCGGCCCCGGCCATCAGTTCGTTGTCGCTGGTCGGCACCGCGTGGACGTCCTGGAGGGACGGAGCACCCGCGCCGACTACAACGGTCTTGCCTTCGAACTCGGACGGCTCGACCTTGCCGTTCAGAACCTCGGAAAAGGAGTACGTAGGGACCGTCTCCGGGGGCCCGTAGAAATCGATCCAGGCCCCGTCTTCGGGAAAGCTCGCCGGGTCTAGCCGGACGCCGTCGCGCTCTTCGACCGTGACCACCGGCAGCGACTTCAGGCCGTCGGTGGCAAACGGCATCCGCCGCCACACTCCACCCGGATCGGGGTTGTAAGCCGAGTTGCCGGCCCGGGCACCTATCTGCCTGAGTACCGAGTCGCCGCCGAAGACGTTGGTCCCTCCGTTTCGGTTGACCTCTTCGGTCGCGAGGATGACCGGTACGTCGCTGTCGGCGACGGCGTTGACGAGGGCATTGTCTTCCCTCGGGACGGTCGGTTCAGTGAACTGAACGTCGTAGAGGATCGCTTCTGCCCCGGCCTCGGAAAGCAGGTCGATCATCTCCCCGTGGAGGGAGCGCGGGAAAGGCCACTGCTGGTCAAGGTCGCTGAAGGTAACGTCGTCGACCGAGACCACGACGAGGTCGTTGGGCGGGTTTTCGGTTCCCCGGATCGAGAATCGTGCGTCAACCGTGTCCAGTTCGGTTCGATTCAGGCTGCCGGTAAAGTACGTAGCCAGCGGTATCGCACACGCTAAAACCGACACTAGCGTAAGGGCTAGCTTTAGCCTTTTCCCCGAACCTCCCATTCGTTGATGCTATAGGCTCATGCCAAGCCAGCGGCCTGTACAAGACACAATGGCTTGAGAAATTGCTTCATTCGATCAGGGAAGAGGAAGCGTGGGCATCCATCTGAGGGGACTGCGAGTCCTACTCGCATACGCGGTCGCGATGCTGGTGCTCTCAGGGGCGAATGCTTCGGCGAGCGTAACCATCGACGAGTTCGGTTCGATGGACCGACCGCAGTACATCACGCAGGGCCCGGACGGAAACATGTGGGTCACCAGTGCCGATCCATCGGTCACAAGGATCACACCGGCCGGTGCTACGAGCACCTTCACGGCGGGCATCAGTCCGAGTTCGGTTCCAGTGGGTATCACCACCGGCCCCGACGGCAACCTGTGGTACCTCGACAACGGCGGTTCCGAGAAGGTCGTCAGGGTGACTACCGCCGGCGTGATCACCGAGTTCCCACAGTTCATGCCAGGGGGCCTCTCGCACATCATCGACGGCGGGGACGGCAACCTCTGGTGGACCCAGTTCGCTGACGACAAACTGACCAGGTTCGACCCGCTGACCCAGAACGTGGACGAGTTCGCGCTTCCGACTTTGAGCTCGTTACCTGGGGGCCTGACCGTTGGCCCGGACGGAGCGATCTGGTTCGCGGAGTTCTTCGCGGAAAAGATCGGGCGCATGACCACGAGCGGGGTCGTCACCGATGAGTTCCCTTCAGCCTCCGGCGCGGCCGATATAACCCTCGGCCCCGACGGCAACCTCTGGTACACCCTGCCGATGTCCGCCCAGATCGGCCGCATGACGCCGACCGGCGTTGAGACGCTCTTCAACGAGGGCATAACCGGCTCGGGACCCGCCCGGATAACAACGGGAAGCGACGGCAAACTGTGGTTCACACAGACCGACTCCGCTCAGGTCGCGTCGATCACGACCAGCGGAGTCGTGACCGAGTACGGCGTGGCGGACGGGATCAGCTCGGACGCCGGTCCGATGGGAATCACCGCCGGGCCGAACAACACGATCTGGTTCACCGAGTTCGACGGCGACCGGGTCGGGCGAATCACCCTTGACATCACCGCCCCCGACACCACGATCGACTCCGGCCCCTCCGGCACAATCGCAACCGACCAGGCGACCTTCACCTTCTCCGGCACCCCGCTCAGCGATACCGAAGAGTTCCAGTGCCGGATTGATGCCGGGTCCTTCGCCGACTGCACCAGCCCGCAGAGCTTCACGGGCCTTGCCGACGGGCCCCACACCGTCACCTTCCGGGCCGAGGATGCGGTCGGAAACCAGGACGCAACTCCAGCCACCCGGACCTTCACCGTCGACACCACCGCCCCCGACACCACGATCGACTCCGGCCCCTCCGGCACCATCACAACCGGCCAGGCCACCTTCACCTTCTCCGGCACCCCGCTCAGCGATACCGAAAAGTTCCAGTGCCGGATTGATGCCGGGTCCTTCGCCGACTGCACCAGCCCGCAGAGCTTCACGGGCCTTGCCGAAGGCCCCCACACCGTGAGCTTCAGGGCCGAGGACGCAGTGGGAAACCAGGATGCGACTCCGGCTGCTCGCACCTTCACCGTCGACACCACCCCACCCCCGCCCGATCCACCGCAGCCGGTGGCCGCAAGGTCAGTCGTCGTGGAACCGGTGAACGGGAAAGTTCGGATCAAGCTGCCCGGCAAGGGTTTTGTACCGGTCGAAGAGGTCCGCAGGATTCCGGTCGGATCAGTTGTAGACACCCGAAACGGGACGGTCGAGCTGACCTCGGCCGCGCCCGGCCCGGACCAGACCGCGCGGTTCAAGTTCGGGCTGTTCAAGGTCACTCAGTCCAAGGGCCGTGCCGAGACCGTGCTGAAGCTCCAGGGCCCGTTGGCCAACTGTCCCAAGGCGAAGCCGAAGAAAAGGACGAGGGGCCTGCTCTCACCGGTCGGGTTCGTTTCAGGCGCCACGGTCAGCGGCGCAAACATCAGTCGCAGTAGCGGTCGCAGCGTCTGGGGGCGCGGCAAGGGCAGCTTCACGACCTCCGGCCGCAGGGGCTCGGGTTCGGTGCGTGGCACCACATGGCAGGTGACCGACCGCTGCGACGGCTCGACCGTGATCAAGAACTTCCAGGGCCGGGTGCTGGCTCGGGACTTCGTGCGCAACGGGAAGAAGTTGCTCAGGAGCGGTCAGAGCCTGGTGGCGCGCCCACCCAGGCGGTAGCGCCGCGCCGGAGTGGCGGCGCGGTAGCCTCACAACCATGAGCCAAGATAACCGCCGTTTCCTGCTGGCCGAGCGCCCCACCGGGCCCGTGGACGAGAACACTTACGACCTGGTCCGCGAGCCGGTTCCGGGAATCGACGAAGGCGAGGCGCTGGTCAAGGTCAAGAGCATCTCGATCGACCCGACCAACCGGACCTGGATCGGCGAGGAGCCGACCTACCTTCCCCCGGTCGCGATCGGCGAGGTCATGCGCGGCCTCGGTCTCGGCGAGGTGATCGAGTCGAACAATGCGAACTACCCCGTCGGCGCCCTGGTCAACGGGCTTACCGGCTGGCAGGACTACGTGGTTACCAGCGACCAGATGCCGCTGATGGTCGTGCCTGAAGGAGTTCAGGCCAGCCCGGCCCAGCTGCTCGGCACGCTCGGTATGACCGGCTGCACGGCCTACTTCGGCATGCTCGAGATCGGCGAGCCGAAGGAGGGCGACACGGTGGTCGTCTCGGCCGCTGCGGGTGCGGTCGGCTCGGTCGCCGGACAGCTGGCGAAGATGAAGGGCGCCCGCGTGGTCGGGATCGCCGGTGGCCCGGAGAAGTGCTCCTTCCTCACCGATACCCTCGGCTTCGACGCCGCAGTCGACTACAAGGCCGACGACTGGCGCGCCCAGCTCAAGGCAGCCACCCCGGACGGCATCGACGTCAACTTCGAGAACGTAGGTGGCGAGATCATGGAGGCCGTTATCGGCCGGCTGAACGTCGGCTCGAGGATGGTTCTCTGTGGCTTGATCTCCGGCTACAACGACACCGAGCCGCCGCCCGGACCGCGCACTTTCGGCAACCTTCTGATCAAGCGGGTCAAGCTTCAGGGCTTCATCATCCTTGACTACTACCCGCGCTTCGGCGAGGCGATCCGCGAGCTGTCCGGCTGGGTCGCCGACGGCAGCCTGCGCTCGGAACAGACCGTCGTCGAGGGTTTCGAAGAGCTCCCGAACGCGCTCAACATGCTTTTCGCGGGCCAGAACACCGGTAAACTGGTCGTCCATATCTCAGACTGACCCGCCGCCCGCAAGGGCACGGTCGGGTCCAAGCGGGAAGGCAGGGATGGAGTACGGCTCAGCGAAGAAACCTCTCAGGATCGGCTTTCTGGCGATCGCGATGGCGGCGGCATCGATCACGCTGGCTGCCTGCAGCGGAGGTGGCGGCCTTTCCGAGGGGAGCGGCTCCGAGGACGCGACGACCGCGACCGGGGGTAAGCCGACCGGCAAGCTCAAGATCTCCAACTGGCCCCTCTACATCGATGAGCAGACGATCCGGGACTTCGAGAAGGAGAGCGGAATCGAGGTCGAGTACGTCGAGGACATGAACGACAACGACGAGTTCTTTGGCAAGGTCCAGCCGCTGTTCAGCCAGGGTGACTCGGGAGGACGCAGCATCATCGTGACGACTGACTGGATGTCGACCAAGATGCACGACCTCGGCTACGTCCAGAATCTCGACAGGACCGAACTCCCGGTCGTCGATGAGAACCTCCTGCCCAGCCTCAGGAATCCTGATTTCGACCCGAGTCGTGATTTCACCGTTCCATGGCAGTCGGGCATGACCGGCCTCGTCGTGCGCAAGGACCTCGCGCCCGACATCAAGTCGATCAACGACCTGTTCGACCCGAAGTACAAAGGCAAAGTCACCGTGCTGCTGGAGATGCGCGACACCATCCCGGTGATGCTGCTGGCCGCGGGCGTCGACCCGGCCGGCGCGACCACCGAAGACTGGATGGAGCAGATTGACCGGCTCCAAAAGAACGTCGAAAACGGTCAGATCCGCCGGTTCACGGGCAACGACTACATCCAGGACCTCGTCAAGGGCAGCGTCGTCGCCGCAATCGGATGGTCAGGAGACGCTATCCAGGCCCAGCTGGACAATGAGAACATCCAGTACGTGCAGCCCGCCGAAGGCTGTTCGCTCTGGTCGGACAACATGATGATCCCGGTCGGCGCGCCAGATACGGCGGCCGCCTACGAGTTCATGAACTACGTCTACCAGCCGAAGAACATGGCCCAGATCGTCGAGTGGGTCAACTACATCAGCCCGGTCCGGGGAGTCCGGGAAATCCTGACGAAGAAGGATCCGGCGCTCGCCGACAACGAGCTGATCTTTCCCACGGAGGAGTTCCTCCGGAACTGCTCGACCACCGACTCCCCTCCCGGTGGTCCGGAGCAGGTCCGCGAAGTCGAAGAAGCTTTCCAGAACGTGCTGGCGGGCTAGCGCCGGCCCGTCAGCCGAAGGGCAGGTCGGCAGAGACCAGCATCGGCTCACGGATGCTGGACCCGGTGTGCCCGGCGATCCAGTCGAGAGTCTCGCCGGGAGCCTCTTCCTGGGGGTGGTGTCCGATGCCTTCCAGGACGTCCGTCTCTGCCTCCGGGAAAATCTTCAGGAACCCCTTCCGGGAGTACTTCGGTGGCACCATGCGGTCGTACTCACCCCAGAGCCCGGCAACAGGCCCTTCGTACGGGATCTCCCCGAGCCGGTTCTCGGACAGTTCGCGCAGCAGGTGCATGCCGTTGCGGATGCCTGGCACCATCGCACTGCGTGACGCAACCAGCCTGCTGATCAGCTCGTCGGACGGATCGTGATGGTGCGAAAAGAGGTTCCGGTAGGTGAGGTTGACCAGCGGGCGAAAGCGCATCGCCCGTGGCGCCGTCTGCCCCAGCAGGAACTCCATCTCCGGCCTGGCCAGGACCTGGGCCAGAGGGATACGACTGAAACCGGCGGGCGCGATCACCAGCAGGGAGCGCACCCTCTCGGGCTGCTTTGCCACGAGGGCGCATGCAAGCGCCCCACCGAGAGAGTGGCCGAGCAGGAAGGCGCTGTCCACTTCGAGCTTCTTCAGCGCCCGGTCAAACAGGCCCTGCCACTTCCAGATGTCGTCGCCGGCCAGCGAACTGTGGCCGAAGCCGGGCAGGTCGAAGGCCAGTGTGGGCCTGGAAAGCGCGCGCGCAAAAGGATCCCAGCTCTCGGCGCAGTCCATCATGCCGTGCAGCATGACCACGGGATGGCCACGCCCCGGCGTCCTTCGGAAAGCCAGACTGGCCTTGCCGACCGACACCTCCTCCTCGAAGATCTTGCTCACGCGGTCACCGACCGAGTCGGCTCGTCGTAACGGTTGCTCACTCTCCCGAGACCCCATACCCGTCAGGACGCAGCCGGTCCGGGACCGAAGGTCTCGACGATTCGCTGGTTGTACTCGACGATCTGCTCGTTCGGGATGAAATAGGTCGGTGCCCCTGGCAAAACCGCGTCGGCAAACACCGCGATCTCCTCGACCTTCGCCCGGACCTTGTCCGGGGTGCCCACGGCGCAGTAATGCTCGACCATCTCGTCGGAGATCGCGGCGGCGACGCCCTCGATGTCACCCTTGCGGAACGCGGCTGCGGCATCGGCGGCGTTCTGACCGAAGTCGTGGTGGTCGAACAGCGGCAGGTAAGTCTTGACCGTCGAGTAAAAGGCCAGGGTGCGGCGGGCCGCATCGAGACCACGCTCGTAATCGTCGTCGATCGCCACACAGATGCTGGGCAGGAAGGTGAAGTCCTTGCGCTCGCGGCCCGAGCGCGAAAGGCCCAGCTCGAAGTTCGGCACGACCACCTCTTCGATCCAGCTCGGCGAACAGATCAGGTGACCGATCAGACCATCCGCGACATCACCGGCCATTCGGCACATGCCACCCTGGACGGCGGCCGTGTATATCGGTATTTCGGCCCGCACCGGCGGGGTCGAGCGGTACCAGCCCTTGATGTCGATGTCGTAATACTCACCCTTGAAGGCCGCCGGTTCGCCGGCGGCGGCGGCGCGGATGATCTCCCGCACCGCCTGGATCGTCTCCCGCAGATGAGGCGCCGGCCGCCCGTAATCCGCGTTGTGCCAGGTCTCGATCAAACGCTTGACCCCGGGGCCGAGCCCGAGCCGGAAGCGACCGCCGGAGATCTCGTCGATGTCCATCGCGCTCATCGCCATGGTCATCGGGCTGCGCACGAACCCCCAGGCGATAGAGGTGCCGATGTCGGCTTTTTCGGTCTGGCTGGCCAGCCAGGTGGTCTGGGTAAAGGCGTTGCGGAAAAGCTCGATCGCCCAGACCGAGTCGAAGCCGGCGTTTTCGGCCTGACGGGCCAGGTCGGCCATCTCCCCCGGGGTATCCCCCATCGCCCCGATCGCCACGCGATCCATTGCGCTCATGGGAGCAGGCTATAGGTCCGGCCGGAGGTCAGGCGCGGTGCAAACTACCCGGCCCGGCCGCGGCTTAACCGCGAAGGCGGGTCAGGTCGTGGCCCGGCCGGACCCTGGCGAACCGGACCCGGAAAGCCTGACCTGCCTGGCCGGTTGACCTGCCGGTCAAGGATCGTATGCGAGGCCAGAATCCGTAGGGTGAAGCCATGGAAGCGAATCCCCATCAGGAACTCGCGGTGGCCGGCAGCGGCGCGATCGCGATCGGGCTGGCAGCGCTGGCCTCGGCCGGCAGCGGGCGGGTCTGGCTGCTGGCGAGAAGCGAAGGCTCGGCCGAAAGGGCCCGCAGCGAACTGAGCTCGGCCTGCCCCCGGGTGGACGGCGGCGACGCCGGACGCGTCCGGGTGACAACCAATGTCTCGGACCTGGCCGGAGCTTCACTCGCGGTCGAAGCGATCATCGAGGACCCCGAAGCCAAGAACGGCCTGCTGACCCGGCTGGCCGAAGCCGCGCCGGACGCAGACCTGGCCACCACCACCTCCTCGCTTTCGGTGAGTGAGCTGGCAGAGGCATGCGGACAGCGGCAGCGGCTGTTCGGACTTCATGTCTTCAACCCCGTACCGGTTATGCGGCTGGTCGAACTGTGCCTGCCGGAGGGGCTCGACCCGGCGGTCGGTGAGCGCGCGGCGCAGTGGTGCCGGAGCGCCGGCAAGACGCCGGTCGAGGTACCGGACACCGCCGGCTTCGTGGTCAACCGGCTGCTCTTCCCCTACCTCTTCGACGCGGTCCGGCTGCAGGAGCGGACCGGCATGCCCTCGGCAGACGTCGACACCTGCATGTCTCTAGGGCTGGCCCACCCGATGGGGCCGCTGGCCCTGCTCGACCTGGTCGGCCTCGACGTCGCCGTGGCGATCAGCGACGCGCTCTACGCCGACTCGGGCAATCCCGAGCATCAGGCTCCCGAATCGGTCCGCAGCAAGCTCGCAGCCGGCGAACTCGGCCAGAAGACCGGCCGCGGCTTCCACGAATACGGCTGAACAGAAGCCCGGGCGGGCCTCAGGCCAGTGCGGAGCTCAGGCCAGGGCGTCTATCTGCGCGGCCAGTTCGAAGTCGGCCGCGGTCAGGCCGCCTTCGGAATGGGTCGAGATAGTGACCGTGACGGTGTTCCAGGAGATCGCGATGTCGGGGTGGTGCCCCATGCGCTCGGCCGGTTCGACCACCGCATTCACGAACTTCACCGACCCGACGAAGTCGTCGAGCTTGAACTCGCGCACGATCTCGTCACCTTTTCGCTGCCAGCCGCCCAGGGCTTCGAGCCTTTTCTCTATTTCCTGATCCTCGATAAGTGCCATGCCAGTGATGCTACGCATTTGCCGGCCCCGGCCTGCGGTGACGCGGCGGTGGCGTGCGCGGGCAACCGCAACGCCCGACCCTCAGAGAGGTAGCAGGCTGACCAGGGCAGGTACGAGCTGGAACTGGGAGACCGGCTCCGAAATCGAGATCGCTGCGAAAAAACCGACGGCGGCGACCGCGGCGAAGCCGCCGTACTCGATCAGCTTGGCGCTGGAGCCGAGCTTTCCGCGCTCGCCGGCGATCACGAGCATTCCGCACAGAACCCCGCCGATCAGCCCGCCCAGGTGACCACCGATACTGATTCCGGGAATGGCGAAGGTGATCAGCAGGTTGATCCCGAGGACCACCCCTATCTCGCGTGCGATCGTATTCATGCCCCGGCCGCGGGCAATGATGAAGGTCGCGCCGAAGATGCCGAAGACCGCGCCCGAGGCCCCGACGGTCACAACGAGGCTGCCAGAGAGCAGAATCGCGCCGAACGAGCCGGCCAGAAGCGACGCAAAGTACACACACAGGAAGCGTGGGGTACCGATTGAGGGCTCGAGGATCCGCCCGAGGAAGTACAGGGCGAACATGTTGAATCCGAGGTGGAGCAGGCCCGCGTGGAGGAACCCACCGGTGATCAGCCGGTACCACTCGCCATCGGCGACGGCCACACCCTGCAGGCCGAAGTTGCTGATCATCGAGTTGACCGAGGTGTTGAGGCCTCCCGATGCCGTGGCGATCTCGACCATGTAGGCACCGACGCACATCACGATCAGGGCAAAGGTCGCAGGAGCCGAGTTGGCCGCGGAAATGGCCGCCGGGCCGCTGGTCACACGGGTGCGCTCGCGGGAGCATTCCGGGCAGCGCATGCCGACCGGGGTCGGAGTCATGCAGTCGGTACAGATCGGCCGGTCACAGCTCGAGCAGGAGACCCGGGTCTCGACATCCGGATGGCGGTAGCAGTAGTCCACAACGAACAACCCTAGATGAAGGGCACCGCGCGCAACCGGGCCAACGTAGAGAATGAGCCGATGGCGAGGACGGCCTACACGCGGCTTTACGCGACCGTGAGCGGGACGCTGCTGATCCTGCTCGGACTGGCCGGAATGCTCGAGAACTCCGAGTTCCCGAAGCCCTCCCTGTGGTCGGAGCTGTTCGGCTTCTACGCGGTGAACGGCTGGGCCAACGCGCTCCACATCGCCCTCGGCATGATCGCGCTGCTTCTGGCCCAGGGGATCTCAAGGCTTTGGGCCCTGATCGCGGCGATCGTCTTCCTCGGACTCGGATTCTGGGGAGTGCTCGCGCCGAACGCAGAGCTGCTCTTCGGGGTGCTGCCGGCGACCTGGCCGGTCAACCTGATCAACCTGCTGCTCGGCGGCTTCGCGCTTGCGGCTCTGGTCGCCAGCCGTTGGCACAGGATCCGGGCCGCGGCGGCGAACCGCGAGGAGCGGCTCAGGAAGCGGCGGATCGAGCGCAAGCGCAAGCGCCAGAAAAAACTTCGCAGGAAACGGGTCGGCGGTTCAAAGACCGGTTCTTGACCGGGTACTGCTGATCAGGCTTTCGATCCTCGAGCGGCGGCGGCGTCCCCGGCGGCGGAACTCGACCAGCACCAGAACTCCGGTCGCCGCACCGCCGGCGGCCACTGCCACCACCGGCCGGACCCAGTTGCGCGGGTCCTTCAGCGAGTCGAGCTCGCTTTCGGTCAGCTCGTCCGCCCATCCGGCGAGGTCATCGGCAGCGGCGTCCCTGATCACCGAGAACGTGTCACGCAGACGGTCCGAGAAGCGCTCCGGCGGCTCGACCGGCTGGAAGACGTCTGCCAGAAGACTCTCGATCTGGAGGTCATCCATCGACATCGTCATCGAGCCTCTCGCGCAGCTGCTTGATCGCCCGATGGAGCAGGACCTTGGTCGCACCGTCTGACTTGCCCATCGCCCTTGCGATCTCGCGGTTGTCCATGCCGAGCGCGAAGCGCATGATCAATGCCTCGCGACGCTCCTCCGGCAGTTCGTCGATCCCGGCAATTACCGCTCTCAACTCGGCCCGTCCTTCGGCCACCGACTCGGTTGTGTGGCGGGCGGCGGGCGGCTCGATGCTGTCGAGCGGGGTCTGCGGGCGCCGCGAGCGGTCGCGGTAGTAGTTGGAGGCCAGGTTGTGGGCGATCCTGATCAGCCAGGGACGCAACGGCCGCCCGTCCGACTCCCGTCTCGCACGCGGGTAGTGGCGATAGGCCTGGAGGAAGGTCTGCTCGGTCAGGTCCTCGGCGTCGTGATGGTCGCCGACCCGGTAGTAGGCGTAGGAGTAGACGTCCCTCAGGTGGTCCCGGTAAAGCTGCTCGAAGCCCCGGTCGGTATCGGCCTTGCTCTCGACCGGAGCCTCCGGTGCGTTCTCTGTCTGTGGCTCGTCCACCGGTCCACCCTACCCAGAGTGCCGATGCCGGACTCACGGATGTGGGCGCGGTGGCCAAGTCCTTCAGGCCGCCCGCCGCGAGTGCCCGACCCGCCGGAGCGCGGCAACCCATTCGTCGGAGCCGATCCGGCCGGTGGCGAGGTCGGCCAGCCCCTGAGTCGCCTCGTAGTCACATCCCGATGCGGCGAGGGTCTGCGCAATCTGGGGAACCGAGTCGAGCGCCTCGGAAGCCTGACCCAGCGTTGCCTTGATTTCCTCGGCGCTGCTGCCCTTGCCGAGAAGCTCTCCGGCCTGGCGGTTGCGGCTGCCGGGCGCCATCACCGTCGCCAGCAGGTCCCCCACTCCGGCCAGCCCGTTGAAGGTATCGAGGTCGGCCCCCTTCAGTACCGCGAAATCCACGCACTCCTTCCAGACCGCCGAGGCGGCGATCCCGGCGGCGTTCAGTCCGTGGGGCTCGGCCGCGGCGGCCGCAAGCACAGCGGCGTTCTTGGCCGCGCCGGCCATCTCCACACCGACCGTGTCACGCGAGCGCTCGCAGATCAGCCCGGCGCGGTCGAATACATCGCCGAGCTGGGCCCGGAGGTCGTCGTCGCCGGTACCGAGAACCAGTGCCGCAGAGCCGGAAACCGCTTCGCGGGCGTGGGCAGGGCCACCAAGGCAGGAGATACCCCTGACTTTTACCCGTTCACCGACGTAGTCGGAGGGAAGCTGGCCTTTCGGGGCGATCAGGCCCTTGGCCAGAAGCAGGACGCCGGCGCGCCGGCCGATCCGGTCGGCGACGGCACCAACTGCTTGCGGGTAGGCGGCCGAAGGCACGGCGAGGCAGAGCAGGTCCACGCCGGCCAGCTCGATCTCACTGGAGGCCCGGACCTCGATCGCGTCGGGCAGCCGGACCCCCGGCAGGTAGCGCTCGTTCTCGCGGGCGGCAGCCATCGCCTCAGCCTGGGAGGCGGTTCGAGTGCCCAGCTGGACTTCGAGCCCACCGCGGGCGAGAAGCACCGCCACCGCCGTTCCCCAGCTTCCGGCTCCGATCACCGCCGCGCGGCGCATCGGGGGCAGCCCGCCGATGTCCTCCCACTGAAGTTCGACGTTCGGCCAGATCCTCGATGTGACCGATGCCGCCAGGGCCGGTGACGGGTTCTCGGAGTACGGGAAGTTCATCGGCCGGCCTATTCGGATTCTGACCTTGCGTGGCCGGATCTTCCAGCCGCGGCGCACGTTCTCGGTTCCGCTGACAGCAACCGGGAGCACCGCGGCCCCGCTTCGCATCGCCAATCTGCCTACCCCCCGTTTCGGACTGCCGAGCGAGCCCTGCCGGATGCGGGTGCCTTCCGGGAAGATGCAGATCGCACCGCCACGCTCAAGCGCCAGTTCTGCGGTTTCTATCGCGAGCTCGTCGGCCTCGCCGCGGCGGATAGGGAAGGCGCCGAGCCGGTTCAGGAAGTAGCCCTGCCACTTCTTCTCGAACAACTCGACCTTCGCCACGTAGTTCATCGGCCTGCTCCAGGGCAGGCAGGCCCCGATCACGAACGGGTCGAGGAAGCTGCGGTGGTTGGCGGCGACGATGATGCCGCCCTTGATCCGGTGGGAGTTCTGCCGACCCTGCCTTGAGAGGGCGAAATAGACGAGGAAGAACGGCTGCAGCAGGATCCTGGCCAGCAGGTAGATACCCCGGTTTACACCGTGGCGCCGCGTGAACTCGTGATAGGAGGCGAGCCTCTCATCGGTCACAGGTCTGCTTACACGCTCCGGGTCACGGTGTTACAGGCTACCCGGCGGCAGCCCCGTTCAGCCTGATTCTTCGACCGGCAAGCCGGTCCCTCCCGGAGCGATCGGGCCGGGTATCGTTTGCCAACCGCTAAACCGAGCATCTGACTGGAGAGGATGACGAAGCGATTCAACTTGAAACGGGCTGTGGCAAGACGGATCCGCCGCATCCGCCGCCGCCAGGGCATCAGCCTGCTGCTGCTCGCGCGACTCCTGCCGGAGCGGACCGCCGCCCCTGAGGTACCCCCACCCTGGCCGGATATTGAGCCTGAGATCCCGGCGGACCTGCTTACCTACCCTGGGGAGATCCGCGACCACGAAGAGGAGGACCGGTGCGCCGAGGCGGCGCCGCTCAGCGACTTCTTCTCGGTCCACCCCGAGGCCAGCGAGTTCATCGTCAGTCACGGCAAGGGCTTCCTGTTGCCGACCTTTCCCCGGGTTGCCAGGGCTGTCCAGCGGATACGTCGGGCGTCGAAAATGGAGCCCGCGCCCCGGACGAAGACCGTTCATCCGGACGAGCTGACCCGGCTGCTGCGTACCGAGGCGCGGCGGATCGGACTCAGCCGGATCGGCATCGCCGCCAACGACTCGAGCTACACCTTCGAGACGACCGACGCCAAACAGTTTGCGACCGTCGTCGTGTGCCTGCTCGAGCAGGACTGGGAGCTGACCCAGAAGATCCCGAGCGACGAAGCCGAGCAGGCCGCTTTCTTCGGCTACGCCGAGGGTATGAGCCGCACCGCGGCGCTCACCGAATTCCTCAAGGGACTCGGGTACCGGGCCGCGCCCCAGGGACTGACCGGCGATGGAATCGCGATTCATTACGCGATCGAGGCGGGCCTCGGCCAGCTCGGGATCAACGGGCAGCTGCTGACCCCGGAGGCCGGCTCGAGGTGCCGGATACTGATGTTGACCACCGATGCGGTCCTGACCCTTGATGAGCCGGTCGACTACGGCCTGCACAAAGTCTGCGACGAATGCCAGGCATGCGTCAGGAACTGTCCGGTGGGCGCCATCCCGAAAGCGCGCAAGCCCTTCCGCGGGGTGATCAAGTCCAAGCTCAACACCGCCCGTTGCCTGCCGGTAGTGGCCCAGGCGGCAGGTTGTGCGATCTGCATGAAGGTCTGCCCGGTCCAGCGTTACGGCCTCGACGCGATTCTCGAGCACCGGGAGCAGACCGGGGAGATCCTCGGTCTCGGCAGCGACGAGCTTGAGGGCTACGACTGGCCGCTGGACGGCCTCCACTACGGCCCGGGAGAAACCCCGACGGTCGGTGAGGACATCGTCAAGAACCCCGACCTCACTTTCGACATCACCCGGACCAGGCCGTTCGAAGGAACCGAACCGATCCGATTCGTCGGGCCCAGAGTAAGCCCTCGGTGAGTCGCCCCGAGAAGGTGGAGTTCTGCGTCGTCGGCGCCGGATTCTCCGGGCTCCGGGTGGCTGAGGCTTTGCGGCAACAGGGGTCGGATTACGTGGTCCTCGACAAAGGGCGCTCGCCCGGGGGAAGGGCGGCGACGCGCCGGATCTCGGAGGCGCGGGTCGATCACGGAATCCCGTGGCTGACCCGGACCAGCGGCCTCAGCGACGAGCTGATCGACCGGCTGCGAGAAGCGGACCTGATCGAGCGCATCTTCGTCGGCGGTACCGTCGGCGACGCCTGGTCCTGCCCCGACGGGATCAACAGCGTCACCAAGCATCTGGCATCGAGCCTGAACGTTCGCTTCAGCGAACGGGTGGAGTGGGTGGAGCCGCCGAGCGGCCGCGGTGGCCGCGCAACGCTGCGCATCAGCGATGCCGACGGCCGGACCTCGACCCTCGAGGCGCGCCACACGATCATCACCGCGCCTGTCCCCCAGGCGATCGAGATGGCCCCGTTCCTTGGCGGCCAGCTCGGTGGCGTAGAGCCCGGCGAGATCTACGAAAAGGCCGTGCTCGGGCTCGCGCGCCTCCAGCACAGCGGCGAGATCCCCGACCAGGCCCTGTTCGAGAACCCTGCCGACGGGATCGAGAGCGTGATCGTCGAGAGCGTCAAGTTCCCCGACCGGCCGCCGTCGGTCACGATCAGATGTGACCCGGAAACCAGCGACCGGCTGTTCGACGAAGACGACGAGGTCGCCTGGCAGTGGATGGCCGAGCGCGTTGCTGGCCTGCCTTTCCTCACCACCGAGCCCGAGGAGCGTCAGGTCAAGCGGTGGCGCTACTCGAAGCCGGCCAGGCCCGTCAAAGCACCCTTTGTCACGCTCGGCTTCCCTGACAAGTCCGGCACGGCCACGATCTCGGCCTGCGGCGACAGCTTCGAAACCGGAGCCGAGACCGGCCTCGAAGCCGCCCTCGGCTCGGCCCAGGCCCTGCTCGACCGCGATCCCTGGTCGTAGCGGCCAGACCAGCCTGAGCCAAGCCAGGGTGCCCGGGGACTCAGCGCAGAGGGGACAGCCAGGCCGGAGGGCTGGCAGCGAGCGCTCAGGCGGGCAGCCAGGCCGGAGGGAAGGCACCCGCCGGCACGTCGCCGGTGTAGTCGCTCGGGAAGTAGTGCCGGGCCAGCCGCTCGGCGGCGGTGCCTTCGAACAGCGGGCGGAGGTCGCCGATCGTCAGCAGCAGACTGGCCGAGGACGCGATCTGGAGGTCGGCCGCAGTCGGGGAGTCGCCGTCGATCACGCCTTCGGCCGCGTAGCCTTCGATCCGCTCGATCTCATCCGGCAGCCCCGCCAGCAACTCGCTGACGCTGAGCGCGGTCATCTCGAGCGTCTTCCAGGCAGCGCGCACGTAGGCCATCGCAAAGTCGGTCCCGGCCGGGTCAAGCTCACCACCACCGGCGAAAGTCCCCATCGAGCCGGGCCGGAAGTGCAGCGCGGCGAACGGCAGGTGACGGGCGGTCTCCTGGAAGACCTCGTCGCCCCAGATCTCGGCTTCGCGGACGGCATCGGCGATCGCTTCGGGATAAAGCGGGTTCTCCGGGACCAGCTCTTCGAGGCGCCCGAGGATCTGCACCGATCCGTGGACTACATCGTCGCCGACGGTCAGCACGGGTACTTTGCGGTGACCCTCGCCGAAGAGTCTCTCGGCTTCGTCGCCGTGGCCGCGGTGGCCGGTCGACTGGACCGTCTCCTCCTCGAACTCGATGCCTTTGATCTCCAACCCGGACCGCACGGTCATGCAGGGGTGGGACAGCGGGACGACGTAAAGGGTGACCTGCTCGGATATCGACATACCGGGACCCTATGGGCCGAAGCCGAGGGCGACGCTGAGGGCCGCGCAATGGCCGGCGATGTCGCCGTCGAGCCAGACATCCGCCTCCGAACCCCAGGAGGTCGGCTCATTGTTGATCACGGCCAGGCCGGCGTCGGAAGACCGGTATCCGGGAAGGCCGGCGGCCGGATGGACGACCATCGAAGAACCGATCAGCAACAACAGGTCACAGTCGGCGATCGCCGCGGTGCTGCGCTCGACCTGGATCTCCGGAAGCATCTCCTCGAACAGCACCACCGCAGGCTTCAGCACGGCCCCACAGGGGCAGACAGGCAGCGCGTCGACGGTCAGCTCCTCAAGTTGAGCGCGGGGAAAGCGCTCGCCGCAGTCAAGACACTCCAGCTCGCGGACCGAGCCGTGGACCTCATGGACCAGGGACGGATCGACCCCGCCTGCCTGATGAAGCCCATCGATGTTCTGAGTCACCACGGCGCTCAGCTTGCCGAGCGCGCCGAGGTGCGCGAGGAAGGTGTGACCGGGGTTCGGCTCGAAGCGATCGGCCACATCCAGCCGCTCCCGATAGAACGCCCAGAACCGCTCCGGGTAGTCGCGGAAGACGGTCAGGGTGGCAACCTCCATCGGGTTCTCATCACCCCAGACCCCACCCGCAGAGCGAAAATCCGGAATCCCCGAAGCAGTCGAGACCCCGGCTCCGGTCAGGGCGACCACCTTGCCGGCCCCCTCGATCAACTCGAGCAGCCTGGCCTCCTCCCCTCTCACTTTGACCTCGTCATCCACGGGACGATCTTGACTCACCGGGGCCTGTCACGGAGTCCCGCCGCCAGCTCTTCTTGGATGCCGGTTGCGGGCAAACCTCGAGTTCGGCGCCGACGCCGCCGACTTTCCACGAGACGTCGGCGCTGTCGGGCGGAATGGTGACCAGCGCCGGCTCGCCTGGTTTGAGGGTGCCGAGGGGAACCGACGGGGTATCCGCGAAACGGCCGATCAGAAGCTCGTCAAGGCCGTCCCTGCTTCTGATTACGGTTCGGCCTTCCGCAATGTCGACCGCAACCGATCCGGTTCGATCAGCCGTGGCCGGGGTGCAGATGCCCCGTACTGGTCCTTCAGCTGTGGTTCGCTTCACTCCGATCCCGGCTACAAGTCCGCTGTCGATCGCGCGACGTGACCTGTCGGGAACTTCAAGCATTTCTTCAGGTGTAGCGGCAAAGGTGCCGTATGGGATGTCCGCCATCAGGAAAATCACGGCGATGGGATCGTTCACTAAATCCGACTTTTCGATCTGCGGTACCGATCCGGCCCTTGGCACCAGCACCCCGGCCGCTATGGCTACAGCTCCAGCGTTGGCCTTGTAAACCCTGGCCTGCTCCCGGTAGTAGTCACCGTTCCTGGCAAGCAGCGCAGCGTTGTTGATCAGGCCGATCGCTCCGAGGAGGTAGAGCCCGATGATCGCTGACTTTCGCCATTCGAACCCCTGGCCGGCTGCTCCGAGGATCAGCAGGCAGAAAACGGCTCCCGGGTACATATAGCGGGCGTCATCGGGCAGTCGTCCCACGTCGTCGCTGACGAGGACCTGAAGCCCCCAGAAGGCCAGCCCGATAGAAAGAACAGCCCAAAGGACTCTGGTAGAGCGGCCCTTCGTAACGCACAAGACCACCGCGGCGATCGTCATCGTCGCAATCAAAGCGGCACGAAGGTCGATCAGATCGAGTGTGTCTCCCCTGGACCAGCCGAAGCTGAGCCCGCTGAGCCCGTACATGGCGGCCCCGCTCGCTTCGAACACCCACCTCGGGAAGTCGGCGGCCGCTGAAAGATCCGCCTGACCCCCTGATGCTCCAAAGTCCTGGCTCCTGCTCCAGATCACCCACGCGAGGTAGAGCGCCAGGGGAACCGCGGGGATCCAGAGGCGGCGCCATTGCCGGCTGAGCAATACAAGCACCGCGGCACCTGCGACGAACGGAAGAGCGACCGAGTAGGTGGCCACACCGACCACGAGGGCTACGCAGGCGATGACGTCGCCGCGGCGATCGTCTCGCTCGAGCATCAGTAACGAGAGCAGGCCCATGGCGAGCGAGAAGCAGATCGTGATGCCGTTGCCCTGGAGCATGTGCAGGTGATCGGTTCCGAAGAACAGGAGGATGAGACAAGGCACGAGAGCAACCCATTTCGGGACCCGCCGAATCAGCCAGGTGAACAGCAGGCCGACCGTCAGACAGGCGGCCAGCGCGGTGAGGATCCGGTACGGCAAATAGCTGAGACCGAACAGTTCGAGCAGCGACACATAGAGCACCCTCGGATTCAGAAGCAGGTGGCCGCCATGCGGCTGAAGTGCCGTTTGCCAGTCGAAGTCCGGGCTGGTCACGATCAGGACCATTCCGTCACCGGAGAAAGTGGTGCCTCTACTTACGTACAGCTTCACGGCGATCGAGATGACCATCGCGAACCCCAATACGACCCACGGCGACGCAGGCCGCGTGAAAATTTCCCCTGCCCGGCGAATCTGGTCAGGTTACCGGGCGCGCAACCTGGACCACGAAGCCCGCCTCCGGGTTCGAACCGGAGACCTCCTGTTTACAAGACAGGTGCTCTACCAACTGAGCTAGGCGGGCGGATGCAGTTCGGCGGTGCCCATGTTTTCACGCCGGCGGGAGCCGGGCGCGGCGAGGTGCCCGACAGGAACCTCAGACGACCGGTTCGCGGCCGTCAGCCTGCTGATTCAGGACTTTCTGCTGATTCAGGTAGCTCAGACGGCCATTTCGCGGCTGTCGAGGTGACGGCCGACCTTGCGCTTGACCCGCTGCAGGGCGTTGTCGACCGCCTTGGTATCGGTTCCGAGCAGTTCGGCCACCTCTTCGTAGGAGCGGTCCTCGAGGTAGAAGCCGAGCACGCTGCTCTCGATGTCCGAGAGGGCGACACGCAGGTGAGCGACCAGGCTGGAGAGCTCCTCCGAGGAGATCGCCTGATTGACCGGGTCCGATGCGGTCGGGCCGGGGAGGATCTCCTCCATGGTGGTCTCGGACTCGCCGTTGGCGGCCGGAGACTGGCCGAAGGAGACGTACTGGTTCAGCGGGCTGTGTTTGTTCCGGGTGGCGGCCTTGACTGCGGTGATGATCTGCCGGGTGATGCAGAGCTCGGCGAAGTTCCGGAAGCTGGACTCGCGGTCCGTCCGGTAATCGCGGATCGCTTTGTAGAGACCGAGCAATCCCTCCTGGATCAGGTCGTCGGAGTCACCGCCGACGAGGAAGTATGAGGACGCCTTCATCCGGACAAAGCCGTGGTAACGACGGATCAGCCGGTCGGTCGCCTCGGCGCTTCCACGCTTTGACATGGCGACCAGATACAGATCATCAGGCTCCAGTCGAGGGTTAGGCTTTGAGGACGGGCCGTTGTTCTCAGGGTCAGAAATTGCTGCAAATACCGCATTTGAGGTCGGGGTAGCCACTGAACGTTCTCCTTTTGAAGACGGTCTGTGGCGCCACTTACCTCCCCTGGACGCCGTTACATGACAGGTGATCCTCAGACTCAAGTAGAGGTTCACCCTTTAACTACCCGTTAGTTTACGCATTCGCAGAGTTCTGTCAACCCCTGCTCCGGAATTCCTGCAATCGACGTTGCAGATCGGGCCGTCGAAACGGGCGCGAGCATGGGTGATTCGGGCGCGGCCGCGCGCCTTTTCGTGCGGCCTGGTGGCCTACTTCGAGGCGGCGGTGAGGCGCTGGCGCAGGGACTCGAAGAGCAGGACCGAGGCCGCGGCAGAGACGTTCAGGGAGTCGATCTTTCCCGGCTGGGGGATCGCGACAAGGCCGTCGCAGGCGGCGGCGACCCTCGGTCGCAGCCCTTTCTCTTCGGTGCCCATGACCAGCACGGTCGAACCGGTCAGGTCCACCTCCCACGGGGAGGCTTCGGCCTCGCCCGCTGCACCCCAGATCCAGAAGCCGGCGCCCCGGGCGTTTGCCAGCCAGTCGGCGATGTTACGTACCCGGGCAATCTCGAGGTGCTCAACCGCACCTGCCGAGGCCTTGCAGACCACGGCGGTGACACTGGCGGCGCGGCGCTCCGGAATGACCACGCCGGCGGCACCGGCTACCTCGGCCGAGCGGCAGACCGCCCCGAGGTTACGCGGGTCCTGGACCTGGTCGAGAACCATGATCAGGCCGCCGGTCCGGGCCAGCAGGCCGGAGCCGTCGGTGTAGCTATACGGGTCAACCTCGGCGACGACCCCCTGGTGGTCCGGACTGCCGACCATCTCGCTCAGGGCTTCGGCCGATGTGTCTGGAGCACGCCAGATCC
>Ga0209181_10001643_pt1 | contig 38419 bp, 29 predicted proteins | sample MAT05_FD_187208 | JGI IMG/M metagenome (GOLD analysis project Ga0209181, IMG submission 187208) | Freshwater microbial communities from Lake Fryxell liftoff mats and glacier meltwater in Antarctica - MAT-05 (SPAdes) (version 2) | ecosystem: Environmental > Aquatic > Freshwater > Ice > Liftoff... | reverse complement strand
CTATGCTGTCCCAGCCCTTCGGGCTGAAGAGGGGTGATTGGTTTTCAGGCCAACGGCCTGGGACAGCATAGCCCGGGGCAACGCCCCGGGGCGGTTACGGATCAGCCGGATTCGGTGTCATCTTCCCGGTGTCGCGGCATGGAGCTTCTCGCGCCACGCCCGCGCCTGGTCCGGTTGGCCGGTAACCTCGAAGAAGCGCACGAGCCGCTCGGCGGCCTGAGCGACCTGCCCCCTGTCGATCCCACGCAACAGTGCTTCCCGCTGCTTGACGCCCTCGTACCCACGCACCAGCAGCGGTTCGGCCGCTGCGTCCTTCCGCTGGGAGGCGAGCGATTCGCCCCACACGCTCACCCAGTGGAAGTACCGCGGGTCGTGAGGCTGATACTTCTCGAACGTCGTTGCCGCTTCGCGCGCGAGCGGTTCGGCCTCGGCCGGCTGACCCTTCAGCACCAGAGTGAGCGCGAGCCACCCGCTGGTATTCGCCGCTTGCATCCTTCGAAGCAGGGAATCGCCGCGCTGCTGAACGGCCCCGAGCGCCCCCCGCAGCAGACCCTCAGCCCGGTCCAACTGGCCGTTGCGCAGCCAGATTTGCGCGAAGGTGAGGGTACACCCGATCGTCTCGGGGGCAGCAGGCCCGAAAACGTGTCTGAAATCGGTAAGCACCTTTTCGTACAGAGCAACCGACTCGGAGACTCGGCCGGCGCCCCCATAACACATGGCGAGTTGGTGGAGCGTGGCGAGCGTGGACGGAGCCCGCGGGCCGAAGAGGATCCGCTGCCGCTCCGCAACCTGCTCCCACAGACGCACGGCGTGCTCGAACTGTCCGCAAATCGCATAGGTCCCGGCGAGGCGTCCCAGCGCCGTCAGCGTGTCGGGGTGGTCGAGTCCCAGCGCCTGCCGGCGGCACTCGAACGCCTCCTGGAACAGCGCGATCGCATCGGAATGCCGTCCCGCCCAACTCCACGCCCCTGCCAGGCTGAACACGCTTCGGAGCGTGTCCGGGTGATCCGGTCCGAGGTGCTCGCGGCGCAACGCGACCGCCCGCTCGAAGTGGGGCGCAGCGAGGTCGTCGGCGTGCAGTTTGTAGTAGGCCTCGCCGATCGCCGTGCGGATTGCCGCCTCGACGAGCGGTTGGGTCCGGAACCGGTCACCGATTCGGGTCGAGGCCCGGTCCAGCGCCTCCTTCACCGTCAGGTACGGTTCCCCGGTCGCGTCCAGCTCCCCCGGCGTCGCGGCCGCCTGGCCGAGAAGATCCGCCTGGAGGAATTCATTCACGGCTCGGGCGACGGCCGCCTCGGAGCGCGCCCGCTGCTCCGCGGCCTCGGCCCGCACCCGGTCTTTCGTTGCCTGTCGCTCCGCGGCTTCGGCCTGAAGTCGAGACTCCGTCGCCCGAACGGCCTGCCAGATGCTCACCGCCGTCCCGGCCAGGAGGGTCGCGGCCACCAGCCCGGTCGCCGCCAACGCCGCCCGGTTCCGCCGGGCCGCCTTCCGGAGTCGGTACCACGCCGACGCCGGGCGGGCCTCGACCGGTTCGTCCGCCAGGAACCGCTCCACGTCCGCGGCGAACGCCCCGGCGCTCTCGTACCGCCGGTTCCGGTCCTTCTCCAGCGCCTTCATCGACACCCAGTCCAGATCCCCCCGCAACAGCCGCACCAGTTGCCGGTCGGTCAGGCCGCGGCGCCCGCACGCCCCCGACCGCTCCTCCGCCCCCAGCGCGCCCACCCGCCGACTCGGCCGGGGCGGCTCCTCCTCCCGAATGATCCGCCGGACCTCGTCCAGCCCCAACCGCAACAGGGCGTCGCGGTCGAACGGCGTGGTACCGGTCAGCAGTTCGTAGAGGAGCACCCCGAGGGCGTACACGTCCACCCGCGTGTCGACGTCCAGCCCGCCTAGAGCGGCCTGCTCCGGGGCCATGTACAGCGGCGTTCCCACCAGCTGGGCGAACCGGGTACACAGCGACCCGTCGGTGAGCGGCTGGCCGATCGCCTTCGCCACGCCGAAGTCGATCACCTTCGGGACCGGGGTGCCGTCGTGCAGGGCGACCAGGACGTTCGACGGCTTCAGGTCGCGGTGGATCACGCCCTTCATGTGGGCGTGCTGGACCGCCCGGCACACCTGGGCGAACAGCCGCAACCGGTCGCGTGGGGCGAGGGCCGCCCGGTCGCAGTAGTCGGTGATCGGCTCGCCGGGGACCAGCTCCATGGCGAAGTACGGGCGCCCGCTCGCCGTCGTCCCGGCGTCGAGGATTCTGGCGATGTTCGGGTGGTCCATCAGGGCCAGCGCCTGGCGCTCCGCCTCGAACCGCGCCACCACCTGCCGGCTGTCCATCCCCGGTTTGATGAGTTTCAGCGCCACCCGCCGCCGGACCGGCTCGGCCTGCTCCGCGACGTACACGACGCCCATCCCGCCCTCGCCGATCGGCTCCAGGAGCGTGTACGGACCGACGACCGCGCCCGGCCCTTCGGCGCCGGCCGGGGCGGGGGGCGCGGGGGGCACGGGTGGGTCGGTGAGGAAGCGGTCGGCCCGGAAGTGGGCGGCGACCAGCGTTTCGACATCCCGCCGGAGGGCGTCGTCGGTCCCACAGGCGCCGGCGAGGTACGCGGCGCGGTCGGCGGGCGAGTCCAACTCGATGGCGGAGCAGAAGATGGAGTCGAGGTCGGACGGTGTACGGAACACGGGCGCCCCCCGACGTACCGAGTCGCGTTTCAGGACAGTGCGAGTTCCCGGCCGGATCGGCTCACGGATTCCCGGATTCCTGGGCCGAAATGCGGCGGTACAGCCACGCCCGGGCCACGGTCCAGTGCCGCTTGGCGGTCGCCGGGGACATGCCGAGGCACTCGGCCGCCTCTTCGTTGGTCAGCCCGGCGAAGTACCGGAGGTTGACCACCTGGGCCTTGACCGGGTCGTACGCGGCGAGGGCGGTGAGGGCGGCGTCGAGGGCGATGAGGTCGTCCGCCCGGTCGTCACCGACCTCGGCCGGCAGGTCTGGCAATTCGACCCGCCGGAGCCCGCCGCCGTGTTTGCCTCGCGCCTTCCGGCGGGCCTCGTCGATGAGGATGCGGCGCATGGCCTCGGCCGCGGCGGCGTAGAAGTGTCCGCGGCCGTTCCAGGGTTGTGCCGGGTCGGAGCCGACGAGGCGCAGGTACGCTTCGTGGACGAGGGCGGTGGCCTGGAGCGTCTGGCCGGGCTTTCGGCCGCCAGCCGGGCGGCGGCGAGTCGTCGTAGTTCTTCGTAGACGAGCGGGAGGAGGTCGGCGGCGGCGCGGGTGTCGCCGCCCACGGCCGCGTCGAGGAGCTGGGTGATGTCGGCCATACGGACGAGTGTCAGCGCACGGCCGCGGCCAGCAACTCGAATTCCCGACGACGGGGGGAGCCAGTTTTCGGCCCAACGTCTTGAGGGGTCACGGCTTCCGGTCGGGGGCGACGCACTGACGGGTATCGATCTGGCGACGTGACATGTTTCCGCGACCCGGTGGGGGGCGCGGCGGAAACAATAATCTCGACCGAAGTGTCGCGACTCTGCTTGACTCCCGCGGCGGCAGAGGGTTGCCAACGTGTCCGGGGTCGGTGAGAATCGGGTCGCCCACCGGCGGCTGACGTTCCGCCACCAGGGGCTCGACGTGCGGCTGACCGACGTGGCCGGCCGGGTGGTGACGAAGCTCCTGGCGTGAGTGCCCGTGATCAACCGTCCGCCCGCGAGGTGTTTGTCATGCTTCGCTGCTGTCTCGTGCTCGGCCTGACGGTCGGCGCCGGCGCGAACCTCAGGCCGCCGGTCGCGAGCCCCGCACCCCCGGAGGCGCAGGAGCCGCGGGAGAAGGCGGCCGGGGAACTCCGGGCCGGGGTTGCCAGGGTCGAGATCACCAACAAGACGGCGCTCCCGGTCAGCGACCCGCTGTTCGTCAAGGCGCTCGTCCTGAAGCGCGGCGCGACGACGGCCGTCCTCGTCACGCTCGACGCCGTGGCGGTGGGCGAGATCGGGCACATCCCCAACGACTACCTCGGCAAAGTGCGGGCGCGGCTCGAAAAGGAACTCGGCGTGGCGCCGGAGAGCGTCATCGTCAACGCGAGCCACTGCCACGGGATCGTCTGCGCGGACGTGGACGAGAAGACCGTCGAGGCGGTGAAGGCGGCGGTCGCCACCATCGTACCCGTGCGCACCGGAGTCGGCGTCGGCAGCGAGACCCGCATCTCGGAGAACCGACGGCTCCGGCTCAAGAGCGGCAAGGAGGCCGATGTCCGGCACGCCTACTCGCTGCCGCCCGACGACGAAGTCGTGGGTGTCGGGCCGATCGACCCGCGGATCGGGGTACTGCGCCTCGACCGGCTCGACGGCCGACCGCTCGCGGTGGTCTACCACTTCGCGTGCCACCCGATCCAGGGCGTGCCGGGCGGTGGCAACACGGCCGACATCACGGGCTTCGCGTCCCGGGTGATCGAGGAGAACCTCGGCGGCGGGGCCGTCGCGCTGTTCGTGCAGGGCTGCGGCGGCGACATCAACCCGGTCCGGTACAAGGACGTCCACCAGCCGCGGAGCGCCGAACCGCTCGGGAATTTGCTCGGGCTGAGCACGCTGCGGGCCGTCCGGGCGATCCGGTGCGACGCTGCCGGGCCGCTCGTGGTGCGGAACGAAAAACTCGCGCTCCCCCGCGCCGACCACGCCGAGCGGATCGACGCCCTCGCCGCCGAGCAGGCCCGGCTCGTCAAGTCGCTGAAGGGGACGAGCCTGAACCTGCGGACGTTCCTGGAGCTGACGACCAAGTACAACCAGTCGCGGGAGTTCCCGTCGTACCCCGCCCACCTGTACCTGACGGAGAAGTCGCAGGGGCGCGCCGACCTGCTCGCGCTCGACGCCGACAACCGCCGGAACCTCCAGGCGTACCTCGACAACGTGTTGACGATGGAGGCGCTGACGCGGGTGCAGACGAACCTCGCGCTGCTGCGGCGGCACCAGGAGCGGAACCTCACCGCCGGCCGCCGGCCGCTGGAGGTCGAGGTCGCGGGCCTGCGGGTCGGCGACTTCGTGCTGGTCACGTTCCCAGGCGAGCTGACGGTCGAGGTCGGGCTGAACGTGAAGAAGGCGTCGCCGCACAAGACGACGTTCGTGTCCGGCTACACGAACGGGTACATCTACTACACGCCGACGGCCGACCAGCTCCGGAACGCGGGCGGGGCGCAGGAGGACAGCGACTGCCTCGTCGCGCCCGAGTGGGAGCAGCTGTTCTACGCGAAGGTGGCGGAGCTGTTGAAGCAGCTCTGAATGCCGTTCAAAGTAGCTCGGGCCGGAGCCCCGAAGGGGCGGCAGTCAATAGCCCAGGGCGTCAGCCCTGGGTGGGCTACGGCGGGGTTCGCGCCGCGTGGCTCCCACGAACCACGCCTCGCGTTCCCAGGGCTGACGCCCTGGGCTATTGACTGCCGCCCCTTCGGGGCTCCGGCTTGAAGCGACCAGTCACTCGGGCGACAATGATCGTGACCCGCCCCGCCTCCCCGGCCCGTTCGCACATGAAACGTCTCGCGCTCCCCCTCTTCGTCGTCGTTGCCCTCGCGCCCTCCGCGTTGCGCGCCCAGGAACTGCGGCACTTCGAGTCGCGCGTCCGCCCGCTCCTGGCCGAGAAGTGCTTCAAGTGCCACGGCCCGGACCGGCAGCGCGGCGACCTACGGCTCGATACGGCTGACGGCTTCAAGAAGGGCGGCGCGTCTGGAACGCCCCTCGTCACCCCCGGCCGGCCGGCCGACAGCCTCCTCCTCCGGGTGGTCCGGCATGCCGACGGCGTGGAGAAGATGCCGCAGGACGGGAAGCTGACCGACGCCCAGATCGCCGAACTGGCGACGTGGGTGCGGGCGGGCGCGCCCTTCCCGACCGCCGTCGCGAAGGCGCCTGCAGCCGACCCGGCGAAGCACTGGGCGTTCCGCCCGGTCGTCCGGCTCGACGTGCCGAAGGGGGCGAACCCGATCGACGCTTTCGTCCGGGCACGGCTCGCCGCCGCGAACCTGACCCCCGCGCCGCCGGCCGAGCGGCGGGCGCTGATCCGCCGCGCGACTTTCGACATCACCGGCCTCCCGCCGACGCCGGCCGAGATCGAAGCGTTCCAGAAAGACGAGTCGCCCGCCGCCTTCGCAACGGTCGTGGACCGGCTGCTCGCGTCCCCGGCCTACGGCGAGCGGTGGGGCCGTCACTGGCTCGACGTGGCCCGCTACGCCGACAGCAACGGGCTCGACGAGAACGTCGCCCACGGCACCGCCTGGCGCTACCGCGACTACGTCGTCTGCAGCCTCAACGCCGACAAGCCCTACGACCAGTTCCTCCGCGAGCAACTCGCCGGTGACCTCCTCCCCGCGGCCTCCCCTGCCGCGCGCTCCGATAACCTCGTCGCCACCGGGTTCCTGGCACTTGGGCCAAAGGTGCTGGCCGAGCCGGACGCGAGGCGGATGGAACTGGACATCGTGGACGAGCAGATCGACACCCTCGGCCGCACCGTGCTGGGGCTGACGCTCGGCTGCGCCCGCTGCCACGACCACAAGTTCGACCCGATCGAGCAGGCCGACTACTACGGGCTCGCCGGCGTGTTCGTCAGCACGCGGACGATGGAGCACTTCAAGAAGGTGGCCCGCTGGCACGAGAACCCCATCGGCACGCCCGCCGAGGTGCGGGCGAAGGCCGAGATCGACGCCGGCGCCGCCGCGGTGAAGTCGCTGGCGAAGACGATGCCCGAGCTGACCGCGGTCGCGGCGGCGCTGGCGGCGGCCGCACCGGAGCTGCCGACGGCGATGGGCGTGGCCGACGGCACTCCGACCGACGTGCCGGTCTTGCGCCGGGGGAACCACCTCACGCCCGCGGCGGTGGTGCCGCGGCGGTTCCCGGTCGTGTTCGCCGGCGCGGCCCAGCCCGCGCTGCCGAAGGGGCAGAGCGGCCGGCTCGAACTAGCGGCTTGGCTCACCGACCCGCGGCACCCGCTCACCGCGCGGGTGATCGTCAACCGCGTCTGGCGGTGGCACTTCGGCAAGGGGCTCGTGAGGTCGGTCGATAACTTCGGCCTCACCGGCGACGCCCCGACGCACCCGGAATTGCTTGACTGGCTCGCCGCCGAGTTCTCGGCCGACGGCTGGAGCCTGAAGCGGCTCCACCGCCGCATGATGCTCTCGGCGACGTACCAGATGAGCACCACCCATGACGCGAAGGCCGCGACGGCCGACCCGGACAACCGCCTCCTCTGGCGCGCGAACCCCCGCCGGCTGGAGGCCGAGGCGATCCGCGATTCGCTGTTGGCCGTCGGCGGGCTGCTCGACCGCACCCCGGGCGGGCCGGCGCTCGCGGGCATCAAGAACCGCGACTACCTGTTCGACCACACCTCGAAGGACCGGACGAGCTACGCCAGCGACCGCCGGTCGCTGTACCTGCCGGTGATCCGCAACAACCTGTACGACGTGTTTCAGCTGTTCGACGCCCCCGACCCGGCCGTGCCGAACGGCGACCGGGCGATGACTACCGTCCCCACGCAGGCGCTGTTCTTCCTCAACAGCGATCTGGTAGCCCGCGCCGCCGACGCACTCGCCGGCCGGGTACTCGCCGCGCCGCGCCTCGACGACGCGGGGCGGGTGCGACTGTTGTTCGAGCTCGCCTACGGCCGCCCGCCGACTGCGGCGGAGGTCGCGCGGGTGGTTGCCGGCGTCGCCGCGTTCGAGGCCGATGCCCCCGCCGCGGACCGTCGCCGGGAGGCGTGGGCGGCGGTCTGCCAGGCGGTGTTGGCGGGGAACGAATTCATCCACCTGAACTGAGCGCCGGAGGTCGGTCCGTGATTTCCCGCCGCGACGTGCTCCGCCACACCGCCCTCGGCTTCGGCGGCCTCGCCCTCGCCGACCTGCTCCACGCCGCGGACGCGCCGCGCGCCCCGCACTTCGCGCCGCGGGCGAAGCGGGTGATCTTCCTGTTCATGAAGGGCGGGCCGTCGCACCTCGACACCTTCGAGCCGAAGCCGCTGCTGGACCGCGACGACGGCAAGCCGTACCCCGGCTCGCGGCCGCGGGTGGTGTTCGCGCCGACCGGCAACCTCCTCAAGTCGCCGTGGCGCTTCCGCCAGTACGGTCAGAGCGGCAGCCCGGTCAGCGAGCTGTTCCCGCACGTCGCCGGGTGCGTGGACGACATCTGCTTCGTCCACTCGCTCCACGGCACCAACCCGGCCCACGGCGGGGCGGCACTGAAGCTCCACACCGGCAGCGACAGCCTCGTCCGCCCGAGCATGGGGGCGTGGGTGGCCTACGGGCTCGGCACCGCGAACGCCGACCTGCCGGCGTTCGTGACCGTGTGCCCGACGCTCGCCCACGGCGGGGTCACCAACTGGGGCTCGGCGTTCCTCCCGGCCGCGTGCCAGGGGGTGCCGCTCGGCAACGCCAGCACGCCGGTCGAGCAGGCCCGGGTGCGCTACATCGACAACCCGCGCACGACCCGCACCGCCCAGCGGCGGCAGCTCGACCTCCTCGCCGACCTCAACCGCGGTCACCTGGAGCGATCCGGCCCGGACGCCGCGCTGGAAGGTCGCATCGATTCGTTCGAGCTCGCCTTCCGAATGCAGCAAGCGATGCCCGAGGCCGAGAACCTGTCGAAGGAGTCGCTTCTCACGAAGGCGCTCTACGGGCTCGACGACCCGGTCACCGCCCCGTTCGGCCGGCAGTGCCTCCTCGCCCGCCGGCTGGCCGAGCGCGGGGTGCGGTTCGTGCAGGTGACGCACAGCGACGGCAACGTGCAGTGGGACCAGCACGGGAACCTGCGCGCCGGCCACGCGAAGAACGCCCGCGAGGTGGACAGGCCCATCGCCGGGCTGCTGAAAGACCTGAAGGCCCGCGGCCTCCTGGCGGATACGCTCGTCCTGTGGGGCGGCGAGTTCGGCCGCACGCCGACGGTCGAGGGCGGCGGGCGCGACGGCCGCGACCACAACCCGGAGGGGTTCACCGTCTGGCTCGCCGGCGGCGGGGTGAAGCCGGGGTTCCGGTTCGGGGCGACCGACGAGTACGGCTGGTACGCGGCCGAGGACAAGGTCCACGTCCACGACCTGCACGCGACGGTGCTGGCGCTGCTCGGCCTCGATCACGAGCGGCTGACGTTCCGCCACGCCGGCCGCGACTTCCGCCTCACCGACGTTCACGGCCGGGTCGTGCGGGAGTTGTTCGCCTGACCCGGGTCGGAGCGGCCGGCCGCCGGCCCTCATACCGAGCGGGCGGTGCGCGTACCACGGTGGCTCGGGATCGGGAGACTGCCATGGGGTTCTTCGACTGGTTCGCCGTGTCGAAAGACTCGCGCCTCTGCGCGGCGGTCCGGCGCGGGGACCGGGCGCGTGTCGTCGCGCTCGTCGGCGAAGGCGCCGACCCGAACGCGCGTTGCCGCGGCGAGACGCCGCTGACCATCGCCGCCGCCGGGCGCGACTCCGCCACGGCCGACATCCTCCTCGGCTTGGGCGCCGACCCGGACCGCGCCGGGCACGGTGGGGCCACCGCCCTGTTCGTGGCGTGCCGGCAGGGGGACATCGACCTGGCCCGCGTGCTGCTGGAGGCCGGCGCGGACCCGGGCCTCGGGCTCCCCGACGGCCGCACGCCGTTCGTCGCGGCCAAGCACTTCCGGCACGACGCCGTCGCCGACCTGGTCGAGCGGTACGCCCGGGCCGAGCCGGTCGGTCCGGTCTTCCTGTCCTGGACGAAGCGCCACCCGCGGGACAACGCGGCGATATAGCTCCTCATGCTCGCGCTCGACCAGTACCACGTCCGGTACTTCGACTACACCCGGTTCCAGGTGGACAGCTCCCGGGACCAGTCCGACGCCATCCGGGCACTCCTCGACGAGAAGGTCCGGGAATCGGTCTGCTCGATCGAGATCATTTCGGGAGAAATCCTGTTCAGCGATTGGGTCCGGGTCGAACGCCAGTACCTGCGCGACCACAAGAAACCCCGGCTGTTCGCCTGCATCGACGAGCACTACATGCTCGCCGTCGCCAACCGGCCGGAGGTCGAGGTGCGCATCATCCGCCTGAACCTGAGCGACGGCCGGCTCGGGATTCATACCCCGACGTACGAGTCGGATTACCGGCGGGTGGGCTACTTCCGTTCGGTCGAGTACCGGGCCGCAATTCTCAAGCTGGCCCGGCTTGTGAGGCGGGCGATCGTGACGAAGAGCTGGACTCCCCTCCGGGACGACGACGAGTTTTCGCGGTGCAGTATCTGACCCCCCGGGTCCGAGTTGGGACCGCGACACGGCGGTCGCCGTGGGCGGTCGCACGGCCGCGGACCGATGACCCCCGACGCCCAAGGTGAACGCGATGGCGACGCCCGATCAGGTCGTCTCGACCGTGTTTTTCTCGGACCTGAACTCGACGTTTCACGTCGTGTCCGACCGCCAGCTGACGCGCGAGGAGGCGCACAAGGTCGTCGCCATCTACATCGCACTCCACCCGGACGCGAAGACCCGGCAGGGGTTCGAGTACCGCCTTCACTACCCGTCGGTGTCCATCCCGGCGGGCAACGACTTTCCGCGGGAGGCCTTCACCGCCATGCGGGCCGACCCGCCGACGCCCCGGGAGCGGCCCGCGGCCGGGGGTGGGTCTTCCGGTGGCTGCGCCGGCATGATCGCGCTGGGGCTCCTCGGCGGCGCCGCACTCGGGGTCTGGTTCGGAGGCTAGAGCGGGCTACGGGTTGGTGGAGCGACGGGGAAAGCCCACCCGTTGCAACGGGTGGGCTTCGCCCCCTCAATCTCGTCGATGTTGACTCACGTTCAGAGCCCCCGGAGCACCCGATGAGCCGCCCGTCGTGCCTCCTGGCCCTGTGCCTCCTCGCGTTCGCAACTCCCACGGCGACCGCTGCCGACAAGCCGCGGCTCGTCGTGCTCACCGACATCGGCGGCGACCCGGACGACCAGCAGTCGATGATCCGGCTGATGCACCACGCGAACGAGTTCGACATCGAGGCGCTCGTCGCCACGGCGGCCGGCGTCCCGAGCGAGAAGAAGGAGGACGCGCTCTACCCGGGACTGATCCGCGAGATCGTCGAGGCCTACGGCAAGGTCCGCGCGAGCCTCCTGCGCCACCGCCCGGACTTCCCCGACGCGAAGCTCCTTCTCGACCGCGTCAAGTCCGGCAACGCCGTCCGCGGCGTCAAGAGCGTCGGCGCGGGGCACGACACCGAGGGCTCGCGCTGGATCACCGCCGTCGTGGACCGGGACGACCCGCGGCCCGTGAACGTCGCCATCTGGGGCGGCTCGACCGAACTCGCGCAGGCGCTGTGGCGCGTCCGCAACGACCGCACGCCGGAGCAGCTGCGGGCCTTCCTCGGCAAGCTGCGGGTGTACGCCATCAGCCACCAGGACGACACTGGGCCGTGGATCAACGAGACGTTCCCGGACCTGTTTTACGTGCTGGCGAAGGCCGGTCCCGGCCGCGACATGCGCGAGGGGGCGTACCGCGGCATGTACCTCGGCGGCGACGAGTCGCTCACATCGCGGGAGTGGATCGATCTGCACCTGCGCCACGGCCGCGGGCCGCTCGGCGCCCTGTTCCCGACGCGCACCTGGACCGCCCCGAACCCGCACGCAACGCTCAAGGAAGGGGACACGCCGTCGTGGTTCTACTTCCTCCCGTTCGGGCCGGGCGACCCGGCGCACCCGGGGTGGGGAAGCTGGGGCGGGCGGTTCCGCCGGGAGCGGGGCGGCCTCTACCGCGACGCCACCGACACCGTCGGCCGGGTGACCGACGCGCGATCGACCGTGTGGCGGTGGCGGCCGGCGTTCCAGGCCGAGTTCGCGGCGCGGGCGCTGTGGTGCGTGAAGCCGCCGGCGGAGGCGAACCACCAGCCCGTCGCCGTGCTCAACGGCGACCAGACGGCTGCGGCGGTCGAGCTGACGGCGCGGCCCGGCGCGGAGGTGCGGCTGACCGCGGCGGGGTCGTCGGACCCGGACGGCGACCGGCTGACGTACCGCTGGTTCGTGTACCCCGAGGCCGGGACATACGGGGCGGCCGTTCCCCTGACGGACGCGGCGGCCGAGGTCGCGGGGCTGACCGTGCCGGGCGACGCCGCGGGGAAGACGATCCACGTGATCCTGGAGGTGACCGACCGCGGCAGCCCCGCCCTGACCCGCTACCGCCGGGCGGTCGTGTCGGTCGGCGGCTGACCCGTAGGAGGCCGGGCCTGATGAATCCGACGGCGTCAAGGAAAAAGTCCATTCGGGCGGAAATCATTGTTTCCGGTGCGCCCCCCACCAGGTCGCGGAAACAAGTGCTTCTGCCAGAAGAATTGCCGTCCGAGCGACGCCGCCCGATCGATACCGTAGCGAATCGTTGCCCGGCAAGGAGTTGCGATACGGATCACGCGAAGTGACTTCCGGGCGAACGGCCCGCGTCCGCCGGCTGGTCGGGGTGGCAGGTGCATCGCCCAAGGACCAGCCGGCGGACGCCGGCCGTTCGCCCGGTGGGAGGGATTTCTTGGAACCCGTATGACATGCCGCGGTCGCTTCGTCTGCGGTTTCTGGTTGCTTCACCCCGGGCGGCACGGTAGGCTTCACGTAACTCGTGTCGCCGTCCGTTCCCGCCACGCGACACGCCCCCGCCCGCCCCGCCTCCCCACCTGCCCCCGGGGTGTCTCGTGGACCAGAAGTACGACGGCCCCGCGCCGATGGCCGAGCTCACCCTCCGCGGCCGCCGCGTCACCCGCTCCACCGTCGTGAACGACTGGGGGCTCCAGCTCCGCTGGCTCGTGACGAAGGACGGCAAGCCGGCCGCCACCGTCCCCGCGCCGCGCTCGGGCGACACCTACGAGCACCCGGACGCGACACCCGGCACCTACGAAATCACCCTCCAGACCTGGCGCTACGTGAACTACGCGAAGGGCGCCGACGGCGAGTTCACCGCCAGCAAGTTCATCCCGATCTCGAACGCCGTCCGCTACACCATTTAAGCCCCCGAAGCCCGGGGACGGCCGTCCCCGGGCTTTTCGCCCCCGAAGCGGAGCCGCCCATGCTGAACGTCGGCAACGTCCGCGTGCCGGTCTGCCACGGCGCCACCCGCCGCAGCTTCCTCACCGCCGGGTCGGCGGGGCTGGCCGGGCTCGCGCTCCCCGACCTGTTCCGCCTCGAAGCCCACGGCCAGGTGGCCGAGACGAGCCGGTCGCAGATCAAGAACTGCATCACCATCTTCCTCGTCGGCTCGCCCGGCCACCTCGACACCTGGGACATGAAACCCGACGCCCCGGACACCGTCCGCGGCAAGTTCAAGCCGATCCAGACGAACGTCAACGGCGTCCGCATCTGCGAGCACTTCCCGCTGATGGCCCGGATGATGGACAAGGTCGCGCTGATCCGCAGTTTGCACCACAAGACCGGCGCGACGCACGAGAACGGCCAGCGCTGGATGATGACCGGCCACGACTTCAACCCGGACGCGGTGAAGCCGCACGCCGGCAGCGTGGTCAGCCGGGTGTTCGGGCCGAAGGGCGACCTGCCGCCGAACGTCATCCTCCCGGGCCCGATCGGGAACACCGGCGCCGGCCCGTTCCACGGCCAGACGGCCGGCTACCTCGGCAGCGCCCACGAGCCGTTCTTCCTGAACGCCGACCCGAGTCGCCGCGACTTCAAGGTCGGCGACCTGGAGGTGCCGACCGGCGACTCGGCGACGCGGTTCGACAACCGTCGCCGGCTCCTCGACCAGATCGACGAGCTCCAGCGCCGCACCGAGACGCGCACCACGACCGCCCACGACGCCAGCTACGAGCGGGCGTTCCGGCTCCTCACGTCGAGCGCGGCGAAGCAGGCGTTCGCCATCAATTCCGAGACGGACGCGGTGCGCGACCGGTACGGGCGGAACACGTTCGGCCAGAGCTGTCTGATGGCCCGCCGGCTGGTCGAGTCGGGCGTGCGGTACGTGACGGTGAACCACTTCGACACGGTGTTCAACCTGTCGTGCTGGGACATGCACGCCGACGGCGGCGGGCTGAACAACACGTACCTCGACTACGAGCGCCACCTGTGCCCGCAGTTCGACTGGGCGTTCACCGCGCTGATCGAGGACTTGCAGCAGCGCGGGTTGCTGGAGAACACGGTGGTGGCGGTGCTGAGCGAGATGGGGCGCACGCCACAGGTGAACGGCCGCGGCGGCCGCGACCACTACCCGCCGGCGTGGACGAACTTCCTGTGCGGGGCGAACATCCGCGGCGGTCAGGTGGTCGGCGCGACGGACAAGACGGGTTCGCGGCCGGTGGACAGCCCGGTGGAGCCGCCGCAGGTGCTGGCGAGCATTTATAAGGGGATGGGGATCGACCTGGACGCGACGATGATGCCCGGCCCCGGCGACCGCCCGATCCGGCTGGTGGAAGCCGAGCCGATCCACCAGCTGTTCCGGTAGGCCGAATGACCGGATGAGTGGCCGCAAAAAGGCACAAGAAGCACAAAAAAGAGAATGGTTCTGAATCATGGCTCGGGTTTTGGTCCGTCCTTTTTGTGACTTTTGTGCCTTTTTGCGGCCATTGGTTCTTCTTCTCCTCGCGGCACCGGTCGGCGCCGCGGAGCCGACCGTTCGCGCCGTCAGCGTCCGCGGCCTGCAACTCGGCGCACCCACGACCGTCACCATCGACGGCGACGACCTCGGCAAGGCGCCGAAGCTCCTCCTCCCCTTCCCCGCCAAGCAGACCCTCGGCGAAAAGAACACCGAGAAGCAGGCCGCGTTCACCGTGACGGCGGACGCGGCGGTGGCCCCGGGGGTGTACCACCTCCGCGTCGTGACCGACGGCGGGGTCAGCCTGCCGACCGTGATCGCTGTCGACGCGCTCCCGCAGCGGCCGTTCGCGCCGGCGGTCGAGGCGCTGCCGGTGGCGCTGCACGGCGCCGTCGGCGGGAGCCAGGTGCTCGAAACGACCTTCGCCGGCGCCGCCGGGCAGAAGGTGATCGTGGAAGTGGAAGCCCAGCGGCTCGGGAGCAAGTTGCGGCCGGTCGTTCACCTCACCACCGCGAAGCGGCTGCAACTCGCGTGGGCGTGGGGCGTGCCGGACTTGCTCGGGGACGCCCGGCTCGAAGCGACGCTCCCCGAGGCCGGCACGTACACGGTGACGCTCCACGACGCCGAGTACGCGGCCGGAGCCCCCAGCTTCTTCCGCCTGAAGGTCGGCCAGTGGAAGACGGCTGACCTCGTCTTCCCGCCCGTCGCCGGGGCCGACACGAAGGCGGTCGAACTGATCGGCGCCGGCCCGTCCGTGCGCGTCGATCTGCCCGCGACGCGGACCGCCGGACCGCTCGCGTGGCCGGCGGGCGGGGCGTGGTCCGGGCCGCGGCCTGTCCTGGAGATCAGCCCGCGGGTCGAACGAACGGCCGAGCCGACGGGCGACACACCGGTCGAACTGCCGCCCGGCCCGGTCGGGGTGTCGGCGCGGTTCGCGGCGCCGTTCGCGGAACACCGGTACAAGGTGCCGATCGAGCCGAAGTCGAAGGTGCGGTTCGAGGTGTTCGCCGAGCGCTACCGCTTCCCGGTCGACGCCGCGCTCGTGGTCCGCGACGAGAAGGGGGCGCAGCTCGCCCGCGCCGAGGACGGCCCCGGCACGCTCGACCCGGTGCTGGAGTACGCGGTGCCCGACAAGACGACGAGCGTGATCGTGTGCGTGGTCGAGACGCAGGGCCGCGCCGGCCCGCGCGCCGCGTACCGGCTCGCGGTCGATCATGGCCCGGCCGCGGCGAACGACTTCCGGCTGTTCACGCCATCGCAGCGGCTGTCGCTCCCGGCCGGCGGCCGCGGCGTGCTCCCGGTCTTCGCCGACAGGCGCGGGTTCGTCGGCCCGATCACACTCACCCCGGCGGGCCTCCCCGCCGGGGTGAGTGTGATCGGCACCACGATCCCGCCCGACGCCGACGGGGCGCTCGTCACCATCACCCGGACCGACGCCGCCGCGGAGGCCGCGGTAATGGGCTGGAGCGGGAACGGGCGCCCACTGACGGTGAAGGGGCACCCGCTGGAACGCTTCCAGCCGTGGCTCGCCGCCGAGTTCGCGGTCGCACCGGTCGCCGGCAAGGCCGACGTGGCGGTGGACTGGAACGCGCTTCCCGACGCGGCCGCGCTCGCGCCGCCGTTCAAGCTCAAGCTGCCGGTGAAGGTGACGCGGCCGGACCCGGCGGCGCCCGTGCGGCTGACGCTGCTGACGAGCCAGAACCCGCCGCTCCAGGGTAACCAGCCCGACCCGGCGAAGACGATCCGCGCCGAGAAGGCGGTCGAGCTCGCGCCGAAGGCGGCCGATGGCGAGCTGGTCGCGCTCGTGCCGCCCGAGTTGCCCGCCGACGGCTACGACCTCGCGGTGCAGGCCGAGGTGCTTTCCGCCGACAAGCAGCGGGTGCTGGCGACGGCGGTCACCACCGTCCGCCGCCTCCCCGTGCGGCTGCCGGTCGCGCTCAAGCTCGACGGCGGCGCCGCCGTGACCGCGACGCTCGACGCGAAGGCCGCGACGGTGGTCGAGCTGAAGGGCGAACTGACCCGCGTCGGCGGCTTCACGGGCGAAGCCGTCGTGGCGCTCGTCGGCCTGCCGCCGGGTGCGACCGCGCCGCCGATTACGGTCAAGGCCGGCGAGACGCGCTTCAGCCTGAAGCTGACGCTGCCGCCGACCACGCCGCCCGGCGACGTGCGCGGCCTGAAGCTGTCCGCGTCGGCGGCCCCGGACCCGGCGCAGGCCGCCGTCCGCGTGAAGTCCCGCGACAGTGACATCGTTCTGACACTCCGGCCGGGAGCGAAGAAGCCATGATACGCCGCCTCTCCACACTCGCCGCGCTACTCGCGTTCGCCCCGGCCGCACCGGCGCAGGAGCTCACCTCGGTCACGGTCTCGCCCGCGGCGGTGACGATCCAGCACCACCGCCACTCGCATTCGCTCCAGGTGCTCGGCCGCACCGCCGACGGGTTTTCGCTCGACCTCCACGCCGCGGCAACCTACGCCAGCGCCGACACGAAGGTCGCCACCGTGGACGCGGCCGGCTGGGTGCGACCGGTGGCGAGCGGCACGACGACGGTCACCGTCTCCGCCGGCGGGAAGGCGACGGCCGTACCCGTGACCGTGCAACTCCCCGCGGCCGAGCCGGCGACGAGCTTCCGCCACGAGGTGATGCCGGTGCTGACCCGGGCCGGGTGCAATATGGGCTCGTGCCACGGCTACTCGCTCGGCAAAAACGGCTTCAAACTGTCGCTCCGCGGCGAGTCGCCGGAGCAGGACTTCGGCGCGGTCGTCCGCGACGCCGCCGGCCGGCGCATCAGCTACCTCGCGCCTGCCGAGAGTCTGCTGCTGGCGAAGGGGCGCGGCGACGCCGGCCACGAGGGCGGGGTGCGCTTCCCGCGCGGCAGCCTGTCGGACGACATCCTCACGCGCTGGGTCCGCGAGGGGACTCCCGGCGACCTCGCCGACGCCGGCCGCGTCGTCCGCGTGCGGCTCGTGCCCGCCGTGCTGGTGTTGAAGTCCGGCCAGCGCCACCGCCTCCAGCTCCTCGCCGACTACGCCGACGGCTCGACGCGCGACGTGACTCGCCTCGGGTTGTTCGCCGCGAACAACGACCTGTACGCGAAGGCCGACGAGGCCGGCGTGGTGGTCGGCGGGCTGCCAGGCGAGACGGCGGTCATCGGCCGGTTCGAGCGGACGTTCGCCGCCACCGGCGTCACCGTCCTCGACGCCGCCGGGGCGTTCACGCCGGTCCCGGTGCCGGGCAACCTCATCGACCGCCCTGTCGTCGAGAAGCTGAACCGCCTGCGGGTCGCGCCGTCGGGCCTGGCGACGGACGAGGAGTTTCTGCGGCGCGCGTACCTCGACCTGATCGGGGTGCAGCCGAAGCCGGACGACGTCCGCTCGTTCCTCGCCGACCGCGACCCGCGCAAGCGCGAGAAGCTGCCGGACGCGCTGTTCGCCCGGCCCGAGTTCGTGGACCACTGGTCGCTCAAGTGGGGCGACCTGCTGCAGAACTCGCGCACGACCGCGAGCCCGGCGGCGGTGTACCAGTTCCGCGAGTTCATCCGCGGGGCGGTGGCGGCGAACACGCCGGCCGACGAGTTCGCCCGCCGCGTGCTGACCGCCCGCGGCGGCCCGACCGACGACCCGGCGAGCGGGTACTTCGCGGCGAGCAAGGACACCAACGACACGGTCGAGCGCGTGACGCAGGTGTTCTGCGGCGTGCGGATGCTGTGCGCCCGCTGCCACTCGCACCCGCTAGAGAACTGGACGCAGGCCGACTACTTCGGCGTCGCCAGCTTCTTCACGCAGGTGGCGGTGCGACCGGACGCGCGGACGCCGGGCGTGCCGAACAGCAAGATGATCGCCCTGACCCTGGGCGCAGGTTCGGCGACGAACCCGCGCACCGGCAAGGTACAACCACCACGGTTCCTCGGCGGCGCCGAGCCGGCGCTGCCGCCCGGCGCCGACCGCCGCGAGGCTTACGCCGCGTGGCTGACGAGCCCGCAGAACCCGTTCTTCGCCCGCGGCCTCGTCAACCGCGTGTGGAGCTACTTCTTCCACCGCGGCGTCATCGACCCCGTGGACGACGTGCGCAGCACCAACCCGCCGATCAACCCCGAGCTGCTGGACGCGCTCACCGCCGACTTCGTGACGAGCAAGTTCGACCTGCGGCACCTGATGCGGACGATCGTGGCGTCGGCGACGTACCAGCGGTCGAGTGTGCCGAACGCGACGAACAAGCACGACGAGCAGAACTTTTCGCGGGCGGTGCCGCGGCGCATTACCGCCGAGGCGCTGCTCGACACGCTGGTGCAGGCGACGGGGGTGGCGGAGAACGTGGGCGGCGCCCCCGGCGGGTTCCGCGCGGCGCAGTTGCCGGACGGCGACGTGGCGAGTGATTTCCTTCGGCTGTTCGGCAAGCCGCAGCGGATGGACGCGTGCGAGTGCGAGCGCGACAACGGGTCGAACATGCTGCAGGCGCTGAGCCTGCTGAACGGCAAGAGCATCCTCGGCCGCGTCCGCAACCCGGCCGCCCGGCCGGCGCTGCTGCTGCGCGAGAAGCTGACGGACGAGAACCTGGTGATCGAGCTGTACCTGTGGTCGCTGGCGCGGCACCCGAGCCCGCGCGAACTGACGGTCGGCGCCGAGTTCGTGCGGTCGGCCGGGGCGCAGAAGGATCAGGCGGCGCAAGACCTGATGTGGGCGCTGCTCAACAGCCGCGACTTCCTCCTGGTGCACTGATAGTAGTAGGTACACTGTCACACCCTGGGGGTTCCCGTGCGCGTGTTCGCGGTCGTCTCGCTCCTCGGCCTCTCCTCCCTCCTCGCGGCCCAGCCGCCGAAGAAGAGGACCGACCAGGAGCGGCTCCAGGGCGAGTGGGTGCTGGTCGGGCTGGACGTCCGCGAGGAGTCCGTCCCGGCCGCGAAGCTCGCCGGCACGACGCTCGTGGTCCGCGGCGACAAGTACGCCACCGTCGTGAGGAAGAAGGAGTACCCGACGACGTTCACGCTCGACCCGAAGCAGGACCCCAAGCACATCGACATGCACATCCCCGACGAGTCCGGCACGCCGCGGCTGGCCAAGGGCATCTACAAGATCGACGGCGACAAGTTCGTCGTCTGCCGCGGGCAGGCGCCCGGCGGCGAGCGCCCGCGCGACTTCGTGAGCAGCGCGACCAACGACGTGTTCGTGGTGACGTGGGAGCGGAAGGCGAAGCCCTGAGCGCCGGCGCTCGCGCGTGCCCCGGACCGCGAGGGCGATCATCGGCGAGTGGTCCGCGTGTTGTCCGGGGTGCAGGTGTGATTCCTGGTTCTCATCGGAGGTGGTTCGCCCCCTCACCCCGCGTGCTTCGCCGCGACCCTCTCCCCCGAGGGGAGAGGGTGGGAGGCACCCGGCCATCATCACGGGCGGGCGACCTTGCGCCGTCGCCTGTGGTCGCCTCCAACGTCCGCGGGTCGATGCCCGCCCATGACGGGGCCGGGTGCGCCCACCCTCTCCCCTCGGGGGAGAGGGTCGCGGCGAAGCACGCGGGGTGAGGGGCGAACCACCTCCGATGAGAACCAGGAATCACACCTGCACCCCGGACAACACGCGGGTCGGTAGCGCGACCGGCGCCGTCACCGCTTCGGGTACGGCGGCGGCGGGGCGGGGTGCCGCGGCGGGTTCCTCCGCAACTCCGCCTGCAACACCTCCACCGCCCGCGTCAACTGCTGGTCGTCGCCGGCGAACTCCCGCGCCGGGTCGTTGTCCACGACGATGTCGGGCGTCACGCCGACGTTCTCCATGACCCACTCCTTGCCGCCCAGGTCGTACCGCGAGAACTCCGGCTTGCTCAGCGTCCCGCCGTCGAGCAGCGGCAGCGACCCGCGGATGCCGACCACCCCGCCCCAACTCCGCTTGCCGATCAGCGGCCCCAGCTTGTGGTGCCGGAACCGGTACGAAAAGATGTCGCCGTCCGACGCCGAGAACTCGTTCAACAGGCACGCCATCGGGCCGACGAACGTGCCCGCCGGGTCGATCGTCGGCTCGGCGTTGCGGGCGATGCCGACCATTGCGGCCTCGCGCCGCAGTCGCTCGATCAGCATCGGCGACACGTTGCCGCCGCCGTTGCCGCGCACGTCCACGACCAGCGCCTGCTTGCGCAGCTGCGGGTAGAAGTGCTTGGCGAACTCGTTCAGCCCCGCCGCCTGCATGTCGGGGACGTGGAGGTAGCCGACCGTGCCGCCGGTCGCGTCCGACACCGTCTTGATGTTCGCCTGCACCCAGGCGTAGTAGTACAGCCCCGCCTCGTCGTCCGTCGGCGTCACCACCACCCGCCGCGCCCCCTCGGCCTTGGGCGTCGCGCTCACGGACAGCACCACCGCCTTCCCGGCGGTATTCACCAGCAGCTCGTTGATGTTCTTCACGCCGCTCGTCGGCCGGCCGTTCACCGCCACGATCCAGTCGTTCGCGCCCACGTCCACGCCGACCTCCGTCAGCGGCGACCGACTCTTCGGGTTCCAGTTCTCGCCCGGCAGCACGCGCGCGAGCTGGAAGAAGCCGGTCTTCTCGTCGCGCCGGTACTCGGCCCCGAGCAGCCCCTGCTTCACCCGGCGGACCTCGGGCAGCTCGCCGCCGCCGACGTAGGCGTGACCGGCGTTCAGCTCGGAAATCATCTCGCCGATCACGTAGGTCAGGTCGGCCCGGTGCGCGACGTGCTCCAGCAGCGGCTCGTACTTCTTGCGGACGCCCTCCCAGTCCACGCCGTGCAGGCCGGGGTCGTAGAAGAAGTCGCGCATCTGCCGCCAACTCTCGTGGTACATCTGCTTCCACTCGGCGCGCCGGTCGAGCTCGACTTCGAGGCCCGACACGTCGAGCGGCTCGCCGGCCGCGAGCGGCCCGGCCTTCGGCGCGTCGATGACGCTGTACTTGCCGTCCTTCGACACCAGCATCTTCTTGCCGTCGGCCGACACCTCGTAGCCGTTGACGGCGCCGAGCGTCGCGTCCTTCCGGCTGGTCAGGTCGAACACGCACAGCTGCGGCGCCGCGTCGCGGGCGGTCTGGCGGACGTAGTAGAGGACGTTCCCCGTGGCCGTCAGGCTGCGGTACTCGCCCGGAGGGCCGGGGAGAACCACGACGCGGTTGCCGAGGCCGTCGAGGTCGATCCTGAGGTCCGCCGGCGGCTCCTTCTTGTCGTCCTTCTTGTCCTCCTTCTTCTCGACCGGCTCGTCGTCGAGTTTGGCCCGCAGCGGGTTCGGCGTCGCCTTCGCCAGCGTCAGGAGGTAGACGCGGTTCATGTCCTTGTAGGCGTGGTTCCACTCGGTCCGGCTGTACGTGGGGTTAAAGTCGCGGGCCGAGACGAGGTACAGGTACTTCCCGTCGGCGCTGAACGCCGGCGACCCGGCGCTGTACCACCCGTCGGTCACCGGCGTCGATTTGCCGGACGCGAGCGAGAACAGGTGGAGCTTCTGCAGCGCGTCCACCTCCGGCCGGGCGTAGGCGACCCACTTCGAGTCCGGGGCCCAGACGTGGTCGCGGATCTCCCACGCCTTCGCCTGATCGACGAGCGTCACCTTCTTCGTCGCCACGTCCACGAACTGGAGCCGCAGCTTCTTGTCGCCCCACAGGAGCTTCTTCGAGTCGGGCGACCAGTTCAGGTCGTACTTGTACGTGTCGGCCCCGGCCGTGACCGGCGCGGCGGGGGCGCTGCCGTCGGCGGGGCCGACGTGAATCTCGTCCCCGCCGGTGGCGTCGGACACGAACGCGACGCTCTTGCCGTCCGGCGAGAACTTGGGGTTCCGCTCGTGGACGCCCGGGGTGCGGGTGAGGTTCCGCGTGACGCCGGCCGCGGCGGGGACGGTGAACACGTCGCCGCGGGCGCCGAACATCACCCGCTTGCCGTCCGGCGCGATCTCGTAGGCCGTCACCTGTTTGCTCACGTCGGTCAGTGCGCCGCGGGCGCCGAGCCGGTCGTCGAGAATGCGGACCGGCACTTTCTCCGCCTTCCCGGCGGCGGCGTCGAACCGGTACAGGTAGCCGCCGTTCTCGAAGACCACAGCTTTTTCCCCGGCCGACGGGAACTTGATGTCGAATTCAGTGAATTCGGTGTGCCGCTCGACCTTCTTCGTCTTCGGCTCGACGGAGTAGAGGTTGAAGCGCATCTCCTTGCCGCGGTCGGAGACGAAGTACACCTTCCCGCCGACCACCATCGGGAAGATGTCATGGGCCGGGTCGTCGGTCAGCTGCTCGGTTTTCTTGCTGGCGAAGTCGTAGAGCCACACGTCGTCGCACATGCCGCCGCGGTAGCGCTTCCAGGTGCGGAACTCGCGGAAGATGCGGTTGTAGGCGAGCTGGCCGCCGTCCGGGGTGTAGCTGGCGAACCCGCCGCGCGGCAGCGGCAGCGGCTCGGGCAACCCGCCCGCAACCGGGACGGTGTAGAGCTGGCCGATGAAGTCGTTGAACGACCGCATCCGGGAGCGGAACAGGACGTTCTTCCCGTCGGGCGTCCAGCCCATGACGATGTTGTTCGGCCCCATCCGGTCGGACACGTCGTCGCGGCCGAGGGTGGCCGTGAAGGTGAGGCGGCGCGGCTCGCCGCCGTCGGCGGGGACGACGAAGACTTCGGTGTTGCCGTCGTACTGGGCGGTGAACGCGACGGCGGTCCCGTCGGGCGAGAAGTGGGGGAACATCTCGAACCCGGGGTGCGACGTGAGCCGCCGGGCGGTGCCGCCGGCGGCCGGCACCGTGTACAGGTCGCCGGCGTAGGTGAAGACGACGCGGTCGCCGTGGATGGCGGGGAAGCGGAGGAGCCGGGCCTCGCCGGGGTCGGCGGCGAGGGGACCGGCCCCGGCGGCGAGCGCGGCCAGGGCGAGGAGGGCGAGTCGGGTCATGGCGGCCTCGGGGCGCGGGGGCGGTCTGAAGGCGAATTGTCCGGCGCGGCGCCGGGCGGTCAAGCCGCGGGTTCCACTCCTTCGCAACCAGGAGGTCGTGGCCGGGGGGGCCGGTGAAGTGCAGTCGCGTCGCGGCCGAACGGGTGGCCGCCCGACACGCGATCGAACGAGGGATCGACCGATGAGTCGCAACCGATTGCACGGGTTCACGCTGATTGAGCTGCTGGTGGTGATCGCCATCATCGCAGTCCTGATCGGCGTGCTCCTGCCGGCCGTCCAGAAGGTCCGCGAGGCGGCGGCCCGCGCCAAGTGCCAGAACAATCTGAAGCAGATCGGCCTGGCCGCGCACAACTACCACGACGCCAACAGCACCCTGGTGCCGGCGTTCATCGGCGACAACTCCGAGTAGCTCGACGGCTGGGCGACGTGGGGGGGCGCTGCTGCTGCCGTACATCGAGCAGACTGGCGAGTACAGCGCCCACACCGGCGTGACGAACTTCGTGTTCGCGTACGGGAGCGTGAAGTCGGTGCGGAACACCGCGACACTGGAGACGCTAACCCGGCTCGTCACCCGCAACGACGGGCTCGTCGTGAACGGGGAGTTCTGACGACCGGCGAGCGGCCCACGTCAGTGGGCTGTTAGCTCGGGGATTTGAGTGCGGGAGCACGACGGCGTGTAGCCCGGGGTGGAACCCCGGGCGGCGCGGATGGTGACACTGGGGTGTCACTCCCACGGGCCACGCCGTCGCCCGCCCGGGGTTCCACCCCGGGCTACACGCCGGCCGCCCTCCGGGCTCAAGCCTCGAGCCCCGAGCCGCCACTCGACACTTGCGACCCCGCCCGCCATCGTGGAGACTGTGACGTGAGTACTCGCGTATTCGCCGCCGACGCGATCGATACCCGTTCGAGTTCACCCATGCGCATGTCCCTTGTCATGCTGTTCGCGGTCGCCGGCGTCGCCCGCGCCGACGCGCCGCCGGATCCTGCGAAGGTCGAGTTCTTCGAGAAGAAGGTTCGGCCGGTGCTGGCCGGCCACTGCTACGGTTGCCACTCCGCGGACACGAAGCCCGCCGGCAACCTCCGCGTGGACGACCAGCACGGGCTCCTCGCCGGCGGCAACGGCGGCCCCGCGGTCGTGCCCGGCCACCCGGAAAAGAGCCTGCTGCTGAAGCGCGTCGCCCACGACGCCAAGAGGCAGATGCCGGCGGAGGGCGAGAAGCTCAGCGACGCGCAGATTGCCGACCTGACGCAGTGGGTGAAGGACGGCGCCGCGTGGCCGGCGGTCCGCGTCCCGGCGACGCTCGGCAAGGGCCGCCCCGGGTACGACAAGCTCCGCGCCGAGCACTGGGCGTTCCGGCCCGTCGGCAACCCGACCGCGCCCGCGGTGAAGGACGCCGCCTGGTCGCGCGACGACATCGACCGCTTCATCCTGGCCGCGCTCGACGCGAAGGGGTTGCGCCCCGTCGGCGACGCCGACCCGGTCACGCTGCTGCGCCGCGTCACGTTCGACCTGACTGGCCTGCCGCCGACGCCCACGGAGATCGATGCCTACGTCCGCGACCCGTCACTCGCCGCCGTCGTGGACCGGCTGCTCGCGGCGCCGGCGTTCGGCGAGCGCTGGGGCCGGCACTGGCTGGACGCGGCCCGCTACGGCGAGAGCACCGGGCCGAGCCGCAACATCCCGTACCCGCACGCCTGGCGCTACCGCGACTACGTCATCGACGCGGTGAACGCCGACGTGCCGTACGACCGCTTCGTCCGCGAGCAGCTGGCCGGCGACCTGCTGACCGCCGACACCGACGCCGAGCGCGACCGCCTCCGCACCGCGACCGGCTTCCTGGCGCTCGGCGTGAAGGACGTGAACCAGCGGTTCAAGGTCCGCTTCGAGATGGACAACGTGGACGAGCAGATCGACGCGGTCACCCGCTCGACGATCGGCCTGACGGTGAGTTGCGCCCGCTGCCACGACCACAAGTTCGACCCCATCCCGACCACCGACTACTACGCGCTGGCCGGCATCTTCACCAGCACGGACGCGACCGCGGGCCTGCGCAACAAGATGGGCGGCGGCGGCCTCGACTACTACGCCCCGGAGGGACTCGTGCGGTTGTCCGGCGAAGGCCCGGCGGCGCCGGCCGCGGAGGTGGCGAAGGCGAAGGCCGAACTCGACACCACGAAGAAGGCGTGGGACGCGATCCGAGGCACGCCCGAGGGGCTGAAGAAGGCCGCCGACGGCCTGCCGACGCAGCGGCCGTTCCGGCTGAAGTTCGAGAAGGCGCAGGCCGACTTCCAGGCGCTGACCGACCCCGCCGCCCGCGGCCACGCCGTCCACGGCGCCCGCGAGGGGAAGGTCGCGGACACCGCGGTCCGCCTGCGCGGCGAGGCCGAGAAGCTGGGGCCGGTCGTGCCGCGCGGCTTCCTGACGACGTTCGCGGTGCCCGGTGCCCCCGCGGTGAACGCGACGGGGAGCGGCCGGCGCGAACTGGCCGACTGGCTCGTCAGCCCGAACAACCCGCTGACGGCCCGCGTCGCCGTGAACCGCGTGTGGGGCTACCTGTTCGGCCGCGGGCTCGTGAACACGCCCGACAACTTCGGCGTCATGGGCGACACGCCGTCGCACCCGGAGTTGCTCGACCACCTGGCCGGGCGCTTCGTCCGCGACGGCTGGTCGCTCAAGCGGCTGGTGCGGGCGCTGGTGCTCGCCCGCGCTTACGGCCTCAGTTCGGACGTGACCCCGGCCCACCGCGCGGCCGACCCGGGGAACGTGCTGCTGTGGCGGCACACCCCGCGGCGGCTCGAAGCCGAGGAGCTGCGCGACGCGGTGCTGGCCAGCGCCGGCACGCTCGACCGCACCCGCCCCGAGGGCTCGCCGGCGCGGGCGCTGAAGATGATCGAGATGCGCGACAACGGCCCCGAGGCGAAGACCGTCCACGAGGCCGCCGACAAGAGCCGGGTGCGGAGCGTGTACCTGCCGCTGCTCCGCGGCGTGACGCCGAAGGCGCTCGAGGTGTTCGACCCCGCCGACCAGACGCTCGTGACCGCGAAGCGCGACACGACGACCGTTCCCGGTCAGGCGCTGTTCCTGCTGAACTCGCCGTTCGTGCGCCGGCAATCGCTCGCCCTCGCGGATCGGCTGCTGGCCGAGAAGGGCGAGGACGCCGACCGCGTGAAGGCGGCGTACCGGCTGACGCTCGGCCGCGCTCCTTCCACCGCCGAGGTCGAGCGGGCGCTGGGCTTCGTGGGCGAGTACGAGTCGGCGTACCGGGCCGAGCCGCAGCCGCTACCGGCGGTGGCGCGGCCGGCCGCGCCGCGGCCGAAGGGGCCGACGCCCGAGGTGATCGACCCCGACCAGATCGACCAGACCGGCGAGGCAATGACCGAAGACGTGATCCGCCCGCGCGACGCCCGCGCCGCGGCGTGGCTGGCGCTGACACAGGCGCTCTACGGCAGCGCGGAGTTCCGGTACGTGAAGTAACGCCGGCTCGGGGCTTCGTAGGTCGGGTCGAGTCTTCGAGGCCCGACGTGCGATGCTCTCAGCGTTCGATTCCAACGTGGCACGCACCCCGCGTCGGGCCTCGAAGACTCGACCCGACCTACAAGACACCGTACACAACGGACCCCACCCATGGCCCCGATCTCCCGCCGCGCCGCCCTCAAGAACGCCAGCGCCGGGTTCGGCTTCGTCGCCCTGGCCGGCCTCCTCGACCAGCAGGCGAAGGCCCGCCCGCCGGCCTCGGCGCACCCTCTCGCGCCGAAGCCGCCCCACTTCCCCGCGAAGGCCAAGCGGCTCGTCTTCGTCCACATGAACGGGGCGATGAGCCAGCACGATACGTTCGAGTACAAGCCCAAGCTGTTCGCCGACGGCGGCAAGCCCGGCCCCGGCGGCGGCACCCTCACGGCGCCGATGTTCCGCTTCGCGCAGCACGGCCATACGGGGTCGTGGTTCTCCGAACTGCTGCCGAACCTGGCCCGCCACGCCGACCGGCTGTGCTGGCTGCGCGGCCTCCACACCGACACGCCGGCGCACCCGCAGGCGGTGGTGCAGCTGCACACCGGCAGCGCCAACGCCGCGCTCACCCGGCCGAGCATCGGGGCGTGGCTGCTGTACGGCCTCGGCACCGACAACGCCGACCTGCCGGGCTACGTCACCATCAACCCGCCGCCGAACTTCGGCGGGGCGGTGAATTTCGGCAGCGCCTTCCTCCCGGCCCACTTCCAGGGCACCCGCATCGACGACCGCGGCGCGTTGCCGAACCTCCGCCCGGCGACCTCGGCCGGGTTGCAGCGCCGGCAGCTCGACCTGATCCAGGGGATGAACCGCGACCTAGCTGCCGCCCCCGGCGCGCCCGACGCGGTGGACGGCGTCATCGAGTCGTTCGAGCTGGCGTTCCGCATGCAGGGGAAGGTGCCCGAGCTGCTCGACCTGTCGAAGGAGCCGCTGCGGGTGCGCGACGAGTACGGCGCCACCGACGCCCCGAACGCGGCGTTCGCCCGGCAGTGCCTCATGGCGCGTCGGCTGTGCGAGGCGGGCGTGCGGTTCGTCGAAATCTGCCAGCCCGGCTGGGACCACCACAACAACCTCCACGCCGGCCTGATCGACCGCTGCCGCTCCGTGGACCGCGCGACGGCGGCGCTGCTGAACGACCTGGAGCGCCGCGGGCTGCTGGAGGACACGCTGGTGCTGTTCGGCAGCGAGTTCGGCCGGCTGCCGACGGCGCAGGGAGCTGACGGCCGCGACCACAACATCACCGGCTACCCGATGTTCCTGGCGGGCGCCGGCGTGAAGCCGGGGTTCACCTACGGGGCCACGGACGAGTACGGCATCCGCGCCGTGGAGGGTCGGATGCACACGAACGACCTGCACGCGACGCTGCTGGCGCTCCTGGGGATCGACCACGAGCGGCTGACGTACCGCTACGCCGGCCGCGACTTCCGCCTCACCGACGTGGCCGGGACCGTGGCCCGCGAGGTGTTCGCCTGAGTGCGGATCGTGACCCACCGATGTTGACCGCCGTCACCCGCTCCCCCGGCCCGGAACTCGCCCGGTGCGAGCTCACGCACCTGCCGCGCCACCCGATCGACGCCGCCCTCGCGCTGGCGCAGCACGCGGCGTATCTGGCCGTGCTGCGCGAGCTCGGGGTGCGCGTCGTGACCCTCCCGGCCGACCCGGCTCTGCCCGACGGAGTCTTCGTCGAAGACGCGGCGGTGGTGCTCGACGAGGCGGCGGTGCTGACCTCGCCGGCGCCGCCGTCCCGCCGCGGTGAGCGGGCCGCGGTCGAGGCGGCGCTCGCCCCGTTCCGGCCGCTCACCCGGTTGCCGGCCGACGCCTTCCTCGACGGCGGCGACGTGCTCCGCGTCGGCCGCACGCTGTTCGTGGGACTCTCCGATCGGACGACGCCCACCGGAGTCGCCGCGCTTCGGCGGTTCGTTGATCCGCTCGGGTATGGGGTCGTGCCGGTGCGCGTGACCGGGTGCCTCCACCTGAAGACGGCCGCGTGTGCGCCGGACGACGGCACGGTGCTGGTCAACCGGGCGTGGGCGGACGTCCGCCCGTTCGCGGGCCTGCGGCTGATCGACGTGCCGGCCGCCGAGCCGTTCGGGGCGAACGTCCTGCGGCTCCCCGGCGCGGTCGTCGTGAGCGCGGCCTTCCCCGAAACCGCGGCACTCGTCCGCGGCCTCGGGCACCGCGTCATCACGGTGGACGTGTCGGAACTCCACAAGGCGGAGTCGGGCGTGACCTGCATGAGCCTGGTGTTCGCCGCCTGACGCAAGTTTTTTTGGTGCGTCGTGGTCGGAATCTGCGCACGGTGGTGTGACACCCACCGTGCGCGGGAGCCCGCCGTGACCGACGAATCCGTCTTCGCCGCCGCTCTCGCGATCCCCAGCCCCGCCGACCGCGCCGCGTACCTCGACCGCGCGTGCGCCGGGAACCCCAACCTCCGCGCCGAGGTCGAGGCACTGCTGGGCGCCCACGCCGTCAGCAACCCGCTCGACCGCCCGCCGACCTCGCCTGCACCGGCGCCTACGACTCCGTCGAGGCCGGCCCGGTCGCGAAGGTTGGCGACCGCGTCGGGCCGTACAAGCTGCTCGAGCGTATCGGCGAGGGCGGCATGGGTGAGGTGTGGGTCGCCGACCAGCTCGAGCCGCTCAAGCGGAGCGTGGCGATGAAGCTCATCAAGCCCGGCATGGACTCGCGCGGCGTCCGCGCCCGGTTCGAGGCGGAGCGGCAGGCGCTGGCCGTCATGGACCACCCGAACATCGCCCGCGTCCTCGACGGCGGCACCACCCCCGACGGCCGCCCGTACTTCGTCATGGAGTTGGTGAAGGGAACTCCCATCACCGACTTCTGCGACGCCCGCCGGCTCACCCCGCGCGAGCGGCTCGAGCTGTTCGTGCCGGTCTGCCAGGCGATCCAGCACGCGCACATGAAGGGGATCATCCACCGCGACGTGAAGCCGTCGAACGTGCTGGTGGCGCTGCACGACGAGGTGCCGGGGCCGAAGGTGATCGACTTCGGGGTGGCGAAGGCAGTCGGCCAGCAGCTCACCGAGAAGACCATCTACACCGGCTTCGGCGCGCTCGTCGGCACGCCGGCGTACATGGCCCCGGAGCAGGCCACGTTCAACCAGTTCGACGTGGACACCCGGGCCGACGTGTACGCCCTCGGGGTGCTGCTGTACGAGTTGCTCGCGGGGTCGCCGCCGGTCGAGCCGGAGCGGCTGAAGAAGGCCGCGCTCGACGAGGTGCTACGAATCGTCCGGGACGAGGAGCCGCCGCGACCGAGCCAGCGCCTCAGCACGTCGCAGGCGCGGGCCACGATCGCCGCCACGCGGCAGACGGACGCGGTGAAGCTGTCGGCGCTGATGCGCGGCGAGTTCGACTGGATCGTGATGAAGGCGCTGGAGAAGGACCGCGCCCGCCGCTACGACACCGCGACGGCGCTGGCGAAGGACGTGCAGCGCTACCTGACCGGCGAGTTGGTGGAGGCGCGGCCGCCGACGCTCGGCTACCGGCTGCGGAAGTTCGTCACCCGCCACAAGGCCCGCGTCGCCACCGCCGCCGTCGTGACCTGGGCGCTGCTGATGGGAACGAGCCTCTCCGTGATCGGCTTCCTGAACGCCGATAGCGAACGCACGCGAACGGCAATCGCGCTGCGTCAGGAGGAAGCTCAGCGGAAGGACGCCGACGCCCTGCGCGTTCAAACCGCGGAGCAGCGCGACGCCGCCGTGCGGCTCGGCGACGAACTGCGGCAGGCGGCCTACGCCACCAACATCAACCTGGCCGCGGCGTCGCTGGAGTTGGGGCACGTCGGCCACGTCCGCGAGTTGCTCGACCGGACGCGCCCGGCGGCGGGCGAGCCGGCCCGGGGGTTCGAGTGGCACTACCTCCGCCGCGAGATGCAGCAGGAAACGGCGTCGTTCGCCGCCGGCGGGTCCACGCAAGTCAAACTCAGCCCGAACGGCCGCCACCTCGCCGTTACGTTCAACCTCTGGACGCGAGGGGACAAAAGAGCGCAAATCCGGGTTTTCGAGGTGGGCACCGGCCGCGAGAAGTGGACCCGCGAGATCGACGGGGCGGACGCCGGGGCGATCGCGTTCAGACCCGACGGTTCGCTCGTCGGGGCGTCGCGGTACACGCCGGAGTCGGGCGCCGGGGTGCGGAAGACCCGTTCCGAGTTCGGCGTGTGGGAGGTGGAGTCGGGAGACCTGCGCGGCCGGGGCAAAGAAGAGGGCCGGTACTGGACCTCCCTCGCGTTCTCGCCGGACGGAACGACGGTGGCCGGGCTGCTCCGCAGCTCGGGCGAGGGTAGGGAAACCGTCGTCAAGACGTACGCCACGGCCGGGTTGACCGTTCGGACCGAGGCCGCCATCCCCGGCGGCCCGGGAGCCTACGGGGACCTCGCGTACACCCGGTCCGGCCGGTTGCGGGTCGCCTACGACGTCAACGACACGGTCCGGGTTCGCGAGGATTTGGGCGGTCCCGACTTGCTGGTGTTCGACTCGCGGGAGGAAGGGTTCGCGCAAGACGTGAGCCTGTCCGAGGACGGGACGAATCTGGCGGTCGTGACGGCGGACCGCCAGGTGCGGGTCTGGTACCTGGCAGCCGACCCGCCGACGCTCCGCGGACGGTTCCGGGTCGAACACCACGACTCGTCCTCAGCGGTCTGCCTCGGACCGGACGGGCGGTCTCTCGCGGTGGCCACGTCGTCCACGACCGGCCGGTCGCTCGCGACCGTGTGGGACGTTCGGACCGGGAAGCTGGTCCGCACCCTCCGGGGCCACACGGCCGCGGTCGAGAGGATCACGATCGGCTCGGACGGCCGGACGCTGGCGACGACCTCCGACGACAGAACCGCCAAGCTCTGGGACGTTCCGCCCTGGGCCGAGCCGGACCAGACGTACCACGCCAACGCGGGGTTCGCCCGGACGGGGCTGGCGGTGCGGCCGGACGGCACCTTCGCGTCGCTGGCGTACCACATCATCAGTGAGCAGGCGACCGACGAGCGGTGGAGGACGTTCGAGCTCCGCGCCGAGCCGGGCGGCGTGTCGATCTTCACGACGCCGCGCGTCCCGCGGGTGAGCGGGAACATGCGCAGCGCGGTCGCGGCCCCGGACGGCAGCCGGCTCGCCGCGGTGGACTGGGATGCGCCCGACCGGGTTCAGGTCTGGGACACGGGGACCGGCAAGGCGCTTGCGACCCTCCCGGCGGACGGTGTTCCCGGGATCAAGGCGTGGTTCGGCCCCGCCGACCGGTTGCTCGTGCTGGAGCCCGACACCGCGTACCGTCTCTACGACCTGTCCACCGGTCGGCCGCTCGCCCGGTTCGCCGGCGGGCACAACCGGCACGACCGGTGCGCATTCAGCCCCGACGGCCGGTTGCTCGTCACCCAGTCGTCCGGGCGGGCGGGTGACCCGGTCGTCGTCCGCGACGCGACCACCGGCGCCGTGCTCCACGACCTGAAAGACCACAAAGGCCCCGTCAGCATGATCGTCTTCAGCCGGGACAGTTCCCGACTCGCCACGGACGGTATGGGTGGGGTGGTGACCCTCTGGGACGCGGCGACTGGCCGCCAGGTCCACCGGCTGACCGGACATGCCGGATGGGTACAAGCGGCCGACTTCTCCCCGGACGGGCGGCGGCTGTTCACCGGCGGGGCGGACTCGACGGTCCGTGTGTGGGACACGGCGACCGGGCAGGACTTAGAGTCTATCCGGGAAAGTGCAGGTGTCGGAAGTCGCGGTATCTGATACCCTTCGGTCCCGCTTCTGACCCACGGATGGGCTTTCGATGGACCGGGTGTACCCGACCGACCTGACCGACGACCAGTGGGCGCTCCTCGAACCCCTGCTGCCGCCCCGAAGCCCCGCGGTCGCCCCCGCACGGTCGACCTCCGCCTGGTGCTCAACACCGTCTTCTACCTCAACAAGGCCGGGTGCCAGTGGGCTATGCTCCCGAAGGACCTGGCCAAGCGATCCACCGCCCACGACTACCTGAGTGCGTGGACCGCGGACGGCACCTGGCAAGCGATCCTCGACGCCGTCCGGCGGCAGGTCCGGGTGGCCGCCGGTCGGGAGCCCGAGCCGTCGAAGGCGGCCATCGACTCGCAGACGGTGAAGGGGTCGGAGGCGGGCGGCCCGCGGGGGTACGACGGGGGCAAGAAGGTCAACGGCCGGAAGCGGCACCTGGTCGTGGATTCCCGGGGATTGCTGCTGGTCGTGCTCGTCACCCCGGCGAACCTGGACGACGGCACCCACGCCCCGAAGGTGCTGGCCAAGCTGACCCCCGCCCACACCAGCCGGCTGGACGAGGTGCGGGGGGACGGGAAGTACAACAACCGGACCCTGGACCGGTACCTGACCGCCTCCGGGGCGAAGTACAAGCTGACGGTGGTCGAGCGGCCGGCGGGGGCGAAGGGGTTGGTCCTGCTCCCGTACCGGTGGGGTGGTCGAGCGGACGAACGCGTGGACCGGGAAGTACCGGCGGAACAGCAAGGACGACGAGCGGACGACGGCCGTGGCCGAGACGATGGTGCGGCTGAGCATGACGCACCTCATGCTCAACCGCCTCGCCCCGGACCCGGACGCCCGGCGGGCCGAATTCCGGTACGCGCACAAGCCCCTGCAAAAGGTGGCAGGAATTCCCGGATAGACTCTTACTCACCCTCCGTCACGACGACGCGATCCAGGCCGTCGCGGTGAGCGCCGACGGCCACCGCCTCGCCACCCAGGTGGGCCGCGGGGCCGTCGTCCGCGTCTTCGACGCCACCCCGCTGCCGGAGGCGGCGAGGTGAGTGCGGCGGGCGTGGTACAATCCCGGCAGGAGGTGACACATGCCGATTCACGACTGGACCCGGGTGCGGGCCAACCGGTTTCACCACTTCCATCAGGAATGGACGATGGGGATCGCCCGCGCACTCAACCAGGGGCTCCTCCCCGACGGCTACAGCGCTCTCGCGGACCAGGTGACGGGCGGGCCGGTGCCGGACGTGGTCACGCTCTCGCCCTCCGGGTCGCTGGCGGGGCCGGCGGGCGGGGTTGCCGTGATCGACGCCCCGGTCCGGTCCCGCGTCCAGGTGGAGGCCGAAGCGGCGGTCTACGCCCGGAAGGCGAACCGCGTCACCGTGACGCACCCGGACGGCGTAGTGGTGGCGGTCATCGAGATCGTGTCGCCGGGGAACAAGGACAGCCGGCACGCGGCCCGGTCGTTCGCGCGGAAGGCCGCCGAGTTCCTGTTCGCCGGCGTCCACCTGCTGATCGTGGACCTGTTCCCGCCGTCGCGCCGCGACCCGCAGGGCGCCCACAAGCTCATCTGGGACCGCATCCGCGACGAGCCGTTCGAGCTGCCGGCCGACAAGCCGCTGACCGTCGCCGCCTACGCCGCCGGCGTCCCGATCCGCGCATACGTCGAACCGGTGGCGGTCGGCGACGTGGTCCCGGACCTGCCCGTGTTCCTTACCCCGGACCGGTACGTGACGTGCCCGCTGAACGCGACCTACGACCAGTCGTGGGCGGCATTCCCGAAGCCCCTGAAGGGGCAGCTCGAGGCGCCGCCGTCGGTCACGTGATCCGCAGCAGGCGGCAGCTTTCCTGGTAGCTCGGCTCGAGCGGGAGTTCCACCCGCAGGTCCGGGGCGAGCCAGAGCGGGAGCGTGGGGAGCGGCTGGCCGACGACCATCGGGTAGAACCAGGCGTCGAGCAGGCCGCGCTGCTTCGGCGGCTTGCGGGCGCGGAGGCTCACCGCGTACAGGTGCGGCGGCGGGTCGCCCAGCTGCGGGTCGGAGCGGTCCAGGCGGGCGAGCAGGTCGGCGTACAGGTTGGCCCGGAGGGTGCTCACCGGATCGACGACCGCCACGCACACGTCCTGCCGGAGCAGGGAGATGACCTTGCCGACGAACTGCGCCCGGCTGTCGGGCCGGTCCTTGTTCGACGGGCTGACGAGTTCGATCGCCGCGACCAGCCGCCGGTCGCGGTCCCGGTCGTAGACGCGGACCTCGTACACGTCCGGCTCCGTCAGGTCGGCCTCGACGGTGAGCGTGGGGGCGGTGGCGAGGAGGGTCGCGGTCCCGCCCTCACCCTCGGACTCGCCGTCGAACCTCCGGGCCTCGGGGTCGTCGTCCACGAACACGTCCACCTCGTACGACGAGCCGATGGTGAGCCGCGGCCCCATCTGGTACCTCGGCGGCAGGAGGTCGAACAGCGTGCGGACGATCTCGCCCGGCCACTGGCCGTGGAACGATCTCCAGTGGTGCCGGTCGTTCACCGGCGAGCGGAAGTGGTCGCGCAGCGGCATGGCAGTCTCCTTCGCGGCTAGTATACCGCGGGGTTCATCGTGTCACGACCCAGGTTGAACGGCATGACCGACGTGACGCGGTTCCTGAAGGCGGCGCAGCGCGGCGACCGGCGGGCCGCCGCAGACCTGTTGCCGCTCGTGTACGACGAACTGCGGAAGCTCGCCGCCGCCCGGCTCGCCGGCGAGAAGCCGGGGCACACGCTCGACGCCACCGGGCTCGTCCACGAGGCGTACCTGCGGCTCGTCGGCGACCAGCGGTTCGACGGCCGCGGGCACTTCTTCGCCGCCGCGGCCGAGGCCATCCGCCGCATCCTCGTCGAACAGGCCCGCCGCCGACGGGCCGCCAAGCGCGGCGGCGACCGCGGCCGCGCCGCCCTCGACCCGGACGCCGTCGCCGCGCCGGTCCCGGACGACGAGCTGCTGGCGCTGCACGAGGCGCTGGACGGCCTGGCCGCGGCCCACCCGGAAAAGGTCGAACTGGTGAAGCTCCGCTACTTCGCCGGCCTGACGGCCGACGAGGCCGCCGCCGCGCTGGGGATTTCGTCGAGCACCGCCGACCGTCAGTGGGCCTTCGCCCGCGCCTGGCTCGGCCGGGCGCTCGGTCGGGCGTGACCGCCCGGTCAGTACCACTCGACCTTGTCCACGACGTTGCGCAGCGGCTCGCCCCGCACGAACCGGCCGACGTTGTCGAGGAGCACGTCCAGGTGGCGGCCGGCGACGAGCGGCGAGTACCCGGCGACGTGCGGCGTGAGGATCACCCGCCCCGGCATCCGCCACAACGGGTGCTCGGCCGGCAGCGGCTCCGTCTCGAACACGTCCAGCGCCGCGCCGGCGAGTTCGCCCTCGTCCAGCGCCGCCGCCAGGTCGTCCAGCCCGACGAGCGCGCCGCGGCCGACGTTGACGAACACCGCGTCGCGCCGCATCTGCCGGAACTGCGCCCGGCGGAACATCCCCGCCGACCGCGGCGTGTGCGGCGCCGCGACCACGACGTATTCGCTCTCCCCGAGCAGGCGCGGCAGCTCCGCCACCGGCCACAGCGCCGCGACCTCCGGCGGTACGTCCGCCGGCCGCGGGTCCACGGCGACGACGCGCATCCCGAACGCCGCCGCCCGCCGCGCCACCTCGCGGCCGATCGCGCCGAGGCCGACGACGCCGAGTGTCGCGCCGCCGAGGTGGCGGTGGGCGCGGTCGATGTCATTCACCGTCCCCGGCCCCGACGTGAAGGCCACCCGCGCCGCCTCGCCGCCGACCGGAGACCACCGCCCTTCCGCGGCCTGCAACACGTAGACGTGCAGGTTGCGGGCGAAGCAGAGTACGTAGCCCATCACCTGGTCGGCGATCACGTCGGAGAACAGGCCGCGCATGTTGCTCAGCACGCACGGGTGGGCGGCGAGTTCGGGGAACAGGTAGTGTTCGAGGCTTGCCGTCGGCGCCTGCACCCAGCGGAGCCGCGGCGCGGCCGCGAGCAGCCGCGTCGTGAGCTTGCCGAAGAAGGCGTCGGCGTCGGGGAGGTGATGGAGCGCCTCCGCCTCGCCGGCGGCGTTCACGACCGCCATCGGTTCGGCGGCGACGGTGATCCGCGCGAGGCGATCCGGTTCGACCGGCGGGTGGATGACGAGCTTCATGGCTGTCGTCCCACGGCGTGCGCCGGCTCTGCGGTGTCGAGGTCGTCGGCTCGGGGCTTCGTAGGTCGGGCCGAGTCGGCGAGGCCCGACGCGGGGCGCGGACGCGGTACGACGAAGCTCAGGCGGCGCCGACGCAGTGGGCTTTCTCCGTCGCCATTCCACGCCCCGCGTCGGGCCTCGCCGACTCGGCCCGACCTACGACTCCGCGACCGCCGTCACCGCACGACCTCGGTGACGACGCGGCCGTGCACGTCGGTGAGGCGGAAGTCGCGGCCGGCGTGGCGGTACGTCAGCTTCTCGTGGTCGAAGCCCATCAGGTGCAGCACCGTCGCGTGCAGGTCGTGGACGTGAACCTTGTCCTGCACCGCCTTGAAGCCGAAGTCGTCGGTCGCGCCGTGGGCGGTGCCGCCCTTCGCGCCGCCGCCGGCCAGCCAGCAGGTGAAGCCGTGGTGGTTGTGGTCGCGGCCGTCGCCGCCCTCGGTGGTCGGCGTGCGGCCGAACTCGCCGCCCCACAGCACCAGCGTGTCGTCGAGCAGGCCGCGGGCCTTCAGGTCGGTCAGCAGCGCGCCGGACGCGCGGTCCATGTCGGCGGCGAGCGTGCGCGTCGCGGCGTTGTGGTTGCCGTGCGTGTCCCACGGCTGGCTGTTGCCGTAGTAGACCTGCGTGACGCGGACGCCGCGCTCGGCCAGCCGCCGGGCTAGCAGGCAGGCGTTCCCGAAGTGCGTGCGGCCGTACAGGTCGCGGACGCGCTCCGGCTCGCGGCTCAGGTCGAAGGCGTCGGACGCCGTACTCTGCATCCGGAACGCCGTCTCCATCGTGCGGATGCGGGCTTCGAGCGCCGGGTCGCCGCCGCGGGCGGCGGCGTGGTCGTGGTTCAGCTCGGCGAGGAGATCGAGCTGCCGGCGCTGGTCGGCGGCGGTCGTCGCGGCGTTGTGGAGGTGCGGCACCATCCGCCGCGGGTCGAGGTTCGTGTGGTTGATGTACGTGCCCTGGAACTCGGACGGCAGGAAGGCGCTGGCCCACAGCTCGGCGAACCGCACCGGCCGGCCGGGGCAGAGGACGACGAACCCGGGCAGGTCGGCGTTCTCGGAGCCGAGCCCGTAGGTGAGCCACGCCCCGAGGCTCGGCCGGTTCGGGGTGAGGACGCCGCTGTTCATCAGGAACAGGGCCGGGCCGTGGTTCGGGTTGTCGCCGTGGACGGCGCGCAGCACGCACAGGTCGTCGGCGTGCGCCGCCAGCTTCGGAAGGAGGTCGCTGACTTCGAGGCCGCTGCGGCCGTGCTTTCGGTAGGCGAACGGGACGCCGAGGAGGCCGGCGGTGGGGCGCTCGGTGCGGAGATCGACTTCCGCGGGGCGCTGGCCGGCGAAGCGGTTGATGGCCGGCTTCGGGTCGAGGAAGTCGGGGCCGAACGGGCCGCCGTTCATGAACAGGTGAATGAGCCGCTTCGCCCGCGGGCGGTGGTGCGGCGCACCCGGCGCGGCGCCGGCCTGGGGCGCGAGGAGCGCGGCGAGGCCGATGGCGCCGATGCCGCCGCCGAGGCGGTGGAGCAGCTCGCGGCGCGACGGTGGGAGTGATTCGGGAAGCATGCGCCGCTCCGCGCGGGGTTGGTCATGGGGGTCAGGCCGCACGACTGATCCGTAGGTGTCCGGGGTGGGTGCGTGGTGCTGGTTTTCATCGTGCGGGGTTCGCCCCCTCACCCCGCGT
>Ga0209181_10001642_pt1 | contig 38446 bp, 28 predicted proteins | sample MAT05_FD_187208 | JGI IMG/M metagenome (GOLD analysis project Ga0209181, IMG submission 187208) | Freshwater microbial communities from Lake Fryxell liftoff mats and glacier meltwater in Antarctica - MAT-05 (SPAdes) (version 2) | ecosystem: Environmental > Aquatic > Freshwater > Ice > Liftoff... | reverse complement strand
TGTTACAAGCCCTGACGGTGCCAAATATTACTATCAGTCACATTCATATACAACTCCAAAAAAAACCATTGCTTTCTTCTTCTTATCCCCGCAAGCCTGTTAGGCCGAAATACACCAGCCGGGGGTGCACCCGGACCACGTTAGCAATCATGTTACAAGCCCTGACGGTGCCAAATATTACTATTGGTCACATTCATATTTTTTTCACACTATTTTCTTGTCTCCAGCCACCATGTTTCAATAGTGGCAACGTTCCGTTTAACATTTAAATAATACCATTTTTTCCTTTAACTAAAAAATTAGTTGTTTATAACTAAAAATATAGTTACATTCGTTTTGTGATTTAAAAATAAAGGGCAGTTGTAGCCCTGCACAACAAACAACAACCATTGGTATGAAAAAAGAACACACGCCCGAAATATCCATTAATACCGAACGCACCCTAACCCGCGCCGAGGAGCAGGTAATGCAGGCCTTGTGGCAACACGACACTGCTTTTTTAAAGGATGTATTAGAAACAATGCCTGTGCCCAAGCCACACAGCAATACCGTGGCTACCATGCTAAAAATACTAATAGAAAAAGGGTACGTAACCGCCGAAGCAGTGGGCCGCAATAACAGCTACCGGGCGCTGGTTAGCCGCGAAGCATACAGCAAAAACAGCATGGGCACGCTGGTAAATAACTACTTTAACGGGTCGTATAGCAGCGCAGTTTCGTTTTTGGTAAACCAGCAGCAAATTAGCGTAAACGACCTTGAACTATTGTTAAACGAACTAAAAAACAAATAGCCATGGCAGCCATACCAATGTACCTCCTAAAAATGCTTATCTGTTCCGCGGTATTGTTTGGCTATTACCGGGTGGCCTTGTACAACGTACGCTTTCACCGCTGGAACCGTTTTTACCTGCTGGCATCACTGTTATTATCGGTGGTGGCCCCATTGGTAACTATTCCCATACAGGCGCACCAGCAAAACCAGCAGCTTGCCAATGTAATAACCTCGCTGCCATGGAACAGTGCTGCATCAAACGCACCTGCAGTTAGTTTACAACAGGTAGCACTCCTTGCCTTTGCGGCCATATCGCTTGCATTGCTGGCAAAAATAATAGCGGGTGTAGCACAAATGGTACGCCTTTACCAAAGCCATACGGCCATGCCATTGCAGGCAAATATTAAGTTCATGATAACCAGGTTAGGCAACGCACCATTCTCGTTTTTTAACTGGCTGTTTTGGCGGCACGATGTTGATGTGGCCACGCCCAACGGTACCCGCATGCTCAACCACGAGCTGGCACATATACGCCAGGGCCACAGTTTCGATAAACTGTTTACCTCTTTACTGCTATGTATATTTTGGATAAACCCGTTTTTTTGGTTTATCCGCCGCGAGCTAAACATGATACACGAATTTTTGGCCGACCACGAAGCAGTGGGCCAGAAAAATGGAACTGCCTTTGCCGAAATGATTTTACACACCATGCCTTCTCAACTAAATAAACACAACGGATTAAGCAATCCCTTCTTTTCTTCAAACATTAAACGACGATTATTTATGATTACCACTTCAACACAGCCAAAATACACTTACCTGCGCCGCCTTAGCGGTTTGGCAGCCATGATAATTATTGTTTGTACACTGGCTATATCGGTACAGCGGGCACAGGCGCAACAAACTGCCCAACAACCGCAAAAAACTTCTGCATATACCGACACTACTAAACCAACTATTCAAGTAATAACCACAATTACTAAAACAAAAAAGGCCAACGAAAGTGATGTTACAAATGGTGCTATAAATGAAGACAACATACAAATTTCAATTGATACGCTAACGGTAAACAGCGACAAAACGGTGATTACCAAAATAACCGGTCATGGAAACATTACCGTGCACAATCGCACCAAAAATGGCAGGGAGTTAACCGGAACAATTTCTAACGTTACAATGGAAGCGAATGAACTACCAATAGACCAGCTAACCAACAATGTAGTGTATATGATAGATGGGAAGAAAGCAATTGCCGGTGAAGTAAAAGACATAAACCCCAATACCATCCAATCTGTATTTATATACAAAGGCGAAACAGCAATAAAAATATACGGCCCCGGTGGTAAAGACGGTGTAGTAGAAATAACGTTGAAAAAGAAAGACGGAACAGTACAGCCACCAGCCAAAATTATTATTGGGCACGACGGCAAACAGGCAGCCGCCAACCCGTTTATTTTGGTAGATGGCCAACCAATAACCAACGACCAAATGAAGCTTATACAACCCAACGATATTGAAAGTATTAATGTGCTGAAAGGCAGGCAAGCTATTGACAAATATGGCGACAAGGCGGCCAATGGGGCCATTGAAATAACGATGAAAAAGGCGGTGACTTAACCCGGTAAATGGCAGATAAAATACAAACTAAATAATATTATAAAAGGCTGATGCATTATGCATTTTAGTACACGCTGTGCGACGCAACGGTGACCCCCAAACAAACCAATGCATGGTCCAAAAAAAAAATCAATCTTCCAACAAAATAGAAAACACAATCATTCGCGACTGTAGCTTGTCTAACACATTGCTAAATTTGAGGTTGGCATCGCGGCTGTGTACATTGGTAAGGCCATTGCTTATTTTAAGCTCGGGTGTAAACGTAACAAAAGGAAAATAGAAGTTAAACCCTATGCCTGCCTCTACACCAAAATCGTTCTTTTTTAGCTTTACCAGGTCTTCGGCATTACGGGCCGATGAGTTGCTGGCCAAATCCATATCGTACTTTACGCCGCCCAACAGGTAGGTGCGAAAATTGCCAATACGGTCGCTGTTAAACTTAAACTGAAACGGAAAACTTACTATGGTGGAAGGCAATGTTTTTTTAATGCTGGTAGTTTCGTTAAAAGCTGGATCGGGGTATTTTAAATCGTATAAAAAATATTTGGCGCCTCCAATAATTAGTTGTGGGTTAGCCCTAAACTGAAATCGATCGCTTAGCCGCAATGTAGCCAACAGTCCCAACGCAATACCACCACTGCTACCGGGTTCGGCCACCAGCACGCTGTCGTTTTGTATAAAAGTAGGGTGTTTGCTGGGGTGCAGGTACGAGTGGTTGTACGATATGGACATACCAAAAAAGTAGGGCAAATTATCGTGGTTGGGCCTGTTTAACTCCTTGTATTGACTATTGGCCTGCATCGGTGCCAATAACGTACTAATACAGCTAACAGCAACCACCAGGTAAGCATAACAGTAATTAACTCCCTTCATTTTCATCGTGTACATTTTTAATCCAACAAATCCAATAAGGGTATAATTGTGCTATATTAAAATTTTTAATAGGTTAAGCAGGCAATTTACAAGGCAATTTGTTAACAAAAACCATTTATTTAGTTCCGCAATAAATAGTGCAAATACCCATGGTGAGTGGTTTATAGTAGGTGTCAGTAAAACCGGTGCCCTCCATAATGTTTATAAATTGCTTGCCTTCGGGAAAACGCTGTACCGAGTCGTTAAGGTATTGATAGGCATCACCATTTTTAGCGATCAGTTTACCAAAGCCGGGGGCAACTTTGTTCATGTACAGGTTATACAACCCTTTAAACGCAACCTGCTTCGGCTTACTAAATTCAAGCACCACCAATTTGCCACCGGGCTTTAATACGCGCAGCATTTCGCCAATACCTTTTTCAAGGTGTTCAAAATTGCGGACTCCAAAAGCTACCGTGATTGCATCAAACGAATTATCAGCAAAATTTATTGTTTCGCTATCGCCGTTAAGCAGTTCAATTTTATTAGATAACTTAAGCTTTGCAACCTTTTTACGTCCCAGATCCAGCATCCCGTCGGATATATCTATGCCCGTAATTTTTTGAGGCTGTAGCATTTTGTAAGTCAACAGCGCCACATCGGCAGTGCCGGTGGCCACGTCCAACACTTGTTGGGGCTGTAGCGATTTCAGTTCCTTAATGGCCTTTTTACGCCAGCTAACATCAATTCCAGCCGATAAAAACCGATTTAAAAAGTCGTACCGGAAGGCTATTTTGTCAAACATGCCGGCAACCTGTTCTTTCTTACTTAATTCACTTTCCTTAAACGGTACTATTGTGTCGTGTGCATATTTGGTCATAAAAACTAAAAAACTTTTTTAAAAATAATGGATGATTTAGGCAGCATTGATTTTTTATAGTAATGTGCCTATCAACAGCATGATGTTTAATACAACAACCCAACTATTAAAAGAGTTAACGCCGCCTTACCAGGTTCCAAAGCGATTTAATGCCTTTTAACACGCCCACACTTTTGGCTCCCTCGCCAATCAGTTTGCGGGTAGTAGTATTGTCGGGTGCAAAAATAGTATTAATAACTTTTTTGCCGCCGTTTAGTGCGGCGTTGGTAACCTTACCGCGTAAAATGCGCGGTATAAAGGTATTAACACCTGCAGCGGCAAGTTCGCCCGGTATTTCGTACATTTTATTTTTTAACGACTGCTGTCTAAGCTTTAACCTTTCGCGAACAACAAACTGCTCCCGCTGCAGGTCGTTTATAGTTACAATTTTTGATGGGCTAAGGGGCATTGTCTTCATGGTTGGTTTCAAATAAGGTTTTTACCACTGCATTCATTACGCGTTTACCTAAAAACCGCTTGTGCATTTGGTACAAAACCAAAATTAGCGCAAGGTACATAATGCCAACAATGCCAAAACCTATAATAAAATTGTCGGTTAAAAAAGCAAGAAAGTAGCCCACAATTACTGTTATTATCAATAGTACAACAAATAGTAAAATGCCAAGAATAAATAAAATGTACATCCGCGATACCAGCCGGGCCACTTTTTCGCTGGCCTGAAGTTTAAACAATAAAACCCTGTCGTCAACATATTCCTCCACCATTACCCGGGTTTCCTCAAAAAACGTTTGCTTCTCTTTATCAATAATATCCATCTCAAAAATTTAAATACAAATTTACAACCTGTGCACTTTTAGGTCTAATATACAAATTTGTATGCCACCGTAACCGCATTGGCATATGCCTCTACTCCATAGGTTTTACAATATTTGTTTAACCAGCACGTTACGGGTGGGTGGTACAGTTTTTTAACATGCGCTACTATACAAATTATCATTTCATACCAATTGAATGGATCCCAATAACGCTGACCCCAATCTTCATTTTAACCCGCAAAAAAACAAGGTAGAAAGTAAAGCCACAAAGGGCTTTAACGAGCCATTGGACAAAGTACCCGCCGATAAATTGCACAGCCGCTATTTTTTCCTGGCCATAATTATTGTGTTTGGCATGCTATTATTTATGAGCCTTCTGCAGTTTTTTATTGCTTTTTTAGGGTCGGTAATCATTTACATACTTACCCGCCGGTATATGAGCATGTTGGTAAAAAAATATCACTGGCGCCGAAGTTTAGCTGCATCGGTCATAATGATTATTTCAATTTTGATTATTATGTTACCCATTGCCATATTGGGGTTTATGTTGTACAGCAAGGGTAAGTTTTATATTACGCACCCCGAAATGATGGTAGCAGGTCTTAAAAAAGTACAACAGCAATTGCAGGATAATTACAACCTTACCATACTTAGCGACGAAAACATTGCAACCGTTAAGCAATATGGTGCAGGCTTAATTAAAACACTGCTAAACGAGAGCATGAATTTTTTCGTATCCTTCTCCATTCTTTATTTCTTTCTTTACTTTATGTTGGTAGGCTTTGGCCGTTTAGAAGCCTCCATTGTATTTTTTCTGCCATTTAAACGTAACAAAATTGAAATATTTGGAAAAGAGCTTATTGCACTAACCTATAGTAATGCTGTAGGGGTGCCGGCAATTGCAGTGGCGCAGGGGGTGGTCGCATATATAGCCTACCTTATTGCAGGCCTGCCCGAACCCGGTTTTTGGGCGGTGGTAACTGCCTTTACCTCTATTTTACCAATTGTGGGCACAGGCCTGGTGTGGCTGCCACTTGCCATTTACCTGTTTATGATACACCATACCTGGCAGGGCATTTTTATTGCTGCCTGGGGTTTACTGGTTTTAGGCATTACCGATAATGTGGTGCGCTTTATACTGGCAAAAAAAATGGCCGATATTCACCCCATCTGCACCGTGTTAGGCGTTGTTATGGGTCTTAAATTGTTTGGCATTACCGGGCTTATTTTTGGCCCCGTACTTATTTCTTTCTTCGTTATTTTATTAAAGTTGTACTACTTTGAATACCAGCGAAATACGGAAATGGTACCTGCAAAAAACAAAACCAGAATTCAATATAATTTACCATTTTTGGCGTATCGTTTAAAACGGAAACCACCAACGTATGCAGCTACAAAAGGTAAAAGACAGGCATTTGGCGAATGAATTTATAAGGGCAAATGTTTTAATGAATGCACCAAACCCACACTACATACGACCAATAGATAACGAAGTAAATGATGTATTTGATGTACAAAAAAACAAGCAGTTTAAATATGGCGAAGCTACCCGGTGGGTATTGTACAACGCTCAAAACCAACTAATTGGGCGGATAGCTGCTTATACCAGTAGTAAATATGTAAATAAAGGCGATAAACTGCGCATGGGCATGTGTGGCTTTTTCGATTGCATAAACGACCAACAGGCAGCTAACCTGTTGTTTGATGCTGCCAAAAATTGGTTGGAAGGCAAGGGAATGCAGGCCATGGACGGCCCGGTTAATTTTGGCGAACGCGATAAATGGTGGGGACTTATGGTAGAAGGTTTTGATGTTGAACCCATGTACGGCATATCGTTTAACCCACCCTACTATAAGCAATTGTTTGAAACCTATGGCTTTCAAAATTTTTATAACCAATATTATTATACGCTGGCCGCCTACGGTACGCTTGGCGAAAAATACCCCGAACGGCATGCCCGCTTTGCCGCCAAACCCGATTATGCAGCACGCCACATACAAAAAGATAAGCTTGAAAAATACGCCCACGATTTTGCTATCATCTACAACGCGGCCTGGGCCCAACACGAGGGCGGTAAGGAAATAACCAACGAACAAGCCATAAAGCTTTTTAATAAAATGAAGCCTATTATGGACGAAAGCATTATTTGGTTTGCTTATTACAAGGAACAACCCATTGGTATGTGGCTAAACATACCCGACCTAAACCAGTATTTTAAATATTTTGACGGCAAGTTTGGGTGGTGGCAAAAACTACGGCTGTTGTACCTGCAAAAAACCAAACCCGCCCGTAAAATGAACGGTGTGGCCTTTGGTATAGTACCAAAATTTCAGGCATTGGGTATTGATGCTTTTATGATTTACTCCGGCGCATTGTTGGTAAGGAAGCAGGGCCGCTACGATGGTATAGAAATGGGCTGGGGAGGCGACTGGAACCCGCGCATGTTGGCTATTTACAAAGCCACTGGTGGCCAGCAAAGCCGCCGCATGATAACATACCGCTATAATTTTGACCAGACTATTCCCTTTGAACGGCATCCTTTGGTGATGTAAGGATTATTGCATAAAATATTTGGTCAATCGGTTTTTGTTGTTGCAGGTTTGCTTGTGACCTTAACCATAGTATCATTAGTTGATAGATTAACTCATTTAGGTTATTACGATGCCTGGCATAGGTTTGTCTCTGTCTAAATAATTGTAAAATTATTGTGTTTTAAAATTGATGGGGTTGATTTGCGGAAAAATTTTTAGCCCTTAACTTTTCTCTCTTGAGTGTAAACATTCTTTCAATCAATATTTTAAGTGAGGAGGATGATCAGTTTATCGTGTTACTCAAAAATTTTAAAATAGATAATGATAAGGTATATGTAAAAAAGGTTGATAACGCCGTTTTCGTGTTTCCCGTACCATAAACCCCTGCAAAATTTACCTGACCCCCTTAATAAATTCTCAGCGGACTTTATAGCTGAAATTGAGCAACCAATTCAAAATGGGCGGGAAAGTTTTTAATAATGCTCTATCTATACAAATATTTGCATTTATATCGTTAAGCAGAATCCTGTTGAGGTAATAAAAAAATTCGAGTTTCATTGACCAGGTAAAAATGCGTTGGCTTCAATAAGTATATCGGAATTGTGATAACGAAGTAGCAATAGGTACAAGTCCCTATAACAACGTGGCCGCTTGTTATATAAAAGCGAAGTTCAAGCAGTCATTCCCTTATTACCGTGCGCACATACAATTCCTCCACCTTTTTTCGTGCCCAGGGCGTTTTACGCAAAAAAGTAAGGCTCGATTTGATGCTGGGATTGCTTGTAAACGAATTTATACGAATTCGGCTACCCAAAACCTCCCATCCATACCTGGCCACCAAATATTCAAGGATACTTTCAAGAGTCTTTCCATGCAATGGGTCGGTGGAGCTCATAAACAAATCATCTTTTTAAAACCAACATTTATCATTGCAAAACTATCTTTTCCTTTTTAATTTGCCTACCTGACCTTTTTTACTTTTAAATTCTAAATTTTAAATTTTAAATTTTTCATGATAAATTACTACCTCCGGCTACGCTCAGGCAACGGCGCTTCATTTTTTTTAATTTTTACTTTTTTTTTAACCACTACCGATGCCTTCGGCTAAGCTCAACCAACGGTGCGGCTACGCTCAACCAACGATGGCTACGCCCGGCCAACGGCAGGTACGATTAGCCGACGGAAGTTTAGCTTTTTTAATTTATAATTTATAACCACTATCGATGGCTTCGGCTACGCTCAATTAACAGCGTATCATTTTTTTTAATTTTTAATTTTTAATTTTTAGTTTTTAATTTTTGATTTTTGATTTTTACTTAATCCCCCCCTTAACAAAGTTTGTTAATTTGCAGCCCCGGTCAAATGCCGTGTACTCAATAATGGACAAATTCATCGTTTCTGCACGCAAATACCGCCCGCAACTGTTTAATACGGTGGTGGGACAGGCACATATAACTACCACCCTTAAAAATGCCATTAAAAACCAGCAACTGGCGCATGCCTTTTTGTTTTGTGGTCCGCGGGGCGTGGGCAAAACCACGTGTGCCCGTATTTTGGCTAAAACCATTAATTGCCAAAATATTACTGCCAATGGCGAAGCGTGCAACACCTGCCAAAGCTGTATATCGTTTAACCGGGGCACCTCGCTTAATATTCACGAGTTGGATGCTGCCAGCAACAACTCGGTAGACGATATACGCAACCTGGTTGACCAGGTCCGTTTTCAGCCACAGGCCGGTAAATACAAGGTGTATATAGTAGATGAGGTGCATATGTTAAGCTCCTCGGCCTTTAACGCATTTCTTAAAACACTGGAGGAACCGCCACCCTACGCCATTTTTATATTGGCTACTACCGAAAAGCATAAAATACTACCCACCATTTTAAGCAGGTGCCAAATATTTGATTTTAAACGCATTACCAACAACGATACGGTTGAGCACCTGCAGGAAATTGTTGGCAAGGAACAGATAAAAGCCGAAAAAGCTGCCCTGCAAATTATTGCACAAAAAAGCGAGGGTTGCATGCGTGATAGCCTGAGCATACTGGATAAAATTGTAAGTTTTACAAATGGCGTAGTTACCTATGCCAACACCCTTGAACATTTAAACATACTTGACCACGACTACTATTTTAAATTGCTGGATACACAGCTGCAGCAGGATATGGGCGGTGGCATGTTACTATTTGACGAAATAAACCGAAAAGGCTTTGAAGGCGATATGTTTTTAAACGGCTATGCCGAATTTATCAGAAACCTGCTGGTATGCAAAAATGCAAAGGCAGCCAGGTTGTTAGATGTTGTAGAAGGTTTGGAGGAGCGGTATACAAAAGGAGCCGCTAATGTGCAGGCAGGTTACCTTGTAGGCGCCTTAAACATTTTAAACGAGGCCGAAATAAATTATAAAATGGCCCGTAACAAGCGCCTGCATGTGGAGCTGGCACTTATTAAACTTTGCTTTTTACAACAGGCAATTGACCTTACTTACGACAACCAGGCGGGTAGTATTGTAAAAAAAAAGCGGGTTAACGGCCCTATAGCCTATAAAATAACCCCGATCCCCAGCATAAAAATAGTAGACAATGCGCCTGCGCCAATTAAACCAGCGGCTGCCAACACCGATAGTAAAGCGCCGCTGTTTATTGAACCTTCTGCGGTACCACAAACAATACAACCAACAGCAACTGCTGAAATAGCTGGCCAAAGTACTTTTACACATAATTTAGCCGCCACGGCAGCAGTTAAAACAACTGCGGCCCCGACAACTACTGGTCCCAAAAAAAGTTTATTGCAATCGTTTCGCGATAAAAATGCCCTGGAGGTTAAAGAAGATGAAAAAACTGCGATTACTATTACCCTTGAAAGTTTAACTGAAAAATGGGCCTCTTATACCGAAAAGCTAAAATTGGCTCAAAAAAATTCGGTGGTAACCGTTTTTAATATTGCGCAGATACAGGTGGTAAACGATAGCCATTTTATGATAACCGTTTCCACATCGCTGCAGCAAAAATTTATTGAGCAGGAAAAAATTGACCTGCTCGATTACCTGAAAACGGAGTATTGCAATAAACACATAGGTTTTTCATTTAGCATAGAAGTTTTGGCTGACGATGGCTCAATAACAGAAGTACCATTAACCAACCGCGAAAAATTTCAACGCATGGTACAAGATAACCCGTTGATAAAAGAGCTGAAGGACCGGTTAAAATTAGAGATGGATTTTTAAATGCTGCTACCCATCTTTTTAAACATAAAAATAAGGGCTATTAATGGCCGCAGTACCATAACTATTGCAATAATTGCACAGGGTAAAGCAAAGGTTGTAATACCAGTACCGATGTTTGTTGGGTTGCTATAACTAATGGTAATAGTTACTTTACCACAGGGTTTTAATTTGCTTTAGTATGAAAAAAAAGTTGCTCATTGCGTTTGTTGCCACCGCTGTCATGATGGCGGTAATGTCCATCCACGGCCGTCCGTTGGCCATCCCCAATAAAACACCCCCCGGTATAGTAAGCTTTGAACTGGCACGTACCCCGGCCGAAGCAGGCGTTATATTAAAGGCGTGGACACCGGCACTACTTCCCCTCGCAAGGGTAAACACCTATCTCGATTTTATATTTATAGCCTGTTACGGCTGGCTGTTGTGGTTGGTTTGCCACACCCTTGCCAACAGGTTTGTTGGCCGCTGGTTAGCCAATGCCGTAATAGTAGTAAGTGCCTTTGATATTTTTAAAAATATATTGATGTTTAAAACAATGAACGGACTCATAGGTAACGAGTTGGTAGCCTCCACTTTTATGTTTGCCTCTGCAAAATTTGTACTGCTGGCTTCGGCCATTTTATACATTGTGGCATCGGTAGTGGCAAATCTGCCGGTTTTTTAAAAATTATCAATCCAAAATAAACCATCCTTTTTGTAACAAAGCCTGGCATTGCCCTTGCGTTACCCCCCCCGGCCGCCAATCAATAAATTTGCAGGCCACCCTTGGCAAATACCCTTTTTCACGTAATTTCACGGCTCAAAAAAAAAAAAGACGCTATGTCTTTTAAAATGGCACCAACCGGCGGCGACAAATAAAATTAAAGTATATGGCGGAAGTGATATTAATGCCCAGGCTAAGCGATACTATGACAGAGGGAGTTATTGCAGCCTGGCATAAAAAGGTAGGCGATAAAGTAAATAAAGGCGATCTGCTGGCCGAAATTGAAACCGATAAAGCCACTATGGACCTGGAAAGCTACCAGGAAGGCACCCTGCTACACAGGGGCTCCGACGACGGTGGCAAACTGCAGGTAAACGACCTGCTTTGCATTATTGGCAAAGAGGGTGAAGATGTAAAAGAACTGATAGCTAAAAATACCGCTGGCGGTTTAAATGAAGCTGCACCAGCCGAAGCAAACCAGCCCGCCAACGAAGAAAAACCAGTCGAAAAACAAGCCGCTACAGCCGCCGTTGCCGAAAAAAATGAAGCGGAGCCCACGCTCCAAAAAGCTGCATCTATCAACGAATCGCCCAGTATTGATATTAGTAAAATGGAAGAAGTAGTGCTAATGCCAAGGCTAAGCGATACTATGACCGACGGGGTAATTGCCGGTTGGAGCAAAAATGTAGGCGATAAGGTAAGCAAAGGCGATGTATTGGCCGATATAGAAACCGACAAGGCTACCATGGAATTGGAAAGCTATAAAGATGGTATATTATTGTACCAGGGTGCCAAACCCGGCGAAAAAATATTAGTAAACGATTTACTGTGCATTATAGGCAAAGAAGGAATGGATATTACAGCCATTGTGGCCGCAGGTAAAAATGGTGGTGGTTTACCGGCTGGCAATGTTGCTGAGGAAGCTGAAACATCGGTCCAAACATTTACCGCTGACACACCCGCGCCACTACAAACTACCGACGAGGAAGTAGTGAACGAAGGCAGGATCATTGCCTCGCCACTGGCCAAAAAAATTGCTGAAGAAAAGGGTCTCGACCTAAGAAAAGTGAAAGGCAGTGGCGACAACGGCCGCATAATTAAGCAAGACATTGACAATTATAAGCCGTTGGCCCAACCGGCTCAACAGGCACCAGTTGCAACGGCACCCGCCAAAGAAAGCAAACCGGTTGCACCTGCAAAAGCAGCAGAAGTGCCGCACCCTACACCAGCCTCCGGCGGTGGTATTGGGCAGGTTAGTTACGACGAAGTTCCCGTATCGCAAATGCGTAAAATAATTGCAAAGCGCCTGGGCGAAAGCAAATTTTCGGCTCCCCACTTTTACCTGACCATGAGTATAGACATGGACCAGGCAGTAGAAACCAGGGTTAAGCTAAACGAAATGTCGCCGGTAAAAATCAGCTTTAACGATCTGGTGTTAAAGGCGGTAGCTGTTGCGTTAAAACAACATCCCAAAGTAAACAGCAGTTGGCTGGGCGATAAAATACGGTATAACCATCATGTAAATATTGGGGTAGCGGTAGCAGTTGACGAAGGTTTGCTGGTACCGGTAGTTCGCTTTGCCGATAGCAAAGGGCTTAGCCAGATATCGGCCGAAGTAAAAGATTTTGCACAAAAAGCAAAAGATAAAAAACTACAGCCTGCCGATTGGGAAGGAAGCACCTTTACCATAAGTAACCTGGGCATGTTTGGTATTGATGAATTTACAGCCATCATAAACCCACCCGATGCATGTATTTTGGCCATTGGAGGTATTGCAAAAATACCAGTGGTTAAAAATGGGCAGGTGGTGCCAGGCAACGTAATGAAAGTTACCCTCAGTTGCGACCACCGCGTGGTGGATGGTGCAACCGGTGCTGCATTTTTACAAACCGTAAAAGCACTGCTGGAAGAACCTTTGAGAATGCTGGTTTAAATAAACAAAAAATAAATAACTATCCGCAATCAGGTACTGATATTTTTGAACCGGGCTTTATAGCTGTTTTCATCAGTCGTTGCAGCCTGCCTCTATGACCATAGAGGACGCCCTCTTAAACTGATGGTAATTTTATTCAGCCTTTTTTATCATGATTTTATATTCAGCATTAACTGTAAAAAATGGCGAATAATCACTATAAAATAATGATAAGTTGAAGGTTGGCCCAAAAAGCCAGCCTTTTTTTATGATCAATACATGTTGACCTGCCCTATTGCCAATGCTCAAGTTCCATGTTAAGTTTCCCCGGTTTAAAACCTGGTAATTGCAAAAAAAATAATAGCCCCGCTATGGTTGTAGCAGGGCTATGAGAAGTATTGGTTAGGGTTGTGTGTATCTTAAAAGTATTCTATAAAAAAATTATAAAACTATAGCAAATCAACTTTTGTTTTAGTAAGAACCTAAATTATAATGGTATTTTAAGGCAGTATTAATGCACCATAAAGGCTTGCGAAACCTTATCAGTATCGCTAAACAATACCACGCGATAAATGCCCCGGGCAAGTCCTGACCGCATATCAAATGAGCGGTTAACTTCGGCACCATCATGTTCAAATTTGGTGCTTTGCATTACCTGGCCCAGCGTGTTTACCACGTTCATGGTATAGGCACCGGCATCTTTGCCAAGCAGCCGTATATTCAATTTGGTAGTTCCGGAAGTGTAATTTATAGCAATGCTTCCACTGCCTTTACCCATGGTTACCACTTTTACCGGACCATATTCCTGGCGGCCGTTTTCCGTAATAGCTAAGCGATAGTAGTTTTTACCGGTAACAGGGCGTGTATCGGTTGTGGTATAAATAGGTTGGAGCACCGATTGGTTGCGGGCCTTTATGGTTTGGATGGACGAAAATTGTATGCCATTGGCCGAGCGCTGAATTTGGTAATTATCAATATTGCTTTCCTGGGCAACCATCCATTTTAATTGCACCATATTTTTATCCTTCACAGCCGAAAAATCTACCAGCTTAACGGGTAACGCTGGCCTGGGGTAAGTATTAAAACCTTCAACAGTTTGTGGGTTCCAACCCTGTGTAAAACCAGTCATAGGATCGCCAATTGCCTCGGTCGATCTAAAAGCACTTTGGGAAGTGTACGTTGCAAAAAACTTAAATGCCGGAGAACCAGCTATAATAAATGCTGCCTTGTCAACTGTAAACGTATACAAAGGCGAAGAAGCACTTTCGGAGGGTGTTAGATTAGCGGAGGCTATAAAAGTGTGTTCCGCACCCGATTTTAGTTCCCAAACGCCGGCAAAATCTTTACTAAAGGCAACTGCATAATCCGGAATAAAGTTTGCGCTCGACCAGGTAAGGGAACTACGAACATCAGCGCCTTTTTCGGTTCCAAATCCCGAAATAGCCGAACGTAAACCATCGGACTTGTCGGTAAAAGAGGATGTAGTGGTAAAGCCACCTGTTTTTGCATCAATGTAAATCACAAGCGCATCGTTAAAATTGTTGGTACCTTTATTAAACTTAAAAGTGATTATGGTACCATCATCTAAAATGTCCAACGATCCTTTACCAACCGGCCCCCCAAAACTCTCATTACCGTTGCCGGGGTAGTTACTTTGCCCAAAGGCAAATGCAGACATAAACAATAAAAATAGCGAGTAAATTTTTTTCATATAGTTTATTTTAATTTGTGATTTGTGTACAAAATACACAGTTTTATACCATGTAAAAAAAAATTGTTTTGTTTTTTTGTTTCCTGTTAGTTTTGGCCAATGTGGATGATTTGCACCAAAGAGTGGAAACAGTTTTTCAGCAGCCTGACCAGCTACCTTGCCATCATCATTTTTTTATTGATTATGGGGCTTTTTCTATTCGTATTTCCCAATTCAAGCATCCTCGATTTTGGCTACGCTTCACTTGATAATTTTTTTACGTTAGCACCGCTGGTTTTGCTGTTTTTAGTACCCGTAGTTACCATGCGTAGTATGGCCGATGAGTATAAAAGCGGCACTTTCGAAATTTTGCAAACACTGCCACTAACCAACAGTAAAATAGTAATGGGCAAATACCTTGGCTGCCTGCTGGTGGTGGCCATAGCATTGTTGCCAACCATTGTTTACGGCATAAGCATACAACAACTAAGTGCAAAAGGCGGTATTGATGTGGGCGCCACCATTGGCAGCTACCTGGGCCTGTTTTTTTTGGCCGGAGTGTATACAGCAGTAGGTGTATGCAGCAGCAGTTTTACCAATAATACCGTGGTGGCTTTTATAGTGGCCGCATTTGTATGTTTTTTATTATACAGCGGCTTTGAGGCCCTTAGTAAATTACCCTTGTTTGCCAATGGCGCCGATTATTATATTGAAATGTTGGGCATCAACTTTCACTACCGAAGCATTAGCCGCGGGGTAATTGACACCCGCGATATTTTGTATTTCATACTGGTCATCTGGCTGTTTTTACTCATTACGCGTAAAAATATTTTACAGCGATCATAGCAGCCAATCCCGTGTTGGTTTTCATTTTTTAATTTTTAATTTTTACTTTTTACTTTTTACTTCCTAATTAATCACCGTGCTACAAAAAATACTAAAACAAAAATTTTGGTGGGCAGTACTGGCGTTGTTTTTTGTAGTGCTAACGTGGCTCATATCCATTATCCATTACCGTATCGATCTTACCAGCGAAAAAAGATATTCGTTAAGCACTTCAACCAAAAATTTATTGTCGGGCCTTAAAGGCCCTGTTGATATAGAGGTTTTTTTGACTGGCGATTTAAGCGCCGGCTTTAAAAAACTTAGCATTGCCAGCGAAGAATTGTTGAACGAGTTTAAAGAATACGGTAAATCCAATATTCATATCCACTTTACACGGCCAGGTGCGGGCCTACCCGATAGCCTTCGTTATGCAGTATACGATAGCCTGGCAATGTTGGGTATAAAACCCTTTAATAACCAGGTAACAGCAAAACAGGGCCAGGAAACTACCGAACGATGGATATTTCCTTCGGCTATAATAAAATTTAACAACTCGCTGCAAATACCTATTGACCTTATGAGCGGCAAAGCCGGTGCCGACGAAGAAAGTACCCTTAACCACAGCGAGGCGCTGTTAGAATTTAAATTTGCCGATGCCATTTTTAAACTTACCCGCCAAGCTATACCCGTAGTTGCCTACGCCGCCGGCAACGGCGAACCCTTAAACCCCACGGTACGCGACCTTTTTGAAACCATGCGCACCAATTACCGTTTTGGTGTGCTTGACCTTGCCATCGCACAATTAAACCCCGATACCATTAATGCCTTAATGATAGTGAAACCCTCGGTACCGTTTACCGAAACCGAAAAGTTAAAAATTGACCAATACATTATGCATGGCGGCAATGTTATTTGGTTTATTGATAAACTATATGCCGAAATGGATAGCCTCCTTAGGGCTCAAAGCGATTTTGTAGCCTTTGACAAAAACTTAAATATCGACGACCAGTTGTTTAAGTATGGCATACGCATAAACAGCGACCTGTTGCAGGATCTTAAAAGCGCCCGTCAACCGTTAGTAGTAGGTCAGTCGGGTGGCCAGCCGCAAATTGAACGGCTTCCGTTTCCGTACTACCCACTGGTAAGTTCGCCATCAGGCAATCCCATTGCCAAAAACCTTGACGATGTGTTGGCCATTTTCCCATCGAGCATTGACACTGTAAAAGCCGCAGGTATTAAAAAAACAATTTTGCTTGCCACCGATACCAACAGCCGTGTTTTAAGCTCGCCGGCTTTGGTAAGCCTGCAAAGTGTAAAAACTGAGGAGGACCTGCGCAATTTTACCCGAAGCTTTGTACCAATAGCCGTTTTATTAGAAGGTAAATTTACTTCCAATTATGCCAACCGTTTTACCACCACTATGGGCGATACGTTGGCCAACTTTACCAATAAACCGTTTACCGCCAAAGGTGTTAAAGAAAGCAAACAAATAATAGTAAGCGATGGCGATATGGTTACCAACGTAGTAACCCAAGGCGAAGGCCCGTTAGCAATGGGTACCCAGCAATACGAAAATTACCAGTTTGCCAATAAAGAGTTTTTGATGAACGCCCTTGACTACATGGTAAACGGCAATGGCATTTTAGACACCCGCACTAAAGATTTTACGTTGCGGCTGTTAAACAAGCAAAAGATTACCGCGGAAAAAACCACCTGGCAACTCGTTAATATTTTAGTGCCTATACTGTTGGTGTTGCTTTTTGGGTTTGTTTACCAGCAACGGCGCAAGCAACTGTATCGTTAATAGCTTAATAAACCCAGGGGGTAAAACCAACAGCAGCAAAGCCTTATTTTTGCCCCTCAAACCATATTTCATGACTGTTGATCAGGTTATTTATCTTGTTTTCGGTATTGTGCTGGTAATTGCACTGGCCCTTGATCTTGGGGTCATGAGCAAGCGGCATGCGCACATCACCATAAAAAAAGCCTTGTACCAAACCCTGTTTTGGGTAGGGCTTTCGGTAGGCTTTTGTTTATTTCTATGGTTCGAAAAAAATAGCATTGTCGCTACCAAATTTTTTACCGCTTACTTAATGGAGTGGAGCCTGAGCGTTGACAATATTTTTGTTTTCATACTAATATTTACCTTTTTTAAAGTAAAAGAAGACGATGCTGCCAGGGCCTTGTTAATTGGTATACTGCTGGCCATTGTGTTTAGAATTGTTTTTATAGCCGTAGGTATTGAGTTAATTGACCGGTTTCACTGGTTGTTGTACGTGTTTGGCTTTTTTCTGTTATACACTGGCTATAAATTATTTTTTAATAAAGATGACCACGATTACGACCCCAGCCAAAGCAAAGTATATAAACTAACCATGCGGTTATTTAGGGTAACCAATATAGAGGCGAATGGAAGGTTTATTGTAAATATTGGCGGCAAAATATTTTTTACCTCGCTGGCGTTGGTGGTTATTATGCTTGCGTTTACTGATATTGTTTTTGCATTGGATAGTATACCTACCGTAGTATCGCTGGTGCGTACCAAGGCCAATGTGCCTTTTACCGCCGACGATAAATTGGTCATCTACTCCAGTAACATATTTGCGGTGTTGGGGTTGCGCAGCCTGTTTTTTTTACTAAAAGGAGCAGTAAATAAATTTGCCTACCTGCAGCAGGGCATTGCCATTGTGTTAGTGTTTATAGGCGTAAAAATGTTAATAGAGTTTTTTGATATTCACATATCCATATTTGTTTCGTTGGCCTTTGTGGTGCTATGTTTAAGCGGTTCAATTATTTACTCAGGTATTGCTGCGCGAAAAAAGACATTGCCACACGAGGTAAAAAAGGTAGATGCATAACCGTTAGCCGGCTGCGGGTGGCCTGTTTCAATATAATTTAATAGCGTATGTATTCCATTGCTACTGTGGCGTTGGTTATAAAATGTAAGGCACAAATAATAACGCCCAACAGCCCGGTTGAGCATTTGCTTACCGATAGCAGGCGGTTGGTGTTTGCCGGTACCACCCTTTTTTTTGCCATCGAAACCAAACGTAACGACGGCTCCAGATATATTGACGAACTATACCAGCGCGGCCTGCGAAACTTTGTAATTGGCGAAAGCACCGAAGCCTCGTATGCCGATTGCAATTACCTGGTAACCCCTAACCCGTTAAGGGCGCTACAGCAACTGGCCGCATGGCACAGGCAACAGTTTACTATACCTGTAATTGGCATAACTGGCAGCAACGGTAAAACCATGGTAAAAGAATGGCTGTACCAATTGTTAAGCGACCAATACAATATTGTGCGAAGCCCCAAAAGTTACAACTCGCAGGTGGGCGTACCATTAAGTGTTTGGCAAATGAATGCCAGCCATACACTGGCCATTTTTGAGGCAGGCATATCGCAACCCAACGAAATGGAATACCTGCAAACCATTATTAAACCTACCATGGGCGTGCTAACTAATATTGGCGAGGCCCACAGCGAAGGCTTTACCTCTATTAACGAAAAACTTGCCCAAAAACTATTGCTTTTTAAAGAAGTTAATAACCTGGTATATTGTAAAGACTGCGACAAAAAATTGGGCAGCCAGCCTATTGCTGTAACAAACATTTCTAACAAACCAGTACAGGTGTTATGCTGGGGTACTTTAACCAGGGCCGATATGACCATTATTGGTACCACCGCCAATAACGGTAACACCACCATAAGGGCAACCCTCACCAACGTTGCCGACCAACTACAAATAACCATTCCCTTTACCGATAAGGCCTCTATTGACAATGCAGTTACGTGCTGGTGTGTATTACTTCAGCTAGGCGTTGCACAAAGCGATATTATACAAAAAATGACCCAATTGCAACCGTTGGATATGCGGATGCAATTAAAAAAAGGGGTGAACAATTGCACCATCATTAACGACAGTTATAACAACGATTTATCGTCCATAGAGCTGGCGTTGGACTACCTGTCGCAGCAATCGGCCGGCAGAAAAACTACGCTGGTATTGTCCGATATCTACCAGTCGGGGCACACCATTAAGCAGTTAGCCGGGATAGTTTTTGTCAAAGCCAATAACAGGCACATTAACCGTATTATTTTTATAGGACCCGACTTTTACAGCCTTTCTGACCACGAACAACAAAATACTGATAAAAATCGACCGGTCACTACCGAGTTTTATGCTTCTACTGATGCGTTTTTGCAAACTGCTACCAGCAATCATTTTCAACACGAAGTCGTATTATTTAAAGGCTCGCGGGTATTTGCATTTGAGCGGCTGGTACATTGGCTTGAAGAAAAAGCACACCAAACTGTACTTGAAGTAAACATGAATGCGCTGGTGCACAACCTTGTTCAATACCAAAACATACTTGCACCCGGTACCAAAGTAATGGCTATGGTAAAAGCCTTTAGCTATGGCAGCGGCAGTGCCGAAATTGCCTCCGTACTACAGTTTCACAAAGTAGACTACCTGGCGGTGGCCTACACTGACGAAGGGGTTGAGTTGCGCAAAGCAGGCATTCACATGCCTATAATGGTAATGAATGCCGAACAAGTGACTTTTGACCTTTTGGTCGAAAATAATCTTGAGCCAGAACTGTACTCCCCAGCTATTTTAAAAGCCTTTGACCAATATTTGGCTAACCTGGCAATACCTCAATATCCTGTTCATATTAAGTTAGATACCGGCATGCACCGGCTGGGTTTTAATCAAAACGATATTGACATGCTTACCCAAACGCTAACTGCCAGCCGCCGCCTGGCGGTACAAAGTGTGTTTAGCCATTTGGTAGCCAGCGAAAATCCGGCACACGACACTTTTACTTTGCAGCAGGCCACCCTTTTTAACACTTACTGCCAGCAAATTGAAAAGGCTATCGGTTACCCGTTTTTAAAACATCTTACCAATACCGCTGGTATAGCCCGGCACCCGTTATTACAATATAATATGGTGCGGTTGGGCATAGGTTTATACGGGGTAGATAGTAGCAATACCAGTAAATTAAAGCTGCAAACCGTAGCCACCCTTAAAAGTACCATAGCACAAATACGCAACGTAAATGCGGGCGAAAGTGTAGGTTACGGACGACATACTTTATTAGCCGAAAATGCCACTATTGCCACCATACGCATTGGGTATGCCGATGGTTACTGCCGTAACCTTGGCAATGGTATTGGTAAGGTGTACGTTAATGGAAATATGGCCCCTACCATTGGCAACGTATGTATGGATATGACTATGATTGACATTACCGGCATAGAAGGTATAAGCGAAGGCGATGAGGTGGAACTTTTTGGCGAAAATATACCCGTTAAACAGGTGGCCGCCTGGAGCCAAACCATTGCTTACGAAATACTGACCGGCATTAGCCAGCGGGTAAAACGAACCTATTTTCAGGAGTAGTTGCCAAAACAAAAACTTTTAAATGCAAACAGTGGCTTGCCCGGAGAGGCAAAAATTGTACTATTCTTATGGTTCAGCAGCCCCGTTTGGTGCAGGCGGTTTCCCTATCTTTGCGCACTAAAAATTGTTTGTAGTGAAGTCGAGGACCATTGTACTGATTATATTGGCTATTTTATTGGTTGACCAGTCGTTGAAGTTTTACATTAAAACCAACTTTTACCTTGGGCAGGAAATAAAGGTATTTGGGCTGGAATGGTTCAGGGTTCACTTTGTTGAAAACGAAGGCATGGCCTGGGGTTGGAAAATGGGCGGCCAGTGGGGCAAAATAGTGCTTACCCTTTTTAGACTGGCAGCAGTAATTGCCGGGGTTTTTATCATTCGCGATTTTATTAAAAAAAAGAACCACACCGGGTTTATAGTATGCAGTGCACTGATTTTTGCAGGTGCGCTGGGCAACCTTTTAGATAGTTTGTTTTATGGCCTTATTTTTCAGGACAGCGATCCTTACATGCAAAACATAGCAAACCTGGTTCCTGCTGGTAAAGGATATGCAGGTTTTTTACATGGCAAGGTGGTTGACATGCTTTACTTTCCTTTAATTCGCGATGCACATTACCCGTCGTGGTTTCCTGTGTGGGGCGGCGAAGAATTTGAATTTTTTAGACCAGTATTTAATATTGCCGATGCTTCCATCTCAACCGGCGTTATTACCATTTTAGTGTTTCAAAACAGGTTTTTTAAAAAGAAGGAAGAAAACAATAATGTAACTGTTGAAACCAACGCACCGGTAGATGATAATGTGCAGATACAGTAGAATTTTCCTTTTCCCAAAAAATACTTTTGTTGCCAGGGTAAAGGCTAATTGCCATTGATCGTTTTTAGAACTAACCATTGTGATCAGTTCGTTGTTTTTGCATCAGTATTATAGCGCTTGCAAACGGTTTGCAAAAGGTATAATTGTAGAACACACTGCTTGTTGCATAAAAAGGCAATGCTGTTTTTTTGGGGACCGGTCATTTTAGCTTTGTTTTAACGGCCGTTGCGTCGTTCCAGGGCATAGGAATACTACTACGTTTTTTGCAGCTTTTTCATTTTTCATTTGCTTTGTAAAAGCGTCCTGTTTAAAGAAATTTATATAGAAAGAATGATGTAAGCTCCGGTAGGTGCTTCCTGTTTACATGGGTAAAGAAGGCACCTAAGAAGCCTTTAAGTTCAAATCTCTCCTTCTCACTCCAAACAGGATTCACCCCTGTGGTAAAAAAGAATGCTATTTATGAAATATTGAAACGCTTTGTCCTCGCCTATTTTGTGTAGACACAGTAGCCCTTGTACCGAAGTGCTTTTCGCAGCTTTTTAATTTTGCGGGTTACAATACATTCCTGTGTATTGCTTAAGGAGTGCTGATTTTACATGACTATTCCATGGCAAACAAATAAAAAACCACCCGTTACAGGTGGTTAATGTATTGCTAAGTAAGCACAAATAATTTAACTTATGGTACCTGGGCCCTAAACTTACCCAGCGTAATGGGTACCGCCGCATTAGCAGCATTTTTAGCCGTACCCGTAAAGGTGCCCGATGCAACTTTGGTGGTTGTATTATAATTAAGCACCACCGAAATATTTACAACAGGAGTAGTAATTAGCGGGTCGGCGCTATAAATAACCACGTTGGGGTTTACATTTATGTCCTGAAACGAAAAACCTGCCAATGTAGTGGTATTATACGTTCCTGATTGTATTGTTGAGCCTGGCATAGCTATGCCCAAAATCATAGCAGTATCGCCGGTGGCGCTGGTAAGGCCTATCATCTGCAAAATAAAAAATGGCGACGTAGCTGGTTTACTAAAGGCCACAGAGTCAAAGGTGCCGCGAAAATTAGTGCTACCCTGTGTAAATTGCCATGCGGTGTCTGAATCGTTCAAATTTACAATGGGGGGTGCTGTAATATTAACGGTAAAATTGCAGTTGGAACTACCGGCTGTAACAGGTATAACACTGGCACCCACTGCAACCGGTGTACCAGACCCCTGCAGGTTTACTGTTTGTATGCCGGTATTGGTAAAAGTACCACTTCGTGTAAAGGTAATACCGTTGGTTTGCGTTGTGGAAATAGTGTATGGCCCTCGCGTGGTAACGTTTACCTGTATGTTTACAATATTGGTGGTGTTTAAGGTTACACCCGTAAAATACGAACCCGATACTACTGCATTGGTGCAATTATTGGCAGTACCCGATAATGTAAACAATGCCGCAGGCCCTGTAGCTTTTGGCAATACCGAAATTGAAAAAACACAAAAACTGCTTCCAAAAGTTACCGTAAAATCGCTGACAACAGCTAAAATAGGCCTGCCTTTTGCCTTTAGCCTTATTTGTTGAAGGCCGGGTATGGTAACAAATCCCGTATCGGTAAATGAGTAGCCATTTTGATTATCGGTACTAATGGTGTACCGGCCTGGCGACGCAACATTTATTTGAACTAAAACAAAATTGCTGTCGGTAAGCAGGCTATCGGCAAAATAAGGCCCGCGTATAGTAATTGGCTGGCAATCGCCCAACGAATCCTTTAAGGTTCCCTGCGCTATACCCCCTATACTTCCCGTTTCAAGGCTAAGCTCTTTTTGACAGGAAATCATAAAAAAAATACCAGCCACTGCAATTATAAATTGTTTAGCATATTTCATATTAACAAAGAAAAAGTTTTTTGGCCAAAAGATAATTTCATTCAAAAATTTATCAAACTAATAACGTACCTGCCTTGCTTAAATTGCCGTTTTTCAAAAGCTCTTTAACATTTTGATAAGTAATTAAAGCAATTTGGGTAAGTGCCTCCCGCGTAAAAAAGCCCTGATGGGCAGTAACCAACACATTGGAAAAACTCATTAACCTTGCAATAACATCATCTTCAATAATATCGTCCGACAGGTCTTTAAAAAACAACTTCTCTTCCTGCTCGTACACGTCAATACCAAGGTAACCCAGTTTACCACTTTTAAGGAAGGCCGTTACCGCCTCGGTATCAATCAATCCGCCACGGCTGGTATTAATAAGCATGGCCCCATCCTTCATCATAGCAAGCGTTTCGTTGTTTATAAGATGTTTGGTTTGCTCGTTTAACGGGCAGTGGAGCGAAACTATGTCGGCTACCGGCAAAATATCCATTAACGGCAGGTATTGTACCCCCATTGCTTCTACTTGCTTATTGGCCATTAAATCAAACGCCACCACCTTACAACCAAAGCCCAGCATTATTTTACAAAACGCAATACCAATATTGCCTGTGCCAATAACCCCAACGGTTTTACCATACAGGTCAAAACCCAATAAACCATTTAGCGCAAAATTTTGCTCACGTACACGGTTATAGGCTTTGTGTATTTTACGGTCAAGTGTTAATATCATAGCCACTGCATGCTCAGCCACCGCCTCGGGCGAATAGGCTGGCACCCGGCAAACCCTCATACCAAATTGCCGTGCAGCGTCCAAATCAACATTATTAAAACCGGCGCATCGTAAGGCAATAATTTTTACCCCTTGTTTACTTATTGCTTCAATAACAGTGGCAGTAAGTTTATCGTTTACAAATACACACACCGCGTCGCAATTTTGAACGAGTCCGGCGGTATCGGGCGTTAAACCAGCATCGTAAAAAGTAAGGTTAAAACCAAAATCTGCATTATATTTCTCAAAAAACAATTTATCGTAAGGCTGGCTGCTAAAAAATGATATGTTCATAGATAATTACATTTTTTTGATAATTAATTGAAACAATCTATACAAAAATCATGCATGGGTATTTATTACTGTTTAAATGCGTTTTGCTATGTTGGTTTTAAAAAATACCAGTTGTCACAAAGTTATGGCACAGCGCAAAGCCTATATTGTGCATAAAAATAAAACCCTTACTATATAACTTTTAAAAAAACATGACTTGTACCTGTAATACTTTTATAATTACACGCACTAACACGTTACATAAAAAAAAAGCCCCCGATTACTAAAACTAAACCGCAGACCCATGCATTTATTAGAACTTAAAAATCTTAAGAAATACTACGCTACGCAAAAAGCCGTGGACGATATTAGTTTTTCGCTTGAAGAAGGAAGCATTTTTGGACTGTTAGGGCCTAATGGCGCCGGCAAAACCACCCTGCTACGAATGATTACCGGTATTTTTTATCCTGATGAAGGCGAAATTATTTTTAATGGCAAAAAGTTTGAACCATTAAGCGATAATCTTTTTATTGGCTACATGCCCGAAGAGCGTGGCCTGTATAAAAAAATGAAGATTGGCGAGCAGGCATTATACCTGGGGCAGTTAAAAGGTTTATCGTACAAAGATGCCCTGGAAAAGACAAAATACTGGTTTAGGCGAATGGAAATGGAAACATGGTGGGGTAAAAAAGTAGAAGACCTTAGTAAGGGTATGAGCCAAAAACTTCAGTTTGTAATTACCGTGTTACATAACCCCAAATTGATCATTTTAGACGAACCATTTAGTGGCCTTGACCCCGTAAATGCCAACATTATTAAAGACGAGATACACCAACTGGCCAGAGATGGTGCTACTGTAATTTTTAGCACCCACCGAATGGAGCAGGTAGAAGAAATATGCAACCATATTGTGCTGGTAAACCAGGGTAGAAAAATATTAGATGGCACTGTAGCTAATGTAAAACAACAATTTAAAGAAAACCTGTTTAGTGTGCAGGCCACCAATTTACCCGGCACCATGTTTAGTGAAGCCTTTGAGGTTATAAAACACAACGGCAGCAAACTGGTAGTTAAAATAAAGAATACCAGCAACAGCAACGAAGTACTTAAATATTTTATTGACAATGATATTATGATTGAGGCATACAACGAAATACTGCCTTCCCTTAACGAAATTTTTATAAAGCTGATAGAAGGAACCAAAAACAGCAGGCAGTTTCAAAAAGTAGCATAACCACTTCAATCAAACACACCAAACATTATACTATGAGCAAAATATGGCTTATCATATCGAGGGAATACCTCACCAGGGTTAAAAACAAAACCTTTATACTAAGCACCATTTTAACCCCCCTGTTATTTGTTGGCCTCATAACGGCAGTGACCTTTATATCGGTTAAAAATGTTGATAAAGAAAATGTAGCAGTTATTGACCGGGCAAATATTTTAGGGGGCAAACTTGACAATGGTAAAGCCGTAACCTTTTCGTTTGTGCCGGGGGTTGACAGTTTAAATTATAAGGAAAAAGGATACAGTGCAATACTATATGTACCCACCGATAGTTCCGATACGTATAGGCTGGTATCTAAAAAGCAGTTTGGCCTTATTGCCGAAGCCAATGTAGAAGACAGGATAAATGAGGCCATGGAAAATAAGATGTTGAAAAACAAGTATAACATTGATATGCAGTCGCTGGACAGTGCCCGCAAAAGTGCTCAAAAAGCCAAATTAGACCAGGCATATTACGAAGGTGGCGAAATAAAAAAGGGCAATAGTAGCCTGGCCTATGGCATAGGGTATGGAAGCGGTTTTTTAATTTACATTACCCTGTTTATATATGGGTCCATGGTTATGCGGGGCGTTATGGAAGAAAAAACAAACCGTATAGCCGAAGTGGTGGTAAGTAGTGTAAAGCCCTTTCAGCTAATGATAGGCAAAATTGTAGGTATAGGCGCCGTGGGGCTTACACAGTTACTACTTTGGATAGTGCTAATAATAGGTCTTTCAACAGCAGCAAGCGCTTTTCTCTCGCCCGATACAATACAGCAGGCAGCCGATGCCAGCCAGCAAATGCCCAATGCTTCGGCAGGTATGGCCAGCAATACGGCAAAGCAGTTTGAAGGTTTAAAGGACACACTGGGCAGTGCCAACTGGCTAATGATTGCGGGATGCTTTATATTTTACTTTTTGTTCGGCTACCTCTTTTATGCCTCGCTTTTTGCCGCAGTAGGCAGCTCGGTAAACGAAGATCCGCAGGATGCACAGGCGCTATTGTTACCTATTACCATGCCTATTATCATTGCAATTGTAATAATGATAAATGCCATTACCAACCCATCGGGCAGCCTTGCCACCTACAGCAGTATGATACCCTTTTTCTCACCAATAGTTATGATGGCCCGCATACCCTTTGGCGTACCCGGCACCGTACCTTACTGGCAATTGTTAGTAAGCATGTCGTTATTGGTATTGGGTTTTTTAGGAACCACCTGGATAAGCGCCAAAATTTACCGCACAGGTATATTAATGTATGGCAAAAAAGCAACCTGGAAAGAAATGTGGAAGTGGGCGTTTAGGAAATATTAGCGGCTGCAAGTTGCAAGTTGCAAGCTGTTGATTAACGGTTGTCGGTTAAAGATTACTGGCTAATAGCTAACGCAACTCAACTATTTGCCGTTGGCTTCCTTCTTAAAGCTACTGACTATGGGCTGTTGATGGCTTGTAGCTTGCGGCTTAAAGCTAATGGCTTGCGGTATAAAGCTAATGACTATAGGTTGTTGATGGCTTGTAGCTATTAGCTTTAAGCTTTGAGCTAACGGCTTGCGGCTTAAAGCTACTGCCTATATGTTATTGATGGCTTGTAGCTTGCTGCTTGCAGCTTGCTGCTTAAAGCTAATGGCTTTAAACTTGTAGCTTGCAGCTTTTCCTCTACCCAAAATCTATTTCAGTATTATCGCCAATGTTCAGGCTGCGGCTTAGGCCTTTTACCGAGGCATCGCTGCCTATAAGTGAGTTATCAAGCACCACCTCAAACAAATTGGTGTACGACCCAATAATACTATCGCGAACTATGGAGTGTTGAATGTTGGTATTGGCACCAATGGCCACGTGCGGACCAATAATTGAATTTTTAATGGTGCAGCCGCCCGCAATACTTACCGGTGCAATAATAATGGTTGCCTCAAACGTATGATTATCTGCATTTACATTACCACCAAATTTTTTAAGAAGCGTGGCATTACTTTCCAGCAGCGTATCTTTTTTACCACAGTCAAACCAGTTACGCACTTTTAACGGTTTAAACTTTGCACCACGCTGAATCATACAATCCAATGCGTCGGTAAGGTTATAATCGCCCAGTGTAGTAATATCTTCGGCAAAAATGTGGTGCAGGCAATCAAATAAAAATTCTGTTTCTTTTATTTTGTACAAACCCACCAAAGCCATGTTGCTTTTGGGTATAGCAGGCTTTTCTACCACCCGCACAATAAAGCCCTCATCGTCAATTTCTGCTACGCCAAAACTTCGCGGGTCATCAACTTTTTTTACCCCCAACATGCTATAGGGGCTATTCACCATTTCCTTAACGTCGTACTCACAAATTGTATCGCCAAGGGCCACAAAAACTTCCGATACACCTACTATTGTGCGTGTTAGCTCAATAGCATGACCGGTACCTTTACGTTCGTTTTGGTAAACAAAATGGCAGGTCAAATCAGGGTAAGTTGCATTAACATACTCCAGTATTTTTTCGCCCAAATAACCAACAATAAAAATAAACTCGTTAATACCGGCACTGTGCAACTGGTCAACTATATAACTTAAAATAGTTTTTCCCGCAATGGGTATCAGCGCCTTGGGTTGAGTATAAGTATGTGGCCTTAACTTGGTTCCAGCACCTGCCACAGGTATAATTGCTTTCATTGGTAACACCTTTAGCCGTATACATTACAGCACATTTTTCCAATTAAATTTAAAATATGGTAATATGGCCCTGCACAGATTTTTTGGAAACGTGAAAGTAATGGTTTTTTTACGCTTGCCTTACAGTTACGCGTTGTGTTTAGCCATTTAAATAACAGGTTTTACTAAAATTTAATAGGCCACACTTACGTTTCTGCATCGGTTAAACACAATGGGTTTATAAATGTTGCCCGTTTTTACCATCAATATATTATGAAGAATAGGTAGAAAGGAACTTTTTTCATCATTATTTACTACCCACAAACAGATAGTTTAATTATGATATACCAGATATTACCGCATTGGTAACAATATTAATTTATCATTTAAACAAATGGATTATCAAATTGGTTATTGCACAAATGCTTTGCAGAAGGCATTTTTAACAACAGGGTACAGTAGCGTTTATAAAATGTTTAATCATTAAAAGTGTCATGTTATTTATAAAACATGGTAATATAAATGAAAAAAGAATGGCCTGTTGTTAGTGATTACCTTACGCCATAACATCTTACAACCCGATATTTACCATTAACTATACATTATTGACTTTTCACGATTATTCAACCATTCACCATTGACTATTAACCAATCACCATTGACCTTTTACCATTGACCAACTATTCACCATTGACTATAAACCAATCACCATCGACTATTCACTATTCACCATGGATTATTCACTATTGACTATTCACCATTGACTATTGACCATTCACCATTGACTATTCACTATTAACATTGGATTATTCACTACTGACTATTTACCATTGACTATTAACCAATCACCATCGACCTTTCACCATTGACCAACTATTCACCATTGACTATTAACCAATCACCATTGACCTTTCACCATTGACCAACTATTCACCATCGACTATTGACTATTCACCATTGACTATTTACCATTGACTATTCACCATTGACTATTGACTTTTCATCATTCACCATCGACCATTCACCATTGACCATTCACCATTGACTATTAACCATTGACCATTCATCATTGACCATTAACCATTGACCATTAACTATTCACCATTGACTATCCACCATTGACTTTTCATTATCGGCTTTGGCCTTTGTACAGCCAACGGCTCACAACTTCCAACTCCCTGTTAAACACATACCGCTTGTTTTTTAAAAACTCGTACGCCTTATATACTGCCAATGGCGGCCCGGCAAGTTTTATTGCCACAATTACCCTATATTTTTACCTCAAAACAATTAATCGGAGGCCTGCAAACATCTTTGTTTTTCGTGCCGCTCCATTTTATTATTTTTACATCTAAATTCCTGATACAATGCAAAGAGATATCCTGGTTTTCAATTTAATTAATAAAGAACTTGAACGCCAACGCCGTGGACTTGAGCTGATTGCTTCCGAAAATTTTACCAGCCAGCAGGTAATGGAAGCCTCGGGTTCGGTTATGACCAACAAATACGCCGAAGGGTATCCCGGCCGCAGGTATTACGGCGGTTGCGAAATTGTGGACCAAACCGAACAATTGGCCATTGACCGTGCAAAACAAATATTTAATGTAGGATATGCCAATGTGCAACCACACAGCGGCGCGCAGGCCAATGCGGCTGTAATGTTGGCCATTTTGCAACCCGGCGACGTTACATTAGGGCTTGACTTAAGTATGGGCGGGCACTTAACCCATGGTAGCCCGGTAAACTTTAGCGGCAAACTATATCAACCGCATTTTTATGGCGTAACAAAAAACGAAGGTCTGATAGATTACGAAATGCTGGAGGCCAAAGCCAGGGAAGTAAAGCCAAAGCTGATATTTTGTGGGGCTAGTGCCTACAGCCGCGATTGGGATTATGCACGTATACGCAAGGTGGCCGACGAAGTAGGCGCTTTTGTTTTATGCGATATGGCACACCCTGCAGGTTTAATTGCCAAAGGCCTGCTAAACAGCCCATTTAATCATTGCCATTTTGTAACCTCCACCACACACAAAACCTTGCGTGGCCCAAGGGGTGGTATTATATTAATGAAAACCGACCACGAAAACCCATTTGGCCTTACCGATGCAAAAGGAAACCTGCGCATGATGAGCAACCTGTTGGATATGGCCGTTTTTCCGGGTACACAAGGCGGCCCTTTGGAACATATTATTGCAGCTAAAGCGGTGGCCTTTGGCGAAATACTGACCAACGACTTTATGACCTATGCCCAGCAGGTAATTAAAAACGGGCAGGCCATTGCCAATGCCTTTACCCAAAAAGGATATAATATTATAAGTGGTGGTACCGAAAATCACCTGGTGTTAATTGACCTTCGCAACAAAAACATTAGCGGCAAAAAAGCCGAAAATGTGTTAGGCAAGGCCGACATTACCCTAAATAAAAACATGGTACCGTTTGATGATAAAAGCGCTTTTGTAACCAGCGGTATAAGGGTAGGCGTACCGGCCATTACCACCCGTGGGTTAAAGGAAGATGATATGCAGTTTGTAGTAAATATGATTGATAATGCATTAATGAATGCCGACGATGAAAGCACGCTGCACTCCATTCGCCACCAGGTAAACGAGTTTATGAGCCAGTTTCCTTTGTATCCTGAAATGCACGCAGCATCACTTATCGAAAGTTTTGTATAGTAGTACCGGAAATACCACTTGCAATTTTTTTTGAGCGCAACCTATTTTTGACCAATGCACATTGGCTTTTGTCCATGAAACTGAGGAAATCTATTTTATGATACAACGTATACAAACCATTTGGTTGTTATTGGCAACCGCCTGCATTTTTTTATCGCTAAAGTTTCCGTTTTATAGCGGCACCACCAACCTACTTACTTTTAAAGAGTTGAATGGTTTTTATAACATTGTACTAACTATATTAACAGTGATAGTGGGCACCATTGCGGGAGTCAGTATTTTTTTATTTAAAAACCGCCCACTGCAAACTAAATTAACGTTTTTGGGAATTGTTTTACAGGTAGTGTGCCTTTACCTGTATTTCAATAAAATGAACGACTTTATAAACGGCAACCTTTCGTTAGGCTCTATATTTAGTTTTGCCGTAATATTCCTTTTTGTATTGGCTTTGCTGGGCATCAATAAAGACCGTAAACTTATTAAAAGCCTTGACAGGTTACGGTAAAAGAAGGGGAAGCGGTTGCCGCCTATCTTTTAAATAAGGGAAGGCTTGTAAATTTATGCTTTTGACGATTTTGAACTGTTTTCGCGGGTAAGTACCCAAAAGGTAATGGCAGACGAAGCAAACATTCCGGTAAAAACAACGATTAGCATATAAAAAATTTAAAAGGTTTTAAACAAACACCACCTACGAGCCGGTTTCCAATATGGTTTTCAAAATAGTGGAAAAAACTACCATTTGCGAAAACCAATAGATCACGTGGAAATATTATTACATTACTCAATAGCATTTCCGTTAAACAATCCGGTATTAAGAGCCAATTTAGATAAACAAGGTTGCATCTGATCTTCATTTTGAAAAATTGAGCTTAAATGCCACAATGGTTTAAAATTAGCTTTTAGTTAAAGTAAATACGCTTACCTAACACTTACCTCAATGGTTAGGTGTACTATTAGCCAAATCGCAAAAAAAGAGTAGAAGGCTACTGTAAGTACATTATGTATTTGGCGAAAGCGGAATTTTTGATGGTAGTTTTTTGAATCAGAAACATTTACTCCCGAAAAAATGGTAAAATAGGTTTGTATAATGTAGCGCGGCTGCAGGCCCTTATATAGTACAATGTGAAATAGTTTTATTAAACCTATCGCAAACGCAACCCATAAGGCATACTGGTTAATAAAAAGGATTATTTGGTCAAACATTTAGATAGGGGGTTTGGATTTATAAAAAAAAGCTATCGTTTGGCCATCGTTAACCATATGTAAGGTAAATACATATTTATCAACCTCATATTAAAATATCGTTAGCAAAATCGGCGCTGCATTTAGTGGTGCACTACGTATCAGGCATACTTATGCAATTATTAATCTTAAAATCTATGGCACAAAAAGACCGCCCTTTCAGGCGGCCTTTTCTATTTATCGTAAGCTGGTTTTAATAAACCGATATTTTACCGCGAAAGCAAAGACTGCTTTTCCGGTTTTTTTCTTTTTTGATCACAGACAGTTTCAAGTGTGTTTTCTCGGGGCTTTTAAGGTATTACTACTACATTTTGTGTGGTAGTTATTTGTCCGTTTGTTACACTTAACTGGTAATTACCTGCTGCCAGCCTGCTATTTAATTGCAGTGTTTGGCTGGCACTTCCACCTATGTGGTTAAACTGGCTGTTGTACACCTGCTGGCCTATGTTATTAAATAAGTTGATGGTATACTTACCCTTTGGCTGATTGGTAAACTGCAATCCAATACTGCCGCCATTAACCGGGTTAGGGTAAACAGATATGCCTGCACTACCCTTTCCTACTTTTACATTTACCACCTGGCTGTACTTGCTGCTACCCCACTTTTCAAGGGCTTTAATGCGGTAATAGTTATTACCTGCAAATGGCGATACATCGGTAAACTGGTAGTTGTCGGCGTTGCTAATAGTGCGTACCGCCTGTGTACCTGTTTTGGTAAAACTGCGGCCGTCAGCCGACTTTTCTATCTCGTACAACTTTACCCCTGTTTCGGTGGCAAGGTTCCATTCTACCTGTACAGCGGTTCCTTTTTCAAAGGCTTTTACCTGGGTAAAGTTTACCGGCAATACCACTATGCCGCGGAAGACTACGCGGAAACGGTCGCTGGCGCTGCTGGCCGTGTTGCTGGTTACGGTAAATGGTATAATGGTACGTTCGGTAAGGCTTATTTGTGCTTCGTTGTTCAAAAATTTATCGTGCAGGTAAGCCAGCACACCTGGTGCGTCAAAATTATTTGGGTCAAACTGCCACTCGTAAGCCTGTATTTTTAACTTGCCTATGTGTAAGGGCAACGTATCGGCCTGTCCTATCAATGGGCGGGCCTCAATTGCCAACCTTTTACCGTCCCGCAATATTGCGATGTCTTCGTTAAAGTTGCTAAACTTTGGTGCGTCTATTTTGTCCACAGCAGCCGAAAAATCGTTGCCAAACTGGGCCAATATTCCATCGGCCGACCTGCGACCAAACTCGGTGCTGTTAAAGAATAACGATATATGCAAGCGCTCTATCTGCCCATTGTTGGTTCTAAATACATTGCGGTCGTTAACCGCCGCTTTATCTGCTTCGCGAATGGCTATGCTATTGGTTGTGGCATTTACCCAAAACGCCTGACCAGATTGTATGATGGTTCCGTTGGTTTGCAACGCTGCCATATTTGACACCGCACCAACGTTACTAACATTTACATATGCACCGGTTGGCGGGTTTACATTGGGATCGTAGTAAACAAAATTTACATTATTAAAGCTGTTTGATGCATTGCTGAAAATAGTAGCCCAGTTAATAGCAGAGGCAAACGGGTTGGCCACATAGCTAAACTGCGTGGGACTGCCTATTGTGCTTACAATCTGATCACCTATTAATGGCGCACCAGTTGCCCGCAACGTAGTGTTACTGGTACTGGTATTGGAACTAAGGTCAACACCACGGTCGCCGCGAACATAGATCAGATAACCCTTTGTAGCATCAAGCATTATATTTTTGGTGTCGTTTACCCTCTCCCAGGCAGTCTGAAGGGCGTTAAGGGTAAAAAAACTTGCTGCACCCGTTAATGTTGGATCAAGACCTACATCATTTAAAGCCGTTGCGCTTTTTGAGCCAGTAATGTGTGTACCAAAACCGGCTATGTTGCTGCCGTTCTCCATCCAGTTTTCGAAAACGCTGGTACCAGTAGTAACCATGGGGGCCAACTGGCGATAGGCGCGGTTGCTGGCTGAAGAAATATAGCGTTCAACCGTTACGTTGCTGGCGCCGCTTACATTACTGCCATCCACTGCTAATTGGCCAACTGAACCGGTACCAGCGGCCGTTGACTTAACAGTTACAGGCAGGTCGTTAAAATTAAGGCTGCCTAAGGTGCTGCTGAGTACAAAGTTGGGTTGAATACCCACTCTTCCAGATGAAACAAAAAGGGTCTTATCCAAACCAACCTCAAAGTTGGTATTTACTGTAAGGCTGTCGTTGTTTACAATTGTTACATTATTGGTAGATTCCGGTTTTACGGTTGCATTCTGTATAAACACATTACCCGAAAACAACTGCCAGTTGGTAGCAGCCGATGTGCTTACATTGCCATTGCTTACATAATCTGCATTAGCGGCATTGAAAGGAGTAACCTCCACAACATTGGAGTTAGGTGAAGTACTATTGGTACTGGTAGCACGCAAACGGTAGTAGTAAATGGTGTTGGGGGCGAGACCGGTGACTGGGAAGGTGGTTACGTTGCCGGTGGCAAGATTTTCATAGCCAGGAACAAAGCTATTTCCTGTACCTGTTACGCTTAAACCATCAATCAACCATCTTTCATTTGCAGAATTATTTAACAACGTAATTCTTATTCTTACATTGGCAGTTAATGGCAAATTTGAGACTGTAACAGTACTAAAGCCATCAGTGGTTCTCACACCGCCAGCGTTGGGGCCAAAGTCTATTGGTGTTCCATTTCCGTCGTATGCGGTAGGCAACACCCGTAGCATTATAGTTCCATACTGCATTACTGAAACCTAAAACCCTTACTGTACTGTAATAATTTGTACCGCCATCTGGGCTAATTTCTACAGTTACAATATCACCAACGTCTGCTCCGTTTCCGCTACTATTAACTGAAAATGAAGCTAACTTAAAGCTTAGTTGTGCATTTAAAGCACTCGAAGTGTTGATATTACTGGAAGTAATACTAACCGAACCGTTCGTCTCACCATAAGCAAAGGTACCGGCGTTTGCAAATGGTGTATTTGCAGGCAAATCACCGGCAGCAGAATTTCCGTTAAAAAATAAAGCATTACCATTGGTTTCACTAAATATCCCCAATGAATTTTCAAATCCCTCCGCTACAATAGAGCTTGAACCAGTAAACGTATTAGTGGTAGCTACATCCAACCTATACCCCGTAGCCCCTGTAACCGCATTCCAATTAGCATTAAAACCTGTAGTTGTAATTATGGAGGCGGGGTTGGCTACCGGCGCTGCCAGGCCTACAGTGGTAAAACTGCTTTGGCTTCCATAAGCCGTACCAACGCCATTGGTGGCATAGGCTTTATAATAATAGATGGTGTTGGCAGTAAGTCCGCTAACCGCAACACTAAAATCAGGGCCGGTTAAATTGCTGCCTGCAGCTTGTATACCACTGCCATTTATAAAGTTATTAGTTAGGCTGTATTCAATGCCATAAGCGGTAATGGCCGTGCAACCATTATTGGTAATGCTACCGGCCAAGGTAGCCGCTACCTGTGTAATGCCACTGGATGCACCGGTGGTAACAGTCGGTGCCGTATTTACACCCGTTCCGCTTACAGTTTCGTTTTGGCTGGTGGCCCCCACTGCCGACACCGTTATAGTTCCGGGGTAAGATTGCACCGCTGTTGGCGTAAACACTACATACACTATCTGCGAAAAGTTTCCGCCAGCAGTAGCCACATTAAACGAAGCGGTGGTGTAAGGCCCGCCCGAAGTAACAGAAAACGCATAGCCCGCCGGTGCCGCACCCACGGTTACATTGCCTGCTTTAAGGTTGGTACCGGTAATGGTAAAACTTTGCTGGGCCGTGGTGGTATTAATACATTGCGTAGTACTAAACGAAAGCGAGGTTGGTGTTAACAAAAGTGTTTCAGTTAATGCGGCAATGGTTAGCGCATTGCTGATAACGTTTAAACCCGTGGTTAACTCGGCTGTAAGTACGGTGATGGTAAAGTTGGTGACATTGGCGTCAAAGTCGGTACCGTCGTAGGCCAGGGTAACAGTGGCTGTAGTAGCTGTATTGTAAGTTACCGCCGAAACTCTTGTGCCGGTAGGTGCATTGCTAAGGGTAAAATTGCCAATGGCCAGGCTGTTATCGGTAAAACTGGTATTGGCCAGGGTAACCGACACGGTGGCACCATTTAAATTGGCCTCGGTTAGTGCGGGGTTAGCGTCAATAGCAACCGAAGGCAGATTGGCTGCCAGTGTTGTGCCACTGGCCGAAGCACCTTCGGCGGTCTCTACCGCATTTGGGTTACGTGCCCTTACCACAAAAGTATATAGGGTATTTGATGCAAGCCCGGTAACGGTTATAACACCCCAGGTAGCGGCGGTTTGAAACACGGCTAATGCTCCTAATACCCCATTGGCTTGCACAAACTGGTTGGTAATTGTTTCGCGTATGGCAAATGTAGCAGTAGCCGCATTGCCGTTAGCATTAATGGTTACATCCAGCGTGGTAGTGGTAGCATTGTTTACCGTTGGTGCTGCCGGTACTATAGATAAAGTGGCCAGGTTTGCACCAGCACTAAAGGCTGTTTGCACATTGGCTCCGTTTCTTGCTTTGGCGGTAACGGAGTAGGAGGTGGAATTGGTTAAACCAGTAATGGTTGTAGTAGCCCATGTTGAAGCGGTTTGCCAAACTTCGGAAACGCCAAGGCTACCGTTGGCTTGCACATAATTGCCGCCATTTACCTGAATAGCGTATTCGGTGGTGGATGGGTTACCATCGCCGCCGGTAATGGCAACATTTAATGTAGTGGTAGCTGCGCCTGAAACTGTTGGTATTGATGGGGTGTTGGCAAGGGTGAAAAAGGTAGTACCACTTGCGCCGCCATAAGATGTACCCTGGCTATTAGTAGCATACGCCCGGTAACTGTATTGCGTATTTACCGACAAGGCAACTAAAGTAGAAACCGAAAATGCGCCAGTGCCAGATCCAGGTGAAGCGTTTGCAACCTGGGTTACCCCGGTGCCTGAAATTACTGGGGTACCATTGGCAGACGTAAAAGCATACACAACGCCGTTTGCTGTAATATTGGCACCCCCTGTTGCCGTTACATTACCACCAAAAGTTGCGGCAGTTGTTGATATGATACTTGGTGTAGCGTTTGTTGTAACTGTTGGGGCTACGACAGCCGCGGTTGCCGTTCCATTTACTGTAATATCATTTCCAGTCCCATCACCCGGGCCACCTGACCCTGTTCCTGCTTCAGCGTAACCATAAAGCCTATATGTTACGGCTGTTGAAGAATTTGCTTGTGCAAATGTAAAAGTGACTGTTTGAGTTAATGAATTGTCACTTATGCTCTTTTCTGCATCAAGATTACTGGCGTAACTATCAGCAGAACTTCTTAGAGCAACAGCCGTCAATCCAGTAGCAGAACGCTGTATTTGAAAAACAATTGAATTTACACTAAATTGAGATCCACTGGTTGGTGTTATTGTTAATTCCATGTAATCATTTCCAGTTACAGCATTTGCAATTGATGTCGCTGCCCAACTGGTTGCATTAAAACGATCTGTATTTGTAGAAGCGGTTAACCCCCCCCCTCTGCTAATAGTAGATGAGGTTAGGTTAGCATTGTTTGCATTCGATGTTGCTGTTGCTTCATTACCTGCTAATCCGACAAAATCAAATGTCAGAATCTGCCCCCACCCCTTCACTCCC